>MTLD01000637.1_pt1 | contig 10967 bp, 7 predicted proteins | sample 1982471 | NCBI WGS metagenome assembly MTLD01 (sample SAMN05712604, study PRJNA340218) | biofilm metagenome | isolation source: sample SPM anode biofilm adapted to -50 mV | place: USA | collected 2012-02-03
CTCCCCGCGCCGGCGGGCGAGGGGGGGGATTCCCCGCCGTAGCTGAATCCCTTTCACGCCCCCTTCCCAACACAGCCCCTCCCCCTTGCGCTTCAACAGGACAGATGTTATCTTTTTGTTCGCTTCACATTAAACGGACCAAGCTGAGGTAGTCATGAAGACCATATCAAGATGCGTCGTCGTTCTCGCCATTGTCGCCGGCGCCGCCACCAGCTTCGCACAGGGGCTCGCGGAGCGGGTGCAGGAACATACCCTGAAAAACGGGATGAAGCTCCTCATGGTGGAGCGTCACACCTCCCCAACCGTCGCGGCCTGGATCCGTTTCAGGGTGGGGAGCGTGGACGAGCGAAGCGACGAGCGAGGCCTTGCCCACCTTTTGGAACACATGCTGTTCAAGGGGACCAAGACACTCGGGACCCGGGACTACGCGGCCGAAAAGCCGGTCCTGGACCGGATCGAGGCCACGGCCCAGAAGCTGATGGCGGAAAAGATCAAGAGGGACCAAGCGGATCCCAAGCGGGTCGAGGAGCTGACCGCTGAGCTGGCGCGCCTGGAGAAGGAGGCGGAGAAGTACGTGGTGAAGGAGGAGTTCGCCGACATCTACTCCCGAAACGGCGGCTCTGGGTACAACGCCTTCACCAGCAAGGACGGGACCACCTACCTGATCAACCTCCCCTCCAACAAGCTGGAGCTTTGGGCCGCGATCGAGAGCGACAGGATGCAGAACGCTGTGCTCAGGGAGTTCTACACCGAGAGGAACGTGGTGATGGAGGAGCGGCGGCGCTCTTATGACGCGGAGCCAGAGGGGAAACTCTGGGAGACCTTTCTCGCAGACGCCTTCAACGCTCATCCCAACGGGCAGCCGACCATCGGCTGGATGTCGGACATAGAGAACCTGACCCGGACGAAGGCGGAAAACTTCCTGCACAAGTACTACGCACCCAACAACGCCATCATCGCGCTCGTGGGAGACATCGATCCCCAGAAGGCAGTCGCGCTGGTTGAGAAGTACTTCGGGGAGATCCCCCCCGGGACGCCGGTCCCGCCGGTTGCCGTGGTGGAGCCGGAGCAGGCGGGAGAGAAGCGGACCGAGGTGGTCGGGGACGCCGAGCCGGAGCTGATGATCGGCTTCCACAAACCGACCCTTCCCGCCCCGGACGACTACGTGTTCGACGTGATCGACATGCTTTTGACCGACGGCCGCACCTCCAGGCTTTACAAGAAGCTGGTGCTGGAGAAGAAGCTCGCCACCTCGGTCTCCTCGTTCGGCGCACCCGGAAGCCGCTACCCGAATCTCTTCATCATCAACGCCACCCCCAGGGCGCCGCACACCGTGGCCGAGGTCGAGGCGGCGATCTACGAGGAGCTGGAGCGGCTGAAGACTGAGCCGATGACCAAGGCCGAGCTGCAGCAGATCCTGAACCACCTGGAGTTCGAGGAATCGCGCCAGATGGCGTCGAACGGCGGCCTGGCCAGAAACCTCACCGAATACGAAGCTATCGCCGGCACCTGGCGCTACCTGATCGAGCATCGCCAGAAGGTGGCACAGATCACCCCCGAAGACGTGATGCGGGTGGCGAAACAGTACTTCACCCGCGAGAACAGGGACGTGGGCTTCATCACCCCGAAAGCACAGTAACGACAGAGCCACTGCAATTCGACAAGGGGACCATAAGTAATGATTCCAATCAGGTTGTTTAACAAGAAAAGCCAGGGGAAGTTGACCCTCTTCGCAATACTGCTGGCCTTCATCGCCGGCTGCGGCACCATGCAGGCAGGCGCGGCGAAAACCGTCACACCCGAGATGCAGCAGCTGGCGCAGCCGCGCGACATGAGCTTCCCCCCGCTCGACTTCCAGCTTCCAAAGAGCGACCGGGTCCAGCTCAAAAACGGGATGGTCGTCTACCTTTTGCAGGACCGCGAACTCCCAATCGTGAACCTGACCGCATACCTGAACGCGGGGAGCATCTACGAGCCCAAGGATAAGGTAGGGCTTGCCGCCCTGACCGGCGCGGTGCTGAGAAGCGGCGGGACGCTTAAGACCCCGCCCGAGAAGCTGGACCGCGAGCTGGAGTTCATGGCCTCCTCCATCGAGTCCGCCATCAACTCCGACCACGCAGGGGTTTCCTTCACGACACTGACCAAGAACCTGGACAAGACCCTGGCGCTTTTCGCCGAGGTCCTGAAAGAGCCGGCGTTCGATCCGGCGCGGGTCGAGATCGCCAAGGGGAATGCCCTTGAAGGGATCCGCCGGCAAAACGACGACCCGAAGGAGATCGCAGGGCGCGAACTGGCGCGGGCCATCTACGGAGATCACCCGCTGGGTCGCATACCGACCGTCGCCACGGTGAAGGCCATCACCCGCGAGGACATGGTCGAGTTCCAGAAGCGCTACTTCTACCCCGCCAACCTGATAGTCGCCGTCTCCGGAGACTTCGACCGGGAGAAGCTGCTGCAAAGCCTGGAAACGCTCTTCGCCGACTGGCCCAACCAGGCGAAGCCTTTCCCGCCGGTACCCAAGCCTTCCGAGGAACTCAGCCCCGCTGTTTTGCACGTGCAAAAGGACGTGAACCAGTCGGTGATCCGGATGGGGCACCTGGGCATCGACAAGAACAACCCCGATCTCTACGCGATCAAGGTGATGGACTACATCCTGGGAGGAGGCTTCACCTCCAGGCTCACCCAGGAGATCCGCTCGAACCAGGGGCTCGCCTACAACGTCGACAGCTACTTCGAGGTGGGGCGGCGCTTCAAGGGGTCCTTCGTGGCCGAGACCGAGACCAAGTCGGAATCGACCGCCAAGACCATCAAGCTCCTCGATTCCATCATCACCGGGATGACCAAGGCGGAGGTCTCTGACGAGGAGCTGAAGCTCGCGAAAGACTCGATCATCAATTCCTTCATCTTCGGGTTCGAGCGGAGCAGCGCGGTGGTGAACCAGCAGGCGAGGCTCGAGTTCTACGGCTACCCGAAGGGGTACCTGGAGAATTACCGCGACAACATCGCCCGCGTCACCCGCGCGGACGTGCTGAGGGTGGCGAGACAGTACCTGCGCCCTGACGCCATGAAACTCGTGGTGGTGGGAAATGAGAAGAAATTCGACCAGCCTCTATCCCAATTCGGGAAGGTGCAGGAAATAAAGCTCAACAACAACAAATAGGAGGCGACAATGGCAAATTGGAAATGCAAGAGCTGCGGGTACACCAAGGAAGGAAGATGCAAGCCCCAGAAGTGCCCCCAGTGCCAGGAAAAGGGGAACTTCGAGAAAGAGGAGTAATCCGGATTATCCGTAAGAAAACCAAAAACAAAAGGGCCAGGCGATTCTGCCTGGCCCTTTTTGCGTTACCAGTGCGGCGAGCAGCTCGCCTTGGCGCCGCCCTCACCCCATCCCATCTCCCACCGGGCGAGTGGATCCGTCCCTTGGGCCCGCTGGACGACAGCGGCCGCCCACGACTACTCGCCGCTGAACACCGGCGTCCTTTTTTCCAAAAACGCCTTGATCCCCTCCGCGTAGTCCTTGCTGTCGTACACGGTGCGGCGCAGCCCCTGCACCCTCTCGAACGTGAGCGGGGAAAGCGGGTGGGCGCTCGCCAACAGCCGGATCTGCTCCTTGATCACCCCGATGCTGAGCGGGCTGTTCCTGGTGATCTTGCCGGCCATGGCATAGGTGAATTCCTCGAGCTGTTCACTCTCCACGAGATGGTTCAAAAGCCCGGCCCGAACCGCCTCCTCTGCAGAGAGCGGCTCGGCCGTGAAGAACATCTCCTTGGCGAAGTTGACCCCCATGATGTTCATGAAGTGCAGGATCCCCGAGACGTTGTAGGGAACCCCGATCTTAGCCGGTGTCATGCAGAAGGTGGAACTGTGGCAGCCAATCAGGATGTCGCAGGAAAGGGCCAGGTCGCAGGCCCCTCCCCAGACGCTTCCCTCTATCATGGCGATCACCGGTATGGGGAGGGACTGGATCGACCTCAAGACGGTGACCAGCGGGTCGTGGTACGAGAGCGGGTCGCGACCGGGCATGGGCAGCTCGTGCACGTCGTGCCCTGCCGACCAGACCTTGGAGCCCTTGGGCGCCCGGATCACCAGCACCCGCATCTTCCCCTTCTGCAGCGCGCCGATCGACTGCAGCATTTCGCTGATCAGCGTCCCGCTCAAGACGTTTCTGTGGTCCGGATCGTTGAACGTGATGGTCCCGATATTGTCCTGCAACTGGGTACTGATGACCGCCATGGTTTCCCCCTCCGCGTTGATATCCCCGTTAGATAGGACGCCCCACGATGATCCAGCGCCAGCCTTAGATTTTATCAGGTCAATCCGAAAAATCAGGAAGTGGAGCCCAACATTTTAATTAGCTCATCGAGCCGGTACCCTGACGCCGCGGCGCTCTCCTTGAGCAGCCCGTGCAGCGCGAGATCCTCGTCCAGCTTTAGGAACCAGTCGAGCAGGAGCTCGAAGCGCTCCTTGTTGAACCACTGCACCCCGGCGCTTTCGTGCAGGGAGATGAACCCGGCAGCCGACGGATCGGAGAAAAGCGCCGTGCAGCTTTTCACAGCGCCGAGCTCGCGGCAGCGCGAGAAGAAGCGGTCATGACGCAAGAGCACCCGCAGAAGTTTCCCGTAGGCGTCCGGCGAGAGGGCGGCCTCCTCTTCCGGCTCGGCCGCGGGAAGCGCGTGGAAGGCGTGGACCACCGGGCGCACAAGGCCGAGCGCGTCCACCACCTCCTCCGACTCCTCGTTCAGGAGATCGCCGATCCGGTGCAGGGCGAGATAGGCGCAAAGGAGCAGCCAGTCCGCGATGGGACGAGCGGCTTCCGGCGGTTCCCTCCGCAGCGCGTCGCCCGCTTCGGTTCCGAAGGAGGCAACAAGCAGGCGCTGCACCTTTTCCGGGGCCTGCGGCGCGACCGCCTTGAAGAAAGAGGCGAGAAGCGGCTCAAGGGGGGTAAGGAGCGTCTGCGCTGTTGCACCCGGCTCCTTAGCGGCAGCGGCCGCCTTGGTCAAAAGGGACTGCAGGGCGGCGTGGGCCTGGGCGTAGCGCACCTGCTTCACTTCCTCCTCGATACTCTCCACCCCCGCGCCGTTCATGCGGTAGCAGAGGGCGCCCCAGGTCCCGAAGTCGTCGTCGTAGATCTCCTCGAAGTCGAGGAAGGCGTGGTACTCATACCCCCCCATCTCCACGTAGATCCCCTGGTCGCAGAGGTCCCGGCCGTTTCTCAGGTAGCTGAGCCCCGAGGCGTAATCGCGGAAGGAGTAGTAATGACGGCCGTCCCCCTTGAAGCCGAGCGCCTCCCCCAGGGTGGTCTGGACCAGCGAGGACCCCCCTGCGGCGTTCTTACGGAGCACGGCGCACGAGCTCCTGATCCACCCGGCGGTGGAGGCGAAGGCGTTGTGGAACAGGATCAGCCCGCGCTCGCCGTCGTTGCGGTTTGAGTAGGCGAAGACGTTCTCGTTCACGCTGCTGCCGCTGAAGAAGTCGTACAGGGTGAACTGCTCGCTCCCGGAGAAGATGTGGCGCCTGCGCATGAGCGGGAAGATGTCGCTCTCGTGGCGGGCCACAAGGTGCTCGTCCACCGGCTCGTCCCAGTAGGCCCGCTTGTACTCCATGCCGTACTTCTCGTGGAACCCCTCGATCTGCCCGTGCCCGACCATGGGGAGCCCCGGCATGGTGACCAGAAGCACCGTGGCGCCGAAGTACTTCCCTTCCTTGCCGAACTGCTCCACCGCCGTGCGCTCGTCGGGGTTGTTCATGAAGTTGACGAAGCGCTTCAGGATCTCCGGCTCGAACTCCAGCACGTTCTTCACCGTCTGCCGGTACTTGGCGTTCTCCTCCATCTTCAGCATGTTCATGAAGGCGCTGTTGTAGACCCGGTGCATGCCGAGGGTCCGCACGAAGTACCCCTCCATGAGCCAGAAAGCCTCGGCCAGAAGGAGCGTGTCGGGGGCCTCTACCGCGACCCGGTCCACCACCTCGCGCCAGAACTCGACCGGGAAGACCTGGTCGAAACTCGGGCGGTCCATGCCGTGCTCCGCCCTGGAGGGGACGCCGGAGCCGTGGCCGGGAAGCGGGAACCACAGGCGCTGGTAGTGCTTCTTGGCAAGGGTCATCGCCGCGTCGAAACGGATGATGGGGAACTGGCGCGCCACGTGGAGGATGGTTCCTATCACCGCCTCGCGCACCTCGGGGATCAGGTAGTTAAGCTGCGCCGTGTCGTTCCAGGGGGTGCTGGTGCCGTCGTTGCCGTGGTAGATGTAGCGCACCCTGCCGTTGCCGCGGTCGAGATGCTTGAAAACGACCGCCGCATCGCGCTTGTCCCAGTAACCGTCCTCGATGAAGAGGCCGATGCGGCCGTCGGGGGAGAGGTCGGGGCCGTTGAACTGGTAGTCGGGATATGGCGGGTAGTCGAGCTGGATGAACCAGTCGGGGTGCTCCACCATCCACTTGGAGTAAAGGCCGGTGTGGTTGGGGACCATGTCGCTCGCAAGCCTGATGCCGCGCGCGGCGCACCGCCGCCTCAGGTTGTCCAGGGCCCACTCCCCCCCCAGGTCGTGGGCGATCACGTAGTCGTAGAGCGAGTAGGCCGAGGAGATCGCCTCCTGGTTCCCCGAGATGCGCTTGATGGTCTGGGAGGCGGGGGAGCGCTCCCAAATGCCGATCAGCCACAGTGCGGAGAAGCCGTAGCGCGCCAGCCGGTCCAGCTCAGCGTCCGGGATCTGGTCCAGGGTGCGCACCTCGGTCTGGTAGGTCTTCGCCAGCTGACCCAGCCAGACGTAGACCATCTTCGCGATCATCACCACGTTGGCCATCCAGTCGGCGTCCCTGGAAAAGCGCTCGTACTCCGGGTACTCGTCGCCGCCGCGCTGCGCGTTCCTGCCGAACTTGAGCACTTTCGGTTCGCCGGGGCCGCCGAAGAAGGCGCGCCCCTCCTGGGAGACGATGTCGAGGGCAGTCACCAGTTCGCCCAGGAGCTCCTGCGGCAAAAAGGAAGACCATTTGTCCCTGATGTAGGCGATCTGGCCGGCGAGGGAGTCCGGGGAGGCCTTCAGCGGCGCGCGCAGAAGCTCCGGGAGCGTGATGCCCAACGGCTCGAAGGGGGGGGCCTTGGCCAGGCGGCGGTCAAGTTCCAGGGTAACCGCGAGGTACGGGGAGGAGGAGGCGAGCTCGGACGCGTCGAAGATGCGCCGGAACTGGTTCAAGGCCCGGTTCTCCCCGTTCAGGAGCATGAGGAGCAGTTCCGCGGTCAGAGCCTGGCGGAGCGCCAGGTCGTCTCCGTCCTCCGCCAGATGCCCTTCAGGGGTCTGGTCCCCCAGGACCATCTGCCGGGAGGGGAAGAGCTCCATGAAACGGTAAAGGGCACGGCCGGCGTCTCCCGAGAACTCGGGGTAGCCCGCCTCCGCCATCAGCGCCGTCAGTACGCCCGGCTGCTGTTTGGAGCAGTACTGGCCGAGCACGTAACGGTAGACCCGGCTCAGGATAGAGTAGAGGTGCAAAAGGCCGGGCTGGACCGGCGTTTCCTGCGGAGCCAGCCGGCGGTTCAGCTTGGCCGCGATGCGCCTGGCGTAGATGATGCCGGGCACATCCCCCAACTCCTCGAACAGGGCGCGCAGCTCTATCCTTTCGCCGCAAGCCGCCGAGATCTGTATCTGGAAGGGGAAGTAGTCGGAGTTAATAAATCTCTGCTTCATCGGACACCTCGTGGCCTCAGTATGGTAGTGGTCGGGTCCCGGCCAGGCGGGACAGTCAGATATGATACATTGGAATACCCGGACTGTCTTTAAAAAAAATATTATTAAGTTTTAGAAATGTACCATGTCGCTCCTTTCCGGTCAGGGATTTGCCCTTGACACAGTTGGAGATTTCCCCTAAACCTAGTCTCTGAATCAGCAATACCCCGTATTTACATAGGATAAGCGCCATCGTACCTTCCAGCCTGACAAACGCCCTCAAGACGCACCGCAAGTTGCTCATTGCGTTGCTTGTTATAGTCGTACTGCTGCCAGTATCCCGTTTCGCCATGTTCCTGTCTTTGCCCACCGGCGACGGCAGACGGGCCGAAATCGTCGAACTCGGCAAGGGGCGCCCCCTGCGCGCCGTGGCGCAGGAGCTGGAGCGCCGCGGCATCCTTTCCAGCGGCCGGCTCTTCACGCTGTACGCCCGCCTCATGGGGGGGGACTCGAGGGTCAAGGCCGGCGTCTACCTTTTCGACGACGGGATGCGGCCGGGCCGGATCCTCTCCATGATGCTCACCGGGGAGGTCTACCAGCGCCTCTTCGCGCTCCCGCAGGGGTATTCGAGCTTCCAGGCGGCGGAGATGCTGGACAAGCGCGGCATCTTCCCGAAGGAGAAGTTCCTCTCGGCCTGCCGCGACGGCGCGATGCTGTCCGAACTGGGCATCCAGGCTCCCAGCGCCGAGGGGTACCTCTTTCCCGGCAGCTACAACATCCTTCCCGGAAAAACGGAGCAGGAGGTGGTGCGCGAGATGATCCTGCGGCAGCAGCAGTACCTAAAGGACGAGGTGAGAGACCGTTTGAAGGTCCGCGGGCTTACGGAGAACGAACTTTTGACCCTCGCCTCCATGGTGGAAAAGGAAGCGGTACTGCCGGCGGAGAAGCCACTGATCGCCGCCGTGTTCCTGAACCGGCTCAAACTCGGGATGCGGCTGCAAAGTGACCCTACGGCACTTTACGGCGTGCGCGCCTTCGCCGGGAAGGTTTCCCGCGACGACATCATGAAGCAGACCCCATACAACACCTACCTGATACCCGCACTCCCCCCGGGCCCGATCGGCAACCCCGGCAAGGATGCCATCGAAGCCGTGCTGGACCCACCCACCGTCCCCTACCTCTACTTCGTGGGTCGCGGCGACGGCAGCCATCAGTTCTCGCGGGATCTGGCTTCCCACAATTATGCGGTGAACAAGTACCTGAAGGCGCCAGCTGCTGCCCAGAGAGGGACCAGGTGAAGCGGCGCATCCTTCTGGTCGAGGACAACGCCCGCCTGGCTGGGATGCTGCAAACCTTCCTCGAATCGCTCGGCCACGAGGTGCGCAGCGTGGCGGATGCCGAGGGTGCACTTCTTCTCCTGGGCCAGGAAAAGATCGACCTGATGGTCCTGGACTTGAAACTGGGCGCCATGAACGGGGTGGAACTGCTGCAGCGGGTGCGCAGGACCCCGGAGCTGAAGGAGCTCCCGGTGATCATCATGACCGGCGTCTTCCGCGGCGAGGGTTACGCCCGGGCAGCCGCCAAACTCGGGGTGAAGGCCTACCTGGAAAAACCTTTCGGAAAAGAGGCGTTTCTGGAGGCGGTGAAGGGAGCTCTCGCCCCGCCGCCTGTCAAAAGGGAGTTGTTCTCCATGCTGCTCGACCTCTACCATAGCGGCAAAAGCGGCGTGCTCCAGCTGGGAGGGGGAACGCGCGTCGTCCTTCTCGCCGGCGAGCCCGCCTCGTTCTCCTCGCCGCGGTTCGTCCCGTTCCTGGTGGCGGAGGGGCACCTTCTGCGCGGCGACCTGGAGAAATACCCTCTCAGCCGCCCGGGCAAGCTGCCGCTTTGCGAGGCTGGCCTTTTGAGCTACGACGAACTGCAGGAGCAATCGCGCCTGTTCCTCTCCCGGATCCTGATCGAGGCGGTGCTGCAGAACCAGCCACCGCAGTTTCTCCCGGACCTTGGGGCCATCGAGCCCCCGCTCACCCCTCTTTGTTTGCCGCGCCTGCTCCACCAGGCGGCGAAGCAGGGGAGCGACCGTTTTGCCGCAGGCAGCTTCCTGGAAAAATCCGCTCCCCTCTACCCCTTGAGAACGCAGCAGTACTACCGCCTGGCGAACCTGCTCGGGCTGGGCCCCGAGGAGATCGGGATGCTGGAACAGTTGGGGCAGGGGAAAAAGGTCCTGGAGATTTTCGTCCCTGGGGGAACCGCGCGACAGGCATGGTTCCTCGACTTCCTGGTGCGCATGGGGATGGTCAACCTCGCCCTGGAACCGGGAGAGGACCTCGATACCGGGTTTCCTCAGAAGATGCTCTTCAACCGCCCGATCGAAGAAGTGGTCGAGGTCGAGGTCCAGGCCATGAGCTTCGACGACCTGGTGGACGAGGTTTCTGACTCCATCGACCTCGCTGTGGGCGACACCGGCATGGCCGCGCCGCTTTCGGCAAGCGAGATCGATTTCGAGCAGGAAGTCCAGCGCGATTACGCCGCCATCCAGAACAAAAACTACTACGAGATCTTCGGGCTCACCCAGGGTAACTTCAGCTTCGCGAGCCTGAAGGACTCCTACTTTTCGAAGACGCGCCAGTACTCACCGGAAAAGTTCATGCAGCTTTCCGGCGACACCCTCTCCCGCGCCCAGGACGTCCTTTCCCACTACGCCAACGCCTACAACACACTCTCCAGCGTCATCGCCAAGGAGCGCTACGACGAGATGCTGAACGCCAACGTGATCGGCCTCGCCGGGCGCCAGGACGACACGCTCCAGGCGCGGATACAATTTCAGTCGGGGAAGGTCTTCCTGGAAATGGAGGACTACAACAACGCCGAGCGCGCCCTGCAGGACGCCTACACCCTCGACGCCCAGGACTCCCAGACCAGCGCCTACCTCGCCTGGTCCATCTACAGGAACCCCGCCAACCACGGCTCCCAGGTCGCGCTCGATAAGTGCCGCATGCTGCTCTCCAAGAGCCTGCAGATGGGGCGCAGCGCCGAGGCCTTCGCTTTCCGCGGCTGGATGCTCTTGGACGAAGGTAGGGATGGGCTCGCCGAGGGGGAGTTCCAGAAGGCGCTCAAGCTGAACCCGCAAGAGCAGCATGCCCTCGGGGGGATGCGCCTGATCAGGGAGCGGCGCGAAGCCGAGAAGAAGGGGCTTTTCAAGAGGATCTTCGGCTAGCCCCACCCTTGTTCCGTCACCGAAATTCGCCGTTCATTGGAAGCCTGCCCCGTGCAGGCTTTTTTTGTTCATGAAAAGCCACCCGCCCCGCC
>MTLD01004272.1_pt3 | contig 10952 bp, 11 predicted proteins | sample 1982471 | NCBI WGS metagenome assembly MTLD01 (sample SAMN05712604, study PRJNA340218) | biofilm metagenome | isolation source: sample SPM anode biofilm adapted to -50 mV | place: USA | collected 2012-02-03
ATAACGGCAAGATGTTCACCTGCGTTCCCTACACCGCCGCCCTGCGGGACGGCTGGGACGAGCTGGCCCTCGCCCGCGGCACCGTCTATCATACTACGGCCTTCCGGCGCATCCTCGCCGAGTCCTTCGGCTACACCCCCGTCGACCATGCCGTCCTTGACGCCGACGGCCGCATCGCCGCCCTCGTCCCGCTCGTCGTCGGCCGCAACCTCCGCCTGCAGCGGGCCGGCGTCTCCCTCCCCTTCGCCAACCACGCCGACATCTGCGCGATGACTCCCGCCGCGCGCCAGGCCGCCCTCGATACCCTGCCCGGCATCGCCGCCGCCCTGCGCCTCGACTACCTGGAGCTCCGCCTGCCGGAAGGGGACGGCGGCGCCCCGCCCGCGGGCCCCGGCTGGACGGCGAACCGTGACAATTATACGTTCCGCCTGCCCCTTGCCGGCGGCGAGGAGCAGGTGCTCGCCCTCTCTACGGCCGGCAACCGCAACCATATCCGCAAGGCCGCCAAGAAGGGCAGCTTCGCCGTCTCGTTCGAGCCCGGTCGCCTGGAAGGCTTTTACCGCGTGTATCGCAAACGGATGAAGGAGCTGGGTTCGCCCGCTCCCGCCAGCCGTTTTTTTGCGTCTTTCTTCACCCGCCTGCCCGACCACGCCACCCTCCTGACCGTGCTCGACCGCGCCGACGGGGCGGTGGTCGGCGGCATGCTGCTGCTCGCCAGTCCCGGCGACAACACTCTTTACTATCCTTACGGCGCCACGCTCGTCGAATACAACAGCCGCTACCTGGGCAACTTCATGTACTGGGAAGCCATCAAGTACGCCATCGCCCGCGGGTTCGACCACCTCGACCTCGGACGCTCGCCGGCCGGCTCCGGCACCTACCGCTATAAGGAGCAGTGGGGCGCCCGCCCCGTAGGCCTCGCGTATCTCACTTACAGCCCGTCGGGCCGCCCCGCCGGGCCTCCCGACCGCGGCCGCCTCGGTCCCCTGGTCGCTCTGTGGCGGGCCGCTCCCGCCTTCGTCACCGATTTCGCCGGCCCCCGGCTGATAAAATACGTGCTGCCCTGACCAATTCTTCACGGAGGACTCTATGACCAAACCCGACTGGCAGAACTACTTCGACGAAAAGGCCGCCATCCACGGCGCTTCCGTAAAAGCGTCCGATTATTACGACGAGGCCAGCTTCTTCATGCAGCGGGACAATATCCTCCGCTGGCTGGGCGACCTGCGCGGCGCCCGCATCCTCGACGCCGGCTGCGGGGTCGGCGCCTTCAGCGAGCCGCTGGTGGCCGCCAACACCGTCCATGGCGTCGATTTCTCGGCCAAGAGCCTCGAATATGCCGCTGCCCGCGGTCTTGAAACCCAGGTCGGCGACCTGGCCGCCCTGCCATTCGCCGACGGCTTTTTCGATCTGGTGCTGTGCATCGGCGTCATCCAGCTCATCGACGACCACCGGCCGGTACTGCGCGAGCTGGCCCGCGTCACAAAGCCCGGCGGCACGCTCCTCGTCCAGACTCTCCACCGCGGCTCGCTCCAGCGCAAGCTGCTCGCTCTGTTCGAGCGAAGCCACAAGTTCGACAAGATGTACGCCATGGACGTACTGGCGGCCGATTTCGCCGCCTGCGGCCTGGACAACCTGGAGTTCCTCAAGCTGTACCACCCGTTCCGTTTCGCCACGACCGGCGGGGCGGGCGAGCCGGGCGATTTCCTCTGCACCTCGTTCGCGCTGAAAGGACGGAAAAAACGTGACTGAGCGTCCGGCCGCCAACCTGTTGACCTTCGACACCGAGGAATGGTACCACGCCAATTATGACGATGTCGACCCCGCGGCGCTGCGCGGCCGGGGCTCGAATTTCCCCGCCCAGGTGGACGACCTGCTGACGATGTGCGGCGAAACGGGCGCCAAGGCGACCTTCTTCGTCCTGGGCGCCGTGGCCGAGGACCATCCGGCCGTGGTGCGCGCCATCGCCGCCGCCGGCCACGAGATCGCCTGCCACGGCTACGGCCATGCGCTGGCCTACCGCCAGACGAGGGAGGAGTTCGCCGCCGATGTCAGGAAGGCGGCCGCCATCCTCGAGGACGTAACCGGCACAGCTGTCCGCGGCTACCGCGCCCCGTCGTGGTCGATCGTCGCCGCCAACTACCACTATCTCGCCGCCTTAGAGGAGCTGGGCCTGGCGTACGACGCCAGCATCTTCCCGGTGCGCACCTTCCTGTACGGCATCCCCGACGCCCCCACCCATATCCACCACCCCGTCGTCGCCGGCCGGACGCTGGACCTCTGGGAGATACCGACATCGGTCGTCCGTCTGGCTGGGCGCAGCATCGGCTATTCCGGCGGCTTTTATTTCCGCGTGTTCCCCGGCCTGTTCATCGAGTACGCCATCCGCCGCGCCAACCGCCGCGGCCAGCCGGCCGTCATCTACCTCCACCCGCGCGAGATCGACCCCGGCGAGCGCCGGCTGACGCTGCCCGCCAAGGAGTCCTTCATTCACTACCACGGCCTCGCCGGCGCCCGCGCCAAGCTTGTCTCCCTGCTGAGGAATTTCAGGTTCACGTCGGTGATCGATTATCTGCGGACGATCGATCCGTCGCTCAAAAAATAACCGGCCGGTTTAACCCGGCCGGTTATTTTTTTGTTGTCAGTGGACGGGGCCTGCGGACAACCCTAGCTCGCGCCGCTTCTGCTCGATGTGGTTGACGTAAATGTCGACGGTTTTGTCGGCGGAGAGCTCGACCATGAGCTTGCCGAGGCCGAGGGTCTCGGTGGTTTCGGTGAGGGTTTTGACGACGAGGTCGCTGCCGGTGACCGAGGGCACGGGGGCTACGTGGACGAGCCAGCCGAGGGCGATGGCGGTGCAGGCGTCGGCGACCGCCTTCTGCTCGAGGTATTCGGGGGCGCCGATGACGAGCGGCAGCTTGTCGGTGTCGACGCCGAGGGCGTCGGCGAGTTCCATGGCGGTGTGGGTCATTTTGCCGATGTCGACGCAGGCGCCGTAGGAGAGGACGGGCGGGATGCCTAAAGCGTTGCAGACGGCCTTGAGGCCGGGACCGCACTCCTCGGCGGCTTCGGGCCGGGTGAGGCCGGTGTACTCCATGACGGCCGAGGTGCAGCCGCCGGCGAGGACGAGGATGTCCTTGGCGATGAGACCCTTGGCGATGCGGAAGATGTTGCTGCCGCCCTGTCCGTAGCGGGCGGTGGTGCAGCCGACGACGGTGGCGATGCCGCGGATGCTGCCGCCGGCGATGGCGTCGAGGAGCGGCTGCCAGGTGCCGCCGAGGGCGGCTTTGATCGGCTCGGTGCTGAAGCCGACGGTGCATTCGGTGGTGTAGGGCGGGACGTAGACCTGGCGGTTTTCGGCTTTGCGGCGCCGGTAGGCTTCGAGGGCCATGTCGAGGATTTTGCCGGCCTGCTCGGCCATGCGCTCGGGGATGAATTCGACGGTTGCGGTGCCGGGCAGCTTGATCACTTCGTGGGTGCTGACCATGGTGGTGCCGAAGCGCTTGGCGTAGAGCGGCAGTGTGGGCACGGTGCAGTTGTAGTCGAACATGAACAGATCGACGCAGCCGGTGGCGAAGAGGTATTCCTCGGACAGCCATTCGCCTTCCTGCCCGCCGTAGGCCGCCATGTTCTGCGTGCCGCCGTAGTTCATGAGCTGCTGGCCTTCGCAGACGTGGCCGAGGACTTGGATGCCGGCGGCGCCGGCGGCGCGGGCCTTGTCCTGCCATTCGGGGCGGGAGGCGAGTTCGATGACGGTCTGGGCGACGAGCGGCATGTGACCGTTGGCGATGACGTTGACTTTGGCCGGGTCGAGGAGGCCCATGTTCTGGCGGGTGGTGCGGATGCTCTGGGTGCCCATGAGGATTTCCTGGAGGATGTCGAGGGCGAAGAGGCCCTGGTATTCGTTGATGATGCCGAGACGCACGGCGGTGAGCAGGAAGTCGACGGGGTCGGCGTTGAGGTTGGTCATGCATTTGGTCTGGGCGAAGGCGACTTCGCTGTTGCCGCCGCCGGGGAAGAGTTTGAGTTTGCGCCACAGTTCTTTGCGCTTGGCGGGGGCGAAGGCTTGGACCATGGCGGCTTCTTCGTAGTAGGGGCGGCCCATGTCGGCGAGCACCCAGTCGGCGAAGGTGCGGGCGACTTTGTTGACGTCCTGTTTGCTGTTGAGGCCGGCCATTTCGGCGTATTTGAGGAGCTTTTCGGGGTCGCGGATGACGAGGCCGCTTTCGGGTTCCTCGGCGGCGGCCCTGAGGGTGCGGGCGGCCTGCTGGGCGTGGAAGATGTTGGCGGCGGCACCGATGGTGACGTGGCGGTAGACGAAGTTGCGGGCGACCATGACGTGGGCATCGACGCCGCAGGCGCCGCGCGGCACTTTGGGGCTGATGCGGCAGGGACCCTGGGCGCAGAGCTGGCAGCTGAGGCCCTGGGTGCAGAAGGAGCAGCGGATCTTCTCCTGCTGCTGCCAGCGGTCGAAGACGTTGGTAAGCCCCTGGGCGTGGACGTGCTGGTACATTTCGCGCATGGCGGGGTCGATGATGACGTTGAGGGGGTAGCCTTCGGGCCCCTGGTCGTGGGTGCGGATATGCTGACGCTGCCAGGCGAATACGTCCTCGGACGGCGGGGACTTGGCGATGTCGTAGTATTTGCGGGCGTTGGCGTGGATGTCGAAATGGGCGTCGGGGTCGTTGCTGCCGCTGGCGTCGCCCCGCCCCAGGACGGATTCCACGTCCCCTTTGCTGACGTCGTCGGTACTGGTGATAAGCTGTTCCCGATCGGGCACTGTGACTCCTCCTCGCTTTGTGTTGCCTTTAGTCTGTGTGGCGCCGCCGATTTTATGCCCTTCTTTACATAAATTACCGGCCGCGCGGCAACAGGTTTCCGGCCGGGACAGGGCGAATATGTCTCTAACTTTTATGTAAAGCGGGGAGTGGCTTTGCGCAATACTATGCGTTCCCTGACCCTGGTGGCGTTGTTTTTTCTGATCTGGATGGGCGCAGCGGCGGCGGGGGAGCTGACGCTCGGCCAGTGGCCGGCCGATGGCTGGCAGATGTGGCGGATCACCTTCCCGGCCAACGGCGCTTCGGAATTGCGGTACCCTCAAAGCGGCACTTATCTGACCGCCAGCTATGAGAATGAGCTGACGCGCCGCAACAAGCTACGGATCGAGGGCGGGCTGACGAACGGCCTGCGAGGGACGACGGGCAGCGATTCGGACTGGGACTATACGCGGCGCGCGGACCTCTGGTATTACGGCGAGTTCAAGACGACCGGGGCGAGCGCGTTCGCGAACGTGGACTTCGTCAAGAAGGGGGCGGACGGCCGTGAGTTCTTCATCGGCTACGGTTACCGCCAGAACGCGTTTCGCATGACGGAGGGCGTATATTACATAGAAGACTACACCGCCCAGAATCCCCCCGAGACGCTGTCCGGCCTCGGCTCGACGTATACGGCCACTTATCAGGGACCGCACGTCGGGGTGAGGGATAAGGTGGCTCTGTCGCCCCGGGTGAGCGTGGTCGGTTCGCTCGCCTACTCCCCTGTCGCCCTCGTTCAGGGCCACGGCTGGTGGAACCTGCGCAGCCTGAATTTCGACCACACCGGCGTGGGGCAGATGGTGGACGCGTACGTCGGGCTGCGGTACGCGCTGAACGACCGCAAGACGGCGGCGGTGACGGCCGGCTACCGTTATCAGTACATGAGCCTGTATAACGGGACGGAGAACACGAACGGCGACATTTCCTGGGATAAGGCGACGAACGTGCAGAAGGGGTTTTATGTGACGAGCGAAATCCGCTTCTGAGGCTGTATTTGATGTTTGAATATTGCCGGCAATTGGTATAGTATAGAGTTGAGAATGCGGAGGTGGTTCATATGGCCGATTTGCAGAATTTCATTGGCAAGGTTATCGCGGAAAAGGTGAGCGAATCAGTGGAATTGCAGCTTTTGCACCATAAGCTGCGATCGCATATCGAGACGCTGACGAGTGACGAACGCACCCTCAATTATATCGAAGAACTGGTGCAGGCAATTTTGGTACAGGCACAGACCGATTCGAAGTTCGACGGTTTTCTTGCCGGGCTCGATTTTGCCGCGAAAGCCAACCAGCCAGTGTAACCGCATAAGGCGTACTAAGGCCAGTCCCGCGAGCGGGACTGGCCTTTGGAGTTTGATAAGCTACTCTTCGCCTCGCGCTTTCGGCCTGGTCCGCAGTAAATCGCAGGCGACGACGACGGCGGCGAATACGCCGGGCACCGCCCAGTGGAGAAACCGGTAGCCGGTGGCGTAATTATGGAGGGCTGGGTCGGCGAGGATCATGTCGCCGGCCGTCCAGCCGAGGAAGGCGGCGCCGATGACGACGATGGCCGGCCAGCGCTGCATGAGGGCGGTGATGAGTGTGCTGCCCCAGATGATGATGGGGATGCTGATGACGAGGCCGATGACGAGGAGGCCGGTGTGGCCCTTGGCGACGCCGGCGATGGCGATGACGTTGTCGAGGCTCATTACGAGGTCGGCGACGAGGATGGTTTTGACGGCGGCCCACAGGTCGCCGGCGGCTTCGATTTCTGTTTCGGCGCTGTGGTCGTCGGTGACCAGCTTAATGGCGACCCATTCGAGGAGGAGGCCGCCGATAAGCTGCAGATAGGGGACGGTGAGCAGCATTACGGCGACGAGGGTGAGGACGATACGCATGCCGACGGCGCCGGCGCCGCCCCATAGGATGGCCTGCTTCTGTTGCCTGGGAGGCAGGCGCCTGCTGGCGAGGGCGATGACGAGGGCGTTGTCGCCGCTGAGTAGCAGGTTGACCATGATGATGCCGAAGAGCGCTGTCAGATATTCCATGCCACCACCCCCTGACTCAAACGAAAGAACCATCACGGCGCGGCGATGGTTCTTTTCTGTTGGCGTTATTTTTCCCCGGGCGGCAGGCGGACATGAACGGAATTTAATTCCTTGGCAGGAATTACCGGCCGACGGGGCGAATAAAATCGATATACAATATTCATTAATAATGATTATGAAGAGGTGATAATATGAAGGTTCTGGTTGTTTATTATTCCCTGTACGGCCACATCCACCGCCTGGCCGAGGCGGTGGCCGAGGGGGTGCGGGAGGTGCCGGGGGCGGAGGCCGTGCCGCGGCGCGTGCCGGAGACGCTGCCGGCCGACCTGGTGGCGAAGCTGGGGGCGACGGAGGCCCAGAAGCTGATGGCTCATGTGCCGGTGTGCGCCGTGGAGGAGCTGGCGGAGGCCGACGCGATTATTTTCGGCTCGCCGACGCGGTTCGGCAATATGTGTGGCCAGATGCGGTCGTTCCTCGATGCGACCGGCGGGCTGTGGGCGAAGGGTAAGCTGGTCGGTAAGGCCGGCAGCGTGTTCACGAGCAGCGGCACCCAGCACGGCGGCCAGGAGTCGACTATTCTCAGTTTCCACACTACGCTGCTGCACCACGGGATGGTGATCGTCGGCCTGCCGTACGCCTACCAGCCGCAGTCGCTGGTCGACGAGGTGGCCGGGTGTTCGCCGTACGGGGCGTCGACGATCGCCGGCCCGGACGGCGGACGGCTGCCGAGCAAGCTCGAGCTCGACGGGGCGCGCTTCCAGGGCAGGCACGTGGCGGCGATCGCGGCGAAGTTGGCGAGGTAAAGCTAAGACCGGCTTGCCGGGTTCTCCGGCGGCCGGTCTGTCTTAACTGGGGCCCGATCTTTACAGTTTGACTCTCCGCAGCCGCAGGGCGTTCGTCACGACCGAGACGGAGCTGAAGGCCATGGCGGCGCCGGCGAGGACCGGGGAGAGGAAGCCGGCGGCGGCGATGGGGATGCCGACGACGTTGTAGGCGAGCGCCCAGAAGAGGTTCTGCTTGATGTTTTTCATGGTGGCCCGGCTGAGGCCGATGGCGGCGGCGATGCCGCGCAGGTCGCCGCGCATGAGGGTGATGTCGCCGGCTTCGATGGCGACGTCGGCGCCGGTGCCCATGGCGATGCCGACGTCGGCGGCGGCGAGGGCGGGGGCGTCGTTGATGCCGTCGCCGACCATGGCGACGACCTTGCCTTGGGCGCGCAGGCGCTCGACCTGGGCGGCCTTGTCGGCCGGCAGGACTTCGGCGAGGACGTGGCCGATGCCGACCTGGCGGGCGATGGCTTCGGCGGTGCGCCGGTTGTCGCCGGTGAGCATCCATACTTCGAGGCCCATGGCGGCCAAAGAGCCGACGGCTTCGCGCGAGGATTCCTTGACGGTGTCGGCGACGGCGACGAGGGCGGCGAGCTGGCCGTCGACGGCGGCGAACATGACGGTCTTGCCTTCGCTTTCGAGCTTTTCGACGGCTGCCAGGCTGGCGTCGATGGCGATGCCCCTGCTGCCCATGAGGCGGCGGGTGCCGACGGCGAGGTCGTGGCCGGCGACGGTGGCGGTGACGCCTTCGCCCGGCACGGCGGCGAAGCCGGCGACGCCTTCGGCCGGGGCGACGCCTCTGGCTTCGGCCCCGCGGACGATGGCGGCGGCCAGGGGGTGCTCGGAGGCTTTTTCGGCGGCGGCGACGAGGGCGAGCAGTTCGCTTTCGTCGCCGGCGAGGGCGACGAGGTCGGTCAGCTCGGGTTGCCCTTTGGTGACGGTGCCGGTTTTGTCGAGGATGACGGCGGTGAGCTTGTAGGTTTTTTCGAGGTGTTCGCCGCCTTTGAAGAGGATGCCGCTTTCCGCGCCGCGGCCGGTGCCGACCATGATGGCGGTGGGGGTGGCGAGGCCCAGGGCACACGGGCAGGCGATGACGAGGACGGCGGTGGCGTTGAGTATGGCGCGGGTGGTGTCGCCGGGGGCGAGGACGAACAGCCAGACGGCGAAGGTGAGCAGGGCGACGGCGATGACGGCCGGGACGAAGTAGCCGGCGAGGACGTCGGCGATGCGCTGGATGGGGGCCTTGGAGCCCTGGGCCTGTTCGACGACTTTGATGATCTGGGCGAGGGCGGTGTCGCTGCCGACTTTGTGGGCTTCGAAGCGGAAGGCGCCGTATTTGTTGATGGTGGCGCCGTAGACTTTGTCGCCGGGTTTTTTGTCGACCGGCAGGCTTTCGCCGGTGAGCATGGCTTCGTCGACGGCCGACTGGCCGTCGGTGACGACGCCGTCTACGGGGATCTTTTCGCCGGGACGGACGACGATGGTGTCGCCGACCTGGACCTGTTCGATGGGGATGTCTGCTTCCTTGCCGTCGCGCACGACGCGGGCGGTCTTGGCGGCCAGGCTAATTAGCTTGCGGATGGCCTCGGAGGTGCGGCCCCTGGCGATGGCCTCGAGCAGGCGGCCGAGGATGATGAGGGTGATGAGGATGGCGGAGGTTTCGTAGTATACGTGGCCGCCGGCCACGGTGTTGTAGAGGCTGAGGAGGAAGGCGGCGCTCGTGCCGAGGGCGACGAGGACGGACATGTTGGCGCTGCCGTGGCGGATAGCGCTGTAGGCGTCGCGGTAGAACTGCCACCCGGCCCCGAACTGCACCGGCGTGGCAAGCGCCAGCTGGAAGTAGGGGTTGGCGAGCAGGGCGCTGTGCCAGCCGAGCATGTCGAGGACCATGTGGAGGACGAGCGGCAGCGAGAAGAGGGCCGAGACGATGAACAGCTTCTTCTGGCGGCCGATCTCGGCGTCGCGGGCGGCCTGTTCGCGGTCCCGTCCCGCCTGGCCGGCGCTCTTGTCGGTCGCCTCGTAGCCGGCATCTTTTACGGCGGCGATGACGGCGGCGACGGTGGCGTCGGGGCCGGCTTCGACGGTGAGACGGCCGAGGGCGAAGTTGACGCCGGCGTTCATGACGCCGGGGACTTTCCGCGCCGCTTTTTCGACCCGGGCGGCGCAGGCGGCGCAGCTCATGCCGCCGACGCTGAATTCCATGCGGTCGAGGGCGACGTCGTAGCCCAGGTCGCGGATTTTGGCGACGATGGCCTCGGGGCTGACCGCCGCCTCGTCGTATTCGACGGTGAGGCGGCCGAGGGCGAAGTTGACGTTGGCCGCGGCCACGCCGGCCATCGCCCCCACCCCCCTCTCGACGCGGGCGGCGCAGGCCGAACAGGTCATGCCGCTGATGCTGAATGTGGTGCGTATCATGCTGGGTGTCACCTCACGAATTTTTTCACGGCGTCGACGAGTTCGTCGACGATTGCCTCGTCGCCCCGCTGGACGGCGTTGACGACGCAGCCTTTGGCGTGGTCCTCGAGGATTGCCAGGCCGACCCTGGTGAGGGCGGCCCGGGCGGCCTGCACCTGGATGAGGACGTCGATGCAGTAGCGGTCTTCTGTTATCATTTTGCCGATGCCCCGCACCTGGCCTTCGATGCGGCCGATGCGGGCGAGCAGTTTTGCCTGGTCTTCTTCGCTTCTCCTCATGTCGCCCTCCATACTATACCCCGGTAGGGTATTATGGTTATATCATAAACCCGTTGCGGTCGTGCGTCAAGGGGATTCTATATGTTGTGGATTTTGCGATTATTTATAAAAATTAATACAAATTACAGCATCTTCTTCCATCAAATTGGAAGGGATTTGTCAGTCTCTGTCAAATATAAATTACCGGAACTGTATTACCGGTCCTTGGCTCGGAGGTAGGTATGGAAAAGACGAAAAAATTTTCCCCGGTCGCTTCGTCCGTCCCGCGTCCTTTTTTTAATCCTTCGGATTTCGCGGTTTTCGAACAGACGTACGAGGCCATCTTCCTGCACCACAGCCACACGGGCTCGATCGTGACCTTGAATGAGAAGGCGTGCGAGCTGTTCGGCTATACGCCCGACGAGGCCCGCCGGCTCGGCATGGTGGCCATGCCGCCGGGGGAATACCCGTACACCGCGGAGGAGGCGACCCGCCGCTTCCGTGAGGCGGCGGCCGGCGTGCAGTAATTTTTCGAGTGGCGGGCGAAGAACAAGGCCGGCCGGGAGTTCTGGGTCGAGGGCTATCTCAAGGCAGTGGTTATCGGCGACCACGA
>MTLD01002640.1_pt2 | contig 10947 bp, 5 predicted proteins | sample 1982471 | NCBI WGS metagenome assembly MTLD01 (sample SAMN05712604, study PRJNA340218) | biofilm metagenome | isolation source: sample SPM anode biofilm adapted to -50 mV | place: USA | collected 2012-02-03
CCAGCGCCGCGGCCCCTCGGATCGGGTGACGATCAGACGATCGTCACGGTGAGCACCTTCAGGTCGGCCGGGAGGGTGTTGCTGGAGGAGACCAGCTTGGCGGTCGCCACCACCGTCCCCCTGCCATAGCGGCGCAGGTCACCCTTGGTGAGGGTGATCTTCTTCGTGCCGTGGTTCCAGCTGTGCAGCGTGGTCTTCGCGACCACCCGCGTGCCGATGTAGACCTTCACCGTGCCCGTGACCCACAAGCCGGTGCCGAGAGCGGCGGTCTGGATGCGGAACGCGACCGAATGGCCCTTGCGCACCGTCCGGGACTCGTTCAGCCCGTACACCGTCGCGGTCGCCTTGCCGATCGTCACCGGGACGGTGACCTTCGTGCCCGACGGCCTGGCCGTCACGACCACCGCGCCGCGGTTGGGCAGGGTGATCGAGAAGTCCGCAGCCCCGTCAGTGACCGGGATGTGGTTCGCGACCGTCCGGCCGCCCACGGTCACCTTCAGCGAGGTGTTCGCAGGGGAACCGAGCGAGGTCAGGTCCAGGTTCGAGATCTTGATCGGGAACTCCTCGCCCACCGTTGCCGTGGACGCGGCCTGAACCTCGACGCCATGCTTGGCGAACTTCGGCGACACCGGCGACTGCTTGGTCAGGTAGGAGATCCAGGCCTGGTAGTCGACCAGCCCCGAATCCTTCGTGTCGGTGCCCTTGGCGAACTCCTTGAAGTTGTCGCCGCCGGCCAGCAGGAAGCTGAACGACCCGATCCGGTAGGTGGCGTCATCGGTCACCCGCTTGCCGTTCACCCAGATCCCGGTGATGTGGCTACCGGCATCGGCTGACGCGTCGTAGGTGTAGCGGACATTGTCCGAGAGCCCCAGCTGCAGGTACGGGCGCTGGGCCCCGTCCGGCTGCCACTGCTGCTCCAGGACCGTCTTCAGCTGCGCCCCGGTCAGGGTGGTCGTCCACAGGTTGTTCACGAACGGCAGCACCGAGTTCGCCTCGGCGTAGGTGACCACGCCGTTCTTCTTCTCTGCGCCACTCTTCGCGTAGAGGAGCTCTGCGCGCAGGCCGCCCGGGTTCACGATGCCGATCTGCGCTCCGCCATGGGCAGTGGTCTTCAGGGTCTTCAACAGGGCGTTCGCGACCAGGTTGCCCAGCGTGGACTCCTTCGAACGGTCGTCCCGCTTGCCGCCGGTGTACTTCCCGCCGGTGTAGGCGCCCCCGGAGAACGCCGTGGTGATGTCGGAGGTCACCTTGCCGATGGCCTTGTCGCCGACCACGGCAGCGTAGGCAAGAGCGTCACTGGTGATGCTGTTCACCTTCGCCACCCGCGGGTACGCGGCGACCAGGTCGTTCACATCCTGCGTCGAGCGGGCGATCAGCGTCTCGGTGTGGTTGGTCACCGCACCGGTGGCCGGATCCACGCTCAGCACGACCTGGCCGACCTTTTCGCTGTAGGACGCGGCCTGCACCACCGGACGAGTGCCCCCGCCCGTGACCGGAGCGGACCACGCGTAGCTGGAGTGGGTGTGACCGTTGAAGATCACGTCCACCTTGGGGGAGGTGTCCTGGACGATCTTCGCGAAGGCACCGCCGGCGTCGACCGCGTCCTGCAGGGTCGCGGCCGGTGCACTGAGCGAGGAGCCCTCGTGGTACTCGGCCACGATCACCTGCGCCTCGCCGTTGGCGGTGTTGCCGTCGCTGAGCTGGTCGGCGACCCGGTTGACGGCCTCGACGGGATCACCGAAGGTGAGTCCCGAGATGCCGGCCGGGGATACCAGGGCGGGGGTCTCCTGGGTGATCGCGCCGATCACACCGACGGTGATCCCATCCACGGTGTACACCTTGTACTCGGGCAGTACAGGGGTCGTCGTGCCGGACTTGTAGACATTGGCTCCGAGGTAGTCCCACGCGGCGTTCGCGCTCGCTCCGCTGCCGATCACGCGGTCGCGCAGGTCGGCCCAGCCCTTGTCGAACTCGTGGTTGCCGACTGCGGACGCCTTCACCTCCAGCGCGTTCAGCACGTCGATCGTCGGCTGGTCGGCCTGGGTGGCGGACGCGAACAACGACGCCCCGATGCTGTCACCGGCCGAGAGCAGCAGCGAGTTCGCATCGCCGTACGCTGCCCGCGCCTCCTCGATCGTGCCGGCGAACTGGACGGTCGTCTTGTCGGCGATCCGTCCGTGGAAGTCGTTGAAGTTGATCAGGTTGATCGTGACCGCGTCGGCCGCCTGGGCCGGCGGTGCCGCGAGCGGAGCGAGGCCGAGCCCCGTCCCGAGGATCGTCGCGAGTAGAGCGACGCCCCCCTTGTGGAGGTGTGGTTTCACCTGGTTTCTCCTTACCTTGTGGGCATTCCTGGGATTCTCTGGACGCAGCGGTGAGCGTGCGTCACAGCGCTCGAATCGGGGACCGGCGCGAAGCAGACTGGGACACCACGTCGTGCCGATCACCCTCCCCGAGCCCCAGGACGATCTTGACACCGATCATCATCCGGCGACACCCCCCTTCGCCCGGGTCACGGTCAGCCACACCGTCGCCGACACGCTCGGCCGGGCGGCGTCCGTGCCCGTGAAGAAGGCGCGCACGCTGTGGCCCCCCACCGACAGGTTTCCCGGCAGCGCGACCGATGCGACCCCGCCGACCAGGGCTGCGCTGATCGTCCGCCGGTCGTAACGGAAGACCACCGTGCCGGTTGCCGCACCGCGCACCGTGGCGGTGGCGCTGACAGCGGTCCCGGACGGCACCCGGTTCTGGGACAGGGTGAGGGCGGTGTGCGTCCTGGCCGGCTTGACCTTCAGGGCGAAGCCCACCACGACCGGGTCGTGATCGCTGGAGCGGTACGGCGAGGCATCGTAGAAGTTGGTCGCGTTGTAGTTGTAGCGGCTGTACTCCAGCGCGATCGCCTCCCCCGCGTTGATGTTCCAGATGTCCGCGCCGGTGACCAGCTTCTCCGCGGCGGCGGAGGCGAGGATGTGGTCGAGCGAACCGCTCTCCCCGCCGTAGGAGTAGCTGTACTTGCCGGTCTTGCCGCCCTGGTCGGTGTAGCCGGCCGCGGCCAGCGCGGTGATCGGGTCCTCATGGGTGTAGGCGTTGAAGTCACCGATCAGGAACACCCGGTCGGTCCGGGCGGACGCGGCCAGGCTCGCGGCGAAGCCCGCCAGCGCGGTCGACTGCTCGACCCGCAGCGCGTTCCAGCAGCCCTGGCCCGTGTCGGCGTTCGGATCGTCGGGCTCGGCAGGGCAGCTGCCCTTGGACTTGAAGTGGTTCGCGATCGTGATGAACGGCCGGTGCGCTGCCTTCCGCGGGGTGAACACCTGCGCGAGCGGGTAGCGCGCGTTGTCGAACGCGGAGTCGGTGTCGATCACCGACTCCCCCACGGGCTTCACCGTGGCGGGGTCGTAGATGAAGGCGGTGCGGATCACGTCCTCGGTGGCGGGCAGCGTCGTCGGGGACGGGACGTAGGCCCAGCGGGTGGTACCCGCAGCCGCGTTCAGCGCCGCGGTGAGCGTGGCCAGCGCGGCGTCCCTGGGCTGGCCGGCGATCGCGGAGTTCTCGATCTCCTCCAGCGAGACCACGTCTACGCCGAGGGAGTTGATCGCCGCGACGATCTTGGCCTGCTGGCGGGCCAGGCTGGCCGCGTCCGCCGCACCGCGCACGCCCGGGTCGGTGCAGGTGTTCACCGTGATCGGGTTGCCGTCGCGGTCGCTGTAGTAGGTGCAGGTCGCGCCGAGGGCCTCGGCGTCCGCGCCGGTGGTGCTGAAGTAGTTCAGGACGTTGAAGCTGGCGATCCGGACCTTCCCTCCGACGTCGGCCGGCTTCGCGGTGCGGGTGTTGGCGAACGTGGCGGGCTGCACGTCGGCGGCGTTCGCCACGGTGAGCTGCTGGGTGGGTTCCAGCGTCCACAGGCTGTTGCGGTAGTCGACGATCACCGGACGGGTGAACGTGACCGGAGCGCCCACCCGGACCGGGTCTTCCAGCGAGAGGTACGGCAGCGGGATCGACTTGTTCGCCGCGGAGTTGAAGTTGATCGATGCCCCGTCGTCGAGCGTGACCGCGCGGGCAGCGTTGTCGTCGGCAACCGCCTGCGCTGTGGCCGAGCCCGGTGCTGCGGCGTCGGTCGGGGTGCGCAGCGGGGTGGTGCCCGACGCCAGGCCGATCGATGCGTAGTAGTTCGTCGAGTAGGTGTCGGTGACGGTGTAGTCGCCCTGCGGAGCGACCAGCATCGACTCCAGCGCTTCCCTGGCCGCATCGGTCCGCGGCCAGGTGACCTTCGCCGCGACGGGCGGGGTGACCCCGGTCGCAGCCAGCTCGCTGAGTCCGCCCGACGGGACGCTGAGCTCGGTGAGCCCCTGGTACTCCGACACCGCGCCGGTCACCTGCACGTAGTCTCCGATCGCCACCTGGCCGACCGTGGCCGAGGAGTACACGAAGACCGCGTCGGAGGAGTCGTCGAGGTCGGAGCCGCTGCCGGCCTCCTGGATCGTGTAGCCGCGGTACCCGCCGGTGGGGTAGGCCGCGGTGACGAAGCCGGTGGTGGTCACCGTCTGGCCGACCAGCGGGCTGGTGCTGCCGGTGCCCTGGATCTCGTGGATCGGGGTGGTCGGCGTCGGCCCGGGGTCGCCCGGATCGGTGCCGCCGTAGGTGACCCCGGCGCTGTTGGTCGGGGCGAAGCTGCTGGCCGCGGTGAAGTCGGCGGCGTTGTCGTCGGTGTCGACGCCGTCGGTGCGGGCGAAGGCCGTGGTCACAGAGCCGGCGGACTCCTCGACGTGGCCCTCGAAGGTGTTCGACTTCGTGTAGCCGAGCAGGTCGACGATCTGGTCCTCGTCGCTGATCACCGAGCCGCTGGGCGGGGTGAGCGCGGTCGCCGTGCTCGCGAGGATGAGGGTCCCACCGTTGCTGTTGCCCGACCACGAGGTGGTGCTGGTCGCGTCCGGGGTGACGGTGGCGGTCCAGTCGACGCCGTTGGCGGCGTTGGCCGTGCCCTCGATCAGGTAGTACCCCTTGGCCGGGATGGTCCCGCTCAACGGGGTGGCGCTCGCTGCGCCGGTGCTGCTGTAGGCGCGGTACTGCAACGACCAGCCGTCCAGCGACACGGCAGTGCCGGTCGGGTTGTACAGCTCGACGTACTTGTTCTCGTAGGTGGCGCCGGAGCTGCCGCCGTTGACGTAGGCCTCGTTGATCACGACATGGCCCCCGGCCGCGAACGCGGGCGGCGCGGCGAGCGGCGCGGCGGCGAGGGCGAGGGAAAGGACAGGTGCGAACAGCAGTGCTCTCATGGGGTGCTCCTGGGGAGGGGATCTTGTGATCCTACGGAGCAAGACCCTGCCGAGTGAAGGTTTCGGGGCAACGTGGATGAGATTGCCGGTGGGTGAACGGTCGAACGCGCCCAGCTCGGTGGAACCGAACCACTGCGACCTCCTCAGCGGCGGCCGGCGCCCCGCGGAGCGAGCGGCCGGCCGTGGTCGCCCGGCGCGAGTCCGCCCTGGCAGGCCGGGCAGTAGAACATCGCCCGCTCGCGGGTGGGTGGCCCGATCTGCGCGACCCGGACGATGCCGCCGCAGCGGCGACAGGGGCGTCCGGAGCGGCCGTGGACGCGGGGATCCGCGTGCTGCTTCAGGGCGGCGAGCATCAGCCCGCGCGCTCGTTCTACCAAGCGGCGTAGTTCACCGTCTGACAGATCCTCCCGCCACGGGTTGAGACGCTCAGCGAACAGCGACTCGCTCGCCCAGATCGTGCCGATGCCGGCGAGGTTGCGTTGGTCGAGCAGGGCCGCCCCGATCGCTCCACCGGCGCGGGCGAGGTTCGCCACGGCAACGCCGGCGTCGAAGTCCGCCTCGAGGATGTCCGGGCCGAGGTGGCCGACCACGGACTGCTCGGCTGCCGTCCGGACGAGGTCCAGCCGGCCGAGCCGCAGGCCCAGTGCCGTCCAGGTTTCGGTGACGAGAACTGCGCGGACGTTGTCGCGACGACTGGCCGGGCCCTCCGCACGGGTGCGCTCGATGCGCCACTGGCCCTCCATCCTGAGGTGGGAGTGCAGGGTCCAGCCGGTGTCGAGGCGGATCAGGATGTGCTTGCCGCGCGCCACCACCTCGACGACGGTCGCTCCGGCCAGGCTGGCCGTCGACAACCCCGGCCAGCGCAGCTCCGCAGCCAGCAGCCGGCGCCCGGCGAGCGCCTCGTGCAGCCGGGAGCAGGTACGGCGGACGGTGTCGCCCTCGGGCATGCCTAACGCCTCAACCGCAGCCCGCGCGGAGTGAGCCCGAAGCCGGCGGACGCGAGCGCCCGGGCGAGCGGGGAACCCGAGCCGAGCACAGAGGCGCCGTCGACCTTCTCCACAGTCAGCTTGCCCAGCGCCCCGGCGTGCACGGCAGCCGCAAGGGCAGTGGCTGCCGGTTCCAGCAGGTCGCCGGAGTCGGTCCACGACAGCAACGTGCGTCCACCCCGCTCCACGTAGAGCACGAGGCGGCCGTCCACCAGCACCACGAGGGCGCCGGCCTTGCGTCCGGGCAGGTGCCCGCCGGGCTCCTCGCGAGCCGGCCAGGCCAAGGCCGCGCCGTACGGATTGGCCGGGTCGGCCGCCGCCAGCACCAGGGCGGGGCCGCTCGCGGATTCGTCCAGCGGACGGGCGGCCGCGCGGAGCCGGTCGACCGCGCCGACCGCGCCGAACTGGGCCGCGCCGAGGCCCTCGACGAAGTAGCCGCGGCGGACCCGTCCGGACTCCTCGGCGGTGGCGAGCACCCGGTAGGTGGCCGCGAACCCGCCGGGGGCGTTCTCCGCGGCGACGCTGCCCCGGGTGACCACGCCGTAGCGGTCGAGCAGCGCTTCGGCCCGGGCCACCGCCCGGGCGGTCGGGTCGGGCTCGGGCGCCGGCAGGATGGACCAGCGTCCCGTGGTCTCGGGTGGCCCGGTACGGCGCGGCAGCGGCGCCCGCGGCAGTCGGGCGTAGCGTCCGCCGTAGTGGCCGCGGGACGGCGCGGGCGTACGCGCCCGGTGCGTGGTGCGGCCCTGCCCGAGGAGGGCGCGCAGCGGGGCGAGGGTGTCGTTGCCGAGCCTTCCGGCCCAGACCAGGCCCCACAGCGCCCGGGTGAGCTCGTCGTCGTCGGCGCCCAGTTGGTCGGCCAGCGGACGGAAGAACCAGCCGCCGGCTCCGATCGTCTCGAGTACCGACGCGCTCAGCTCGTCCGGTACGGGCTCCGGCTCGGCGAGGGTGAGCGGGGCCAGTTCGGCGATGTGCAGCGAGACCCATCCGTCCGTGCCGGCCAGCGCCCCGTGCCCCTGCCAGAGCACCTCTCCGGAGGAGGTCAGTTCGTCGAGCAGGCCCGGGTGGTAGTCGCTCACCCGGGCCGGCAGGACGAGTGACTCCAGCGCGCTCGCGGGCACGGGGACGCCGGCCAGCTGCTCGACCGCGCGGAGCACCCCGTCCACACCGTGCCGTTCGCCGACCCCCTGCCAGGTCGGAAGGAAGCGCGCGTAGTCGGTCGCGGAAACCGGTTCGACCGCCTCGCGGAGCGCAGCAAGGGAGCGGCGCCGCAGCAGCCGCAGCACCTGCGCGTCGCAGAACTGTGCGGGATCGCCGCCCTCGGCGCCGCGTGATCCGCCCCGGCTCGCGGGCTGCACGGGCTGCTCCGTGGGCACCGAAGGGGCGGGTGGTGCCGAAGATGTCGGCGTCCAGCCGGGGGGACGCAGATCGCCCTCGACCAGGCGTCCCGAGGCGACCAGCCGGCGCAGCACGTCTCTCGCCACCGAGGAACCGATGCCCAGCCAGGTGGCGGCCTCCGCTGCGGTGAACACGGCGTGACCGCGGGCGTAGCGCGCGAGCAGGTCGCCGAGCGGGTCTGGCACCGGGTCAAGGAGGGCCTGAGGTATCCCGACCGGGAGCGCCACGCCGAGCGCGTCGCGCAGTCGTCCGGCGTCCTCGACCACGGCCCAGCGTGAGCCGGCGACCCCGGGCAGCTCGAGCACGCGTCGGGCGTGCACCAGCCCGGCCAGCCAGGACTCGGCGGCGTCCGGCTCGGTGCACCGGGTGCGCACGGCCTCGGTGCTCAGCGGGCCGAGCGCGCGCAGCACGTCGGTGAGGTCGTCGGCGTCACGGGCGCGGCGTGGCCCGTCCAGGTGTTGGAGCTCGCGCTCGGTGCGGGTCAAGGCGTCCGGGTCGAGCAGGTCGGCCAGTGCCAGGCCCTCCCCTGTGCCCAGCAGCTCCGCGAGCAGCGACGGGTCCAGCGACAGTGCGGCCGCCCGGCGCTCGGCCAGAGGCGAGTCTCCCTCGTACAGGAACTGGGCGACGTACCCGAATGCCAGGGACGCGGCGAACGGGGACGGCTGGGGCGTCTCCACCGCCACCGTCGTGATCCGGCGCGTCTGGACGCCCCGCAGCAGGTTGACCAGGCCGGGCACGTCGAAGACGTCGTTCACGCACTCGCGCACGGCCTCGAGCACGATCGGGAAGCTCGGGTACCGGCTGGCCACTTCGAGCAACTGGGACGCGCGCAGCCGCTGCTGCCACAGTGCCTGCCGGCGGTCGGGGCGGCGCTTGGGCAGGAGCAGGGCACGTCCGGCGCACTCGCGGAAACGGGACGCGAACAGCGCCGACCCACCGATCTGATCGGTGACCAGCCCCGACACCTCGTCGGGGTCGGGAAAGACGAGCTCGAGCAACTCGTCCGTCGGACCGCTGGCGCGGCCCGGGCCAGCTCTGTGGCGGCGACCCTTCGGGGTGCTTCCCGGCCTCGTTGCCCGGCCACGGAACTGCTCGGGGACGGTGGGGGCCGCGTCCGCCCCCATCGACGACCAGTCGGTGTCCGGCAGGCGGAAGACCAGGCCGTCGTCGGCGTGCATGGCCTGCACGTCCACGCCGTAGCGCTCCCGCAGCCGGGCCGCGACGACGAGTGCCCACGGTGCGTGCACTTGCGCGCCGTAGGGGGAGTGCACAACCACCCGCCAGTCGCCGAGCTCGTCGCGGAACCGCTCCACGACCAGCTCGCGGTCGTTGGGTACGCGCCCGATCGCCTCGCGCTGCTCCTCCAGGTAGCCGAGCAGGTTGTCCGTGGCCCACTCGTCGAGCCCGGCCGCCTGGACGCGGACCCGCGCGTTCGCCGGTGCCAGCCCGGTCACCTCACGGACGAACGCTCCGACCGCCTCGCCGAGTTCGGCGGGCCGGCCCAGGGTGTCGCCCTTCCAGAACGGCAGCCGGGCGGGGACCCCGGGTGCCGGCGTGACCAGCACCTGGTCGTGGGTGATGTCCTCGATCCGCCAGGTGGAGGTGCCGAGCGCGAACACGTCCCCCACCCGCGACTCGTAGACCATCTCCTCGTCGAGCTCGCCGACGCGGCGCCCGTCGCCCTCGCCGGCGAGGAACACGCCGTACAGGCCGCGGTCGGGGATGGTGCCGCCGCTGGTGACCGCCAGCCGCTGCGCGCCGCGACGCGCGGTCAGGGTGCCGGCGGCGCGGTCCCAGACCAGCCGCGGGCGCAGCTCTGCGAACTCGTCGGACGGGTAACGACCGGCGAGCATGTCGAGCACGGACTCGAGTACGCCCCTGGTGAGGCCGGCGAACGGGGTGGCGCGGCGGACGAGGGCCTCGAGGTCGGAGACGGACCAGTCGTCCATCGCGGTCATCGCCACGATCTGTTGGGCGAGCACGTCGAGCGGGTTCGCCGGGACACGCAGCGCCTCGATCTTCCCCGCGCGCATCCGTTCGGCGATCACGGCGGTCTGGACGAGGTCGCCGCGGAACTTCGGGAACAGCACGCCGTGCGAGACTGCGCCCACCTGGTGCCCGGCCCGTCCGACCCGTTGCAGCCCGGACGCGACCGACGGCGGCGCCTCCACCTGCACCACGAGATCTACCGCACCCATGTCGATGCCCAGCTCCAGGGAGGAGGTGGCGACCACGGCCTGCAGCCGTCCGGCCTTCAGGTCCTCCTCGGTCTGCAGGCGCTGCTCCCGGCTCACCGAGCCGTGATGCGCCCGGGCCAGCACCGGGGGTGCGCCCTGGCCGATCGCCGACTGCGCCATCACCTGCGCGGGCGCCCGGACGTGGTCACGTGCTGGGGACGGGCCCTCGCGCAGGGTGCCGCGGACCCGCTGCGACGCGGGACTCCGAGCGAACTCCGATTCCGGCTCCGCAGGCGCCGGTGAGGCCTCCAGGCGGTCCAGCCAGATCTCGTTCAGGCGGGCGGTGAGCCGTTCGGCAAGGCGGCGGGAGTTGACGAAGACCAGCGTGGAGGAGTGCGCGGCCACGACATCGACGATGCGCTCCTCGACGTGCGGCCAGATCGACGAATCCCGAGGGGAGTGTCGAGCTTGCTCGATCTCTCCCGTGGGCTGCCCGATCTGGGCCAGGTCGGGCACCGGCACGACCACCTCGAGGTTCCACTTCTTCTCACTCGGTGGCGCGACCACGGCCACGTCGCGTCCGCCGGCGAGGAAGCGGGCCACCTCCTCGATCGGACGCACGGTGGCGGACAGCCCGATCCGCTGCGCCGGCCGCTCCAGCAGCGCGTCCAGCCGTTCGAGGCTGAGCGCGAGGTGGGCGCCCCGCTTGGTGCCGGCCACCGCATGGACCTCGTCGACGATCACGGTCTCGATGCCCCGCAGCGCCTCGCGGGCGGCGGACGTGAGCAGCAGGAACAGTGACTCCGGGGTGGTGATCAGGATGTCCGCCGGCTCCCTGGCGAACGCCCGGCGCTCCTCGGAGGGGGTGTCTCCGGAGCGGATCGCCACCCGGATGTCGGGCGGGGCGAGGCCGAGCCGGGTGGCGGCATGCCCGATGCCGATCAGGGGTGAGCGGAGGTTGCGTTCGACGTCCACCGCGAGGGCCTTCAGCGGTGAGATGTACAGCACGCGGCAGCGACTGGCCTTGTCGGGAGGCGGTTCCGTGGTGAGCCGGTCGAGCGCCCAGAGGAAGGCCGACAGCGTCTTGCCGGAACCGGTCGGCGCGACCACGAGCGTGTG
>MTLD01002803.1_pt1 | contig 10947 bp, 14 predicted proteins | sample 1982471 | NCBI WGS metagenome assembly MTLD01 (sample SAMN05712604, study PRJNA340218) | biofilm metagenome | isolation source: sample SPM anode biofilm adapted to -50 mV | place: USA | collected 2012-02-03
ATGGAAGAGGATCTTCTGCCGCACAAGAGATCAATCGAAGAAGATCCGACCGTGGCAGAAGAACGGCGCCTCTGCTATGTCGGCATCACCAGGGCGCGGCAGCACTTGACGTTATCCCGCTGTCTGACACGCCGGAAATACGGTGCTGTCGAAGAGCGCACTCCCAGCCGTTTCCTTGCGGAAATCCCGGAGCATCTGTTGGTGGAGGTCAATTGTGCTGGCAAAGAGGGAAAAGAGACTTCCGCGGATATGGCAGAGGATTTTTTCGCCAGGATGCTGGGGGATTGAAATTGCGGAACTTATCGGGCTCTGGGCTGGCCAACTGCTCGGGGCAGCTTGATGGGCCGCTTGGACAGATCACAAATCCAGCGGGCTTTTCGGTTCCTTCACCGTTCTGACCGGCACGCAGTGGGTATAGATCATGGTGGTCTTCAGGCTGGAATGGCCAAGCAAGGTCTGAATCACGCGAATGTCGTAGCCTGCCTGAAGCAGGTGGGTGGCGAAGGAGTGGCGGAAGGTATGGGCGGTGACCTTTTTGGGGATCTTAGCCTTGCGGACTGCATGATAAAGCGCACCCTGGAGCTGGGATTCATGAAGATGATAGCGCCGTCGTTCTCCAGTTTCCTCCACCGTAGTCAGCGATTGTTGAGGGAATACCCACTGGTGCATGAACTCCTTTGGCGCATTGGGATATTTCTTTTCAACTGCGTCATCCAGAAACACCCCATCATATCCTGCTGCAAGATCCTGATCATGCAGCTTGGCTACCTTTTCTATCTGCGCCTTCAATTCCTGCGTGATCGCCTCCGGAATCGGCACAGTACGATCCTTTTTCCCTTTGCCATGCACTAACAGTTTACCGTCATCAAAGTTGAAATCACCCACTCGAATCTGTAGCCCTTCGAATAGTCGCAACCCGCAGCCGAACAGAACTTTGACGAAGAGGTTATACGGGTAGTAGAGCTGTTTCAAAATAGCATCAATCTCCGGCATGGAGAGCACCATCGGAATGTAGAGCGACTTCTTTGCCCTTGGAACATCGCGAAGTTCTCCGAATTCACGTTTCAAAGCATAGCGGAAGAGAAACAGGAGAGAATTGAAGGCCTGATTCTGGGTAGATGCAGCCACCTTGCACTTTACCGCCAGATAGGTCAGATACTCTTTGACGTCGACTGTTGATAACTCCTGTGGTGGTTTATTCTTCAGAAACCGTTGGAATTGGCGCGACCAGTGGGCATAGGTTTTAAGGGTATTGCGAGAATAGTGGCGTACCTTTATCTCACCAGCCAGAACGACCATCAAGGCATCCCATTCTGGTGAATCGGACTTCTCTTCATAACCGGCCACGGAATATTGTGACTGGCGCTGGGCATAGGATTGATACTGCTTCGGTACAGAGTACATCGAAGTAAGATTTGCCTGTGCAGGTAATGCAGCACTCTGCAGCCTACCCGACTCGTCAACGGGTTTATCCCGAGGGTTCACCTGACTTTGCGTCTCAAAGTACACTGAGACAGCAAGAGCTGCCTGCCTGCATTGTGTATCAGTTTGTTTCTTTGTACGTAATTTTTCCAGAAACTGACCTAGCCGCTCGGATTTATCAACCGTTACTACATACTTAGCGCAAAAATCGAGATAATAGCGTAGCCATTTTTTGTAATCTGCATGAAGGGTTGGTGGTATTTCTCGTTTGTTTAGAGCTTCGACATAGTTGTCGAATACCGAATTCGGAATTGTGATCATTTGAGACCCACCTTTAAGGATATCCAGCAAAGCGTATATATCATAAAAATTCTTACCAAAACCGAACAAAAACAGAAATAGAAGTCAATAAGTAGGGTATTTTAATTGATAGCGGCAAAAAGCACATGATATAGTGCCGCCGGATGATTCAGAATTCAGCTGCAGGTTGAAAATGGAGTACGTGGTGATCACTCGTCTTAAACTGAAACCGGGCCAGAAGGGGACAAAAGCACTTGTCGAGAAGTATGGAGACGCCCTCATCTGCGTACGCTACCGGTATGACGAGACAAGCCGCACTCGAATAAAGACGGTGGAACTTATTGTAGAGAAAAAGGAGTTGTCGTCCACTCAAAAAAAGTCTGAGAATGATAAAGTTGTCGCTGTACAGATTGCTTTCAGTGAAACAGAATTGAAAAATGTAGCAATAAAGATAGGTGGGCGGTGGGACCCGGAAGTAAAGTTATGGTATATCCAGTCAAGTAAAATCAAGGGTACAGTCTTGGAAAAGCATATAATATTGGATGCTTCAATGAAGAACAAAACAAGCCAAAGCATATAATATTATATACATACCTGGTATCTAATATTATATGCCGGCATCCAATATTAGATACTGGCATATAATATTGGATGCCAATCCTAACCGGTGATTAACGAGTTATGCGAGAATAAAGGATAAGAAATGAGTTCAATCCCATCGCAGGAAGAGTTACGAGCGGCGTTTTTAGATTTCGCTCATTTTACATTTGATTTGATAGACCGAATTGAAAAGGACACCAAGTATCTTAAATTTGCGGCAGTCAATGCCCAAATAACACTTGAGCTATTTCTGAAATATTATTACGTGAAACTTGGGCAGGTTTCTCAAATCCAGAAAAAGAAATCTGGAAAACTTATCCCTGATTTCGAAGAGTTCTCTCAAATTTTGAACCACTTTTATTCATCGCGGAGCTGGTCATTCGGCACTAAAAAAGAGTTTGTAAAGTTGATGGAAACAAGAAACTCTATTGTCCACAGGGGGCAAAAGGCAGGATGGGATAGAATAATAGCCAAATACATTATAAGAACTTTATTTTTTATTCATTCCACAGCGTGGTCTGACCTTGGTGAAACTCTCTTCTTTGATAATTACACAGCTCATCCAATTGCCAATAACAAAATATGGCGAGAAGGTTCTGAGAGTTTCGTGGCAGATTTGGAATCAATCTATGAAGTTAAAGCGTTAACCTGTCTGGAGTGTGGCGCCCATTCTGTCATAACAGGAGAAGTCATGGTTCTTGAAGATGGGCATACAGAGGAAGATTTAATATGTTTGAACTGTCTCACATCCGTTAATACAGAGTGTGATGCAAGACTTATAACATGCTACAACTGCTCGAAAAAATCCTACCTTCTTGATGCATTGAACGAGCAGGATAATCAGCTTTACATTGGCATTTGTTCCGAATGCCGCGCCAATAATCGTGTTCGTCGGTGCGCTAACTGTGAGGATTTTTATCACCCAACTTCTGTTGCCGAGGTGCTTGTAGAGAGCCTATATTTCTGCTCTCCTGATTGCGCCGAAATGTTTGCGGAACGTGACGCATAACCAGACAGAAGCACCGGCCTAAAACCGCCGGTGTTCTGCCAAGCCGTTGAACCAATAAAGGAAATTGAACTTGATATTAAGACTTAGATACTGGTTTTACCGACATTTTGGCCCTCAGCCGAATGCATCGTATCTCACATTTCACGGTTTTAAAGAAATGCTGAACGAACGACAGAGAGAGGCTGAACGTCAGGTTCGGTTTGCATCTCTGGGAGTATCAGCAAAAGACATTACTGAGATAGCTGACATTCTGTATCAGATGCTTGAAAGCGAAGGTGTATTTAATAAACCTGGGTGCAACTCACAAAATATCTTTTACGCTGCGTATGAGCGATTGGGGTACGAAGGAGCTTTAACAGAAGAGGCAATAAACAACCTTTGTTTTCGCGGCTTGGCTGAGAGAGTTGGTTGTGACATTCCAGAGTCTGTACACATAAGAGAAACAATAGAATGGTGGAGACTTCAAAAAACTCCTCCGACTGCATGAAATGTCACATCCGTTGACACCAACCGTGGCGCGGACAGCCGGAAAAAACCGAGAAGTCACTGCTGGAGTAGTCTGGTGGAGTGATAGCAACGAAAAAGGAGGTTCAACAAGACAGAAGCAGCGGCCAAAAACCGCCGCTGTTCTGCCAAGCCGTTATGCAAAGAAGGAAGACTGATATGACAAATCGAACCATCTGTTTACTTACGGCGATTCTAATTTTCATTTCATCTATGAGTTATGGTGAAGAAATTTCAAAAGAATCACGAGAACTTTTTCCTGTAGAGGTCGAAGGGAAGTCCGGCTACATCGACAAGAATGGACAAATTGTCATAAATCCAAAATTCGATGACGCATCACCATTTTCTGAAGGCATGGCAAGAATCCTTGTCGGAGATCATGAGAAGGGAGCTTTTGGATATATCGACACAACCGGAAAAATCGTTATCAAAGCAAAGTTTAAAGGGGCTGGACTTTTCAATGAAGGAGTGGCAATCGCGAGAGATAGCAAAGGGTTAGGAGTAATAGACAAGAACGGAAACTTTGTCATCAGATTAAAATCGGTTTTGAGGGATGCTCATACAGAAGGCTTTAGTGAAGGCTTGACTGCTGCTGGCTTAAAATGGAAGGAATCTTACGGATTTTATTATGGTTTTATTGACTTAAACGGAAAAGTTGTAATTCCAGCTAAATATCACGACGCCAAGAACTTTTCTGAAGGTTTAGCTGCTGTACAAGTATATGGAGCAGGCGGGACTCGATTCGGATTGTATGGCTTTATAGATAAACAGGACAAGATGGTAATTCCTCCAATTTTTAAGCGTGCATGGAGTTTTCATCAGGGTTTGGCAGCGGTTTCCACTGAGAGAAAGAAATGCGGCTACATTGATATAAAAGGTACGTTCGTAATACCAGCATTTTTTGAAAGATGTGGAGATTTTTCAGAAGGTATGGCGAGTGTAGAAATTGACAGAAAATATGGCTACATAAACAAAAAAGGAGAAGTTGTCATAGCTCCACAATTTACGGATGCTCGGAATTTTTCAGGTGGATTGGCTCAAGTGGAAAAAACAGGAAAAGACGAGAATTCGGTATTACGCGGGTACATCAATACAAAAGGAAGTTATATCTGGGGACCAAAGTCCTATAGCACGCTCCCATGACGAAATGGATGGCATAACCAGCCCCATGGACGCCGACCGCCCGAAAAAGCTGGGCGGGCGGGTCATGGGGGCACCCCGTTAGGCAGGAGAAGATGATAAAGACACTGGAATGGACATGGAATGATGGATGGATACTGATGTCGCTGTTCCTCGCCCGACAGCCGGATGGGACCGCGCTGAAAGATATTATTGGTGCTGCTGATGCTACTAACCACGCCATTCCCACTCCAAAAGAATTATCCCGAGCACTTTCAAAATTCGTTCAATGTGAACTTGTATCGAAAAAAGACGATCATTTTTTGATTTCCTCCGAATATTTGCCTGACATTCAAAAAGCCAATGAAGGCAAAGGCGGACTATTTCAAACTCCAGAAAAAGGCCATAAGTGGCTGAAGAAATCAGGACTTACAGCAAAAAATGACATAACCATCGAATTAACAGAGGAAGAAGTTCACTCAGCTTATCAAGCATATATCAAAGCAATTCGGAAAAGATGAAATGCCTAACACGCGCTCAGACCGTGTCCGGGCGATAAACCTGCCCGGCAGGTCAAGCGCAGCCCCGTTGAATCACAATAAAGGAGAAGAGAATGAATCTACTTTATGCCGGAGTAGCAGCCTTGTTCATAATGGCCACACTCTCCTCTCCTTGTTTTGCAGATCAGAAGTCAGATGCATTAAGCGCCCTACAAAAAGCCCATCCGAAAATCAAATGGCAACCAAGCAGCGTGGTCGTCATGGACATCAACGCAGACGGAGTGAAAGATGTTGCGGTCTTGGGATATGCCGAAAAGAGTGCAGCAGTCGGGGTTGTCTTAGGAGGATCGACAAAAACAAATCAGATAAAAATCTTAGAGTTTGCGTGAGATGGACAGGTGCAGCGTGGGATATGCGGAAAGACAGCTAAGTTGCTAGTTGAAAAGCAATCAAAAGCCCCAAAAGATGCGCTTGAGGAGTTTCCGGAAGGTTACCGAATTTGCCAGAAGTGCTTTGAAATAGCTGTGGACGATGGTCTCTGTGACCCAATTCATATCTACTGGAACCATAAGACCAAGGAATTGGACTGGTGGCGAGCTTAAACTGAGGATTCAACCAGGTGGCGGCACACAGGCGCTGACGCGCTGGTGCGCCACCGAGCCGTTGGCCACAACTGGGAGGCCTAATGCACAAGCACCCAAGTCATTATAAAGGGCTCACGAGACCTATCGACACCACAATAACAGTTGATGGCCGATTCAACCCATACGAGCTAGATCAGGATTACGTGTATGTTGTGTGCGCCTGCCAGCATGACAAATTTCGTGTGCTGGTTTCAGGCTACCCCGAAGTGAAAGTGATCTGTACGAAATGCGAAAAGGAGTACCTGGTATACGACGTTGACTACTATCCAACGACATGTGGCTACGACCCTGAGAAAGGGAATCTCAAGATGTTTAAGTCGGAAAGCGGAAATGAGATCTTCCAAGTGATCGCTGGCTGGCTCTACCCCGAAGAGCCGGAGGAAGATGAAGACGAGAACTGCCTGGATTGGTTCATTCTCGTTGTCAAAGATCCAGAGTCCGGGGAGTACATCGAAGTGGTGAATGACGAATCCGCATAGAAGACAAGCCAAATAATACTGCGACATTCGGTTTTCGCTACGCCCTTCACCACACTAACACGTAGACATCAGAACAATAGAGTGGCGGTGCAGGCGGTGTCGCAGGAAAAGGAAGAGTTTGCTGGCGCCGCTTTGGTCGCCGGAGATGCAAACTGGTGGAGCAGTAAGGACGGGCGGCAAAATCAAGAGAGGAATCGCCTGAAGTAGCAGAGCCGGAGCATCCACGGACATCAGCCGTGGCGCGGACAGCCGGAGTGAAGCGAAGAGTTTGCCGCCGGAGAATCATGGTGGCAGAGATGAAAATGCCAACCACGTCCATAGACGCCGACCGCCCGAAAAGACTGGGCGGGCGGGTCATGGCCGGATCCCGTTGGCCGAAAATTATTTACACGCGAGGATAAAATGACTCACAAACTACTACTTGTCGACTTCGAGAACGTTCAGCAAGTCGAATTAAGTCGCCTTGGTGACAACTTTCATGTTGTGATCTTTGTTGGCTCTAGCCAAAAGAACGTGCCTATTGATCTAGTCGCAAGCGCACAAAAGCTAGGCGAGCGAGTTGAGTGGCAGCGTGTAGATGGAAATGGCAGCAATGCTCTTGATTTTCACATAGCTTGCCAACTTGGACGTATCATTGAAAAGTCGCCTAGTCTTCATTGCATAGTTCTATCCAAAGACAAAGGTTTTGACCCATTGTTACGACACCTGAACAAAAATGGCTTGAAGTGCAAACGCATAAACAGCTTGCTTGAACTTGAGCCAAAGACCGCTACAACCGAAGAACCGAATTATAAAAGGGTATTCGAGCTTTTGAGCAAATCTGACAAGAAGGCGAGGCCTCGCAAGCGATCCACACTGTTCAAACATATCTCAGCGATGTTTCAAAATAACATTACTCAAGGCGACGTTGATCGAATCATTGACATACTCTTCGCCAATAAGATGATCTCGGAAACCAACAACACCATCACCTATGAATTTTGAGATATTCAACTGAGTGGAATGGAGCGTCAACTTTCCATTTAAAGAAGCGTAACGAGAAGAGGATTGCCAACAAGACAGTTGGACACCGCCCGCCCGAAAAGACTGGGCAAGCGGGTCAACTGCCGAACCGTTGGTGAATTTAATTATGATACATGCATTGCCCGGCATGGGCGCCGACCATAGGATGTTCCCGCCACCTTGGACAAGTATCCCTGACTTTGTGACGCATGACTGGGTGCATTACTCAGGTGAGCAAAGTTTGAGCGAGATCGCACATTCAGTGTGTGACTCGTGTCAGATCAACGATGGGGATGTTTTGATTGGTGCATCCCTCGGTGGAATGGTTGCCGCCGAGATATCCAAGATTCGGAAAATCTCCCGTTTATACTTGGTCGGCAGTGCGCTCCGAAAAGAAGAAATCAGTACCCTGCTCACGCTCCTTCATCCGTTGGCCCAAATTGCCCCTGTCGACTGGCTTAGGTTTTCGGCGGGCAAAGTCCCGACAGTGCTGGCTCAAATGTTTTCCAGTGCGGAGCCTCTATTCATTCGGGCTATGTGTGCTGCCATCTTCAAGTGGGATGGTCTTACGCAAAGTCCGACGAAAGTCTTACGGCTTCACGGAAAGCATGACTTGGTGATTCCACCTCCTAAGATTGCTGACCTTTTGATAAATGGCGGCCACTTGATCTCGATGACACATGCACCAGAGTGTGTAGAGTTCTTCATGGCTACCCAGAAAAATGCACCTGACCAAAACGACAGGTTATTTTCCTAACGTTCGCGAAAAAATAAAGGAATAAAATGTGGATTTCTGCCATGCAGCTTGTTGGCCTTGTAGTGCTAATACTTGAAATCTGGGTAACTGCTGTAAATATCAAAGCTAAAAAACAGACCGCAGGGCCCTTAAAGGGACAAAAACATTACGTTTTAGCGTGGCTTATTGGAATTCCTTTGGGGATAGCATCAGTCTTCATGTGGTATACGACTCAGGGTAACCAGGGGCAGCAATACAAAATAATCGGCATTCCTTTTCTCGCAGCAGCATTTGATGAAAAAGGAGCCGATTATGTTAGTCCAATAACACCCATCTTTATGGGAGCAAACTTCATTTTCTGGTTTCTTATCCCTCAATTATTCTTTTGGGGAAAAGAGTTAGGTAGCAAGAGAAAGAGGACTAAACGTGATGCGATCACCAACCAGGAAGATACACCGGCCTAATGGCCGGTGATCTCCCTGCCCGTTAGGGCAAAAAGAATATGAAAATTTCATGGGATGAACCGAAATCAAGTTACTGGCCCCGTTGGAAGCAGAAAGTTACTGGCGTGTTTGCATCTACAGCTTGGCTTCGAGTTGGATTCTGGCTTTTCATCTTTCTTCCAGGCGCAATCGCTCTATTCCAAATCTACTATCCAAATCCAAGATTTAAGTGGTCGTATTTGCCACTGATTTTTATGATCGTTACTCCGATTATTTGCCTTGTAATCGCATTGAAATACTTTACGGATCGGCCAAAAGTTACAGTCGATGATGAAGGCATAAAATTACGAGGGCCAGAAGACGGCCCATTTAGTAACCACAAATACAATAAGATCACATCAATCAACCTAGTTCACAATGAATCCGGCAATACATTTTTGTCTTGGGAATACAAAGGTATAACCATGACTAGAGGAATCCCTTTCGGAGTGGATCTCGGTAAGCTTCAAACAATCATTGAATGGAATTCCAACTTGAAACTTGAAAAGAAGTAGTCCTAACCAGACAGAAACAGCGGCCAGAAACGCCGCTGTTCTGCCAAACCGTTGGGCAGAGTGATAAAAGGGAGAGAAAATGGAAATCAGTCCGGTTGCTATAGGCGCAATAAGTGCCGCAATCATAACAGGAGTACTTTCACTGGTCGGATTGATAATCTCCAAGGAAAACAAAACATCAGAGTTCCGCCAGCAATGGATTGATAGTTTTCGAGAGGAAATTTCAGAGTTGATTGGCCGGCTTGAAGTTATCCTTCTGCACGGACGATTGCTGGAATTCGAAGTAAAGACGAAAGGTGGTTCTGCAACACCTCAGTTGCTGAATGAATGCTTGGAAAAAATTAAAGATGAAGTGAAAGAAGCTCACACCTTGCACCGGAAAATTCTATTACGGTTGAACCCAGATGAGCATCAGAATATCAGGAGTATTATGGACGAGGTCGCCGCAGTCTTGAGAAAAACTAAGCCAGAGGAAGCAGAAGTAAATGCTCTTTTGAATAGGCTTGTCGAAACAGTTCAGAAGGAACTTAAAAAGGAGTGGAAAAGAGTTAAAACTGGTGAACCAGTTTTTCGCACTACAAAATGGTTCGTTTTCATACTGCTAACAGCAACTTTGCTCATAGCTGGATATCTCGCCTTTACAAATAAACCTGCTTCTAGCGGTGTATCATCAGCCAGTGAGAAAACTCAGACTCAATCAAGCTCAGCCAAGCGTGCGTTAACAGGGCAAGTTAAAAACAAGTGAACAGCAAACCGCCAACCAGCGGCAACAGCGGTCTCCGCTGACGCTCCGCCGCTGGTGCCTTGAGACGTTATACCAAATCGAAACTACTGAATATTTTGCGGGCTTGAGGCCCGGATAAAATCGAGAATCAGAGTGCTCCGTAGAGATACCATTACCCCAGAGGAGATAATAAAAATGGAAGATGAGCTTGGCCGTGAATTACTTGAAACTATGAAAGAAATAGTAAAAACAATAAAATCTCAAAACCAATTAATACACGACCAACTAATGCCATGTTTCAGCATCATGACTGTTCTTGTGAAGAATTTGCCGCCAGAAGAACAGAAAAACCTGCTTGCGACACTTCAAACTGTTGCCGAAGACATTGAGCCGCTTGCACAAGCTGAGAACGTAGAATCTTCATATGCGAAAGCTGCGAAGATTGTATCTGAGATTGTTTCAGGCGGCACCGACGGCATCGCCGCCGCCTCCGTACAAAGACTCCAATTGATCCCCGGTGGTAAGAAAGACTCATAAATACCACTTCTCCTTTTCTCTCCCCGGAGGGAGGCCAAGTGATGGGACATACTATTTCCCTGGGGTCGGACCAGGTTAACCTTATGAAATATCAAAGCTAATGAGTCAAAATGACCCTGTTTGTGGACTTAGAACCACGTTTTTGCAGGTTAAACGGGACTTCTAAGAATGGCGAGAGCAAACCGACATCATATTCCGGGGCAAGTGTGGCACATTACCCACCGTTGCCACAAAAAAGAATTTCTCCTTAAATTCGCCAGGGACAGGAGGCGCTGGCATTCCTGGCTCTTTGAAGCCAAGAAGCGCTTCGGCTTGAGAATACTCAACTATGTGGTCACCTCAAATCATATTTTATGTTGAGCTCAACATAAGAC
>MTLD01002676.1_pt1 | contig 10913 bp, 12 predicted proteins | sample 1982471 | NCBI WGS metagenome assembly MTLD01 (sample SAMN05712604, study PRJNA340218) | biofilm metagenome | isolation source: sample SPM anode biofilm adapted to -50 mV | place: USA | collected 2012-02-03
CATCCTCAGCGTACGTCCCGTGTACGCTTCCGTTGTCAGCCTCCGGTGCGCCTTGCATCTGGAGCCTTTTAAGCAGCCGCTGCGGGAGAAGGGACGTTAGGGAAGGGGAGGGGAGAGCGGCCAATTTATTTTTTCCTTGCAAGGGTTTTCCTGGCAAAGGGCGAATATGTAGTAGGTCTATGCAGCACTCACCACGAAGGGAGAGGTACAAACATGGCAAACGAATTTATGACAGAGAACGAAGCCAGCGCCAAGAAGCTGAGCTGGGAAGCGTTCATCAAGCAGGACGTGCTCAATTTCCTCATGCAGCACGACCTGCAGGCGATCACCGTCGACGACGGCGCCGGCAAGAAGGGCGTCATCAAGCGCAACACCAAGGGCGAATATACCGTCCAGATCACGTCCAACGAAATCCTTTAGCATGTGCTGCGAGCCTCCCTTAATAGGGAGGCTCTTTTCATAGGCGGCCGCCCATAAGCGCCCATCTGCAGCGTTGCTCCTCAGAGCGCTTGCTAGCGTACGTTTCGAGTACGCGTCGCGGCGCGCTCTTCCGGTGCGCCTTGCATCTGGGCACTTCTGAACGGCCGCGGCGTATAGGGGGACTATAGGGCGGAGGAGTGGGGGAGAGGGAGGAAAATAAAGGGAAATTATTTTGTTTGTTTAATATTTCTTTATATGCATTAAGTCAGTAGGGGAGTGAGACAACTTGCGAAAGTTATTTTTTCTCCTTATCGCCTTGATGTTGCTTTCGTTCGCTTTTGCCGAGTCTTCGGAGACGGATGTGCGTAAGGCGCTTGATCGGTATGTCGCCGAGGCGATGACCAAGGTCTATGCGACATACGAAGGTGAACATTATGACCTCTTTGGCGACGTCCGCTTTCCAGGCCAGAAACCTCTTTGGGGAAAAGCAATAAATACGATTGAGTCTGACTATATTGTCGAATTCAATAAGCAAGATAATTCCGGTTCACCCTATACCGGAACGCTATTGGTCAAGCATGCTACTACTTTTTATAAGACCTCGTTCGATAAAAACGAGGCCGGTACTGCGATACAAGTGAAGGAAGTCGTATACAAAAAAACAGTGTTTTTCTTGACTTACCGAGATGGACGGTGGGCAGTGACTAGTGCCCAGATTTGGAACTCCACCTTCAACGACTGGACTCCAGTCAAAACGGAAGACATCTTTGCCACTCTCAAATGTATTGACCAGTATCGTCCATAAATAAAACCTCCCGATTTCCTCGGGAGGTTTTTGACTCTGCTTACGGCTTCACCGTGGCCTTGTAGACCTGCTTGCCGTCTTTCATTTCGATGATCACCGCGCTCTTCACCGCGTCGTGGGTCGCGTTCAGCGTCGTCGCTCCGGTGATCGCCGGGAAATCCTTCGTCGCCGCCAGCGCCTCGCGGATCTTAGCCGGCTCGGTGCTGCCCGCGCGCTTGATGGCGTCGATGATCACATTCATGGCGTCGTAGCCGAGCACGGCCATGGCATCGGGATTCTGCCCGTACTCCTTCTTGTACGCCTCAACGAACGCCTTGGACGCTGCGCTCGTGTCGTCCACCGAATAATGGTTGGTGAAGTATGTATTGTTCAGCGGCGCCGCCGTAGCCACCTCCACCAGCTTGGGCGAATCCCAGCCATCCCCGCCGACGATCGGCGCGGTGATGCCCAGCTCGCGGGCCTGCCTCACGATCTTGCCCACTTCCTCATAGTAGCCGGGCACATACAGCACATCCGGGTTCAGCGCCTTGACCTTTGTCAGGATGGTCTTAAAATCCTGGTCCTTCTGCAGGTAGGCTTCCTGGCCGAGGATGCTGCCGCCGCCCTTGGTGAACGCAGTCTTGAAGAAATCCGCCAGCCCCTTGCTGTAATCGCTGCTGTTGTCCACCAGGATGACCGCCTTGGTTAGCTTCAGCGTCCCGAGCACGAAATTGGCGCCCACCGTCCCCTGGAAGGGATCGATGAAGCACACCCGGAAGGTGTAGTCCTTAACCTTGCCACTCTTCTCGTCCACCGTAACCTTGGGGTTGGTCGCGCCCACCGCCAGGAACGGCACCTTGGCCGACTCCACCACGCTCGACGCGGCGATGGCGTTCGAGCTGGCGAAAACGCCCGTGACCGCCACAACCTTGTCCTGGCTGAGCAGCTTCGTCATCGCGTTCGCCGACTCGGACGGCTCGCTCTTGTTATCGGCCACGACTGCCTTGATTTGCTTGCCGAGCACCCCGCCCTTGGCGTTGGCCTCCTTGATCGCCATCTTCGCCCCGTTGGTCGTCGACGCGCCGAACGTGGCGTTGCCGCCGGTCAACTCGTTCAACAGGCCGATCTTGATCTCGGACGACGAGGAAGTGCTCCCGCAGCCCGCCAGCAGCCCCGCCAGCATTATTGCCGCCAGCGCCAGCGCCGTCACCGTAAAGATTGTCTTCCGCATACTCCATTCTCCCTCTCTCTGCATATTCGCGCGCTGTTCTCGTTCTCCGCCGGCAAGGCAAAACAAAAAAGTCAAATCATACGATTTGACTCTGAAGAATGGACACTTGCGTCACGCCACAAAAAGTAGCGGTGACATCAACTGCTCTGTCCTTTTGCCTGAGAGATTCATCGGCTGCACGCATGCCGACTTGCACCTTCGGCGCCCTTATCCAGGGGCTCTCCAGAGTTCCATCCGTCAACGGTTCTTGCGTTCCGTAGACTTCATATGGACACAAGTATTGAATTTTCAACACTTTTACATTATAGCCGCGTCGCCGAAGGTTGTCAAGCCATCATTCGTCGCGTTGCCGGCCGCGCCAGCGGCGCAGGTGCTCCTCGCCGAAATACCCCAGCATGCGGACTACTAGCCCGCTGATGATTGCCGCCGTCAAACCCAGCAGCCACGTCTGCCAGAAAAAATTCTGCTGGGGCGGCGGCTTGCTCTCCGGCTGCTGCACAAGCTCCACCTCGCTACTCACCAGTCCCGGCGGCAGCGCCTCCGGCTTGAACCTGTCGCCCGCCTTTAGTGCTGCCTTGTCGAGAAAAGCCCGCACCTTGTAGCGTGTGACGTGCTTGTCGTCCGGCTCGGCCAGCTTGATTACCGCCTGCCATTGCCCGGAAGGCGGTACCTCGGGCGCGGCCTGGATCACCCACTCCTCGTCGTTCGCCGCCTTAACCGCCAGGTACAGGCCGACGCCCGCATTCGTGGCCGCCAGCCCCCGCACCTCGAGCGTCGGCCCCGCCACCGTCGCGCCGTTTGCCGGCTGCTGGATCCTCACGGTCAACGTTTTCAGGTCGTCGCGCTTCACCCTCACCGTATTCTGGGCCAGCGCCCGCGGCAGCCCGGCCGGCAGCGGCCGCGGCTCGGGGCCGGGCGCCAGGTTTACCGGCGTCAGCATCGCCACGATGGTGTACAATTGATTATTGCCGTCCTTATCGTTCCCCAGCTTGACCCGCAGCGACCAGCGACCGTTGCCATCGATCCGCGGCGGCGGCTGCACCAGCCACACGTTCTGCGGCGACTGGACGAAAACGTACAGATTCAGGCCGGGCGGCGTCTCGACCGTACCGCTCACCAGGATATCGAAATGGGTGACGACGCCGTTATGGGTCGGCTGGTTTATCCTTACCGTCATCGGTGTCGCGGCAGCCGTGAGGGAAATCAGCAGCAGGGCGGCCGCGAAAAATATGGCGCGGCGGAATGCCTTGCCCATGGTCAACCTCCCTTCGCGGTCCTGTTTTCATAATTATGATATGAATTTTTCCCGCCGGCCGCCACTTGGCGCGGACGGGCAGGGGAGAGGGGGCAGGAATCGGCGGCGCGGCGGCGAAGGTAATGTTCAGCGTTGCGCTATAAAGCCGCCGCTGTGCGGATAGAATAGGGGAGAGGTGATTTGACATGCCGGTCATTACCATGGAAGCCGGAAAGATCAACAAGGAACAGAAAGAAGCCCTCATCGCGGGCTTCACGAAAACGGCCAGCGATATCCTCCAAATCCCCGAACAGGCCTTCGTCGTCCTCCTCAAGGAAAACGACTACGACAACATCGGCAACGGCGGGCAGATGCTCAGCAAGATCCTCGCCGCCCGCAACCAGGCCGGCAAATAAAGCAAGGCCTCTACGCCAGGTAGAGGCCTTGCTTTTTTGCCTTCGCCCTGTCTTCGCCGCCAGGAAAAATGGCAAAGCCGGAGAATTTAACCAGAATAATCATCTTGTTGGGGGTATAAACATGAAAAAGATAGCCGCCCTGATCGTGCTCATCGCATTTTTGGCCGCCGGCACAGCCGCCGCCGCGCCGAACGACGCCGCTATTATCGACGTGGCCAGGATCATGGCCGAAAGCCCCAAGGTAAAAACGCTGCAAGCGCAGCTCAACGAAAAAGCCCGCGCGCTATCTCAGCAACTGGATGCGGAAAAGCCCGGCCTGACCCCGGAACAGTTCAAAGTGAAGCAGGATGCGCTATACAAAGAGTTCCTGGAAACAAAAAAAGGGCTGGAAGCCCAGGTCGACGCGTCGATAAAACAAGCCGTCGAACAAGTGGCGAAAGAAAAAAAACTACGGCTCATCCTCTATAAAAACAGCGTGGCTTTCGGCGGTATCGACATTACCGACGACGTCATCGCAAAAATGCAATAAAGCCAAGCCCCCAGGCGGGCGACCGGCTTCGGCGCCCGCCTGGCCCTGTTCGAGCGCGGCCGAAAACAGAACGCCTCTGGATAATTGTCACACATCTGTCATATTTTGCTGCTATCATCTAAATATGGCTACCGGCAACAAATTTTTTTTCACCCGACTCGACCGACTGGTCAGTCTTGCCGTGAACTTAAGCCGGGCGATAGGAGGAGAGAACATGCGTAAGCTGATTGCCATCCTCGTCATGTCGTACTTCCTTACGGGGCTTTGTTCACCGGCGGCGGCCAAGCAGACCGAGTCGATGGACCCCGCCTTCGACTTCACCAAAGTAAGAACCGTCCTGCTCATGGAGCCCACGTTCACATACAACGGCTTTGACGTCAGCGGCGACGACCGGTTCGTGAAATACCCCGACCCCGCCACCAAGGTCGCCGCCATGTTCGAGAGCCGCCGGCGGAACCTGCCCTACATCAGGTTCGTCACCCTGGCCGACGTAGCCGCCAGGGTCAAAGCCGACCCTGCGCTCGACTGCCCCGCCGACCCCGGCGAATTCTCCGCCCTCGTCCGGCGGGAGATGCCCAAGTACGTCGACCTCGTCATGTACTGGGAATTCCGCGACTTCGGCTGGTTCCACCAGTACCACGACGCCTACGACACCGAGGAAACGGTCTACGACAAGGTGCGTTATCACGAGCGGCGCTCCGACGGCACCTGGGTGTCCGGCTGGATGGAAGTCCCGCGCACGGTCGTCGTCCATCACCCGCCCTACTACAGCATCTACGACAGCGCCCAGGCCAACTTCGCCTTTCTCGATCCGCGGTCGTGGAAAAACGTCTGGTCGTTTACCGACACCCGCACCCGCTCGTCCGTGGCCTTCGGCAAGGCTTACGACCACAGCGGGCCCGAATCGATGATGAACCGCATCTTCGACGACGCGGTCGCGAAAATGCCCGTCTACCCCCGTCAGGAGCGCTAGATGCATCGCACTGTCAGGAAATCCATGGCAGGGGCAAATGATTTGCGGCGCGAATAGGAATGCTAACGACGCGACGCGAAATCTTTTGCAAGAGGTGATCGAAATGACGGTAAACAACGACATGACCGCCGATTTCCTGCGTTCCGCCTACGGGGGCGAATCGATGGCCAGCATGCGCTACCTGCTGTGGGGCGAACACGCCGAAAAACAGGGCATGGCCAACATCGCCCGCCTGTTCCGGGCCATTGCCTACGCCGAGCAAGCCCATGCCGGCAATCACTTCCGTGAGCTCGGCGGCCAGGCCGGCGGGGCGACCGTGACCGCCGGCGCCGTATTCGGCCTCGGGCCGGTGGCCCAAAACCTCCAGGGGGCCATCGACGGCGAGCTTCACGAGGTCGAGCAGATGTACCCCGTTTACCTCGAAGCCGCCCGTTTCCAGGAGGAAAAGGGCGCCGAGCGGGCTTTTCGCTACGCACTGGAGGCGGAAAAAATCCACGCCGCGATGTTCAAAACCGCCCAGGACGCCGCCAAACAGAACAAAGACATGCCGCTGGGCGACATCTACATCTGCCCGGTCTGCGGCCACACCGGCGAAGGCGAGCCGCCCGGCCTCTGCCCGGTCTGCGGCGTCAAGAAGGAGCTCTTCAAACTCTTCCCGGCCCGGTGACAACACCAAGGGACGAATCATCGGCCTGCTTTCCCGGCATGCTAACGGTATCCGAGAAGCAGGAGGGAAAGACAGTGAAAATAGCCGCTACCACGAACCAGCCAAACCAAGGCCAGGCCGCCGGCCAGGCCGCCGGCCAGGCCGCGGCCGCGCAGATGTCCGGCCTCCAGCAGGTGCAGCAGCAGGTCGCCGCCCTGCGCCAGACGCTGCATACCCTCATGGCCGACAGCCAGTACGCCGACGGCGAGATCGTCACCGCCTCCGCCGTCCTCGACGCCCAGCTCGAAGACTACGCCCTTACCCTAAGCGACAAGAAACAGCCCGCGCTGCGTACCTTCTAACCGGGCTCAGCCTAACGCAAAAAACCGCGAAATTAATTCGCGGTTTTTTGCAACTTCGTATCGATGAAAAAATTGAAAATAGCAATAATTAGTACTATAATATCAATAAAAACGATTAATGAGGCAAAAGATGGATACGGAAGGAATCCAGGCCTTTCTTGCCGTCGTAAGCTACGGAAGCATAACCGAAGCGGCCAACGCGCTTTTTTTATCCCAATCCACTCTCAGCCATCGCCTCGCCGAGCTGGAGCGGGAGGTAGGCGTGAACCTGATCGAGCGGGGGCGGGGCCAGCGGTCCTTATCCCTGACCAAATACGGTAAAGAGTTTCTCACGCTCGCCAGGCGGTGGGAAGACCTTATTCACGACACCAACCAAATCCAATCGCGGGTTAGCAACCTCACCCTCGCCATCGGCGCGGTCGACACCATTCATTCCTATGTTTTACCCCCGTTTTACCAGGCGTTGCGCACATGCGGGCGGGAAATAAACCTGCGGCTTAGGACCCATAACTCTACCCAGCTCTACTTCCAGGTGGACAGAGGGGAGCTAGACATCGCCTTCCCGCTGCTCGACCTGCCGATGAGCAACATCATCATCGAGAAATTTTACACCGAGGCCAGAGTCGTCCTCCGCAGGGAACAATCGCCGCATATAGGCAACGAATTTATCGATCCCGCCGTTCTTGAGCCGGCGAAAGAAATATTTTTCGAGGGCGACCCGGCCTACCGTGCCTGGCACGACCGCTGGAAAGGCAAGAAAAGCCCTCCTCCCTTGGAGGTGGATACCACCCAGTTGCTCCTGCCGCTTATGAACACATATGGCAATTGGGCGATCGTACCCTTGTGCATGGCAAAAAAACTGGCTGCGACAGGCGATTTCGCTTACTACCTCCTTGAAGACCCGCCCCCCGAACGGGTTTGCTATAAAATCCGGCCGCTCTATCCCAGGGCCAGCGTGCAGGAAAGCCTGAAGCTGTTCGAACAGTGCCTGAAATCGCTGTCGATAGACGGTTATCTCAATATGAACAGTTAATTGTAAGGATAAAATCCTTACAATTTTTTTTGCCGTAAAGCAAAAAATCGAAAAAACCGATTTTATATTACATATAATTGAATTTTACAATGTTTTCCCAGTTACATTACAATTATCCCAGAACCTGTTGCCATTGCGCTCCCGTTACCGGTACGCGCCGCAGCTGCCAGGCGGGCGCGGCTGCGCAGGGGAACGCGGCAAATATTCCGTTTTGATTTGAGAGGTGGCTTGAATGGCAAAACCGTGTTCCAGCATCGTCCGGGCGGTGGAAGGATCAAGCACGGTCGCGATATCCGACCGTGCCCGCCAGCTACAGCAGGAAGGGGTTAACGTCGTCAACCTCGGCGGCGGCGACCCGGACTTCGACACCCCGCAGCACATCCAAGATGCGGCGATAAACGCCATCAGGCAAGGCTTCACCCACTACGTGAACAGCAAAGGCACGCCGGAACTGCGCAAGGCGATCGCGGAAAAATACCGCCGCGACGAAGGGCTGACCTGCGATCCGGCCACGGAGATCATCGCCACCGCCAGTGGCAAGGTCGCGTTGTATATCGCCCTCGCCGCCCTGGTCGACCCCGGCGACGAAGTTTTGCTGCTCGAACCAGCGTGGGTGAGCTACCGGCCGATCGTCGAACTGCTCTGCGGCAAACCTGTGGGCGTGGCCCTAAGCTACGCCGACAATTATCTGGTCAGCGACGAGATCCTAGAGCGTTACGTCACCTCCCGGACCAAAGCGATAATCGTCAATTCGCCAAACAACCCGACCGGCAGAGTGCTTTCGGCCCCCGAGAGGGAAAGCATAGCCCGAATCGCGGCCCGCCACGACCTGTGGGTGATCGCCGACGACATTTACGAAAAGATCATCTACGACGGCCGCATTCACAAGACGCTCGCCGGCCTGCCTGGCATGCGGGACCGGACGATAACCGTCAACGGCATGTCCAAGGCCTTCGCGATGACCGGTTGGCGGTTGGGCTACCTGGCCGGACCGGCCGCGGTGATCGAGGAAATATTGAAAGTCCAGCAGCATCTGGTAACCTGCGCGGCGTCCTTTACCCAGGCTGCCGGCGTGGCGGCGCTGTCAGGCGGCTACGGCTGCGTAAGCGCCATGGTTGCCGAATACGACAAGCGTCGGCGGCTTATCACCGCCGCCCTTAACGATATCCCCGGCGTAGACTGTCCGCTGCCCGAAGGCGCGTTCTATTTCTTCCCCCGGGTCGACTACAAGGGCATGAACTCGTTTGAACTTGCGGCATACCTGCTCGACACCGCCCATGTTGCGGTGACGCCGGGCGCCGCCTTCGGGGAAGCGGGCGAGGGGTGTATCCGCCTCACCTATGCGACCTCGCTGGCAAATCTGCAGGAGGCGGTGAAGAGAATCGGCCAGGTATTGAAACGCTGATTCGCGAAATGGAGGAAGGAGATGATGCTCGCTCCGCAAGGATGCAAAAGTAAACCCTTAACTTTTGTAGGAGGTGTGCAAAGTTGAACTGGTGGTTTAGGCAACCCTTGTACACGAAAATCTTAGCGATGCTTGCTTTAGGTATTATTGTCGGTTACATTCTGGGGCCTCAGGCCAAAATCCTCAAACCGCTCGGCGACGCCTTCATTCGGCTGTTGAAAATGCTTATCGTGCCGCTCGTCTTCTTCACCCTTGTATCCGGCGTGACGAAAATGGGCAGCCCGAAAGAACTCAAACGTGTCGGCGGCTTCATCGTCCTCTACTATGTTGTCACCTCGGCCTTCGCCGCCGCCGTCGGCACGTTCCTGGCCCTTGCCGTCCGCCCCGGCCTCGGCGTGCAGGGGGCGCTGGGCAAAATGGCGGAAATGAAAGTCGCCAAATATTCGGTAGTCGACAGCATCCTCAACTGGATACCGACCAACCCGGTGCAGGCCATGACCGAAATGAACATGCTGCAGATCATCTTTTTCGCCCTGCTGGTCGGCGTAGTGCTGCTTCTCATGGGCGAGAAAGCCGAAGCCGTCACGAAGTTCATGAACCAGGCGTCGGGCGTCGTCATCAAAATAACGGAACTCGTCATGGAAGTCGCCCCTTACGGCATCTTCGCCCTCGTGGCCGAAGTGGTGGGGACGATCGGCGGCAAGATGCTCGCCGCCGTAACCAAGCTCATCCTTGCCGACTACGCCGCCATCCTCATCATGATCGTCCTCGTCTACCCACTGCTGCTCAAGACGATGAGCAAAGTTCCGGTGCTGGCCTTCTACAAGCACATCGCGCCGGTCATGGTCGTCGCCGCCAGCACCACATCCAGCGCTGCCACCCTGCCGGTCGAAATGAAAGTCGCCCAGGAACGGCTCGGCGTTCCCGAGCGGATCTACGGTTTCACCCTGCCGCTTGGCAACACCGCCAACATGGACGGCTTCGCGGCGGCTATTGGCGTCATCTCCGTTTTCGCCCTCGACATCTTCAACGTCCCCATCAGCGCCGGCCTGATAATCCAGATCGTCTACCTCGGCCTCGTCCTCTCGATCGGCGCCGCAGGCGTCAAGGGCGCCGGCATCGTCATGTCGGCCGTGCTCTTCGAGGCGCTCGGCGTACCGCAGACCCTGCTGCCCATCCTCGCCGCGATCTGGCCGATAATCGACATCCCACACACCACCACCAACGTCACCGGCGACGTCGTCGGCACGACGATCTGCGCGGCCCGCTACAACGAGCTGGATTGGGATGTCTTCAACGGCAAAAAGACCGTGGCCGGCGACAGTTCCGTATCCGGATAAACGTAGCCAAGCCACCATATCTGCCGCACGGAAAAAGCCGCGAACAAATTCGCGGCTTTTCTAGCGCTCCGGCCCCCGGCCGTATTTCCGCCGCGCCCAGAACGGAGAGCAGGCGTAGCAGGTGTAAAAGAGGGGGCAGTTGAAATCCGTCAGCACGATGAAGACGATAAACCATAAAATCAACAACGCAGCGGGCGACAGGCAATTCAAAATCGTCACGTTCATATTCGCGGCGACCTCCTCGGCAATCCTCACTATAACCTATGCCGCCGCCGGCCGTTATGCCCCCGCCCCCCGCCCGCCGCTTTCGCCGCTTCGAAGCAGTGCGGCATGTCTGCGCCTCCCACGGGAGGCTTTACTTTTTATCCCACAACCAATATTTCCTTCCAACCGGCTGACGCTCGGTACCGGTGACTTCGTTGAGGATGATGCGGGCCGTCCCGCCCCGGAGGTTGGCGTTGCCGGCGATGGTGCCTCCGGAACACGCAGGGCACCGTCAGCGGCGACGCCGGCGTCACCATCACCACCCGCCTGCCGTTC
>MTLD01002150.1_pt1 | contig 10912 bp, 12 predicted proteins | sample 1982471 | NCBI WGS metagenome assembly MTLD01 (sample SAMN05712604, study PRJNA340218) | biofilm metagenome | isolation source: sample SPM anode biofilm adapted to -50 mV | place: USA | collected 2012-02-03
TTCGATGATGTCCTGCAGTTGCTGGTAAGCGGCTTTGAGCTCTTCATCGGTTTTCTGCAATTCGGCGATGGTTGACAGCATCGTTTCCGACTCGCGGTTGATCAGCATCCCCAGCTTCGCAATCAGTTCGTTGGGCGAATCCACCGAGGCGCGCGCCTCGAAATCGCCGGACGCCAGCCGGTTGAGGGTGTCGTAGTGCTCGCAGAGGCCGATGGCCATCTCGTGGCTGTCGTCTATCATCTCCTGCATGCTGCCGGCCAGATGGTTCAGCAATTCCGCCAGCCGGTTCACAACCGTGATGTTGCCTTCCGTTGCTATCCTGATAGCGGGATCGCCTTTGCACAGATGATCAACCATCCTGCCGATACCGGAAAAATCGCGGGCAAAGATTTCCTGTTCCCGCACAACATCCTGCTCATGTTCCCGGATTGTCAGGAAACACCCCTTAAGCGCCCTATGCAGAAGGGCGGGATCGCTAACTCCACCCAGCATTTGGCAAGTGCCGCACTCTTCCAGGTTAACCGGCTGGATATGGGGACAGGCGATTTCCGCCAGGAATCGGCACGGATCTCCCTGCCCGGATCGCGGTGTCGTATTCATGTTGTCGGCACTGTACATGGATAAAACTCCAAGGGGTCAGCGTGGTGGCTGCATCATAAACCAAGGCCCAATCAAAACCTGATCCGGATAGTCTTGCGGTAACCACCCTCATCGCAAACGGAAAGAAGGGTTTTCTTGAGTCGGGAACACCAGACGCGGACATCTTTTTCAAAGGTGGGACAGTCGCCGATAACTTCCAGAATATCCCCAGGTTCCATGTCCGGAGAAATGACTGCGATCTTCAGGACCGGTTGCGGGCATTTGAAGCCGGTTGCATCAAGACGGACCTGCTTCATTGCAGTCCTCCTTGTCTGTTATCCTGTTATAAACAGGGTTGTGATGGTCGTGCTGAAAATTAAATTATTCACATTATTACCCATAATCGGCACGTTAGGCAACTTAAAAAGATTAATCAGCCCACGGCGGGGACATTTCACAGCTCCTTTTCCGGGCAGCGGCAATGGTAGATCAGGCGGAGCTTTTCCGAGTATTTGCCGGCATATTTGCGCTCGGCATATTTGCGCTGCGCTTCCTGGTTGCACAGCTCGTTGATGACGAACCGGCAGCAAACAAAGTTGATGAGGAAGCCTACCAGGAGGCCGCCGGTCAGGCTTGCCCAATTCATGACCCGGTCCGGCCAGAAGTAGTTGATGAACGAGTAGAGGATCACGGCCCACATCATTCCGGAGACGAACAGGTAGGCGATGGCCAGGGCCGGGCTGATGATATCCTCCTGCTCGGCTCCTTCGATGGTGTAGCCGCTTATGCGGATGTAATAGTTCCCCACCAAATTGTAGATGGAGCCGATGGTGATCGGGATGAACGAGATCAGGCTGATCACGAAGTTCTTCATGGTCTCGGCAGCCTCCCCGCCAGCCAGGCTGAAGTCGAGGTTGGACCCCAGATAGCCGAGTACCGCGCAGACCGCCAGCTGGATGGTCCAGTAGAGCTTGATCTCTTCGGTCAGCTTGGTGATATTGCCGGCAGGCGCGTCGCTTTCCCGATTGGCGGCCGCCTGTTCCGGCTCCGGCCCGCTGTTCACCGCCAGGAGCTGAAGCGCGCTCCGCAAAGACCGTTGCAGCACCGGGCCGGAATGGAGCGTCTGCTGCGCCACGAAGTCGGTGGCGTTGGCGGCCCCTTTGATGGCAACGTATCCAGCCCAGGCCCGCCGAACAGCCCGCACAGGTAATAGAACTGCCCGATCTCCATCTCCACGGCATCGGCCTTGTCCCAATAGGCAGCCAGGTCCGCCTTCAGGCCGAAATCCTCCTCCTGGAGGCGCCGGACCCGGGCGCCCGGATCGACGGCAAACCCGTAGTATAAGTCGGTCGAGATGGCACTCCTTCTGTCCAGGCCCAGCCGGGCCAGTTTGTCGGCGCCAAAGCGGCAGGGTAGCGGCAGGGCGCTATCCTGTAGCCGGATCGCCGAGCCCCCCAGATAGGCCTTATCCACCAGAAAGACATCCCCCGGCTCGATGCCCCTTCCCGGTATGGCGCCGCAAGTGCCGATCAGGACCAGCTCTTTGGGGGTGAATCCTTCAAAAAGCTCGAACAAAAGCGGTTCGAGGCAGCCGGTGCCGATGCCGGTCCAGACCAGGGTGAACTCCGCGAATTTCCAGAAGCGGTAACAGCGGTATTCGTGGTACGCCGTTTCCTGCCGCGGGAATTCCGTGCGCAGCGCCTGGAGCAACTCTGCCGCATCCTCGCCGCAGCAGATGACCATCCTTTCGCTCAAGAGCGAATTCTCGACGTTGGTGTTCGGTCTGTCTGGTCCCATCACGCTAACTCCTTGTCGTTTCCATCCCATTATCTTCAAAAATGAGATACATAAGGCCATTTTAATCAAATCGCCCCAACTGACAAGCAGATTATCGCCCATCCCGGCGAAGACGTGAAAAAGCCGGAAGGCAGCGGCGTAGCGCACGGCTGGTTTTAACGACGAGCGTGGTCGGTTGGATCGCAGCCAGGTTCACCTTGATTATGGGAGATGGCGGCGTATAATGGGGCGGCGTGTTGATTTTGGCCGGGGGTTGGATGCATTCGAGAATTAATTTTTCGGGATAAATGTTCCGTTTGGGTAGATCACCGGTTCACGCGCGCGCGTGAACCGGTGATCTACGAGTTGGACGATGAAATAAGAACAAAATAACCTTACTAGAGGGAACGGGAACGAATATGATGAAGGACATTCGCTCATCCAGTGTGGCGGCCTCAGTGATACCATCTGAACATCAGCCAAAGGTAAGAGCTGCACTTGAACAACGCTGCGCTCTTTTACCTTTCCATGACCTGGCTGCGCCGCTCGAAGACTACCTCTTTGGTACGGCTACCTCGCTCTACGCATTCTTCCACACGAATGGATACAAAATATTGCGGCCCGAGTGGACGCATGGGACAATTTCGCAGCCTCTTCGGGAATACGATGGATGGATATATGCTTTTTACGGCGAAGATGACTATCCCATTTACGTCGGTGAAACCGGACGAACCTTCATCGCTCGATTCGACGAGCATAAGGAAAAGTCTTGGTGGTCCGCCTGGAAGGCAGTGAAAGTCCTTCCTTGTCCAAACAAGGCGATGAGGAAAGTATTTGAATCACTAATTGGACTCGCTGGCGGGTATCAATTCAATAAGATGCAACCTGCCGGCAGCGACAATCTGATGAACGACGTCCTCCTGTCGTTGCTTTTGCTTGGCAATGATCGCAATCAGCCACCAAAGTTCCCCAATCAGGAGATACTAAATTCGATAGAGCTTGTTAGCGCCCACCTTGAGCGCCTTGGCATCTAGGAGGATTGAGGAATGTGGAATATTCTCAAAAAGCTCGACCTTCAAGGCTGGAGCACATTAATAACTCTGGTGATCGCAATAGTTGCTGCGCTCAACTCTATTTTTGGATTCATAACAAAAGAGATTTTCAAGTCACATTCCCTGCTAATTGACGTGGCCAATTGCAATGTTGTCGGTAAACGCGCTTCCTATACAATTGCCTTTATTAACGACGGTGACTTTCCAGAAATTGTCGCTGGAGCAGAATTGTTCCTGGGACAAAAAATAGATGGATATAAAAACCCTATGATCTTTCCACAAAGATATTGTTTTAAGCCACTAGTAATTCCAGCAAAAGAAAACAAAATAATAGATTATGAGGCCGAATTTGACATTGACAACCCGAACCTAAAACTATTACCCATCCAAAAAATGGAATTAGAACCAACTATACATTTCAAAATAAAAGGTCCCAAACAAGGCCTAGTTTCTCAATATGTTAAGCTCGGAGTCTTGAAACCTCCAAATATTGACTTTTGGACACAGACGGTACAGGTAGATTTTAAAGCCTCAAGACCTCATGTAATCTTAAGTGGATACCCGGTGGATAAAGAGTTTAGCCAGCCAAGCCTCTGTGATGATTATGTAAATAAACATGAGGGAGCATCCCTTAAAACAAGACAAAAGTAAGAAACAAAATTCCAACCAGGCAGAAGCAGCGGCCTTCGCCGCTGTTCTCCCCATGCCGTTGAATGAAAGGAGAGAAAAGATGAGAAAGGCAATTGGAATTTTTGGTGCGATTCTTTTAACGGTCATGCTGTGGGCAGGGAGTGTTATTGCAGCTGAACAGGTGTTCTTCTACCACACCGATCCCGCAGGAACACCCTTGGCAATGACAGACTCGACGGGGAAAGTTGTCTGGAAAGCCGATTATAAGCCGTTTGGAGAAGAACAATCCGTCACGGCTACCGCTAATAACGACAGACGTTTCGTCGGCAAAGAGAAGGACGAAGAAACGGGGCTTGGATATTTTGGGGCGAGGTACAATGACAACAAAACCGGAAGATTCATTTCCCCGGATCGTGTCGGGCCTGTCGATCCGCGAACAAGCAAGACAAACGAAGAATTACTTTTAAATCCTCAGAGAATTAACAAGTATGCATATTCCCTTAATAACCCTTACCGATATGTAGACCCAGATGGTAATGCACCTTTTTTAGTCCCTTTCCTGTCCAATTTATTTCTCCCAAGTTCAGCCAATGCACCTGAATATCGGTATACGCCAACGGCGTCTTCTCAAACAGCCGCTCAATTTGCTTTCGAAACAGCTCTAATGGAAACAGGAGGGCGAGTCACAGGCGACTTGATCGGAATGGTTTCTAGGGAGGCCACTCCGGTTGCACGGTCACTAGGCGCAGCGGCAGCTAGAGATGCAAAGGTCGTTCAAACTGGAGGAAACACTCTTTCCAGAAACACGTTGAAAGAATTGGGATTTACAAAGGAGCAGGGAAAGAATGCCATAGAAGCATTAAAAAGGGATAACAGTCTCCCTAACAATTTTCATGAAAGCAAAATCTGGAACAATGGGAATGTAACGCATTCGCAGACTGGAAAGGTGTTGGGAAATTTACATGACTATGTGCCGTGAGGTGACTATGAGATCTGAATTAGTTATTGGAGATTTGTTCGGAGAAAATACAGCATGCAAAAAAACCAATGTAATGTTCAGAATTGTTGGTGATGAGATTGATCCTGATGAGATAACTAAGTTATTGGGAATTCAGCCAACCCGCAGTTTTGCAAAAGACGAAGAGTACAACTCTAAAAGTGGTCAAGTGCTTCAAAGGCCCATCGGACATTGGTCTATTTGTTCTGAGGGGCTAGTAAATTCAACCAGCACTGAAAAGCATGCAAGATATCTATTGAATATCCTAGAACCAAGCATTGATGCTGTTGGCAAATATCGCAATAATCCGAATTTTCGCACAAGTATTATTTTCTGGTGGGAGGCAACAGATGAACATGGAGGTTTTAGTTTGTCAAGCGACACATTATCAAGATTATGCCGCTTATGTAACGATCTCGATTACACCTTTATTGGATGAAAAGTGATGCACTCGCAAATTCTATCTGTCATGCCGGAAGGCTTCCGTCCGGCATCCATGATTTCAACAGGTTATAAGACTGGATTCCGGCTAGAATCCTGCCGGAATGACAATTTGCGAACGCATCAAAAGTTAGGTATGAAGTGAAGTAGGTGGAATCATTCAACCAACGGCAGCACCGGTCAGCGGGAAAAAGCCCCCGCAGAGCCGGTGTGCCTTTCCACGTTCGGTGAGAGAATTCATGGACACAGACGCTGGCGCACGGTACGCCCCCACCATTTGCAAGCAACCTTCACCCACCTCAAATGTTTTGACAACACTATTACTTATTTAAAGTTTCTGACAAAAATTTAAATAACAAAGTTCGTTATTAAAGGTTTTACCCATGCGGGAAAATGACTTGAGCCCGGATCGGCGTAATGCTGGTACCTGTAGAAGGGCGTTCGGGCGCTTCTGCCCATGTCCTTGAATTTCGCAAGTTTCCAACATGTCTCTTCAATTTCGTCAAGAAGCCTGTCGGCACTGTTCGAGGTTGTCTTGGGCTATATACCACCAGATTTCGTCAAGGTCGTTTTCAGCCTCGGGACTCTTGTGGATTTTCAACATCAGCCGTTCGCCTTGATTTTTTGCGCATCAAGCCGTTTACGGCCTCGTGCCTTGATAGCTCCCATGTCTAATGGTGTTGGATCACCGCTATCCAAGCCTTTCTTGATTTCGGCCCTAAGTTCTTCGACTCGCAAGAACTGTCTACGATCTCGTTCTTCAAGAAGGCGCAAGGCATCGCGCATAACTTCGCTTGCGGAACCATAAAGCCCGCTTTCCACCTTGCTTTTCACCAGTGATTCTAGTTGAGGTGTTAGTGAAATGTTCATAATTTTCTCTCCCCCCCTGATCAACAGAATAACATAGAGTGGCAATCTTTGTTATTGGAAAATGTGTTTCGGAGAGCACACTTATCATCCTGATAAGCGAGAAAGACGAATAGAAGCCAGTTTGTCTGTGTCCCTCAAATGTTTTAACAACACCATTGCTTATTTAAAGTTTAGGGTTTAAGTTTAAATAACAAAGTTCGTTATTAAAGGTTTTACCCATGCGAAAAAATGACTTGAGCCCGGATCGGCGTAAGTTGCTGGTGCCTGTAGAAGGGCGTTCGGGCGCTTTTGCCCTGGTGCCTCCTCCTACGCCACGCGCACAAGATTTTGTCGGATTACAGGGATTAGGGGATAAGATGATCAAGGCCAGAGAGGCCTTGGATAGATTGCAACGACTATCGGCAATACTTCCCAATCCTGATTTGGTGACACGCACGGCTGATCGCCGAGAGGCGGTAAGAAGCAGCCAAATTGAGGGAACCAACTCCGGGATAGACGATCTCTTCGCCTATGAGGCGACGGGTAGTGATGAGGGGTTGCCCCCGGATGTCCGGGTAACCAAATGCTATGTCCATGCACTTGAGCAAGGCCTGGAAGCCGTTAGAGAAAATGGTATTGGCGCCTTTTCATGCGAACTCGTCAAGGATATCCACGCGCGCCTTTTTGAGGGTATTGACACCTATCCGGGAGTTCCGGGGGAATTCAGACAAAAACAGAATTGGATAGGTAGCGCAAGAATCGATCAGGCCAGATTTGTTCCTCCACCTGTTGACTACTTGCAGCCTTGTATGGGCGATCTTCTGGAAGTACTGAGGTACACTCCGGGGGAGGAGGATCCCTACGAGTTTTCTATAATCACTCGAATGGCAGCCATTCACGCCCAGTTCGAAACAATCCACCCTTTTATCGACGGCAACGGGAGAGTCGGACGCATACTACTGCCGTTAATGCTGGCCGCTGAAGGGTTGCCACCTGTGTATTTGGCAGGCTATCTCAAGGATAACCAGCGAGAGTATTATGATTTGCTGGCAGGAGTCCAACTGCGTGGGCGTTGGGCAGAATGGATCCGGTTTTTCTCCGCAGGCGTGGAAATTGCTGTTCAGGAAGCCATAGATACTGCAGTGGGATTGAATGAAATCCTGAAAAAATGGGATGAGTTGGTGAGGGGAATGGGCCTGCGGCGACAATCGGTTTTTTATAAATTTCCTCGCCTTATGATTGGCACACCGGTTCTAACTGCAAATCAAGTGAAGGATGCGCTGAATATTTCGTTCCCTTCGGCGAGTGCAGCCTTGGCTAAATTCGAGGAAATGGGGGTTCTTGTCCAACGGCAACCACATCGCCGGAACAGGTGTTTTTACGCCAGGGAAGTTATACAACTCCTCGATCGGTCGCCTGGGGGGAATTGAGGGGGACATTGCTGACTATTGCTTCCAAGCGGCACCTGTGCTAACCCAGCTAAGAATAGAAGGGAACAGATGTTGGTTGATTGGCTGGCAACATTGCCCCATGTCCCCTATGCCCCCCAAGACTCAATCCCGAGCTTATCCATTTTGACCAGGAGAATACATGCCGAAAAAAAGTGTAACTACAACTGATGCAAGCACAACTGCCATAACGAATCTAAGGCTGGACGAGGAGGATTTCCGCAAGCTTCCTTTAAACGACAAGCGGGCCTATCTTGACGCCGTACTCCCCAAGGAGCGGATAGCCCTGATTCTGGGAGACCGGGACAACAAGAAGCTGGCCCGGGCCATGCAGCCCCATGAGTTGTACTGGCTGTTCAAGGAGAATGGCGGCCCTGAGGCCATGGAGCTGCTGGGGCTGGCAAATCCGGAACAGTGCGTTTTCATCCTGGATATGGAACTGTGGCGCGGCTGGTCGTTCATGGAGGATAAGGCGGTCGAATATCTCGGGTACATCATGAAAGGGAGCCTGGAGCATTTCCTGGAACTGCTCCCACATCTGGATTTCAATCTCCTCTCCCTGTTTCTGGGCAGGGAGCTGATTGTGGCTGGGGGAATCGGCGACCTGAATACCGATGAAGAACGCCAGACTGATTGGGATCACACCTTTGACGATGTGTTCCTGATTAAATTCAGGAACCCCAATCACGCCAATATAATCGGTTCCTTTCTGGAGAAGATCTGCCGTTATGACAATGCCCTGTACACGTCGCTCATGGAAAGCGTGAGCGGCGAGATAGATATCGAATCGGAGGAGGAGTGCTATCATCTGAAATCGGGCCGTCTTGCCGATCTGGGTTTTCCTCCCTTTGACGAGGCGCGCGAGATTTACTCCCGTATTGACCCGGCCACGTTTACCCCCGGCCGCAACAAGGCGGTCCTGCCGGCGGTCGAAGCGACCACGCTCCCGGGAATGCCTTTGACCGGAAAGACGTTTCTGGAGCGGGTCATCCTCCGGGTGGATTCGGAACTGTTTCGCATGGAGCTGAATTACCTGATCAATACGGCTCTGGTGGCCGATGAGGCCCATCTTGCGGACATGGAGGAGATGAAATCTGTGGTGGACCGGGTGTACGGCTACCTGAACATCGCCCTGGAGTACCTGTGCGCAGGCGATGAAGCAAAGGGCGCGGAGATCCTGAACGGCGAATACCTGAAAAGATTGTTCCAGCTGGGGTTCAGCTTGGTCATCGGCCTGAAGCTCAGGGGCGACAGGCTGCACGATGCGGATTATGCCACCGACAAAGCCCTTTCAGGGCTGAAAAGCCCCAGGCCCCGTTTTTATCGCGGACTTGACCCCGACGGTATCGATGGCTACCGGGAATTCCAAGGGCTTGAAGATGTGGCCGCAATGTCTGATTTCCTAAAGATGCTGGAGGGTTAAATGCCACGTGGGCTTATCTTGAACAAAGGTGATTCCTGGTCAGGAAGATGTATCCGAGCAATGACATGTGATGGTAATTCCATAAGCGAACAAGGAGGTAAAAGATGAAGATCGTCTGTCTGTTGGGAAGTCCGCGTAGCGAAGGGAACAGCGCAACTATTGCCCGCAGGGTTCTGGATACGGTTGCGGGCTCGGGCGCCGAATCCCGCGTGTTCGAACTGAACCGCCTGAGCTTTCGCGGCTGCCAGGGGTGCTATGCCTGCAAGACCACCCTTGACCACTGTGTCCTGAACGATGACCTGAGCGAGGTGTTGCAGGCGGTCAAGGAGGCCGATGCCGTTATCTACGCCTCGCCGGTCTATTACGGGGATATTTCCTCCCAGCTCAAGGGATTCGTGGACCGCACCTTCTCCTACCTGGTCCCGGACTACATCTCCAACCCCCAGCCATCCAGGCTGTTGCCGGGTAAAAAACTCCTGTTCATCCTCACCCAGGGGCACCAGGACCCGGAGGTGTTCGCCGATATCTTCCCCCGCTACGACTTTTTCCTCAGGTGGGGCGGAATTGCCGATACCCGCCTGATCCGGGCCTGCGGCGTGGGCGGCGGAGGCGCCGTAAACGTTTCCGAGGAGGTCCTGCAGGAGGCCGCGGAGACTGCCCGGACGTTCCTGTCGGCGTAATGCCAAGTCCAGGCACTGTCTTCTTTGTCTTGTCTTGTGATGTATTCTTTCGTGGCCGAAATATCGGCCAACAAAATTAAAAAATGAAAAATAGTTTATTTTGTTAGTCGAATACGGTAAAAAAACATCGGCCAAAATATCGGCCAAAATTTTCTGAATTTTATGTATAATTAACCACAATAGTAAGTTTATACGCATGGTTTTAACTCGTGTTGCCTTGAAATAAACCGGCCAATAGCCGGCGCTGCTAACAATGTGTGTGTGGAATTGGCCATGCAATCAATAATAAACACTGGATTTTAGATCGGCCAGAATACGGGTAATACCCGAGGAATCAAGATGGAAGATGGTTTTTATACAAGAATTTCGGAAATGGAACCACTGATGCCTGCTGATTCTGCAGGGGAACTCGATGATTTGGCCATTGAGGTGATTCGTAAATCAGCCGGCATCAGTGCCGCTGTTCATCCGGTTACCCGTAGAGGGATAGTGGAACTGGTAAGGAAAATGAACAGTTATTATTCCAATTTGATAGAAGGGCACAACACCCATCCTGCAGATATTGATCGCGCTATGCGAGAGGACTTTTCCCGGGATCCTGCGAAAAGAGCAAGGCAATTGGAAGGCAAAGCGCATATAGAAGTGCAAAAACTCATCGAGGCGCGTATTGAGGATATTCCTGGGGCAGTAGTTACCAGCATGGATTTTTTGTGTTGGATACACGAGGAATTTTATGAGCGGATGCCCGAGGAGTACCTTGCCGTGCAGCGTGCAGATGGAAAAACAGAAAGGGTGGTCCCTGGCAAAACCAGGGAGACAGAGGTTGAGGTCGGGAGGCATTTGCCGCCTAAATCAGAATACCTGGGCACTTTTATGAAAAGATTCGAAGAAGCCTACGACCCCCGGAAACAGAAAGGTCTGAACCTGGTTATCGCGGCAGCGGCCTCCCATCACCGTCTTGCATGGATTCATCCTTTTCTGGATGGCAATGGGCGAGTTACACGGCTTATGACTCATGCCTATCTGAAAAAGGCAAA
>MTLD01000346.1_pt1 | contig 10909 bp, 8 predicted proteins | sample 1982471 | NCBI WGS metagenome assembly MTLD01 (sample SAMN05712604, study PRJNA340218) | biofilm metagenome | isolation source: sample SPM anode biofilm adapted to -50 mV | place: USA | collected 2012-02-03
ATGGACGAGGCAATGGAATCGGTATCCGGGTTTTTGTGCCCTATCACGTAAACATGGGTATGCATATCAACCCTCTGAACGAACAAGTTTTGAGCCGCACCAACCGTAACTACTCCACGGTAACCGATTTTGCCAGGTTGCGGGGTTGATCCACATCGGTTCCCTTGAGCACGGCGATATGATAGGCCAACAGCTGCAACGGCACCGAGAGCAGGAGCGGGTCCAGGTCCTCGTCGATGGAGGGTATTTCGATGGTATCCTCGGCACGGGCCCTGACCTCTTCGTCGCCCTCGGTACAAAGGGCAATTACCCGCCCGCTGCGGGCAATGACCTCTTCCATGTTGGAGAGGGTCTTTTCATAGGCGCTGTTCCTGGGGACCAGCATGACCACCGGCACATTTTCGTCGATCAGGGCGATCGGTCCGTGCTTCATCTCGCCGGCCGGATACCCTTCGGCGTGGATATAGGAAATCTCCTTGAGCTTGAGGGCCCCTTCCAGGGCAATCGGGAAGTTCTTGCCGCGCCCCAGATAGAGAAAGTCTCGGGCGTTCATGTATTTGCGGGCGATCTTCTCGGTGCTGCCGTTCAGATTGAGCACCTCCTCCAGCAGGGTCGGCGCCTTCTTGAGGGCTGCGATCATGCGCTGCCCCGAATGGGAGTCTATGGCGCAGGCAGCGCGCCCAAGGCGGATGGTGAACAGGTAGAGAGCGGTCAGTTGGGTGACAAAGGCCTTGGTGGAGGCCACACCGATCTCCGGGCCGGCATGGGTGTAGATCACGCCGCTGGATTCACGGGCAATGGACGAATCCACCACGTTGCAGATCGACATGTTCATGGCGCCGCGCGACTTGGCCTCGCGCAGGGCCGCCAGGGTATCGGCAGTCTCGCCTGACTGGGAGATGACCATCACCAGGGTGTGCTCGTCCACCACCGGGTCGCGGTAGCGGAACTCAGAGGCGATATCAACCTCCACCGGGATGCGGCAGTGCCCTTCGATATAGAACTTGCCCACCAGCGCGGCGTGCCAGGAGGTACCGCAGGCCACGATGATCATCCTTTTTACGGCAGCCAGTTGCCGATCGCTGAAGGGGAGGTCTTCCAGGTAGACATCTCCCTCTCCTTCCAGCAGGCGGCCGGCGATGGTGTCGCGCACAGCCCGGGGCTGCTCGTGGATCTCCTTGAGCATGAAGTGTTTGTAGCCCCCCTTTTCCGCCATAAGCGGCGACCAGTCTATATGGCGCGGCTTCTTGTCCAGCAAGGTGCCGCTAATGGTGGAGAATATCGCCTTGCCTGCGCGAAAAACCACCATCTCGCCATCCTCCATAAATACCATGTCCCGCGTATGCGCCAGAATTGCCGGTATATCGGAGGCAACCAGGAATTCGCCCTGCCCCAGACCGACCACCATGGGTGAACCGAGCTTGGCGGCAATCAGGGTGTCCGGCTGTTGGTCATTGAGAATACAGACTGCGTAGGCACCACGTAGTTCCGCCAAAGCCAGCTGGACCGCCTTGGCAAAGTCGGTTTCACACTTGAGCTTTTCCTCCACCAGGTGCGAGATTACCTCGGTATCGGTTTCACTTTTGAAGATGTGCCCTTCCTGTACAAGCAGATCCTTGAGCTGCAAATAGTTTTCGATAATCCCATTATGTACCACCACCACCGGACCGGCCTTGTGGGGGTGGGCATTGATCTCCGAGGGCCTGCCATGGGTAGCCCAACGGGTATGGCCAATGCCGATAGAGCCGCTCAAGGGTTGCTCCCGCAACAGGTTTTCAAGGTTTACCAGCTTGCCTTGACTGCGCCTGATGGCGGCCTCCCCTGCTGACAGGGTGGCAATACCGGCCGAGTCATAACCCCGGTACTCCAGTTTCTTAAGGCCTTCAAGTATAACGGGCGTGGCTTCCTGTCCACCTATGTATCCTACAATTCCGCACATATCGTCATCCCTCCGAAAGAGATTAATTAATCGTCAGATAGTATGTAGATCCGGCACCTGCACTACCAACAGAAACAGGCCGAGCCTGGTCAGCATCTCGGAGAATTTCTGGTAGTCAACCGGCTTGGTAACATAACAGCTACATCCCAAAGCGTAACAATTGCGTATTTCCCGAGGATCATCGGTAGTAGTCAACATGATTATCGGCATGTTCTTTAACTCCGGATCCTCCTTGAGCTGCCTGAGCACCTCGACGCCATCCACCTTGGGCATACGGATGTCCAGAAGCAGCATGTAGGCACGCCCCGGTTCGCGCCGGGGAGCAGCGCCGGCTGTTTGGGCAAAAAAGAAATCCAGCGCTTCCCGTCCGTCGGCAAAGCGGATAATCGGGTTATTTACCCCGGATTCCCTTAAATTGTCGATTATGAGTTCGGCATGTCCATCGTCATCCTCGGCAATGAGGATTGTTACCTCTTTTTTCAAGCCATTTTCCATATAAAATTTCTCCCGTTCGAATCATACTGTTATCGGCATCCCGGATCAATCTCAATTTCAGCCAGATTGCCGGGTGTCAATTAAATAGTCAAAACCATATTGCCACCTCGAACTAGTCTGGGACATACGGCTTGGGCAAGACCACGTAGAAGCGGCACTCTATGCCGATTTCCGATTCAACCCAGATGGAGCCGCCCAATCGGTCAACAATGCGGCGTGCCAAGGTAAGCCCCAGCCCTTCCCCCTGGGTCTCATAGGGATTCAGCCGCTGAAACACCTCCCAAATTTTGTCCTGCTGATCGCGTGGTATGCCAATGCCGTTGTCCTCGACACAATATCGGATCCCCTCGGGGAATTCCTCGCTGGAGACCTTGACGAACAGTGGCCGTTCCGGAGAACGGTATTTGATGGCGTTGTCCAGCAGGTTGCTGAATATCTGGGTCACCTGCTCCCCATCGGCCAGGCAAGGCCCCAATTGTCCCACTTCGACCCGTGCACCAGCTGTTTCGATCTGATAGGCCATAGAAGCGACAATTTTTGCCAGAATCGAGTTCATATCGATGGTGTCAAAACATATTGCCGCCCTACCCAACCGGGATAACCGCAGTAGGCCGCTCAGCAAGCCATCCATCTTTTCGACGCTTCCGGTGATATATTTGAGTGCCTTGGGTATGTTCTCGCTGGCAATCGATTCTACCATGGCACGTGTGGCCTCATCCATTTCGAGATCAGCCATGATTTTGATGAGATCACTGCAGCTCTTGCCCAATTTGCGACTGAATCCCTGGACATTTACCAACGGGGAGCGCAGGTCATGGGAGGCAACATAGACAATTCCTTCCAGCTCCTTGTTTTTCTGTTTCAACTCCACCATTAGGTGGTCCCGCTCGGTCTCGGCTTTCTTGCGTTCCGAGATATCTACTATGGTTCCCACCAACCCCGCGGTTTGGCCTTGTATGTCCTGATAAGTAGCCTTGTAGAAGATTACGGCATGGGGCTGTCCATCGGCAAAATGCATCTGGCTTTCACATACCTGTACGCCGGGCCGCTTAAATAGCTCCTGGTCGGATTTATCATACTCCCAGGCCATCGTAGGAGGAAACAGGTCATTGACTGATTTCCCGACGATTTCCAATCGTGAAATCCCCAAACATTCCTCAAAGGCACGGTTACATCCTTGGTAACGTCCTGCCAGATCCTTGTAGTAGACCGGGTTGGGCATGGTATTGATCAACGTCTGTAGAAATTGTACGTGGCTGACCAATTCATCGGTCAGATAATCGCGCTGACGCTCAGTCAACTTGCGCTCGGCAATCTCCCTCTGCAATTCCTCATTGGCCAGGGTAATTTCCTTAGTTCGCTCCTCGACACGCAACTCGAGATTTTCGTTAACCTGGGTGATTTCCTGAAACTTCTGCCTTAAGGCAGCTGACATGACCCTGAAGTTGTCAATCAGCTGGTCGATCTCTGTTACCCTGCTTTTAGGCCAAGCCTTGACATTTTCATGCAGCAACCTGTCGGGAAGATCAGTAGTGACCTGTGACAATCTTCGCAACGGAGCGGTAAGGCGCCGCGTGATGGATAACGAAGTCACAAGGGCAAGCATATTCAGACTCAGCACCGTCAACAGCGACTTGATGTGCTCTTTGAACAAGAGACGCTGATACGGCGCGAATGGCGTTTCCACCGAGATGCTCCATGACGTTTCATTTGCCAAGGGAGACGTGAGGATATAGCTAGATTTTTGAGCACGTTGCCAGAGTGGCATAAGAGCGGTCTGATTAGGCATGCAGCGGTAGATGCTGCCGGAGGTGACCCTGGTCATGGTTCCTTTGGCACAGCTGGCAAATGTATCCAATGGCGCAAGTGCATTATTGGTACTGGCAATGACTTTGCCGGTGCCGTCAACTAATGTTAGCAAGTGCTGTGGGTTGATACGGGCCTTCATCAGGATATCACTGAAAACATCGGTTTTGACACTGGCTGCGGCATACCCCTGCAAAGAACCATTTGATAAGATAGGCATTGCGATTACCACGCCTGGGATTGCAGGGGCGCCCCGAGTCACTAACATATTGCTGATCACCGGAGAATGTGTCTCTTTGAGCACCTTGAAATATTCGCGATCACTGTAATCCATCCTGATGATTGAACGCCCATGCTTGTCTCGGGACGGGAAACGGGCTATAGAATTCCCGTTCACATCACCCACGTAGATTGCCTGAAAATCTGCATATGATTTCTGCAACAGCTCGACTGCCATTTGCAAGTGGTTGAATTGCTCTCCCGAGGCCTTGACTTCAAGTTGTTCAGATAGGTGCATCAATTCGCTCAGGACCGCCTGCTGTTTTTGCAGCTTCAATTTCGTCTCATAGAGCGCAATACGCGAACTGTCATCTATAGAACCCAACATTTCGTCTAAATGGCGTTGTTCGGCATCCTTGCCGTTCAGGATCATTACTATGACAGAGGGGAATACTACGATGGCCATCAGCAGGTTGAAGATCAACAGGTGAATTGGTATGGAACGCTGGGTTTCTTGCTCGCCAGCCGTGGAAAGCCGTGGGAGATAGGTCAGCAATAGGCTGGCAATCAGGGCATTGGTGATGCCGATCACCCAGTACATCAACATGGCTGCAATAGTGCCAAGAATTGACACGTGCATGACATATTGAAAAAATATCCATATGAGCGGCGCACCCAACAATGGCCAATAGAGTGCGTCGCAAAGAAAAATGTTTCGCAATCTGGATTTTGACAGCAGCCAACCGACAAACAGTGGCTCGCAACAGAGCCAAACCATGGCATATGGGTGGCCAAACAGGACAATGGTCCATGATGATGCCACCAACCCCGCCACAAAGCCCCACCTGACCCCAAAGATATGGACTGCCAGCAACACGGGGATGCTGCCAAAAAGAAAATTGAATCCAGTGAACAGGCCTGGAGCGAAATAATTACCGAAAAAACCAGCAGCAACCAGAATAGCCAGAAGCAAGACCGATTTTACAGTGTATGCCGGACGCCGCCAATGTTCAACCAACCTTACCTCCCCCATTAACACCCGCACTTCGACCACATTATCCTTGAGAAGCGCACCACCCAAACATACCTGATCAATCTGTCAATTATTCATACCGGCACACTATCAGTAACAGCATTCTATTCAAAGCAGTACTCTTGTATGTCATAATCAGACCACAATATGAGTTTTTTCCTATATATCATATTTTTAACGCACTGTGTAGTAATGCATATACTTGTCAGCAGCAAAAATGAAACTTTTGCGTCTTGTGCGCAAAATGATTTACGGTTATCATCCGCCTGACAGAATGCGTAACATAATATTCCTTGATGTCGGAAACTACTTTTCCGGTATCTTTGCGAACTATCATCACAATTGTATTGAACTTCTTGCAACGGTTAACAAAAATACTGTGGAGGATTCACCTCGTGAACATAGAGCAGATGAAACTGGTCCTGGGCGAAATTCTGTCTAAGACCGACCTTACACCTTGCGTGGTAGGGCACCGCGGTGTTGGCAAGACAGCTGGCATTATACAGGTTTGTCGCGAGGAAAACTGGAATTATGTTTCACTGCGCCTGGGGCAGATGGAAGTTGGCGATTTGGTCGGGATTCCGTTCCGCAACGAAGATGTTATGCACTGGTCACGACCTTCTTGGTGGCCTTCCGACAATATGCCGCCTACCGTCATTCATTGCGATGAACTTAATCGCGCCCAACAGGAAGACACATTGCAGGCCATCTTTCAGTTTGTTGAACCGCCAACCGAGGGGCAGCCGCGGGCACTACATACTCACACCCTTTCTTCCCGCCACAGGGTTGTCGTGACCATCAACCCGCCAGATGGCACTTATCAAGTGGCAACCCTTGATCGTGCTCTTATAGACCGAATGGTGATGCTCTTTGTGGAAAGCGACCATGAATGCTGGGCACGCTATGCGTCTGCAAGGAACCTGGATATTGGCGTAAGACAATTTCTAGCGTCCAATAACAGTCTGCTGGCTAAACAGTCTGCAGCCATGGACCTGCAAGTTGAACCAACTGAACGCGCCTGGGAGATGATCAGTATTTTGCGAAAAAGCTGCCATTTTCCTGGCAACCTTGAAATGGAGGTTTACTCCGGTATTGTTGGTCAGGAGGCGGCAATCATGTTTATGCGCTGGCTTGCCGATAACCGTCATCGGCCGCTAACTGCCGCAGAGATACTAAATAGCTGGGATAACATTTCAGGGCAGGCAAAACATCAGCGTGATGATGTCCAGGCCGCAACTATTAACGACCTAGTCACTACCTTACACGCGTCGCCGACGCTTACGGCCGCACAGGAACAGAGCCTGATAGCCTACATTGCTGTCCTGCCACGCGATCTCTGTTTCGGCTTTATAAAATCGCTTCTGAAGATTCCTTCCATTGCCCTGGCAATCAGCCAGGACAAATACGACAGCGTTGTCTTTGAGGCCATACAGACCATTACCGATCAGGCTCTGCATTGATGAAAGAAAGTTGTCCCAAGCTATTTTTTGCTTTTATCTAGTCAAAGGTTCTTGTTTACCAATCATATACTCAGGGGGTTTTTTATGAAACGCAAGCTACGTCTAACAGTTTCAGCAGCTTTATTGTTTGTAGCGTCCACAAGTCATGCCGCGCAAGACGACTTAATGGATAAAATCAATCGTCTCGAACATCAAATCCAAGAGTTAAAGGCACTCAAGGAACAACAGGATATTTCGGCAGAGAAAGAAACACAGTGCTTAAAAGCCGTTGACCGAAAATCATTTTGTAAGTGTGTTTCCGACAACCTGCCTCCCAGTGTAAATTTTGAGACATACATACATATTCTAGTAACCCCAAAGGATAAACTTGGTTACGATAGTATGTCCACCGAGCAGAAATCTACCGTTGACACAGTGTTGGCTGTCAGAGAGAAATGTGTTGAGAAAGGTTTTTTCAAATGAGCACAAAAAAAGAGGATTTGATGCTTTCGATAGACGAAGCTGAATGGGGATGGCTAAAGTCCCATTTAGTACGTGGAGGTCTTATTCTGGTTGAGGATGACATTGATCTGGCGGATGCTGCTATGAAAGTATCAGGTGACGATGCCGATGCCATAGAACAATGGATCCTATCGGGCAGGATCAGTAAACCTTCTGAAGCACAGATTCATAAATGGGATGAAGACCAGCACAAAAAGTTTTCCATGCTAATAGTTTCTCCTTTCGTACTCATACAAGAGAAAATACCTGTTTTTCATTGACCTCTATTTTACAGTGTGTATAACAACTTGAGTGATAAGCAGTATTAATAATCTGCAAGCTATTTTCGCATCAAACATAAAATCCTACATTTTCAAACAAAAAGGCGACCTTTGAGAGGCCGCCTTTATATTTCTTGGTTAGAGATAACTATATTAGTTTTATTGCCTCTTGAGCGTACTGCAGAACTATCGAAGGAACAACACCCAGCACCAATGTGCCTGTAACTGAAATAAGAAGTGATAACGCAATGGGGGCAGAAACCTGCAGCCAGTCAAATTCTTCAGTTGGTTCCTTCATATACATATAAACCATAACACGGAGGTAATAATAAACCGATGCAGCGCTATTCAGAACACCTATAACTGCTAACCATATATAACCCTTCTGAATTGCACCTGAGAAGAGATAGAACTTACCTATAAAACCGGCTGTTGGTGGCATACCTGCCAACGAAAACAGGAAGATGGACATTGCTACGGCAAGAGCCGGATGCTTGAATCCGAATCCAGCAAAATCCATTACATTGCCATTTGGCTCTCCCTTTTTACCAACAAGTACGATTATTGCAAATGCACCAATATTCATGAACGTATAGGAAAGCATATAGAACATTATGCCTGCAGTACCAATTGCGTTACCTGCTGTTAAACCAACAAGGCAATAACCGGCATGAGCAATAGAGGAATATGCAAGCATACGTTTGATATTATCTTGACGGAGAGCTGTAATATTACCAACCGTCATTGTAAGTACCGCCAACACCCAGAACAATTGACTCCAATCTGCCTGCATGGTTGAAAAAGACACAAGGAGTATTCTCAACAACGCTGCAAAACCGGCTGCCTTTGGACCGGCAGACATGAATGCAGTCATTGGTGTTGGGGCGCCTTCATAAACATCAGGAGTCCACATGTGAAATGGTGCAGCAGCGACCTTGAAAGCAAAACCTGTAATCATCAGAAGCATTCCAGACAAAAGCATAATATTTGTGGAAGGCAAACTTTGTTGTGCAGCAAAAGTAGCTATATCGGCAATTCGAGTTGATCCGGTAGCACCATAGGTAAGTGCCATGCCATAAAGAAGGAAACCGGTAGAAAAAGCACCTAAGAGGAAATATTTCAGACCAGCTTCATTGGACTTGCGGTTTTCTCTATTAAACCCAGCCAAGACATAAAGCGATACAGACATGACCTCCAAACCGAGGAAAATGGTCATTAAATCTGTACCCGCAGCCATCAGCATCATCCCCACAACTGTAAAAAGTATCAAAGGGTAAAGCTCGCCATGGTTGCATTCTTCGCGCACCATATACTGGTCAGATATTAATATCGCCAGACCTGCGGCAAGCAAGAAAATCATCTTGAAAAACGAGGCAAAATTATCTTGAACAACGGCACCATTAAAGCTCTCTACATGCATGCCCCAGCCAGTTCCAACCAATACCGCCGCAGCTATCACGCCGATAAAACTGATATACCCAATGTAGGACTTCTGACCGCTAGGTACAAAGACGTTAATCAGTAATAACGCCATGGCTAGCACGGAAAGAAAAATTTCAGGCATTATCGGGGTCATGTTGACGGCTGGAATAGTAATCATGTCCATCTAATATATCCTCCGGTCGGATTGACTCGTGTTTTACTTCGCATCATGGGGGTTGACTACGACTGGTGCAGCTTCCTCAGCAGGCATTTTCTGGTCAGCTGCTGGGTTTTGTTCAGGTGCAGGTGCAACCACTGGATGCCCTGCGGGCAGGACTTGACCTACAGGCAGTTGTGCAGTCATACTTGTTGTTTTAGTCTGCGCGATAAGTTTGTTGATTGCAGGTTGCATCTTCTCTATGAATGGATTCGGATACACGCCCATAATAAAGATCAGTGCTAGCAATGGTAACATGATGCCAATCTCACGAGCGTTTAAATCGAGAAGTTTTTGGTTTTTAGGATTATCCAGTTCGCCGAACATAACCCTTTGAAACATCCATAACATGTAAACAGCCGAAAGAATAACACCGCTGGTGGCAATTACCGTATACCAGCGAATTTCACTTTCAAAGGCACCAAGAAGAACCATGAATTCACCAACAAAGCCATTGGTACCCGGCAATCCGATTGAAGACAATGTTACAATCATGAATATCGTAGCAAAAATAGGCATCTGTTTGGACAAACCACCAAAATCCGTTATCAAACGAGTGTGGCGTCTTTCGTAAATAAAGCCAACGATAAGGAACAATGCGCCAGTAGAAACGCCATGATTCAGCATTTGCAACATACCACCAGTGATCCCCTGCTCATTAAAGGCAAAGAGACCCAGCATTACAAAACCAAGATGCGCGACTGATGAATAAGCTACTAGTTTTTTAACATCTTCTTGAACCATGGCTACTAGTGCGGCGTAAATAATACCAATTACAGCAAGGGTTGCTATAAGGGGAGTGAAACGATGGGCTGCATCCGGAAATAACGGCATTGCGAAGCGCACATACCCATACGTCCCCATTTTCAGCATGATTGCGGCCAGTATGACTGAACCGGCAGTCGGCGCTTCGGTATGTGCGTCGGGCAACCAAGTGTGCACAGGGAACATGGGAACCTTTATGGCAAACGAGAAGGCAAAGGCAAGGAAGAGCCATGTCTGTGTAGCGGGATCAAGCCTCAGATCAAAGAAGTGCAGTACACTGAAATCGGTGATGCCCGCTGCGGTCCCTTTGAAGTAGAGGAAGATCATCGCCACCAGCATAAGTACTGAACCAGCCATGGTGAAGATGAAAAATTTGAGAGTCGCGTAGATTCTGTTTTTGCCGCCCCAGATACCGATAATGAAGTACATCGGAATCAGCATGACTTCCCAGAAGATATAAAACAGGAAGATATCGATGGCAATGAAAGCACCTAGAAGACCGGTCTCCAAGATCAGGAGACAGATCATATACTCTTTGACCTTTTCTTCTACTGCGGTCCATGTCGATAGCACTGCTATGGGCATAATAAAAGTAGTCAGAATGACCAGCCAGAGACTGATTCCGTCAATACCGATGTTGTAGTGCATAACAAAGGGACCGGCTGCGATCCAAGGGACATTCTCAACAAACTGAAAATCAGCATTGTTCTGAAATCCGGTTAGCACCGGAAGCGATGCGATGAAAGTCATCACAGTTACGACGAATGTTACGCTTCGCAGTACCGATTTACT
>MTLD01004827.1_pt2 | contig 10899 bp, 13 predicted proteins | sample 1982471 | NCBI WGS metagenome assembly MTLD01 (sample SAMN05712604, study PRJNA340218) | biofilm metagenome | isolation source: sample SPM anode biofilm adapted to -50 mV | place: USA | collected 2012-02-03
GTGAGGGGGCGGACCTTGAGCTCGGGGCAAAAGGCCGTTTCGGTCCCCCTAAAGGCCGGAATGATCCCGTCTCCGGACTTGGTGGAGGGGGCGAGGATGGTTTCCATTCGAACCGTCGAAGGACACCCCGTCTCGGTGATCCACAGGGAGGAGGGCCTGATCGTCTGGGATTTGGAGAGACGACATTCCCTGGGACCGGCCATTCCGATGGATTGGGCATTTGCCGCCGCGAAGCGGGATTTCAAGGGTGATTTCCTGCCACACACCATCGTCTTCTACGGCCAAGACGGGAGAGGTGTGACCATAGAAGGAGATCCGGGGAAAGCTTGGGCTCCGCCCACCGAGTACCCGGGCCCATTTCCCGCCTACGCTTTCCATCTGGATCAAGGCCCCTCCATGCACCTCTATGTGGACGGGCTCACCGGGGAGGTGAAGGCACGGCGAAGCGGCGTGTGGCGGTTCTACGACTGGTGTTTCCGGCTGCATAGTTTGGATATCACCGGCGACGGCACGAAACGGGGTGTGATCCTCACAGCCAGCGGACTCTGGTTCGCCCTCGGGATCACCGGGTCGGCCATGGCCTGGCGCAAATTGAGAAGGCGGACGGGCTAGGGTCCAACAATCCTGTGGCTGCGCCTCTGAGAAGTATCAGCGTTCACCGGGGACGGACCGAAGACGGAGTGCGTTGAGGACCACCGTCACGCTGCTGAGGCCCATGGCCGCGCCGGCGAGCATGGCGCCGCCGAAGCGTTCCAAGGTGCCTGTCGCGGCGAGGGGGATGAGCACCAGGTTGTAGGCGAAGGCCCAAGCGAGGTTCTGCAGGACGATGGACTGAGTCTTTCGGGCGAGACGGAGCCCCACACGGAGTGGTTCCAAACCAGGGCGCAGCAGGTTGATGGGGGCTGCGGCCTGCGCAGCCTCGAGACCGGCCATGGCGATGCCAGCATCGGCCTGAGCAAGAGCGGCGGTGTCATTGACTCCATCGCCGACGAACCCAACCACCCGACCGGCGGCCTGGAGGTCAGATACTCGAGCGCGCTTCCCTTCAGGCGTGCATCCGCCCACGCTCTCGGACAAACCAAGGGACTCCGCCATCCGATTCGCGGCTTCGGGGCGGTCTCCACTCCAGAGGTGGAGCCTCAGGCCTTGGGCCTTCAATTCCCGGACGAGGCCCATCGAGGCGGGTCGAACGGCGTCAGACAACCGGAAGATGCCGATGAGATGACCCTCTTCCTGCAGACCAACCAGGGTGCCTTCGGCGTCGTTCCACGAAAGGTCCATGCCGAGGAACCCTGCGTTGCCCAGGCGATAGGCCCGGCCTTGGATGGTTCCCGTGACGCCACCGCCGGGATGAGCCCGGAAGCCCTCCACGGGTTCCAGATCCTGCCCCTTGGCCGCCTCTCTGAGTCCCTGGGCCAGCGGATGCTCGGAGTCCCGCTCAAGGGCAGCGGCCAGACGCACGAGATCGTCCGCTGTCCTCTCGCCGAAGGCACGCACCTCCTGCATGGTTGGCCGCCCCTCTGTGAGGGTGCCGGTTTTGTCGAAGGCCAAGTCGGTGAGGTTCGCCAGGCGCTCGAAGGCGCCAGCCTCCCGGATCAGCAATCCATGCCGTGCGGCGGTGCCCAGGGCCGTGGTCATGGCCACAGGGGTGGCCAAGCCAAGGGCGCACGGGCAGGCAATCACGAGGAGGGTGACAGCCGGACGCCAAGCCTCCGCCACGGAATCGGTATAGAAGTACCAGCCGAGGAAGGTCAAGGCCGCGAGGATCAGAATCGCGGGCACGAACCGGCTCGAGATGCGGTCTGCCAGAGCTTGGACACTGGCCTTGGAGGTCTGCGCCTCGGCGACCTGGGCGGCCAACCGGGCCAGCCAGCTCTGGGCGCCCACGGCCTGGACTTCGACCTCCAGGGCGCCTCCATGCACTAGGGCGCCGGCGAGAACCCGGTCCCCAGACCGCTTGGGGACGGGAAGGGGTTCCCCAGTCAGTTGGGCCTCTTCCACATCGGCCTCACCTGTGAGGACGGATCCGTCGGCGGGGATTTTCGTTCCGGGACGGACGCGGACGTGGTCGCCTGGGTGCAGCTCGGCCACGGGAACTTCCCGCTCCGATCCATCCGCCTCGAGGCGCATGGCCGTGCTCGGAGCCAGTTTCATCAGGGCCTTCAGGCTGTCGGCGGACTTGCCCTTGGCCTTGGCTTCCAGCCATTTCCCGAGTAGCAGGAACGCCACCAGCAACCCCGCCGTCTCAAAGGGCAAGTGGTGGCGGCCGGCGAGACCTTCCGAGATGCCGAAGGCCCAGGCGGTGCCCGACCCCAGAGCGATCAGGGTGTCCATGCTGGATTCGCCTTGGCGCAGCAGTTTAAACGCGCGGACGAAGAAGGACTGGCCGGCGCCGAACACCACGGCTGCGGAGATCAGGGCTTGGACCCGCCAGCCGAGGTGGAAATCCAAGCCGGGCACCATCGTCAGAAGCAGGGGGATGGATAGGATCCAAGCCAGGGCGGTCTTCATGGCCAGGGCCTGGGCCTCCGCACCTTCAGGCTGGTTGGAGCGGTCCTGGATGAGCGTGTAGCCCTTCTCGGCCACTGCCTGGGCCAGGGCCTTGGGCGTGGTCGCGGGTGCATAGGCCACGGTGGCCTCGTTCAGGGCGAGGTTTACCGCGACGGACTCGACCCCAGGAACAGCCTTCAAGGCCTTTTCGACCCGGAATACACAAGTGGCGCATGTCATGCCTTCGATGGGGAAGGTTCGGGATTCCATGGATTCTCCTTGGGTGACCAGGGGTCACCCGTCTGGCCAGGCAATGAAAGCTCCCCTCATGCTGGTGAGTCGGGGATGAGTCGAGATGGCGGGCCCCAACCGGCGCGGGATTCCGGATACGGCCAAACGGATCCTGATCAGCGAGGGGAGGCGGGATAACCCTCGGCCGACAGGGTGCTCAGGATGCTGGGTACCAGACTCGCTGAGGCTTCGATGCGGACTTCTCGAGTCTTCAGGTCGATCTGGACCTCCGGGAGGCCGAGCCCCTGGAGAGCCTTGCGGATGGTCGAAACGCAGTGTCCGCAGGTCATGGACGGGACGCTCAAGGTGATGGAGTTGGACATGGGATCTCCTTTGGAAGGGGCCGCAGCGACGGCCTTCACAGAGAAAGACGGAGAAGTCCCGATCCACTTACAGCTTTTTTGGTTCCACCGGGGCCGGCCGGCAGCGGCAGTCGAGGCACCCATGGGTGGCGCAAGTCCGGCAGGTCCGCTCTACCTTCTCCCTGAGGGCTTTCCGGGCTCGATGGAGGCGGACAGCCATAGCATTAGATGTGATGCCCAGATGAACCGCAGCGTCGGCGAGGGACTTGCCGCCCAGGTCGATGGTTTCAAGGGCCTCGGCCTCGGCAGGCTTAAGGGTGGGGAGAAGGGCCTTGATGCACCGACAGACCACCTGCTCGAGTTCTGGTTCTTCCGCCTCCTCAAGCTCTCGGGCATGCCGCTCCGTCGCCCGGAGCTGGGATTGGTGTGCCCTGTGGTGGTCGGCCAATGCGTTTCGGAGTACCCGGTAGAACCAAGCCACCGCGCTATCGGCCGAATCCGGTTGTGCGGTTGTCTGGATCACCTTCAGGAGGGATGCCTGGACGAGATCCTCCGCCTCAGCCCGATTTCGCGTCTGTGCGGTTAGGAAGCGCACGAACTGCTCCCTGGCGCCCAGAAGGGTTGTCAGAACGGGAGCTGGAGTAGAACTGGACATGTTGCTCACGGAAATCGCGACGGGAGTGGGCAGACGATTCCGCCCCCTCCCATTCTAGATGCCGCTAGAAGGTATGCCGGAAGCCAGTCTCGATCGCCGTAAGGCCAGAGCCAAGGTCAACTTTCGCGCCCGCAAATACTCTCCCGATAGCTCCCCCCCAACAATGATGAAAAAGGGGTGGAACAAAGCGGTCCTTGTTGCATCTCTACTATGAACCAGCCGCTTAAATGGCTGGTCTCACAAGGGAGATGTCATGAAGATCACTCGAGCCACGCAAGCCATCCTGGTCCTTACTGCCTCCAGTATTGCCTTTGCCTGGGGTGCCGAAGCACGCCCCATGCACACGCTACCCCGAGGTGTTGAGGCAACATGTGCCATGGCCAATGACCCTGGAATCATCAAGGCACAGGCAGCGATGCCCATCGACTCCTGGTATTTGGAAACATCGGATGATCAGAATGCCAGATCAGAATCGTCCCTGACCTGTCATGGGACACCGAGTTGCATGGGCGACGCAAAGGAGGAAGCAGCGGGTCCTACTCCGATGCCCGTCGATTCCTGGTATTTGCAGACAGCCGATGACCTAATTGCGATGTCGCGTCGGCCAAGGACTTGCATCGAAACACAAAACCAGACGAACCGCGTGAGTAAGGCCATCAAGTTGGATGCTGCGACTGGCGATTCTTGGTACCTGCAGACTGAAGACGATATTCGTGCCGCGGCCAACCAACCTATGAGTTGCAATGCGACCCAGAATTGTCTGACCAGAGTAGATTCCCGCCCAACGGGTACTAAATAATAATTAGTGGGGCACCGATCGGGCCCTGAAGGCGGTTCCTTTGGCGTGGAGGGGCTGGGGGACTTGGAACCTTCGGCCCAAGGATCCATCTCGGTTCGCATGCCGTGGATACAGGCCTCTCCTCGGAATCGAGAATGATCCTTGGTTGAATTGAGGACAAGGCATTGGGCCTGAGCAATGTTTCGCGCCACTACTACGGAGCAGGTCCTATCCCGCATCTTTTTGGGAATTAATTTCTTAGCCTTGTTAAGGTTGAGATACACTTGGTGTCTACTTGGTCCCAACCCGAATGGAGAGCTTGAATCTGACTTGCGAATCCCTGGTTGAGGGACATCTTGATGCGTTATATGCCTACGCCCGAGTTAAGGTTCGCCAAGAAGATTTGGCTCGTGAGGTCCTCCAAAGAACCTTCCTTAAGGCCTTCGAGAACCGCGGCCAGTTGCGGGACGTGTTGGCGGCACGCGGTTGGCTGTTGTCCATCCTCCGCAATGAGATCGCCATGGAGTTCAGGGCTAATTCCAAATTCGAGGCATGGGACGACCTAGCCTTCGAGAATATTCCTGGTCCTCAGGATGAGGAAGCCGTCGATCCCACTCTGCTCGCTGCGTTGCCTCAAGCACTTGCCAGAATTCCTGAGGCAGCACGATCACTTCTTCTCCTTCGGTACCAGCAGGAACTTTCCTACGAACAAATAGCGGAAATATTAGATCTGCCATTGGGCACCGTGCAGAGCCGTCTTCATCGAGCAAAGGCTTCCTTGAAGGCCGCGATGACTAGGGTGGGGAAACCCATGAAAGGGGGTGCAGTATGAGGGAGAATACGCCATCTCCGACTGCATTGGATAAACAACTTAAACAGGCGCTCCATCCCGCCACGGCCCCGGATGACCTTCGACTGAGCCTCTTGCGTATTGCCAAACGACAGGATTCGCACTGGACTTGGCAGACTCTTGGCATCGCGGCAGTAATAATGATCCTCCTCGGCGGGAGTACTTGGGGCTGGATGGTTAACTGGCGAAACAAGGAAGGAGAGCGATTCAGTCAAGCTGCGATCCAGAACTACATGGAGGCCAAGCATGTGGATTTCATGGTGGACGCCACTCTCCCCGATACTGAAGCGCAATACAGTCAGTGGTCTTCCAGGACGGCCGGATTCTCCTGCAGTCTTCCAAAGCGTTTGACAGGACAAGTCCTGAAAGGGGCGTGTGCCTGTACGATGGTCTCCTGTCGCGCAGTCTGCTACCGCCTTGAGGACGGGCGCGCCGTGTACATCTTCGAACGTCCCCTGAGAGGTTTGGGGGGCGATTTTGGAAAACTTCGAACCATCCTCGCAGCCAACCACCGGGCCCAGGCATGGAACGAAGATGGCCGGGGATATGTGCTTGTTGAACCCCCAGGGTGGAAATCCGTAGGTTGACGCCATCCTCACGCAATCGCCAGACCACGCGTTTACGGCCAAGTTCTTCCGCCTCCTCATGGTCCAGAGCAGGCCGGACCATGACCCGAAGCATTCCGGCACCCATTAGAACCATGCCACCGCGCTATCGGACAAATCCGGTTGCGCGGTGGTTTGGATCACCTTCAAAAGGGATGACTAGACGAGATCCTCCGCCTCGACCCAGTTCCGACTGTACGTCGGGAAGAGAACGAGCAGCTCCCGGGCGTCACCGACCCCTCCCGTCCTAGATGCTGTTAGAATGCGTGCCGGAGGCCAATCCCGATCGCCGTTGGCTCAGAGCCAAGGCTAACCTTCGCGCCCGAGGAGGCGTTTCCGATACCACCCACATCAAAATTGTAGGCCACGTTCGCGTCGTTGGAGATCCTTGAATACACTGCGTAGGCCTGGGTGTTCTTGAACAGGTTGTAGGCGTACCTCAATGAAACCTGGGTGGCGCCAGAGTTCTGGGTGGGCAGGTAGGACCCTTCGCGATCCGGAGCAGAAGCGTAGACGCCGAAGACCTCGTGGCGCCCCCACACCTGTTTGATCCCCACATAGAAGGATTTCTGTTTGATGTCCTTGTCCACCGGAGCGGCGGGCGTTCCCGTGGTGATCGTGCCCCGGTACTGCTGGAACATGCCGGTCAAGGTGGTGGCGGTGGGAAGGGTGTAGGAAACAAACCCGGCGTCAGACTTGTTGGACTCGCTGACAGCACCTCCGAACCCCACATCCTTCAAATCCGTATGGACTAATGCAACCCGCAGCCCATCGATCTTGTAGTTGACGGAAGCCGACCAGCCATACGGATCCACATTGCCGTCCGCGCTCTTGGCTGAGTTCACCAGGTAGGCAACGGTGCCATAGAGCCCTTCCCGGGTGGGGGTCGTATATTCCACTGCGGGGGCGCGGAAGAAGAACGTGTTGCTGTCCGTGGCTTTGCCAAAGACGTTGTAGGAGGTCGCCACGCCCGTGGCACCGGGAGCCAGGTCGAAGCTCGCTGTGGTGGCGCGGAAGGGGGTGGAGAGATAGCCAGCCTTCAGTGTGCCCCAGTTTCCCGTCAAGCCCAGGAACGTGTCCCTACGAGCACCGAACACGGTGCCCGTTCCAGGTCCGTTCAGGCCGCCCACCTTCGTAGTCTGTCCATTGTTGATGATCGGTGTATTCGCCGAGCCGACCTCGTTGTTCCCCAGATCGATGTAGGTTTCAAACTGATAGAGGACGGTGGCGCCATTGTCCATGATGACCTTGCCCTTGATTCCAAGCAGGGAGCTGTTGGCGTTCAACCGGATCCGACTCGAGATGTCGCTGCCTGGAGCCATGGCGCCTTCGGCCTTCACGGATTCGGCGGACAGGTCGGCCACCCCGTAGATGGTGGGCCCTGATTGGGCAGAGGCCATGCTGCATGCAAGGACAGCGGCGAGCGTAGACAGGTGATTCAATTTCATGATTCCTCCTTTGAATTGGGATATAACCATCCCCACCGAAGAGGGCAGGAGTCCCGAGGGAGGTCGGCCTTCTACGGTCGAGCGTTTCTTGAATGGGAAGCCGTGGGACTGTTGTCCTTCAGGTGGTGGCGGCTGGGTCCCCTGGTGGGAGTTGCAGTTCGAGCCTCAATGCCAGGAGGTCTCAGGGGGACCGCGAGCGGAAACATTCGCGCCAGGCTCCGCTTTCTTGCGAAGGTCTATGAGATGTCGCCTGCAGCTTTTCTGGCTGAGTAGGGTATCCATGGTGGGTCGAAGATCAATTCGATCCGGATGGGTAAACGGGCGATACGCCGAGGCCCTCAGACTCCACTAGGCCATCTCGCAGCACCAGCACGCGGTCAAAATAGGCTTGGTTTTCGGCATTGTGGGTGACCATTACGATGGTTTGCCCGTCACCGTGAAGCTCCTTGAGGAGGGCCATGATCTCTGCGGAGGTGGCAGTATCGAGACTCCCTGTCGGCTCATCGGCCAGGAGGAGGGGGGGCCGGTTGACGAGAGCCCGGGCGATGGCCACGCGTTCCTGTTCCCCTCCTGAGAGCTGGCTCGGGAGGTGCCCTCCGCGGTGTGCCAGGCCCACCCGATCCAGCACCCGCCCTGCATGAGCTTGCTTCTCCGAAGCGGGCATGCGCATGACGGCCAGGGGAAGCATCACGTTCTCCAGGGCGGTCAGGTAGGGGACGAGGTTGAAGTTCTGGAACACGAAACCGAGATACTCCCGCCGAAAATCCGCCAATCCCTCTGTCCCAAGGCTGAAGAGGTCAATGCCGTCGACTTGAACGGTGCCTGAAGAGGGATGGCAGAGGCCGCCCAGCACCGACAGAAAGGTGCTCTTGCCGGATCCGGACTGTCCCATAACACCCAGAAAGGTGCCTTCAGCCACCTCCAGATCAACTCCCTTGAGGGCATCGACTGGATGATCGGAGATGCCTGCGTAGACCTTTCGTAAGCCTTTGATGTCGATGAATGCCATGAATCGTTCCTTGTTGGATTCTGCGTTGAGTGCTGAGCGGAAACACTTCGGGCTCCCAGGGGGCTCAGATCGAGCGGAGCGCCTCGGTGGGGTCCATCCGACTCGCGTGCAAGGCGGGGTAGAAGGAGGCCATCGTTCCGACTCCGACGGCCAGGAGTACGGACCCTCCAGCCAGGGCTGAGCTCCACATTAAATGAGGATGGCTCTGCGCCAGCCATGGAAGCAGCAGGCGCGTGATGCCCATCCCTAGCAGGAAGCCTAGGACGCCGGCCAAAAGGCTGACGGCTACCGCTTCCATGAGGATCAGGGTGACCACATGGCTGCGGCGGAATCCCAGGGCGCGGAAGATCCCGATCTCCCGAGTCCGTTCATTCACGGATCCCATCATGGTCACGAAGACGACCAGGGCCCCGATGAGGAGGACCACCACGGCTACGGCAAAGGAGAAAGCTCGGAACTGTTCGAGGGCATGCAGGCGCGTCTTGACGACCTGCTGGAGGGCACTGACCTTCGCATCCGGAAGCGCGACGGAGATCTGATCCACCATGTCCGATACCGGGCAATCACCGCAAAGGGCCGCCAGTTCCACCAATGAGAGGGTTCCCTCCTTGTGAAGGAGGCGCTGGGCCGTAGCCAGGGTCGAAATGAGCAGGTCGTCGTCCTGCGAACCGGTTTCCCGCAGGATTCCCGTGACCTGGAATTTCTGGTCCCCCAGAACCACAGTTGACCCAGCGCGCAATGATAGTCGCTGGGCTGCCCGGCTGCCGGCCACCAGCTCGTCCTCTCCCGCCAGGCGCCGGCCATCCAGACTCCACCAGCCCTTGACATGGAACTCCGCTTTGGGATCGACGCCCATCAGCATCACCCGGGAGGCTCCGACCGAAACCGCGCCGAGGACCTTCGGAGCCACGGCGGCGATGTTGCGGCTGTTGGGTATGTCCTTGAGTCCAAGGAGGTCCGATTCGCGGATCTCTTTGGGATCCAGCGACAGACCACCCAGGACTATCCCTCCGTAGGACAGGGAGAGATCGTCACTCTTGGGGGTGATGAGGATGTTCGCTCCGAAATTTTCGAGTTTGTGCTCCGCTTCCATGGTCAGGGATTGGGTCAACGACAGGAGCGTGACCACCGTGGCCACGCCGATGAGTAGTCCGGCCACCAGGAAGGCCATGCGCGATCTCCTTCTGCGCAGGTTGTTCAATGCGATGGTGCGAAGGTTCATGATTCAGCCCTCACTAAGGATTGACTCGAAAATAGGCGGCACTCTGGATCAGGTCCGCTTCCGAGATGGCCAGGTGATTGCCGGCGAGGACTCGACCCAAAGGAACTGGATTGCATCCCCCCTTGATCTCGTTGATCTGGCTGGTGTGGAACTTCTGGTTGCACTTGTTGCAGACCATGAACTCTCCGAGTTGCCGGTACCCCATCCGGCCGCGGTAGCACTGGACACAGGTATCAATGGCGGCACGGATCTGTCCGTCAGTGCTCTTCACCACGAAGAAATTCACATCGGTGCCGCTGGCCTGGTAGGTGAAGAAATGGGCACTTCCGTCCGAGACCTCGGCGAGGGGAATAAGAGCCTGTCCTTGGGAGGTTTTCACCACTGGGTACTTGCCGGAATTCCCGCCCGCGAGAGCGTTCCATCCGATGAGGATGAGGATGATCAGGCCCAGGGTCCCACCGATGAGGATCGGTAAATTCTTTTTCTTGTTGGGTTGGGCGAACTGCGCCTTCTTGTTCTTGTGCTCTGACATGGAATCAACTCCTTGGGGTGGTTTGGGCGTGACGGACGACCTCTGGTCATTCCGCTAGAGAGCTTCGGGGGGCGATGGGCTTAGAATTAGGGTCATCTGGGGTTTGGAGACCCGCGGGCTCAATCCGAATCCGCCAGACTGAACCTGCGGAAGGTTTGGGGTGTCCTTGCGTCCGCGACATAGGCCTTGACCGCAGATTCCATCGAGGGCGATCGGAGTCCGGATCGTTTCGCGAGGATCAGGGCCTCTTCCACGGGCATGGCCTTGTTCAAGGTCCAGAACGCGAACAAGGCACCACCTGCGCGGTTGCCTGAAGCACAATGGACGAGAACCTTCGCGGTCGGGGAAAGGGACGACATCAGCGCGCGGAACCGATCAAGGCCGTCGGAGATGGCGTTCGAGCTCAACGGACAGCTTAGATAAGTTCCGCCGAAGTCCTGGACCGCGGTGGCCTCCCACCCGAAATCTCCCTCCTCCGCCGTTCGCAGGTTGATGACATGCGTGATTCTCATGGACTTCGCCACTGCGAGCGTATGGGCGTCCGGGCTCCCAGGGAGGATGAAGAACCCAGGTTGGATCTCCACGGGGGCAGGAGAGGGTGAGGGCTGAACGAATGTCAGAAGGGAAAGGACTGGAATCATGAAGGTTCTCTAGGTGAGGAGGCTGGCCGGTTATCGGGAAGGTTGGACCGGAGGGGATCCAGGAACGGGAGGGGGA
>MTLD01003088.1_pt1 | contig 10890 bp, 9 predicted proteins | sample 1982471 | NCBI WGS metagenome assembly MTLD01 (sample SAMN05712604, study PRJNA340218) | biofilm metagenome | isolation source: sample SPM anode biofilm adapted to -50 mV | place: USA | collected 2012-02-03
CACCGCGAGCACCGAGCAGATGAACACCGGCCTGACGAACCTGGTCCCCTTTCTGATCACGAGCTTCGCCCCGATCCTTGCCCCCGCCGCCTGCCCCGCCCCCATGAGAAGCCCCGCGCCGAAAAGCACGTGCCCCCCGGCGACGAAGACCACCAGCGAGACGATGTTGCTCACGAAGTTGAAGAGCTTCGTGTACCCGGTCCCCTTGCGCATGTCGAAGCCTAGCCCGAGCATGATGGCGATGACCCAGAACGAGCCGGTCCCCGGTCCGAGGAAGCCGTCGTAGAAGCCGAGCCCCAGGCCGGCGATGCCGTAGAACAAACGGCGCGGCAGGCGCGGGTGCACCTCTTCGGCGCCGAGCCTCGGCGTGAAGATGGTGTAGCAGAGGATCGCGAGCAGCAGGAACGGGATGAACTTTTTCAGGAAGCCGGGATCGATCTGCTGCACCGTGTAGGAGCCCAGGATGGCGCCCACGGCGGTCCAGATGACGCCGGGAAGCGCGTCGCGCAGGTTCACCGTTCCGGCACGGACGAAGTGGAACATGGCGCTGCAGGAACCGAAGGACGCCTGCAGCTTGTTGGTGCCAAGCGCCGTCTGCGGGGGAAGCCCCATGCCGAGGAGGACCGGAATGGTGATCAGTCCGCCCCCTCCGGCGATGGAGTCGATCAGTCCGGCAACCGCGCCGGTGAGAAAGAGAATGGGGAAAAGAACCGGGGAGAGCTCGGTCATGCCGGGTTCCCCTCGGCGCCGGCGCGCGAGGCGGTGCGCGCCTGGTAAGCCTTCAAGGTCTGCTTTGCTACGGATACTGCCAAGGGAATCTCCTTCAGTGCTATCGATGGGTCGGCCATGGCCTGCGCCACGTGGTACATCCTCTGCCAGGCGACGGGGGCCTGCGGTGAGGACTTGAGCCAGAGGGCCTGCAGGACCAGCCGCTCCACCAGGGTTTGACGTTTCTGTTCCAGTAACTGATCACACAGCCGCTCGATGACCGCTGCGGTGTTTCTTTTGCTGCCGGGCTCGGTGCTGCCGATCACGCGCGCAACGGCGTTCCCGTCCTCCCTCCACCCCCCGAAGACGGCGCGGTAGCGGCACCACTCCCCGGACTCCTCCAAAGAGGCGATCTGTTCGGCCGGCTCCAGGAAGAGCGGGGTGTTCTCAGCTATTTCCTCCTGCATCGCTTGAAGTTCGCGATCGGTGTCGAGCGCGGCCGCCTTCCAGCGGTTGCACCCGAGGATCTCGGCGGCCCGCACCAGCCAGTGCCCGGGCGCCCTCCCCTGCTCGTTGCCTTGCGCCATGGCATGTGCGATGCGCAGGTCCAGGAAATCGAGGCTCGACTCGAGACAGCAGCCGCGGGTTCGGACGGCGGCAAGAAAGGCCTCCCGTTCGGTCCCGGACGAAAGCCGCGTCACCGTGCATTCGGCGACCCCCATCCCTTCCCGCAGCGAAACCGTGCAGCCTGCATGGCCGTCTCCGTCGGGTACGACAGCGCAGAAGAGCTGGTTACCGCCGCCGTCAAGGGGTCCGGCAAGGTCGCTGAGCTCCGAGGGGCCTGGCAGGTGGGCGCAGGCAACCCGCGCCTTGCGGGCATTGCCGATCGCCTCGTCGATAGCGCCCCGTACCGGCTCGCCGAACCAGTTGCGCGTAACGATAAGACGGCTGAGCGTCGCGGCCGTGATGCTTTCCCCCTCCACCGCCGTCAGCATGCGGGCGACGCCACGCGACAACTCCGTATCCTCGTTGAAGAGAAACAGCGCGGCGATGTCGCGCAGAAGCGGTGCCTCCGCGTTGAGCATCTCCCACACCAGACCGGGAAGCATCTCGGCATCGCTCACCGCGAAGAGTCCCAGTACCTCGTCGGCTCCGTCGAACGGGGAAACCAGGCCGGAAGCGGCGAAGCGCTTCATCACGCCGGGGAGAAACGGCTCCCCGGTCTCCTGCGGGAGCGCGTCTCCGGATATGACGCGCTCAAGCTCGGGGATGAGCGGCACGCGCGCCTCGGCGAGAACGGCGATCACCTCGCGCTGCAGCGCCGCCGGAGCGTCGCCTTGAACGACGCGCGACAGCAGCGCTCGTTGCACCCTTTGCATCTGCTGCCTGGCCCCGGGGCGTCCCCCCTGGGCCTCGATCATGTAAAAGTCGAGGGTATGTCGCAAAAGCATGAGCGCGGCGTCCCGCTCCGGGTCTCCAGCCGGGGCGCCCGGAAGGGCGCAAAGGAGTGCGGCCAGCTCCTCGCCGGCCGACGGGTTCGCCAGCAGGTGCCGGTGCAGTTCCTCGCGCAGGGCCAGGACAACGCCCACCGAAGCGCCGGGCCCGGCCTGAAGGGAGAGTTCCATGAGTCGTTCCATCCCGGTGAGCGCCTTCCCTGCATCAAGCCGCACGCGGGCACCGCAGAGCCTGCCGTCATGCCGGATCGATTCCCTAAGCGAGCTTTCCAGGTCCGGCGACGGCATGGCGCGAAAGAAGAGCTGGCCGGGGAGCGGGAAAGGCTTGCCGAAGTAGGGCCTGCCGTCGACAAACTCGCGCACCTCGCCGTAGTGCCGCTGCAGGCGTTCCAGCCAGTCGGGACAGGAGTTGAGGGTATGAACGCAGAAGTCGAGGAGCTCGTCGGCGTAGGGCGCCTGGTAGCTTACGGGATCGAGGTACGGACCGCTGAAGGGACCTTCATCGTCGAGGGAGAGGTGGATCTGAGCCTTGTGCCGCATCTTCCCGTCAACCACCAGGAGAACGACACGTCGACAGTCGCACGCGGGTCGCGTGCAGAAACACTCAAGGAAGGTGTAGCTCCCCTGTGGGATCCGACCGCTTTTCTGCGCGGTCTCCAGGGTCATGGCCGGCGCCTGGGCGCCGGGAAAGATCTGCTGGAACGGCTTCATGGTCACCCCCCTCTGCTTTCAGTGCCCGGGGCGTTTCCCCTTCCCTTCCAGCTCGTAGATCGCCTCTACCGCTTCCTGCAGGTCCTGGTAAGCGGCGACCCCGGCGGGGAGCCTCGCGCAGTCGGAGGCGCCGTATCCCGTCCGCACCATCAGGGAGGTGCATCCGGCGTTCAGCCCGGCTTCGATGTCACCCAGCTTGTCCCCGATCATGTAGGAGCTGGAGAGGTCGATATCCAGGTCTAGTGCTGCCTGCTGCAGCATCCCCGGGAGGGGCTTGCGGCAGCTGCAGTCGACGCGGTAGTCGCCGACGGCGTGTTCCGGGTGGTGCGGACAGAAGTAGCACGCCTCTATGGTGATGCCGAAGCTAGAGAGCTCTTCGTGCATCTTGTCGTGTATCGCGTGCAGCGCCGCCTCGTCGTAAAGGCCGCGCCCGATGCCGGACTGGTTCGTCACGACGACCAGGAGAAAGCCTGCATCCTTCAGGCGCTGCAGCGCGTAGGGGACGCCGGGTATGAGCCGGAAATCCTCCACGCGGCTCAGATACTGCACCTCTTCGTTGATGGTACCGTCCCTGTCTAGAAAAACCGCCCGATGCTTGCCCATGATGCCCGGCCCTTCCGGCTCGTCAGCCGTCTGCTAAAGAAACAACCCGCGTTCAACGAGATCGCAGATGATGTGGATCATGGTGATGTGCCCCTCCTGGATGCGGGGCGTGTCGTTGCTCGGGACGATGAGCGGGAGCTCGGCCACCCCCTTTATGCTGCCGCCGTCCTTGCCAAGAAGCGCCACGGTCCGGCAGCCAAGGCGCACGGCTGCCTCGAGGGCGACCTGCACGTTGGGGGAATTGCCGCTCGTGGAGATGCCGACGACGACGTCGCCCGGGCGCGCATGCGCCTCGACCTGGCGGGCGAAGATCTGCTCGAAGCCGTAGTCGTTGCCGACCGCGGTGAGGATCGAGGTATCGGTGCTTAGGGCAATGGCGGGAAGCGCGCGGCGCTCGAGCTTGAAACGCCCGACGATCTCGGCGGCGAAATGCTGGGCATCCGCGGCGGAACCGCCGTTACCCATGACGATGAGCTTGTGCCCGTCCTTAAGCGCCGCCGTCAAAAGCGAAACGGCGCTCTCTATGGCAGGGGCAAGTTCCCTTTCGAGCGCCGTCATGACCTGGTTGTGGGCCTGGAGCTGGGCCCTGATCTCGTCTTTCATCAACCCTCCGACTCTCTTTTGTGCTGGCGAGCCCCTGCTAACGGGTGCGCGACTGGATCCGCTCGGCCAGCTGGGAAAACGACAGGTACTGCTCGCTCCAAGGCAGGGGCAGCCCGTCCACGGCGGTCACCGGCCTCATGTCCGGAGCTGCGGCGAGGAGCTTCTCGTAGAGGCGGCGCTTCATGCTGTCCAGGGCAAGGCGCGGCAGCGGCACGAGCTGTACGCTTTCGTGCAGCGTGGCAAGTCCCTGCTGCTGGGCCTGCTGGTGCAGCGCGAAGGGAAGGAGCACCGTGTAGCGGTCGCCGTGACGGGCCCCCTCCACCAGGAGTTCGAGTTTCTGCGCCAGAAGCGACGCCTCGACCCCCTTGGGGACGTAGACGAGGAAGCTTCCTCCCTCCCCCCAGCGCTCCCTGAAAAGGGCGATGCTCCGCATCAGGGTCTCGCGGCGGCGCTGCTCTGACCCCAGGGGTGCCTCGTCGTAATGGCTCACCGGGGGACCGGGGACCTGGACGGTGCGGTACCCCCTGGCGCAGGCACGCATGGTGAAGTCCCTGAGGCACCACGCCCCGCAGTCCATCCCCTCGTCGAACCCGCCGGTCTGGCGGTACAGCTCACGGCGCACCGCCATGGCGGCGAAGGAGCCGCTGACAACCTCGCGCGGCAGGGCGCAGGGGTCGCCGGGGTCAAGGCATGGAAGCAGTATCCCCGCATCGGCATGGGTGTGGGCGAACTGCAAAAGCGGCTCGAACCACCCGCTTTTCACTATGCTGGTGCTGCGCACCAGGGCCAGAAACGGCGCCTCGGAGCTCTCGAAACCGCGGTTTGCCGCGCGCACGAACCCTATGTTGCTGTCGTCGCGCATCAAAAGGGCGCGCTCGTCCAGAGCATCGGCAAACTCCTGCAGCATCCTCTCGGTGTCGCGCTCTGAGCCGCAATCGACGATGATGAAGCGGGCGTTCGGGGTGTGGTTGATCAGGTTGACCAGGCAGTTTCGAGTCTCATCGGGCCGGTTCCAAACGGGTATGATGACGTCTACGATAGCGTCGGTCATGAAGATCCCTCTGGTAGAAACGGCAGATTGGAGCGCGATCGGCCTAGGAACTGACGGCGACGTTGCGAAGCAGTGCGAGCTCGTCGAGCACCTTCCCTGAGCCTAACACGACGCAGGAAAGCGGGTCCTCAGCGGTGACCACCGGCAGACCGGTCTCTTCGCGCAAAAGGACGTCGAGGTTCCTAAGCAGGGCGCCGCCCCCCGCGAGCACGATCCCCTTGTCGACGAGGTCCGCGGCAAGCTCGGGCGGGGTCCGCTCCAGGCAGTTGCGCACCGCGTCCACGATGGCGGTCACGGGCTCGGAGAGGGCCTCGCGGATCTCGTTGGAGTCGATCTCGGTGGTCTTGGGGATGCCGGAGACGAGGTCGCGCCCCTTGACCTCCATGTGCAAAAGCTGGGTGCCCGGGTAGGCCTCGCCGATCTCGATCTTGATCAGCTCCGCCATACGGTCGCCGATGAGGAGGTTGTACTTGCGCTTTATGTACTGGACGATCGCCTCGTCCATCTTGTCGCCGCCTACGCGGACGCTCTTCGTGTAGACGATGCCGGCCAGGGAGATAACGGCGACCTCGGTGGTGCCACCCCCGATATCGACGATCATGTTGCCGGACGCCTCGGTGATGGGAAGGCCCGCACCGATCGCGGCCGCCATCGGCTCCTCGATCAGGTACACCTCGCGGGCACCGGCGGACTCGGCGCTCTCCTTGACGGCGCGCTTTTCCACCTGGGTGATGCCGGAGGGGACGCAGATGACGATCCTCGGACGCACCAGGGTCTTCCTGTTGTGCACTTTATGAATGAAGTAACGCAGCATCTCCTCGGTGATGTCGAAGTCGGCGATGACCCCGTCCTTCATCGGCCTGATGGCCGTGATGGTGCCGGGGGTACGCCCCAACATCTTCTTTGCCTCCATCCCTACGGCAAGCACCTTCTGCTGTCCGCTTGGCATCTTCTGGACCGCGACCACGGACGGTTCGCGCACCACGATCCCCTTACCCTTCAGGTAGACGAGGGTATTGGCCGTGCCGAGGTCGATGGCGAGGTCGTTAGAAAACATGCCGAAAAGGGCATCGAAAATCTTGAGCATCCTGGGAACTCCTTTTGAATTGGCGCGGTAGCCGGGACCGACCCGGCAAAGGTGGAAATATAGCAAAAGCTACGCACCCTTGCAAGAAAGAAAACCCGTCTGACAGCTGACAGCGCGATGAAACACTGGATGTATACCGCATCATTCTACCGTTGCTTTTGCGATTAAATTATATTATCATTCGCGTCTCTTGAACTAATCTAATGGCGTCAATTTTGTGTGCAAAGGAGCCGAACCCGAATGCTAGGCGTAATGAGGAAGTATAAGCAGTCGATCGTCATCAAGATCGTCTTTGTTGTCATCGTTCTCTCTTTCGTAGGAACCATCTTCCTTGTCTGGGGCAAAGGTGGCGACGGTCAGCGTGGCGGCAAAAGTTATGCGGCGTCCGTCAACGGCACGAAGATCAGCCTGGACGAGTTCCAGAAGAGTTACTACCGCACACGCGGCCTCTATGAGCAGATCTACGGCAAAACCCTCACCCCCGAGATGGAAAAACAGATGGGGATCAAGAAGCTCACCATCGACACCCTTATCGATAACGTTCTCGTCTTCGAGGAAGCGAAGAAAATGGGCGTGAAGGTGAACAAGGACGAGGTCGCGGCCGAGATCGCCAAGATCCCCGCCTTCCAGAACAACGGCGCCTTCGATTTCAACCTGTACCAGCAGACCCTCAAGGCGAACCGGATCACCCCGAAGGAGTTCGAGGAAGCCCAGGAGCAGGAGATGCTGCTCGCCAAGGCGCGCAACAAGGTCAAGATGGGCGCCACGGTGACCGACGCCGAGGTGAAGGACGCCTTCAAGAAGCAAAACGACAAGGTCGACCTCGCCTACGTCTCCTTCTCCCCTGCCGACGTCAAGGGTGGCATCAAGCTGACCGACCAGGAGCTCACCGCCTACCTGCAGGATCACCAGAACGAATTCAAGACCCCGGAGCAGGTCTCCTTGGCCTACACCGTGGTAAGCCCGGCCCAGGCCGCCGGCAAGGTTACCGTCACCCCTGAAGAGGCGCAGACCTACTACCAGAAGAACATCGACCGCTACCAGGGCAAGGGGGGGATCCTTCCCTTCGCCGAGGTGAAAGACAAGGCCACCGCGGACGCACAGAAACAGAAAGCGGCCAAAGAGGCCTATGAGAAGGCGGCCGAGGCGGCCAACAAATTCAAAACCGCCGGCGACATCGACGCCGCCGCAGCGGCCCTCGGCAGCAAAGTCGAGAAGACCCCGCTCTTCACCGCAAAAGCCCCCGCGGCCGCTCTTGCCGGCGAGAACGAGGTGGTTGCCCGCGCCTTCGCCATCAAGCAGGGTGAACTGGGCGGCCCGGTGGAGACCGCAAAAGGGATCTACCTCATCAAGGTGCTGGACAAGAAACCGGCAGTCGTCCCCCCGCTCGCGCAGATCAAGTCGGCGGTCGAAGCGAAAGCCGTCGAGGCGAAGGCGGCGGAGGTCGCCAAGAAAAAGGCCGAGGAAGCACTGCAGCAGCTTGCCAAGGGGGGCGCTGCGAAGTCCACCGGCAGCTTCGGCTACGCAGCAACCGGCGCCGTGCCGACCATCGGCACTTCCCCGGAACTCATGGAAGCAGCCTTCACGCTCACCGCTCCGAACCAGGCCGCGAAGCAGGCCTTCAAGGTCGGCGACCGCTGGTACGCGGTGAGCCTCAAGTCCCGCACCGAGGCGCCTCTTGCCGACCTCGCCGCCAAGGCCGCCGGCATCAAGGCGACCCTCCTTCCGAAGAAGCAGCAGGAAGTGCTTGAGAAGTGGGTCAAGGGGCTGCGCGACAAGGCCAAGATCGATATCAACCCGCTGGTGCTGCAGGACTAACGGGTCAAACGGAAGCGTCAACAGCTTTCAAGTGCGAGGTGGAGGGTGCAAGGTGCACTCTTCACCTTTCACTTTTCACGCTCAAGGCGAACCATAAAAGGAGAATGCACAAATGACTACACCGGTACTCAACACTGACTTCCCCGGCCTGAAGCTTGCCGCACGCGGGAAGGTGCGCGACATCTACGACCTCGGGGAGACGCTGCTCATCGTCACAACCGACAGGATCTCCGCGTTCGACGTCATCATGAACGAAGGGATTCCCAACAAGGGTTACGTGCTGACCCAGATCTCCGCCTACTGGTTCCGCCAAATGGAAGGCATCATCAAGAACCACATCATCTCCACCGATGTGGCCGACTTCCCGAAAGAGTGCCAGCCCTACGCCGAGACGCTGGCCGGGCGCTCCATGTGGGTGAAGAAGGCGAAGCCGCTTGCGGCCGAGTGCATCGTGCGCGGGTACATCTCCGGTTCCGGCTGGAAGGATTACCAGAAGAACGGCTCCATCTGCGGCATCAAGCTCCCCGAGGGGCTCAAGGAAAGCGACCGCCTGCCGCAGCCGATCTTCACCCCCTCCACCAAGGCCGAGCTCGGCACCCACGACGAGAACATCTCCTTCGAGGAGATGTGCGACATCTGCGGCAAAGAGATCTCCGAGAAGGTGCGCGACGTAACGCTGAAGATCTATGAGAAGGCCCGCGACCTGGCCGACGAGAAAGGGATCATCATCGCCGACACCAAGTTCGAGTACGGCATCTACGACGGCGAGCTGATCATCATCGACGAGTGCATGACCCCGGACTCCAGCCGTTTCTGGCCCAAGGAGAGCTACAAGCCGGGCGGCCCGCAGCCTTCCTTCGACAAGCAGTTCCTGAGGGATTACCTCGAGACCCTGGACTGGGGCAAGACCGCCCCTGCCCCGCCGCTTCCCGCCGAGATCGTACAGAAGACCGGCGAGAAGTACATGGAAGCCCTGGTCAAGCTGACCGGGATGAAGGCGCCCTAGCCTGCAGACCAGGACCCGCTTTGGCATAAAAAAGGCCCCGGCATCGTTTCCGATGCGGGGCCTTTTCCTTTCTATGCGCTCTTTGCCTTCTACCCGATCATCTTCGCCAGACGCGCCCTTTCCTTGGTAAGACGAGCCTCTCCGTCCTCCAGGGCCTTCAGAAGGTTTTTCTTGGCGCCGTAGGCCATATCCTTGCCGCGGTCGAGGATCTCCGCCGCGCGATCGCCCATCGCCTCCGCCATATCGGTCACCTGCTCGGTGAAATCCTCAACCGCTTCCAGCGCCTCCTCCCCTTTGCGCCGCGCCTTCTTCGCATAGCGGGAGATGTCTTTGCGGGTTTTCTGGCCGCTTTGCGGCGCGTACAAAAGCGCGACCCCCGCGCCGATGATGCCGCCAGCCAAGAGCATGAGCGCTCCAACCACCACTTTGTTATCACGATCGGCCATGGCCCCTCCTCCTTTGGGTGCGATATTGTTCAAGGGAACATCCATATACTACCCGATGGTGAGGCTTTGCCAAGTGGGCTTCTCATTATTGCTTTGAACAGGATATTGAAGCGTGTATATTTGAATCGTTGCAACCAATGCCAATCTAGCTCTCCAAGAGGAAAACATGGATCAAAAATACGATGTGCTCATCGTCGGTGGCGGCCCCGGCGGCGTGGCTGCAGCTTACCTCTGCCACAAGCACGGTCTCACTCACCTGCTGATCGAGTCCGGCAAGGCGATCTTCCAGGGCATCGCCAACACCTACCCGGAAGGAAAGAACGTCTACCCCTCCAAACCGAAGGAAAACCCGGAACCGTTCCTTGTCGAGGAGCTTCGTCCGCCCGACAAGCCGGTGACCGTGGAGAAGTACATACAGTACGTGCAGCACTTCGTCCAGCACGAGGGGCTGAACGTCCTTACCGAAACACAGTTCGAGAACATCGAGGACGGGCGCGACTACCTCAAGGTGCACACCTCTCGCGGCACCTTCCAGACCAAGAAGGTGCTCCTCGCCTTCGGCAGCTCCATTCCCAAGGAGCTCTCGGTGTACGGCGACGCGAAGATGGTGGCGAAGACCCTCGACGACCCGAAGAAGTACATCGGCAAGCGCACCCTCGTGATCGGAGGTGGTAACTCCGCGGCCGACGTGATCATCTCCATCCTCAAGGAGAAGAGGAGCGCGAACGACAAGGAGCCGGTCTACTGGGCGCATGTCGCCGAGACCTTCGACGTGAACAAGGAGACCGCGCAGCGTCTTGGAGAGGAAATTCTTCTGGGGGGGAACATAAGGCTATTGCCGGGTGCCACGCCGAGGATCGGCGAGGTGGACGACGAAGGGGTCGACCGGCTGGTGATCCGCGTCAGCGAGGACAAGATCGCCGGCGGTATCGAGCGCTACCACGCCATGAGCTTTCCGATGAAGAACGTCATCGCCTGCATCGGGAGCCAGGGTCCCACCACCATCTACGACAAGATCGGGGTGCAGACCATCGCCTGCGCCGAGGGGGTCTGCCAGGTCGCCAAGGAAGGAGACCGGCTGCTGCTGCTCACCTCCGACTTCGAGTCGACAAGAAAAGGGGTCTACGTGATCGGTGGCGCGATCTCCCCTTCCTACATGCGCATCAGCAAGGGTGCCATCCAGGAGGAGCGCCACCCGAACCTGATCTACACCGCCGTGAACGACGCCCATCACGTCATCGAGACGATCGTCAAGAAGCTGAAGAAATAGCCAGAAGTAAAACGTTGAGCAGATACGACAAAGGGGAGCCGGTTTGGCCCCCTTTTAAATTTGATCCGGTAATCGAAGTGATCTTCGGTGCAGTTGCCACGACGCGTTGCACGCGTCCAAGCGCCCCCCCCCC
>MTLD01000280.1_pt2 | contig 10889 bp, 8 predicted proteins | sample 1982471 | NCBI WGS metagenome assembly MTLD01 (sample SAMN05712604, study PRJNA340218) | biofilm metagenome | isolation source: sample SPM anode biofilm adapted to -50 mV | place: USA | collected 2012-02-03
CCCTTCCAGCCTCGCCAGCCACGGCGGGGCGCCCCGTCTCGCCGCGTGGATCAGGCTGCGCGGCGTGACAGCCCTGGGCTTCAGCTACCGGCTGGACCCCGCCGACGGCGCGGCGCTCTTCGCCTCCCTGCGCGCCTTCCTGCGCGAGGGGGGGCTCCTCGCCGCCCAGGGCGGACCTGTCAAGGCCCTCTACTTCGCCGGCCTGCCCGAAGCCTGCGCGGCCGCGCGCGAGCGCTGCCCCGACCTCGCGGGCGCCTTCTCCGGCGATGAATCGCCCGCGGAGATCCTCGACGCCCTGGGCGTTCCGCGCGCGCTGCTGCCCGCGAGGCTTTCGGCGGGTGTCGCTTACGACGAGGACAGGCTGAAATTCGGCGCCGAGATCGTCGCCCGCGGAACTTACCTCGAAGAGCTGCCGCCCGACCGCACCGGCGGCCCGGGGTTCGGGCTCCGAGGCGAACGCCTCGAGGCGCGGATCGCCCACGGCATCGCCCGGGGGCTGCCGCCACTGATCCGGGCGCACGCCGGTCCCTACCTCCCCGACCGCGTGGAGGCGGTGAAGCTCTTCCTGGACTGGACCCGCAGGCTCGCCCGCGGCGGCTTCCTGGATGTCCTCTCCATCGGCACTTCCCAGCTCACGCAATCGGCATTCGGCGAGAACTGGGAGGGTAGGGTGAACGGCGGGGGCGTTCCCCTGGCGACGGTCGAGGAATTCGCCGAGGTATGGAAGGCGGCCCGGCCCATGCTCGTCCGCTGCTACGCCGGTTCCAAGAATGTGCCCGACCTCGCGCGGATGTACGAGGTCGCGATCGACATCGCCTGGCACGCCCTTTCATTCTGGTGGTTCAGCGCTTTGGATGGCAGGGGGCCGAATTCCGTGCTGGCCAACCTGAACGAGCATTTCGCGGCGATCAAGTCCATCGTCGCCTCGGGCAAGCCCCTCGAACCGAACGTTCCCCACCACTTCGCCTTCCGCGGCTCGGACGATCTCGGCTATGTGGTGTCGGGCTACATGGCGGCCAAGGCGGCCAAGCTCCAGGGCGTCCGAACCCTGATCCTGCAGATCATGCTCAACACGCCCAAGCGCACGTGGGGCATCCAGGACCTCGCCAAGGCGAGGGCGCTCCTCTCCCTGGCGCGGGGCCTCGAGGACGCCCGCTTCAAAGTCTATCTGCAGCCGCGGGGCGGCTTGGACTATTTCTCCCCCGATCCGGCCCGCGCCAAAGCCCAGCTGGCGGCCGTCACCGCCCTGATGGACGATATCGAACCGCGCGACGCGGCGAGCCCGCAGATCATCCATGTGGTGGGCTATTCGGAAGCGGTCCGACTGGCCGATCCTCCCGTGATAGAGGAGAGCGCCAAGCTCACGCTGCGCGCGCTGCGCGAGTACAGGCGCCTGCGCCGCCTGGGCGGCGCGCCCGACATGGCTTCTTCGGCCGAAGTCGCCGTTCGCGAGGAGAAGCTGCGCGGCGATGCGCTGGCCCTGATCGGCGAGGCCGAGCGGCGTATCCCCGACACGTATTCGCCGCGCGGCCTCTACGCGATGCTCAAGGCGGGCGGCTTCGCCCTTCCCTGGCTGACGTGCTGCCGCGACGAATTCCCAGCGTCCAATATCCCGACAAGCTTTATCGACGGCGGCATGGCGGCGGTCGACTCATCCGGCGCTCCCCTGCCCATCGAGGCGCGGCTCGACGCTTTGAGGGCCAATCTCGCCGCGCCGGGCGGCGCAGGAGGTTTCCATGCCTGACGAAACGCGATGGACGAGGATCGGCGAACTGCTGCGCGCCGCGAAGGCGAAGGGCAAGGCCGCGGTCTGGTGCGTCGCCGGGGCGGGGAACGGCGGCATTTCGATGGCCGGCCACCTCGGCCTCATGGGCTTCGAGGTGCGGCTCTACAACCGCACCGACGAACGCCTGAACGCGGTGCGCTGGTATGGCGGCGTGGAGCTGGAGGGCGTGGTCGAGGGCTTCGGCCCCGTCGCCATGGCCACCTCCTCGATCGGCGAGGCGGTGCGCGGCGCCGACGTGATCATGATTGTCACGCCTTCCACGGCGCACCGCCCCCTCGCGGAGGCGATGGCTCCCCACCTGGCGGACGGCCAGCTCGTCGTGCTGAATCCCGGCAGGACGGGCGGGGCGCTTGAGTTTTCCGCCGTTGCCAGGAGGCTCGCGCCCGAGGTTCTGCCGGTCGTGGTCGAGGCCCAGACTTTCATTTACGCCTCGCGGGCAACCAATCGGCACAAGGGTCACATCTTCAGCATCAAGAACGGAGTGCCCGCCAGCGCGCTTCCTTCGCACATGACGCCGGACGCCCTTGGCGTGCTGAACGTGGCTTTTCCCGCCTTCACGGCCGGCAGCAACGTGCTGGCGACCAGTCTGGAGAACATCGGCGCCGTTTTCCACCCGGCCCTCACCCTGTTGAGCGCGGGCTGGATCGAATCGACGGGCGGCGACTTCGAGTACTACCTGCAGGGCATATCGCCCGCAGTGGCGAAGGTGCTTGAGCGGGTGGACGACGAGAGGCTCGCCGTGGCGGGCGCCCTCGGCGTCCGTACCGTCTCCGCCCGCGAGTGGCTGTACCTGGCCTACGACTCCCACGGCGACGATCTCTGCTCGGCGATCAGGGATACTTCGGGCTACGCGGGGATCAAGGCGCCCGCGACGATCGACCACCGGTACGTCTGGGAGGATGTGCCCATGAGCCTCGTCCCGATGTCCTCCATCGGCGCCATGCTGGGCATACCCACGCCCACCATCGACATGGTGATCGAGCTGGCGCGGATCATGAGCGGGAAGGATTTCCGGGCCGCGGGGCGCACGGTGGCGACCCTGGGCATCGAGGGCATGAGCATCGAGCAGATACACCGCCTCGTCATGGAAGGCGAGGCTGAGAGGAGGGCTCCATGAATATCGGTGAATTCTTCGCGTCGATTTTCGAGGGCTTCGACGCCCTGCCGCCGGTCGCCGGCGCCCTTCTGACTTTCGGCCTCGGCTGGACCCTCGCCCGCTTGGTGAAATATCTCCTGCCCAAGCTTCTCGTCCTTCTGCGCTTCGACCGTTTCAGCGAGAAGGTCGGCATCACGGGCTTCCTCAAGAAAGGCAAGGTGCGCTACGCGCCCTCCGCGCTCGCGAGCACCCTGGCTTTCTGGTTCCTGATGGTGGCCGTGCTTTCGCGCACCATCGCCCGGCTGGACTCGGGCGCGGCTTCGTCGCTCTCCACTTGGGTGGGCCTGGCTCTTCCGATGCTTCTGGCGAGCGCCATCATCGTGGCGATCGGCGTCGTCCTCGTGGTCTTCCTTTCGAACGTCGCCGTGACCATCGCCGTGAACTCGGCGATCAAGGGCGCCGAGCTGATCGGCAGAGGCATCAAGCTGGTGGGGTTCTGCATCGTCGGTTCATTGGCGCTCGAGCAGCTCGGCATCGGCATGACCATCGTGAGCACCATTTTCATCATCCTTTTCGCGGCGGTGGCGCTTGGGCTCGCGCTCGCCTTCGGCCTCGGCTGCAAGGACATGGCTGCCAAATTCGCCGAACGCACGCTGCGGGAGCTGCGCGAGCGCGAGCGGCTCCGCCACGGCGCCGATCTCGAGGGTTGAATTTGCATAATTTTCTGCAAAAATGCATAAAAAGCGCATAAACCCCTTGAAATATTCATAAACATTGCATATTATCATGCCCATGAAAGAACCGAAGGGATTTTGTCCCCTCATTTTCCGTACTTCCCCGAAAGCTCGCCTCCGTAGTCGCTGACGGCGCCCTCCGGCGGCGCGGTCGCCCTCTCCCGCGGGCGGGACTGCCTCCCCCGCACTGGCCGCGGCCTCGCCGTCGCGCCATCAACCATGAACAGTTAAGGAGTAAGCATATGAAGAAGAAAATCGTACTCGCCTATTCGGGCGGCCTCGACACCACCGTCATCGTTCCCTGGCTCAAGGAGAATTACGACTGCGACGTGGTCGCGGCCTGCGGCGACGTCGGCCAGGAAGCCGACTGGGCCGCGATGGAAAAGCGCGCGCTCGCCTCGGGCGCCGTCAAGTTCATCAAGCTCGACCAGAAGGCCGAGTTCGTTTCCGACTATCTCTGGGCCCTCGTCAAGGCGGGTTCGCCCTATGAGAAGAAATACCTCCTCGGCACCTCGGCCGCGCGGCCCCTGCTCGCCAAGGGACTGGCCGAGATCGCCCTGGCCGAGGGCGCCGACGCCATCGCGCACGGCTGCACGGGCAAGGGCAACGACCAGGTGCGCTTCGAGCTGGGCGTCAAGGCTTTCGCGCCCGAGATGGAAGTGATCGCGCCCTGGCGGATCTGGGACATCCAGAGCCGCGAGGAGGAGATCGAGTACCTCGAGAAGCGGAACATCCCCGTGCCGATGAAGAAGTCCGATTCCTACTCGCGCGACGACAACCTCTGGCACATCAGCCACGAGGGCCTCGACCTCGAGGATCCGGCCAACGAGCCCAAGTTCGAGGGCATGCTCAAGATGACGATTCCGCCCGAGCAGGCGCCGGACAAGGCCGAATACGTGACCATCGGCTTCGAAAAGGGCGCGCCGGTCTCCGTGAACGGCGAGAAGCTCAATCCCGTCGCCCTGGTGAAGAAGCTCAACGTGATCGGCGGCAGGAACGGCGTGGGCATCGTCGACATGGTCGAGAACCGCGTGGTCGGCATGAAGTCGCGCGGCGTCTACGAGACCCCGGGCGGCGCCATCATCATGGAGGCCCACGACAAGCTGGAGCAGCTCTGCCTGGACAAGAAGACTCTCTCCTTCAAGCTCACCGTGGCCCAGCGTTTCGCCGAGATCCTCTACGAGGGCGAGTGGTTCTCGCCGCTCTGCGCGGCGCTGAACGCCTTCATCGATTCGACCCAGCAGGTCGTCACCGGCACGGTGAAGGTCAAACTCTACAAGGGCTCGATCCTCTCGGCGGGCGCCACCTCCCCGTACTCCCTGTACGACGCGAGCCTGGCGAGCTTCACCACGGGGCCGCTCTTCTCCCACAAGGACTCGACCGGCTTCATCAACCTCTTCGGACTGCCGACCAAGGTCAGGGCCAGGCTGAACGCCAGGATAGCGGCGCACGGCACGGCCGCCGGTCCCGATGTGGTCAAGCCCGGCAACTCGGGGTATACTGCGCCTTCGGGCGACTGATGCGCGGCGCGCGGTAGCGCGTTGCGGCGCGCTGCTGCGCGCCGATGACCGGGGAGGCGCCTTACGCCTCCCCTTATTTTTAAGGACGGTATTCATGGCGAGACTGTGGCAGGGCGCTTCGGGCGGGGCGGGGCTCCATCCGGACGTCGAGGCTTTCCTCTCCTCGCTCGCGGTCGATTCCCGGCTTTTGCCCGAGGATATCGAGTGTTCGGCCGCCCACGCCGCCATGCTGGGGCGCAGGGGCATCCTGCCCCAGGCCGAAGCCGACGCGATCGTGGCCGCGCTGGGGGCGATGGCCGCCGAGGCGGCCGCGGGGACCCTTTCGATCGATCCCGAGAGCGAGGACATCCACTCCTTCATCGAGGCCGAGCTCACCGCCAGGCTGGGCGAGGCGGGCAAGGCGGTGCACGCGGGGCGGAGCAGGAACGACCAGGTGGCGGTGGCCTTCCGCCTCCATGTCCTGCGCGCCTTCGACGCCACGGCCGAGGCGCTCCTCGGCGCCCTCGGGGCGATCCTGGGCCTCGCCTCGGCGCATGCCGAAACGATCATGCCGGGCTACACGCATCTGCAGCGCGCCCAGCCCGTGACGCTCGCCCACCATCTTTTGGCCTGGTGCGCCGCGCTCGAGCGCGACTATTCGCGGTTCGCGGATGGGCGCGCGCGGGCGAACGAATGCCCCTTGGGCGCGGGCGCCCTCGCGGGGTCCGGCCTGCCCACCGACCGCGAGGATACGGCGGCGGCCTTGGGCTTCGCCCGGCCCTCGCGCAACTCGATGGACGCGGTGGCCGACCGCGACGCCTGCGTAGACTACGCGGCGGCTTGCGCCAGCCTTATGGCCCACCTGTCGCGCGCCTGCGAGGACATCGCGCTCTGGGTCTCGACGGAATATTCTTTCATGAAGCTGACCGACGCGGCGAGCACGGGCTCGAGCATCATGCCGCAGAAGCGTAATCCCGATCCCGCCGAGCTCATCAGGGGCAAGTCGGCGCGCGTCTTCGGCGGCCTGCAGGCCTTCCTCGTCATGCAGAAGGGCTTGCCCTACGCGTACAACCGCGACCTGCAGGAGGACAAGGAAGCGTTCTTCGACCTCGAGGACACGGCGATCGGCTCCCTGCGCGCCTTCGCGGTGCTGGTGTCCTCCCTCGTGCCCGATGCCGCCCGCATGCGCGCCGCGGTCGGGGAAGGCTATCTGGAAGCCACGGACGTGGCCGAATACCTCGTCCTGGCGGGGCTTCCCTTCAGGACCGCCTATCAGGCGGCCAAGGCGCTCGTCAAGCGCGCCGTTGCGCTCGGCAAGCGCCTGCCGGAACTCTCCGGCGACGATATCTTCGAAAGCCACGAGGTTTTCCGCCAGATGGTGATCGACCGCGACGCCTTCGCCGCGTATCTCGCTCCCGAGGCCTGCGTGGCGCGCCGTTCCCAGACCGGCGGGCCCGCGCCCGAGCGCACGCGCGAGGAGATCGCCCGGCTTTCGGCATTCGTCGCCGCCGCGCGGCCGGCGGGCGCGGGCCGCTAGCCCCATGGACCGGAGCGGCTTCCTGCCCTGCATTCTCCTCGCCGCGGGCGCGAGCTCCCGCATGGGCTCCAGCAAGCTCCTCCTGCCCGTGGGCGGCGAGCCGGCGGTGCGCCGCGCCGCCCTGTCGATCCTGCAGTCCTGTCATCCCGTCATCGCGGTGACCGGCAACGGGGCCCCCGAGGTCGAGGCCGCCCTGGCCGGCTTGGAAGGCGTCCGCATTGTCCGCAACCCCCGCTGGAGGGCGGGCATGGCGGCTTCCGCCATCGCGGGGCTCGAGGCCCTGCCCGATGGCTGCCCAGGCTTTTTCATTCATCACGCCGACATGCCCTTCGTCGAAGCGCGGGTCTTCGCCCTCCTGGCGGACGAGGCGCGCGCGCGGCGCGAAGCCGCCGCCCAGCCCGAGGTGGCCCTCCTGGCCGCGCGCCAGGGCCAGGCCGGCCATCCCGTCTACTTTCCCGCCTCCTACATTCCCGCCATCCGCGCCGTCGGCTCGGGCGAGCGGCTCCGCGGCGTCCTCGACGCCCTCGGCTTCCTCCTGGTGGAAACAGGCTGCGACGGCGTTCTGGAGGACATGGACCGCCCCGAGGACTACGCCGCCCTCCTCGCCAAATATCGCCTCGGCGATTCCCGGACCTAGTACTTTCCGCTATACTCGTCCCATGGCCCAGCAGTCCGAAAAAACCAACGCCATGCGCCAGCTCGAAGCGGCCGGCGTCCCCTTCGACGTCCTCCACTACGAGGTGGACGAGGATCTCTCGGCCGCGCACGCCTCCGAAAAGCTGGGCCTCGATCCCGACCAGGTGTTCAAGACCATCGTGCTCTCGGGCGAGCGGACCGGGCACTTCGTCTGCGTGATCCCCGGATCCTGCGAGATCGACCTCAAGAAGGCCGCCAAGGCCGCGGGCGACAAGGGCTGCGCCCTCCTTCCCCTCAAGGAGCTCGAGCCCCTCACCGGCTACGTCCGCGGCGGCTGCTCGCCCGTGGGCATGAAAAAGCGCCTCCCCACCTTCCTGGACGAGACCGCTCTGCTCTTCGACCGGATTTCAGTCAGCGCCGGAAGGCGGGGCGCGCAGCTCTTCATCGAGCCCGGCCGGCTGGTCGAGGCTGTCGGCGCCGTCCTGGCCGATCTCATCGCCTAACCTTCTCGGCGGTCGCCCGCGTTGGCCCCCCGCCGCCGATGGCCGGAGTCCGGCTCGTACACCGAAGCTGATGCTGAATAAATATGCATAAAATATGCATCAAGCGCCAAAAGCTCGCCCAATATCCTTGATATGATGCAAAATACCTGATACTTTATGCCAACACCGCTACAGGTACCGGCCATCTCAACCAAAGGAGACAGTCATGCAGGACAGGAACAGGGCGGCCAGGCTCGTGCTGGAAGACGGGTCCGAATTCGAGGGCAAGGCCTTCGGCGCCTCCCGCCCGACTCGCGGAGAGGTGGTCTTCTCCACGGGCATGGTCGGCTATCCCCAATCGCTCACCGATCCCTCCTACCGGGGGCAGATACTGACGCTCACCTATCCCCTGGCGGGCAACTACGGCATCCCCGCCGATTCCTTCGACCGTTTCGGCATCCCGCGCGATTTCGAATCGGACAAGATCCAGGTTCAGGGCCTGGTCGTCGCCGAACTCTGCGACGAGCCCAGCCATTACAGCTCGGTGCGGACCCTCTCGTCCTGGATGGAGGCGCAGGGCGTCCCAGGAATCTCCGGCATCGACACCAGGGCGCTCACCCAGCGCCTGCGCGAGCATGGCGTCATGAAGGGGCACATCGTCGTGGACGGCGCCTCGCCGCCGCCTCCCGCCGGCCGCGAGGACGAGCACCCCGTCGCCGATGTGTCCTGCAAGGGCGTGAAGACCTTCCGGGGCGACCCGGGCGAGCCGACGATCGCCGTGGTCGACTGCGGCGTCAAGGCGAACATCCTCAGGATCATCCTCGCCACCGGCGCGAGCGTGGTCATGGTGCCCTGGGACTACGACGTTTCCACCCTTGCCTGCGACGGCATCTTCCTTTCGAACGGCCCCGGCGATCCCAAGTCCTGCACCAAGACTATCGCCGCGGTCCGCCGCGCCCTGTCCGGCGAGAAGCCCATCTTCGGCATCTGCCTCGGCACGCAGATCCTCGCCCTGGCGGCGGGGGCCGACACCTACAAGCTCCCCTACGGCCACCGCGGCCAGAATCAGCCCGCCCTCGAGGTGGGAACCTCGCGCTGTTACATGACCAGCCAGAACCACGGCTACGCCGTGCGGGGCGACAGCCTGCCTTTCGGCTGGGAGCCCTGGTTCGTCAACGTGAACGACGGGACGATCGAAGGCATAAAATCCTCGGACGGCCGCTTCCGCGCCGTCCAGTTCCACCCCGAGGGATGCCCCGGGCCTCGCGACACGCAGTTCCTCCTCGAGGACTTCGTCGCGGAAGCGAAACGATTCGGAGAACTCCATGCGAAAGCCTGAAAAAGTCCTCGTGCTCGGCTCCGGCGGCCTCAAGATCGGCCAGGCCGGCGAATTCGACTACTCCGGCTCGCAGGCCCTGAAGGCTCTGCGGGAGGAGGGGGTGAGGACGGTCCTCATCAACCCGAACATCGCCACCATCCAGACGAGCGAGGGGATGGCGGACGCCACCTATTTCCTGCCGGTGACGCCGGAGTTCGTGCGCAAGGTGATCGAGAAGGAGCGGCCAGACGGCATCCTTTTGTCCTTCGGCGGCCAGACGGCCCTGAACTGCGGCATCGCCCTCCACGACGAGGGCACGCTCTACAAGTATGGCGTCGACGTGCTGGGCACGCCGGTCGAGGCCATCCGTCTGACGGAGGACCGCGACTTGTTCGCGCGCAAGCTCCACGAGATCGGCGCGGGCACGCCGCGCAGCATGGCCGCCGTCACAGTCGAGGAGGCGGTCGCGGCCGCCTCCGGGATCGGGTATCCGGTGATGGTGCGCGCGGCCTTCGCCCTGGGCGGCGCGGGCTCCGGCATCTGCCGCAACGAGAAGCAGCTGCTCGCGCGCTGCGAGAAGGCCTTCTCCATCGCGCCCCAGGTCCTCGTGGAGGAGTGGCTGGGCGGCTGGAAGGAAGTCGAGTACGAAGTGGTGCGCGACCGGTTCGACAACTGCATCACCGTTTGCAACATGGAGAATTTCGATCCCCTGGGCATCCATACGGGCGAGAGCATCGTGGTCGCGCCCTCCCAGACCCTGACCGACCGCGAGTACCACAAGCTCCGCTCCGTCGCCCTCCAGGTGATCCGCGCGGTGGGCATCGTCGGCGAGTGCAACATCCAGTACGCCCTGGACCCGAAATCCGAGGAATACCGCATCATCGAAGTGAACGCGCGGCTCTCGCGCAGCTCGGCCCTGGCCTCCAAGGCCACGGGCTATCCGCTCGCCTACGTGGCGGCCAAGCTCGCCCTGGGAGCCTCGCTCACCGAGATCGCGAACAAGATCACCAAGGTGACCAAGTCCTGCTTCGAGCCGGCCCTGGACTACTGCGTGGTCAAGATTCCGCGCTGGGACCTCACGAAATTCAAGGAGGTGGACACCCACCTCGGCAGCGAGATGAAGTCGGTGGGCGAGGTGATGTCGATCGGCCGCACCTTCGAGGAAGCCCTGCAGAAGGCGATCCGCATGACGGGCACGGGCGCTCCGGGCCTCTCCGACGATCCCAAGCTGATGGGCCGCGAGTTCACCTCGGTGAAGCAGGCTCTGCGCGAGCCCACCGACCGCAGGCTCTTCGCGATCTACCGCGCCCTGGGCGAGGGGTGGACGGTGGACGCGATCCACCGGCAGACCAAAATCGACCGCTGGTTCCTGGGGCGGATCGCCGCCGTGCGCTGCGTGGAGGACGAGCTGCGGGCCGCCGCGGCGGGGGGCGCGGGGGCAAAGGCCGCGACGAGCGCCGGCGCCGCGGCGCCGGCGCTTGAATCCGACCTCATTTGCCGGGCCAAGCGCATGGGCTTCGCCGACGAGGCGATCGCGCGCATTTTCGGCCTCAAGGAGGCCGAATTCCGGAACTGGCGCCAAGAGCGAGGCATCGTTCCGGCGGTCAAGCAGATCGACACCCTGGCGGCGGAATATCCCGCCGAGACCAACTACCTCTACACGACGTACTCAGGCTCCCGGAACGACGTCGAGCCGATGGGGGAGGGGATCATGGTCCCCGGCTCCGGTCCCTACCGGATCGGCTCGAGCGTCGAGTTCGACTGGTGCTGCGTCAACGCCATACAGACCGCCCGCGGCCTG
>MTLD01003330.1_pt2 | contig 10866 bp, 11 predicted proteins | sample 1982471 | NCBI WGS metagenome assembly MTLD01 (sample SAMN05712604, study PRJNA340218) | biofilm metagenome | isolation source: sample SPM anode biofilm adapted to -50 mV | place: USA | collected 2012-02-03
TCTCAACCCGTTCCTGAAAAGGTTTGGGAGAGAACTAGTACGGAAATTTATATTGTGTCTCGAACAAACGATATAAACAATACGAAAATCCGTGACGGAAAAATGGACATAAAAACATATGTTAGGACCGTTGAAGGTCTTGAGCAGTGGAATCCATTGATGAAGGGGGAGTTTCCACTGTCGGCTGAGATGTTGAAAAAAGAGGTATTTCCCGCTTTTCAGGTAAAAATTCCGGAATTTGTAAAAGATGAATATTCATACGACGAGTTTATGGAGATGATAAAAAATCATCCCGATTTACAAGCTGTGAGGGTTTATAAACAGAGATTCGGTTATATGGTTAATAATACAATCTGCGAAACCGGTGTTGTATTGATAAACGGCGCCAGACTCTATACAATAAATTCTGAATCAACCGAGGTTGAAGATATTCTTAAAACAGTTAAGGATGTTGGCCTGCAGGGTGTTGAAAATATTAATTATTTACAAGCTATTAAGCGTGTTATTGGCATGATTGATAAACCACTTGCTAACGAATAATAAATGGCACAAGAAATAGAAAGAAAATTTCTTGTTAAGTCGATAGACTTTAAACAAGAAGCAAGTAAGGAGACCAGAATAACTCAGGGGTATCTTTCATCTGTACCGGAAAGGACAGTAAGAGTGAGGATAAAAGGAAGTTCGGGTTATATTACTGTTAAGGGAATAGGTAATAGCAGCGGTGCGTCTCGTTATGAGTGGGAAAAGGAGATACCCGTTGCAGAAGTTGATGAGTTACTTAAGATTTGTGAACCTGGAGTTATTGATAAAACTCGGTATGAAGTGAAAGCCGGAGATTTGAAGTTCGAAATAGATGAGTTCTATGGAGAGAACCAAGGATTGACGGTTGCCGAAATCGAATTACCATCTGAGAGTACTCACTTTGAAAAGCCTGAATGGCTTGGAGAGGAGGTTACGGGAGATTCTAAGTATTACAATTCAATGCTTATGAAACATCCTTATACCAAATGGTAGCTAATTAATTTCCACCTGAATGTAATTTATCTTATATTCAGGTGGATTTTCCTAAATTCCAAAATAAACACATGGCAGATAATACTCAAAATAAAAGTGCAGTAATATCGGATACTGCTATTAGTGAGTCTTTTGATATTCTCGATATGCATAATTATCGTGTCGAAAAACTCAAAAAAAATAAAAAAAGTGGTTTTGAACGATGGATGGAGTTATTAGGCGGGCCACTTGCAATAATTGTTTTTGTTGCAATCTATTACTTTTCTGATATCTCATTTATTAATCATATAAGTCCGGATTTACTAACCGACGAAGCTGCCAAAAGATTTAAAGAGATTGGAAGCGATAGTTTTTCCAGAATTAATTATGCAATGTTGGCAATATTCGCTGCTTCAATAATTTTGTGGATAACCGAAGCGATACCAAACTACCTCACTTCGCTCATTGTTATTATTTCAATGGTTCTTACCGGTGTCACTTCTGAGAAGCTTGCTTATGCTCAATTAGGGCACCCGGTTATGTGGTTGAATATTCTCTCTTTTGTCTTGGCCAGTATGCTTGTAACTACCAGAGTAGCTAAGAGATTTGCTCTTTGGTTTGTGCTTAGGTTTGGTAAAAATGCGACAGGGATATTTATAAGTTTTATTGTTATAAATGTAGTATTATCAATATTTATATCTGCCACCACTGCAAAAGCAACAATACTGTTGCCTATTTTTATGGTTATTGCTGCTATTTACGGTGCTTCGCCCGATAAACGTAATAATTTTGGTCGTAATATAGTATTACAAAATCTTTTTCAGATTAATATTGGAGCCAGCGGTTTTATAACAGGGTCAGGTGCGAATCTGCTTGCAGGTTCAATAATTGCCGGTGCATTAGGTGTGAAGATGTTCGGTTTTCAGGACTGGTTTATTGCTGCTTTCCCTCTTTGTATATTGTTGATTATTATAGGATGGATAGTTGGGACCAGAATCATTTTCCCGATGAAACCCGAAGAGAGAAAACCTCAGATAGAGGGAGGCATGGCAAGACTTAAGAAGGAGTATGATTCTCTTGGAAAGATGACAGTAAATGAATATAAGTCGATAGCAATTTTCGTTATTGTACTTTTATTGTGGGCAACCGATAAACAACATGGAATTTCACAAACTGCTGTTGCTTTTATGGGTGCTGTAGTTGCTCTTTTGCCTGGAATTGGTGTTGTTAAATGGAATGATGTGGATATTCCGTGGCATCTTATGTTATTTTCTGCAGGAGCCTATGCACTTGGAGCAGGACTTGATGTGACGGATTTACCGGCAGTTATGGTGGACTCAATTTTTGTTCGTTTTGGAATTTCTCAGCAGACACCTTTCTGGGTATTATATCTTGGATTGACATTTGTAATGTTATTCAGTGGAATTCTATTTCAATCGAAAACTATGAGAGCGCTCATTTTTGTACCTATTGCAATTGGTGTGGCACAAAAGTTCGGTTATCCCGTTATGAGTTTGTCACTCCCTGTTGCCTTGCTTATTGAACACGTATATGTATTGCCATTCAACAGTAAACCATCTGCTTTGTTATATACTACAAACCACTATAGTATGACTGACTCCTTTAAATTCGGATTTACAATGATGGTAATAAGCTGGATTATGATAATTGTTTGGGGGCAAACTGTACTTAAATGGTTGGGTCACACACCAAACGGAGTTTTCTTTTAAAAATAAGGAGTGGAGATATGATTGATGAACAAGTCAAGATACACGATAAATTATCTGCCGAAATAAAAGTTAGTTTTGGCGCAAGAAAAAAGGTAAAATTTAATGATTTTACTTTTAATATCTGGATGTTTGTCCCTACCAGTCTGGATATTAACAGACAGAACTATTCAAAGGCTGACTTTTATCGTGACTTGAAATCAAATATTAGGCTAACTACTCCTGTTTTTATTTTACGGGATATTATTGAATCGGAAAATTCTCCATTTGTTTATTTGCGTACATCGTTTAAAAATTTAACATCTCAACCTACAAGAACAAATTCGGAGGAATATGAATATCAAATAAAAATGTTTCTTTCGATTTTAAAAAGTTCATTAAGAGAGGAGGTAAGTCATATACTTTCTTCGCCAAAAGAGGATATCGAATATTTGGTAAATAACTTTACTGTAAATGTTAGGAAAGTATTCCATTTGTATCGTGAACTTTATTTGATAATTAATGTACCGACAATTGAAAAAAGGTACATGGAGTATTATAGGTTCGGCGATGAATTTATGTGCAATATTATTGAAAAACATTGCTTTATGTTGCTGAAAGGGCTCAAAAAATGCAATGCTAAAGAATTTGAATCAAATAAAGAAAAAGTTTTTATTCTTATAAATGAGCTTATTGCTTTTAAAAAGGGAAGAAATTATCTTGTTGTAGAGGAGGACTCAAAGGATAAGAACGAAGGTTTTGTCTATAGGTCGGGGATGTTGAAAAAATATGCAGAGAGTGATCTTTTTTTGGATATCAAAAAAAGGCGGGAGGGAGTATGGATTGAGCAGATTCTTTTTAGTTTGGCAGCCGGAATATCGATGATTTTTACAACGATAATCGCATTTTCTGTTCAACAAAAGTTCGGTAATTTCACGATGCCTCTTTTTGTAGCCTTAGTGGTAAGCTATATGCTTAAAGATAGAATTAAAGAGTTGACCAGATATTATTTTGCCCATAGGATGGGTATGAAATATTTCGACCACAAAATAATGATGAATACTAATAACACCGAAATTGGCTGGGCAAAAGAGAGTGTCGATTTTATTCCTGAGAGAAATGTTCCCGATAATATTATGAAAATAAGAGGCAGAAGCCCTATAGTCGAAGCTACATACAAAGGCGAGGCAGAGAAAATAATCTTGTATAAGATGCACATGCATATCGACAGAGAAAAATTAAACACAATAAGTCCATATTTTTTTACAGGAGTTAATTCAATAATAAGATTTAATGTAAATCAATTTCTGAGAAATATGGACAATCCGGATTTTAACCTTTTTACATTAGATCAGAATGATGGTTTCAAAATTGTAAAAGGGAGAAAGAATTATTTTCTTTCGTTGATTATTCAAAAGCAGAATGAAAATCAAAATGAATTAATCCATTATCGGATTATTATGAACCGAGATGGTATTCAATCGGTTCTGGCTGTGAACTAAAATTTTTCACGATTGTTATATATAATTAATTGTTTTTACAAAAGAATAGTTATACTTTTGTAACCATTTTTTTTAACAAAATTATATATTAACAAAGATGTCTAAAGAGAACATTGATATAGATTTAATTGTTGAGAATCTCATATCTATTCTTCCGGTAATTGCAAAGTCTTACTCTAAAGCTGTTCGTTCAAAAACAGATTTTACTCCAAGTACTCTTTTTACGCTTGGAGCATTGGCTCATCATGGTAAACTTACTATGTCCGGGATTGGATGCCATCTCACTGTACCCAAGCCTCAGGTAACCTCCCTTGTAGATAAACTTATAAAAGATAATCTGGTCGAAAGATCATACGATCCGAATGATCGTAGAATTATTTATATACAACTTACAGCTAAGGGTAGAGAAACTTTTATTGAAACTAAAAAAATTATTGGAGCCGAATTTCGTGAAAGGCTTGTAAATCTTGAGAAAGATAAACTGGAAGTGTTGCAGACGGCATCATTGAATGTTAAAACTATTTTAACAGAAGTAATGCAAGATATGTTTGCTCATCAATATCCAAATGTTAAATAATCATCAAATAACTTTATAATGAACAAAGAAAAGAAAGACTGGAAAGTTTATGTTCCACTTACACTAGTGGTAATTGCCGTTTTAGCAGGCATTATATTCTGGTATATTGATTATTCCAGTTATGTAAAAACAGATGACGCATACGTCGCATCAGATAATATATCTGTAAGCGCAAAAATGATGGGACGAATTTCTAACTTGTACGCACAGGAGGGTGATTCGGTAAAAAAGGGAGAATTATTAGCGGAACTAGACAGTACCGACCTCTTAGCACAAAAAAGACAAGTAATTGCAACCAAAAGCCAAACTGTTGCCAATATGGCTCAGGCTGAGGCAAAATATATATTCGATAACAAAAATATAAAAGTGTTGGAAATTGGTCTTGAGAAATCCAATGATGATTTAAAACGTGCAAAAACTCAGTTTGAAGGTGGAGTAATGACCAAAGAGCAGTTTGAACACGTTCAAAAAGCTCAGGAAGTAGCCAAAGCTCAGTATGAAGCTGCACAAGCTCAATTACTGGTATCTAAAACACAAATTAAAAGTGCCCAAACAGCAATTTCGACTTCTGAGGCACAAATTGGAGTTATCGCTTCACAACTATCAAACACAAAGCTTTATGCCCCTTCTGATGGAGTTATAGCAAAAAGATGGTTGTTAACAGGTGATATTACACAGCCAGGTCAGTCTATTTATACTGTAAACGACAATAGTAAATTCTGGATTCTTGTTTATTTAGAAGAGACTAAAATAGGTAATCTACATATTGGCCAAAAGGCAAGATTCACACTTGATACGTACCCGGAAGTAGTTTTTACCGGTAAGATTTTTACAATCGGATCATCTACTGCAGCACAATTTTCTTTAATTCCCCCAAATAACGCTTCAGGTAACTTTACAAAGGTAACTCAAAGAATACCGTTGAAGATATCAATTGATGCTACAGATGGTGGCCAAAGCTTATCGGAATTTAATTTTTTAACCGGAATGTCGGCTGTTGTAAAAATTCTTAAGAAGTAATGCGAAAAGTATCTGCTTTACATAAATTACGACGTAAACTGAGAAGCAGAGATTCTCTGTTCCACCCCAAAAGCAACCGTTACAAATGGTTTGTTCTTGCCAACATTATGCTTGGAACATTTATGGCCGTACTCGATGCTACAATCGTTAATGTTGGATTGCCTAAAATTATGTCATCGTTCGGAGTAGGACTTGATACAATTCAGTGGATCATAACAGGTTATATGCTGTCGATGGCTGCAATGCTTCCAACTTCCGGTTGGCTGGCAGATAAATTTGGTTATAAAAGAGTCTATTTTTGGGGACTGTTCCTATTCACGGCAGGATCATTTTTGTGTGGATTATCAAATGATGAAACATCCCTTATTATTTCCAGGGTTATTCAAGGATTGGGTGCTGGAACGGTTCAGCCCTTAGGGATGGCGATAATAACCCGGGAGTTTCCGCCAAAGCAAAGAGGAGTGGCACTTGGATTTTGGTCTATTGCCGCCGCAGCATCTGTATCATTTGGGCCTTTACTGGGAGGTTATTTAGTCGACAATTTCAGTTGGCAATTGATTTTCTATATAAATGTTCCAGTGGGTATTTTGGCGCTGTTTTTTACAGTAATTATTCAGAGAGAATTCGTACACCCAAATGTTCGAAAGTTCGACTACATAGGTTTTATTTCTGTTGTGATTTTTCTACCGGTACTGCTTTATGCCCTTTCCGAGGGTAATGCCGCAAGTAATAGTGCAGGTTGGAGTGCCCCATATATTTTAGTATGTTTTGCAATCTCTGCAGTAGCTCTGGCAGTCTTTTTAACTCGAGAGCTTACGACAAAGAACCCTTTGCTGGAATTACGACTCCTTTTGGACAGAAATTTCGGTTTGGCAAATTTGTTTATGCTTGTATTTGGTTTAGGTATGTTCGGAAGTACATTCCTTTTACCACTTTATCTGCAAAATACGATGGGTTATACAGCCTTGCAATCGGGAGCTGTTTTTTTGCCTGTCGGAATAATTCAAGGATTAGTTGCTCCTATGGTGGGACTAGTTTCCGATAAAACAAATCCAAAAATTCCACTTTTATTTGGAATAGGTTTGTTGGGAATAAGTTTTATTCTAAATTATTATCTGTCATATACTACCGAACATTCCTTCATTATGTTGGCTCTGTATTTAAGAGGCTTAGGAATGGGAATGATTTTTACTCCTTTAAGCACTATGTCTTTGATGACAATTTCCAGAGAGCAAATGGCTCAGGCTTCGAGTATTTCAAATACAGTAAGGCAGATTGGAGGTAGTCTTGGAGTTGCTGTTTTAAGTACAATGCTTACAGCAAGAACTAACTTTCATGCTCAAGTATTTGGACAAGCTATTCAGGCTGATTCTCAGACTGTACAAAATGTTACTCACAATATGGCTTATTTTATTCAACAGCACGGAGGAGGTTCTTACGCAACTGCTCTAAAGCAGAGTCAGGGGCTGTTGATGCAACACGTTAATGTACAGGCTTTCATACAGGGTGTGGACGACGATTTCTTATTAGCGGCAATGATTACTTTTGTCGGATTCATACCAATCATTTTTTTACATACAAAAAACAGAGCTCTGGCTAAACATTAATAAAAACGATTTTTAACGATATGAAACATATTTATATAATAACCGGTCTCATTTGTCTCTTACCCATAGGTATTAAGGCACAAAGCAACTCAAGTTTATCCGGTTCGGACTCCACTTCACTTAGTGGAATCATAACCAGAGTAATTTCAAGCTACCCCTCAATAATAAAAGCTGAACAGGATATTGAGTATGCCAATGCCAGAATAGGTTTGGCAAAATCAGCAAAAAATCCAAATGTCGATCTTTCGGCATCGTATTCACATATTGGGCCTACATCGGAAATAACAATTCCGGAAATGGGAACCTTTAGCCTTTATCCGGCAGATAATTATTCTGCTGCAATTAATTATAATCAGGTTCTGTTCGATTTTGGTAAAACAGATAAAAATGTAGCTCTTGAAAACCTAAATAAAGAGCTGGCACAACTTTCAATTGAGCAGCTTAAGCAGAGATTATCAATGTCATTGGCGGGTAATTATTATACAATTGTTTTTTTGAGAGAGGCAATAGCAATTAAGGACCAGGAACTTGCCAATCTTAACGAACATCTGCTTTTTGTAAAGAAAAAGGCTGCCACGGGATCTGCAACTGAATATGAGATTTTAACTACTCAGGTACGAATTTCAAATATTGAAAATCAAAAAACAGATTTACTAACCTCTTTAAAAATTCAATCCGGCCAATTAAATTCATTTTTGGGGGAGCCTCAAGAGAATAAATTATTACTAAAAAGGGATATTCTTTCTCAGGAAGTCGTTGATTCTCAAGAATCATTAATTAATCTGGCGCTTTCTCAAAGAGATGAAATGAAAATTTTGCAACAAAGAGGTGATATCTCGGCTATGCATTCGAAATTGGTAGATGCTCAAAATAATCCTGTAATAAATCTTTTTGCAACTGGTGGAATTAAAAACGGATATATTCCAAATTTATCTGCACCAAAGATAAATTATGCAGCAGGATTTGGTTTTAAATTACCTATTTATGATGCATCTCGATCGAAATATAACAAAATGCAGGTAAAAGCCGAAATTACTTCATTGGACCAAGATTCTGAACTTGCAAAAAGATCAATAGTAAATGAAGTTGTTGAAAACAGAGCAAATGTTGAATCTGCATTAAAGAAGGTAAAACAATCTGAACTGCAATTAAGTCAGGCTGTTAAAGCATATTCTCTTGCAGAAACGAGTTTTAAGGCAGGTGTAATAACCAATCTTGATCTTCTTGATTCTTCAACTGCTCTTTCGGAGAGTAAGCTTTTCCTTATGAAAACGAGAGTTGACTATACACTCTCTCTTATTAAATTAAAAATTTCGCTGGGAGAGAGGATTTACTAATAATAAAAGAGGCTGTCAATTTAAAAATGACAGCCTCTTTCTTTTAAATATATTAGAAATTCTTGACCTATAGGTTCATATGTAAATCGGCAGCTTGAGCGGCTTCAACATATTGGAAAATTCCGGTGAAGTCGTCAACGATATCAATATATTGATCTAAAGATTCTCCTTTCCACATTTTACCGGCCAAACTACAAATGTAAATTTTAACATTGGTGAACTCTTTTACCTGACGAAAAGCATCAACCCAATTTTGCATTTTTAGCTCTTTCATTCTTTCTAGCATCTCGTTTTTAAGATGAGGATATTCAATAAATGAATCCCGGAGCTCCTCATTCTCTTTAAGAAAGGCTCTGGCTGCCGTTAATAAAACGTATACCTCAATATCCATATCTGCAGCAGCAGCACCACTCATAATAACTCCTGCTCCAACAAGTTTATCTATACTTCCGGACGAAAGTCCGATTACCATTTTTGCCATATTCTTTTTTTTAATATTTAAACTTTATAAGCAACCACCACATCCTCCTGATGGTTTTTTAGGAGCCGATGATGAAACTGCTCCACGAACAGGGTGAAGTTCTACCAATTCGGGATACTTGATTTGCCATTCATTAAATCCGCCGGAAATTACTTTTACATTTGAGTATTTAAGCAACGGTAGTACTTTAGCAGCTAGGGCAGATCGGTCACCATTGCTGCAGTAAATGTAAAGAGGCATTCTATGTCTGGGGGCTTTCTCGGAAATATTACTTTCCAAATCGCCGCGAGGAACAGAGATCGCACCTTTTATGCAAGCAGAATCAAATTCTTCCGATTCGCGACAATCAATTAAATAGAACTTATTGCCCGATTCAAGTATTTGTTTGAAATCATCTGCACTAATCCATTTAACGGATGCTTTTGCATCATCAACCATCTCTTTAACGCTTGCGAAGTTCTTTGAATCACTACCCGAGCAAGCTGTTAAAATGAGCGTGAAAGCCGACAAAATGAATATTATTGATTTCTTCATTATTAATTAAGTTATTTATTAATTGTGAGTCCAATCAAGGTAAGCTCCGTCATAAACTTTCACATTCGGATACTTGAGTATCGACTTAAGAACAAAAAATGTAAAACTAGCGGTTGTGCCTGTTTTGCAATAGAGTATAACTTCTTTATCCTTTGGAACACTTGCGAAATTTGCAGTCAGTTCGGCGATAGGTTTAAGTTTAGAATCGGCAATCGATAAATCACTTGGAATGTTAATAGCATTTCCAATATGACCTGCCTCAAAATCCTCTTTCTTTCTTGAATCGACCAAAACAGTATTTGCCGAAGATAACTTAGATTTTACATACGCTTTATCTACAAATATTGCGGCATTTATAGAAGGTGTAAATGTTACAGCAGATAATTTCTTTGGAGTTTTAGTAATAGGTTTTCTTGCTCCAAACCATGCATTCATATTTCCATCGAGAAGAGAAACATCTTCGCATCCCAGATATTTTAGAATCCAGTACATACGACTTGCACTTACTCCGGTTTTGCAGTAAATTACAATTTTGCTGTTTCTAGATACACCATTACTTCCTAATATATTCGCAAGCTCGGCAGGTTTTCTGAGAGTGCCTTCAACTACACTATTGTCGGATAATGTTGTAACGTCTATGTTGATAGCTCCATCCACATGAGTTTTAAGATAATCTCCGGCCGGACGTGCGTCAATAACAACAACATTGGGTTCCTTAATTATTTTCGAAAGAGCATCCACCGAAATTAATTGTGCACTTAAGTGTGCTGTAAACATTACCAATATGGATGCCAGTATAATTTTTCTCATTATTATTTAATTATAAATTATCAATTACTAGAATTTTGCCTGAACCTGAATCATAAGCATATCATTGATTACAGGAATAGATTCCTGAACATTTACGTAGTTGATTTGAATACGTGAATAGTCATTTACATAATAATTTAAACCAACTGTTATATAATTTGTCCTTTTTCCAACAACACCCTGATCTGAATTCCATGTATCAAATTTAAATACCGGTTCCAGATTCCACTTGGTTTTGTATGAAGCGATTGCCCAGAATCCACTTTTAGAATATGATCCTGCTTGTTTTGTTTCAAAAC
>MTLD01005774.1_pt1 | contig 10866 bp, 9 predicted proteins | sample 1982471 | NCBI WGS metagenome assembly MTLD01 (sample SAMN05712604, study PRJNA340218) | biofilm metagenome | isolation source: sample SPM anode biofilm adapted to -50 mV | place: USA | collected 2012-02-03
AATGCGCTTACCATACTGGTGTGGTTCCTGAAAAGGTTCTGTGAATCTATTGCTTACCAATAGGGCAAAATTGGTATTGGGGCTATTTAATTCAGGATCACTAAAACTGTGCCCATTGACAGTAACAATACCATCAGTGTTCTCTGCTACAACATAGCCATTAGGGTTCATACAAAAAGTACGTACAAGGTCACCATATTGCTTTGTACGATAAACAAGCTTTGCCTCGTAAACTTCATCCGTAATATGTTTAAATACCTGGGACGGCACTTCAACACGCACACCCACAACTACCTGATTATTAATAAAAGATAAACCAAGCTCCTTGCACTGCTCAGTAAACCATTCTGCTCCTGCGCGACCAGGTGCTGCAATTAAACACTTACACTTTACATTATAGGTATCTCCTGTTGTTTTTAAAAGAAAGCCATCGGCCTCTTGGCAAATTTTTTCTACATGAGTATCACAGTGTATATCTATTTTACCTAGTAGATACTTATAAATATTTTCCATAATTATTAAATTGTTTTCTGTGCCCAAATGACGAACTTTCGCATTAAGTAAATGTAAATCATGCCCCAAGGCAACTTTACCTATATTGCAATTTTTCGTGCTAAAATATTCTCCCGGTGCACCATGACGACAATTCAAACCATCAACATAGTCTATAAGATCAATAATTGTATCTTTAGGAAGGTATTCACTTAGCCAGCCGCCAAACTCTGTTGTAAAATTGTATTTACCATCAGAGAAAGCTCCTGCACCGCCGAACCCGCGCATAATATCACAAGGCGTGCAACGCAAGCAATGATTAACCTTCTTCTGAGCCAATGGGCACTGACGTTTATCAATGGTGTGCCCCTCTTCAATAATTGTTACTTTTAGTTTAGGGTGTTTTAAAGTGAACTCATAAGCAGCAAAAATTGCCGCCGGGCCACCACCAATAATAGCTACATCAAAGTCTTTAATCATTTTTGAAATACCTCCCTATCAACAACTGAATTATAAATAATTGACGATATTTGGTTAATGGTTTTTAAAGTCTTGCCTTTGTCAATGGAACCATCCGTCATAATTGCCAAAATATAATTTTCTTTGGCATACACAATACCACAATCATTTTGTACACCGGGCAAGTCTCCATCAGTATGAGCAATCGTTATATTCTTTGGAAGCAGTGCAGGAATCTTATTGTTTGCTTTTTGCTGCTTCAAAAGTTGCAGCATTTTTTTATCATACTCTGCTGATACGCATTTATTATTATAAAGTCTTTCAAAAATATTAACTAAATCATTTACTGATGTATAATTTTCCTTTCCTGCTTTTTGTGCTTCAACTTCCATCATTTTCCGTGAAAGCACAGTATCCTCATAACCTTTCGCCTGTATATAATCATTTATATTATCCATGCCTAAAATATCAATAAGCATATTTGTGGCTGTATTGTCATTAACTGTAATCATCTTTTCCAGCAAGGTTCCAAAAGATATTTTAGTTCCTGCCTGTTTATTTTGCAAAGCAGGGCTGCCCTCTACAATGTCGGACACATTTATCTTATATTCATCCTCCAGCTTGTAATTGCCTGCTTTGACTTCATCCATGGCCTCGGCCAAGATAAATACTTTTATAAGGCTGGCGGCCGGCATTTTTCCCGAATAATTATAGAATAGCTGATCTGTAGTCAAAGATTTATAATATACTGAACATGCCGCTCCTGACTGTGCAATAACATTATTTAAGAAAGTATATGGTAACTGTGTATTAGCATTATGCACAGGTGTATTTTCTGCTTTTGCCATAACTTGTGCCTTGTATTTACCACTATGGTTGATCCCAATAAAAACACCTATCCCCATAAATAGCAACCCTAGAAAAACAATTAATAATTTTTTATTTATACTCATAGAACTTCCATCAACTTTCTATTAGTTTTTAGCCATTTCTCCTGTTCTCTATAGTTAGGCAAAATCTCTGCAACTCGCTGCCAAAAAGCTCTATCATGACTTCTATTTGTTATATGGCTTAATTCGTGTACTACAACATAATCAATAACTGCCAGTGGGCACATAATCAAGTGCCAGGCAAGATTAATATTGTTGTTGAAGCTGCATGAACCCCAACGTGTTCGTGCCCCTGATATTTTAACCTCTTTAGGGCGCACATCCATAACAATAGAATAATAGGATACTCGTTTTTGCAGCAATGCCAGTGCTTTTTCCTTGAGCCATGCCGTAAGCTGGGCACAGGAATAAGCAAAAGGAACTTTTATATATGTGCCAAATAATATTATATTATCTACTTCGCACAAATTAATAGTATAGTCCTCTCCCAAAAATTTTACAATATCACCCTCGGACATAGTTATCTTACAAAATTTGCTTTTAGCGTCCACTACCGCTGAACATTGACGCCGCAGCCAATTTTGCTTTGCTTCCACAAACCCCATTATAGTTGAGGTATTCACATAATATGGGGCCCTGACTATGAGTTCGCCCTCGCTATTAACAACTAAGGCTATACTTTTTCTTTTTGAACGAATAATTTTTTTAGGTATTATCATAATATTGATTATACCATTAAATGTAGACAAAACTCTAATATTGTTCTACTATGTATTTATGGCTTAAACAAAAAATAGGCCTCGACAAAAAAGGAGATGCAAATATGTCTGAAGTATCTGTAGTATTAGATAAACTTGGTTTTTGGGAATCAGAAACCGAAGACGAACATATCACTATTTATGGCATGGATTTTCCTGAAGATCATGCTTACATCATCGTTACCGATGAAGGTGGTAACACGCCTGAAGACAACAGAGCACCGCTAGTCCTTGCTTGCTATGATGAAAATGACTGTTTTCAATGGAGTAAGGAATTGAAAAATCTCTTCATACTTGATGAACTAGTTGGAGTCAATCCTTCAGGTAGTAAAGAATTATTAGAGGCCATTCAAAACTATGTAAATCCTAAGAAAAAATGAGAAAAATACACTAAGCCCTATACCGCTTAGTGTATTTTTATTTTAAACAACTTCTGTAATTGTACTACTTATTATTTCCATTAATTTATTTTTAAAAGCTTCATCTTGTGCAAAATTACGCTTTTTAGGCCCTTTTAAACGTCCACCTGCCATTCTAATCTTCTTTGCCGTATGTCTTGCCAAAAGCAAAGAATCAATGTTGCAAGTATCATACTCCATACCATTTTGGCTAAGCACTCTGGCCAACCTAGCTAGACACATAGCTGCCAGCCCATAGTCTTGAGTAATGACAACATCACCTTTTTGTATCATATTAACAAGGGCAAAATCAACACTATCGGCCCCTTTAGAAAAAGTCATGGTAGTCGCACCTTGCTTGGCAAAAACGTGGCTGGTATCACATAAAATTAAACACTCTAAGCCAAATTCTCCAGCTATAGAAATTGCTTCATCTACAACAGGGCATCCATCTCCGTCAATAAGAATTCTCATAGAATTTCTACCTTATATTCGTCATCACCACTTGCGGCAAAATATTCTCGCAATTTTTCTACAAACTCATTTGCCACAGCTAACTGTACAGTGCCAATAAAATAGGCACCACCAACATCTATAGAAAATATCTTACCATTTTTTTCATGACTAGCTACGAATTTATCTATGTATGCTTTGTTTCTAGTAAAGTATACATACTTACGTTCACTTAGTTCATCTAACATGCTGTCAATAAAATACTCTGTGTTGACGCACTCAGCGTCCATGGCAGCAAAAGTATCTTCGTCTATGTCAAGCAAGGATAATGCCTTTTTTAATATTTCTTTTGTTTCATCACTAATTTTCATATAAATACACCTCTTATTTTGCTGGTAGTATATTGTAACACTCAATATCTTCTGTACCATCATTAAAACTTACTCCGGTAAAAATTACTTCGTTTGTGGTTTGCGACAAATCACAAGTACTAATTTCTTTATCCTTTACGTCATAAGAATTTAAGGGCCAAGAATTATTGAAGTGCCATAAACCATCCTTACTCTTAGATAAATCGGCATTTCCACTATCAAAGTCACGAGAAAAAATAACTTTCTTATTACCATCATAAATCAAAAAAGTACCCCTAACACTCTTAATATTAGGTGCTAATACTTTAAAGGGCAGCCAAACTTTAATTATACGAGATGGTAAAAGTTCGCTATTTTGGGTTACACGTTCCACCGAGATATGGGATGGTCCATCCGTAATAAGTTGAACTTTTTCTTTAATCTTCGCTTGAATAGGTTTATTCAATTCAGCCAAACGTTTTTCTACTGCCCTATCTCTGTCTGCCATAAACGTTTTAAGATTGGAAATAGAATCTAAGCACCATGTACCATCATCTAACTGTTTCATTCTTAATTGGAGTTCAAAATTTTTCTCAAGCTGCTGATCCCATATTTTTATGGTAACTAAAGCCTCATCCTTGTTTCTGCTTGTCTTTTCAATCCCTTTAAACTCCATTGTCATAAGCCCGGTACGTTCAGCTACAGACGCTACTATGACCTGGCCGTCATTTTACTCATTTAGTTTAGAAAAATTTCCTGTTTCAACATATTTTTGCGTCTGTGTTATAAAGGCTGGAACAGCTGCGGCTTTAACCATATTAATCATGCCTATAATTAACGGTTTCTTCCTGTCTTCAGGCGATATTGTAGTAGCAATCATATCATCAATAGCTTGCGTACCAATATTTTGTAAATTTACATGTCGCTCAAAAGTCATAAGGTCATGTTTTGCAACAGATTCCTTGATAATATTCAAAGAATACTGTGGCGTCTTCACCCAATAGAGCAAATAAAAAGCAGCCATCGCTGCTAGTATAACAATTGCGCCCACAATAAGTATAATCTTTTTATGAGATTTTTTATCCTCATATTTTACCACTGTATCTTGATTTTCTGTCATTGTTCCATCTCCATTCTGAAAAAATATTATACCACACCGGCAAAAAAAATAAACTACCGTGCCCATTATTGCACGGTAGTTTTACTAAATATTTTTATAATTTTTTCTATAAAAACAATAAATACATCAAGGTTTTATAGAAGTGTTAAGTATTTGTTTACCATCTTTCATTTCAATGATTACAGCACTCTTATCAGCATCATGGCTTGCATTAATAGTAGTTATACCGCTAACGGCCTTAAAATTTTTAGTATCTGATAAAGCTGCAATTATTTTATCAGCATCCGTACTATTAGCGCGTTTAATAGCATCCACTAAAACATATACCGCATCATAACCAAGGACTGCTAATGCTTCCGGTTTTTGGCCAAACTCTTTAGTATAGTTAGCAACAAAGGCTTTACCCGCTTCCGAAGGATCATCCACAGAATAATGATTAGTAAAGAAAGTGTTATTAAGTGCTTTTTCACCGGCTATTTCGGCTAGTTTAGGGGAGTCCCAGCCATCAGCACCAACTATTGGCATGGTAAGGCCCATTTCACGAGCTTGTTTGACAATCTTACCAACTTCTTCATAGTAACCCGGAACAAATAAAACATCTGCACCTTGAGCTTTTATTTTAGTCAAGGTTGCTTTAAAGTCAGTATCCTTTTGCAAATAAGCTTCATTTGCTACAACAGTTCCCCCTGCTTTAACAAAAGCGGCTTGAAAAAACTCACCTAAGCCCTTAGAGTAATCACTGCTGTTATCAATAAGCATAGCAGCTTTTGTTGCCTTTAAATTGTTACTAGCAAAATTTGCCGCCACAGTTCCTTGGAACGGGTCAATAAAACATACTCTGTAAATGTATTTCTTAACTTTTTTGGTCTTAGGATCAACTGTAACTTTGGGATTAGTAGCACCGGCAATTAAATATGGTTTTTTTGCTGATTCTGCTACACTTGCTGCAGCAATAGCGTTAGAACTGGAAAATGTACCTGTAACTGCTACAACGTTATCCTGCATTAACAGTTTAGTCATAGCATTAGCAGCCTCCGCCGGTTCTGATTTGTTATCAGCTGTTACTGCTTTCAATTGCTTCCCTAATACCCCGCCTTTAGCATTAATTTCCTTAATAGCCATTTTAGCGCCATTAGCAGCAGCTGTACCGATAGTAGCGTTGCCACCTGTCATTTCGTTAAGAAGGCCAATCTTTATATCTTTTTCGGATTTACCCCCACAACCAGTCACACTAAGTGCCATTAGCGTAACAAGAATACCTGCTGTCGCTAATTTTAAAAACCCTTTTTTCATTTATCTTTCCCCCTTATCAAAATATGACAATATTGGGCATAAAAAAACAAACCTCATTGTCATGGGGTGTATTATATTACAATTTTTACTAATTTTCAACTTTTTTCACCAGCCCTCTATCATATGATACTATATTTTAAAACTCTGCGTATTATATTTTTAATATATATAGGTTTTTTGTTTTTATATTTAGTACCGAAACCAAATATTTTTTATTTTATGTAAATTTTTAAACAAAAAAAATCAAAAATTAGCTCAATGTCCTTATCAAAAAGACTTTTAAAAATTTGTCCATTTGGGAAATACCACTTCATTATTTGACCGTTCCGAATTATTTGCCTATAATTAAGCTAGCTACACAAGAAAGGTGTTGACTATGGATTCCATCGCAGATTCTATAATGGGATTGACTTTTACTCTTTTTATTTTAATATGTTTATCGGCCTTTTTCTCTTCCTCAGAAACCGCTCTTTCTTCTTGCAGTAAAATTCGCTTGAAAAATATTGCCAAAACAGGCAATAAAAGAGCCCTTAAAGTATTGTCAATCATAGACGATTTCGACAATGCCCTATCCACTATTCTTATTGGCAATAATGTTGTAAACATTGCCGCCGCATCTATTGCCACTGTAGTGTCCACTGCTTATTTCGGTGCCTCAGGACTTGCAGTAGCAACTATTGTCATGACCATGATTATCTTAATTTTTGGGGAAATACTACCAAAGAGTTTTGCCAAAGATAGACCGGAAAATTTTGCTATGTGGTGTGCCCCCTACTTACATTTCCTCATTTTGCTATTTACCCCTCTAAATATTGTCTTTAAGCTATTAAAAGAGCAGTTCCGCAAATTTTTTGATACAGGTGAACACAGGGGCATAACTGAAGATGAGCTCATGATTATGGTAGACGAAATAGAAAATGAAGGGGCTATTAACAAGCAAGACAGCGAACTAATTAAGTCTGCTATTGAGTTTAGTGATATAAGAGTTAAGGAAATACTCACTCCTCGTGTAGATATTGTTAGTGTAGATATTAACGAAGGTAATGCTGCTGCTTTAAAAACCTTTACTACTCACGGCTTTTCGCGGTTACCTGTCTATAAGGAAAATGAAGATAAAATTATTGGTATCATCCACGCCAAAGACTTTTTTAGTTCTTATATCAACGATAAGGATTTTAATCTGGAACATATTGTCAAAAATATTGCCTTTGTGCATAATTCCACAAAAATATCTTTGGTAATGAAAACCCTGCAAGACAGCAAGGTGGAAATGGCAATTGTCCTAGATAGTTATGGTGCTATCCGTGGTCTGGTTACAACAGAAGATATTGTAGAGGAATTAGTCGGTGAAATTTGGGATGAGCACGATAAAATTATTTCCACTTTCCATAAAATAGGTACTGACAAATATTTGATTTCTTGTAATTCAAACCTGCAAAATGCCAGCTTGCATGATTTATTTAAATATTTGGGTTTAGATATCGACCAATATAGGTTGGAAAACAATTCCATTAGCGGCTGGGTGGTAGAAACTCTGGGTGAAATTCCCCATAAGGGAGATCATTTCACTTATCGCAACTTACACGTGACGGTAAATAAAACCAATATGCATAGAGTACTAGAGATTATAATAGATATCGATACCACTATGAAAATTGAAGGATAAAAAAAACTCCCTTACGGGAGTTTTTTTCTATACTATATTTCTTCGCCCCTTGGACAATTTGCCAAAAACAAATTTGCGCATCAAGTCTACAATAATCATACTAAAAGCCATAGTCACAACTATAAGCCACTCTTGCTCAGTAAGAGGTGTCATTCTTAAAATCTTTCCACCGACAAAAGTAAGAATTATCTGCACTATAACTATAAGTGCCATAATTTGTAAAAAACCTATATTTTTGCTAATATTTTCTAGCAAGTTAAGACTGCGAACTCTTACGTTGAATCCATTAAATACGGCCATAAGGACGTAAACGCAGAAAAATCCCGTATAAGTGTAAATATGATCAGGAGCATTTCTAAACCAATGGTCAACAGTGGGACTTTTGAAAAACAGTATAGCGATAAAAGTCATATAAGCACCGGCTAAAAGAATATTTATAGCCATTTCTCTGCTAATAATAGGAGCCTGCCTTTTCTTAGGTTTTTCCCGCAAATATTCTTCCAATGCAGGTTCACCGCCAAAAGCTAGTGCAGCCATGGTGTCCATAATTAAATTAATCCACAAAATTTGTGTAATTGTTAAAGGCTTATCTATACCAATAAAAGGAGCCACTAAGTTGATTACAACCGCTGAAAAATTAATAGTTAACTGGAAAGTAATAAATTTGCAAATAGAATTATAAATTGTTCGTCCATAGAGGATGGCTTTTTTTATGCTTAGAAAATTATCATCTAAAATAACAATATCTCCTGCTTCTTTAGCAACTTCTGTGCCACTGCCCATGGCAAAACCCACATCGGCTTTTTTTAATGCCGGTGAGTCATTAACACCATCTCCCGTCATGCCGACTACTAGACCCAATTCCTGTGACAATCTTACTAACCGAGATTTATCCATAGGCAACGCCCTGGCAACAACTCGTAAATTGGGAATGCATGCTTTAACTTGGTCATCTCCAAGAACTGCTAATTCATCTGAAGTCCAGACTATGTCTGTAGATGCACGTAAAATTCCAGCATCTTTAGCAATAGCCACAGCAGTCTCCTTACGATCGCCTGTAATCATAACTACCTGCACCCCGGCGTTTTGTACTTCTCCTATAGCTTCTATGGCTTCAGGACGAACGTCATCGCGAATACAGGCTACTCCTATTAAACGAAGTCCTTTCTCCGGTATTTTGTCGCCCTCAATAGCATCGGGGTAAGTAAAAAGTCCCAACATACGAATGGAATTCTCTGCAAAAGTAACCATCTTTTTATCCAACGCCAGTTTAAGCTCAACAGTTAAAGGACATAAATTTCCTACAGCGTCAAAATATTCCTGTGAATAATTAATTAGCTTATCGGGTGCTCCCTTGATTAAACAAAAATCGTAACTTCCTCGTACATGTGCCAAAGAATACTTGTTAAAGCTGTTAAATGGTATAAAACGGACCTTTTCTAAATCTAAGTCCACCTGATAACCCGATAGATAATTACTCAAAGCTACTTCCGTCATATTACCGCCAATAACTTTACCATCAGCTACGGCAGCTGAAGTGTTAAGCAAACAATTGGCAAAAGTCAATTCCTTTATCTTATCCGGCAAATTACCAAACGAAGGAAAAGTCGTGCCATCACCAATAAGAAAATCAACTACTTCCAGCTTACCCTTAGTAATAGTTCCTGTCTTGTCTGTATACAAGAGATTCAAACTTCCTGCCGTCTCTATACCCGCTAGTTTACGCACCAGCACATTATCTCTAAGCATTTTTTTCATATTAAGGGAAGATACTACGGCTATCATTAGTGGTAGTCCCTCCGGTACAGCCATTACTATAATTATAATACCCAAAATTGCTGCCTGCACTAAATCTTGCAGCATCCCGGGGGCATCAGCAAAATAGGCGCCTACACTAGGTGCACTAAATATATTATGCAGCATTACTGCCAAAACAATAAGCACACCGACGGAGTACCCAACTTTGCTAATTTGTCCGGCAAGTTCAGTTAATTTTACTTTTAAAGGACTATCCCGTTCATCATCTTTTAGTTCTTGAGTAAGCTTTCCATATACAGAGCTATCCCCAATATCAATAGCACGCATAATTCCCTGACCTTCAACAACTACCGATCCACGGAAAAGTTTGTTTGTATCTAAAAAATCAATATTACCAATACCCCAAACAAAATCCTTGGGGGCTATTTGTTTATTAGCTTCTTCACTTTCACCATTTAGAGTAGCTTGGTCAACTTTAATTTCTCCATCCAGCAAAATTCCGTCTACGGGGATTTTATCTCCCGCTTGCAAAATAATCGCATCTGCAACGACTATATCATCAATGTGTACTTCTGTAGGAACACCATCGCGCCAAACTTTACAGCTAATAAGGCTTGCTTCTTCCTGCAGTTTTTGGAAGGCCGATTCATTACTGTATTCCGAATAAGTACTAACAAAAGTCGCCAGAATAATTGCCAAAAAGATGCCAGCTGTTTCAATCCAATCTCCGTGCCCTGTATATACAAAGACAATATTAATCAACAAGGCAAAAATCAAGATCCTAATTATAGGGTCCTGAAAGTTCATCCATAGTTTATGCAAGAATGTTTCTTTAGGGGGCTGCGTTAAGCTATTATTTCCGTTTTTAGTTAATGACTCCTGTACCTGTGCAGAGGTCAGTCCAAAATGTTTATGTGTCATTTTTCCTCCAATGTTCTGTAAAACACGTGCCATGTTTATGTAAATTTAGTTTCCAATATAGTACACATTATAGCATAAAAAAACAGCCCCTATATAAGGAGCCGTAGCTTTTTAGCTTATTTCCCCCAAATTTCTTTCATAAGTTTAGGGTACTCATCTGTAAGATGTTTTAGAATAACATCAATTACCGCATGAACTATATTGCAATCAAAGCTCTCTGCCGTAGCCGGCATACAGCTATCCAAGCAAATGTCCCCACCTTCACCTACATAATATTTGAAAACCTTGAATTTCATGTTGTAAGAATT
>MTLD01001100.1_pt1 | contig 10858 bp, 11 predicted proteins | sample 1982471 | NCBI WGS metagenome assembly MTLD01 (sample SAMN05712604, study PRJNA340218) | biofilm metagenome | isolation source: sample SPM anode biofilm adapted to -50 mV | place: USA | collected 2012-02-03
GCAAAGCGGCGAGGTCCGCGAGCGGCTGGCCGCCATAATCGCCAGCGGCGTAAAGTATGCCGTGGGCACCGACGGGGCGCACGGGGCACTCGTCCACGAGCTTGAGTATATCGTCGCCGCCGGCGCCAAGCCGGTGGAGGCGTTGCGGGCCGCCACGCTGCATGGGGCGATGGTCTGCGGGCTGGAGGAGAGCATCGGCAGCCTGGCACCGGGAAAGATCGCCGATATCGTGGCGGTGGCCGGCGATCCGCTGGCCGATATCCGGGCGCTCGCCCGGGTGAAGCTGGTGATGCAGGCAGGCGAAGTGGCGTTTGCCGCGGATTGAACCGCCGGAAAGACACGGGAGGCATGATATGACCGATAAGAGGTATACGGCGTGCTGCGGGCTGTATTGCCCGGACTGCATCCCGGCCAACAAGGAGCTGTTCGCGCTTGCCGGCAAGCTAGACGGGATGCTGGCGGAGCTCGACTTCGCCAAGTACGCCGATTATAAGGCCGCCGGCGGCAACGCGGCGTTCGCCGGCTACGCGACGTTCGCCGAGGTGCTGCAGGCGATCAGGGGCCTGGAGTGCCGGGCGCTGTGCTGCGACGGCGGCAACAAGGCGGGCTGCGCGGTGCGCCAGTGCGTGGTGGCCAAGGGCTATGCCGGCTGCTGGGAATGCGATGGCTTCCGGGAGTGCGGGCTGCTGGCGCCGATGAAGCTCAACCATCTCGATCTCGACCACAACCTGACGATGATCAGGGAACACGGCGCGGAAGAGTGGGCGCCGAAACGCGGGCGGCATTACCACTGGGACACGGTGCCGCGTAAATCGTAACCCGGCGGCTGCGGAAGACCCGCACCGCCCAATGAGGAGGAACGATATCGTGATAATCGACAAGGAAAAATGCGTCGGCTGCGGCAGTTGCCTGCCCTATTGCCCGATGAACGCCATCGTGATGGATGACGCCAACGCCCGCGTCGAACTGGACGAGTGCGTGGAGTGCGGCGTGTGCCGCCGGGTGGCCGTATGCCCGGTAGACGCTATCGAGCAGCAGCCGCTTGCCTGGCCGCGCGGCGTGCGGGCAATCTACAGCGACCCGCTCAACATCCACCAGGAGACCGGCCTGGCCGGCCGCGGCACGGAGGAGATCAAAACGAACGATGTGACGGGACGGTTCAAACGCGGTTTCGCCGGCATCGCTCTTGAGATAGGCCGCCCGGGGATCGGGGCGCGCCTGCGGGACTTGGAGAAGTTGTCGATGGCTCTGGCCCGTTACGGCGTGGAGTTCGAGCCGCAGAACCCGCTGTCCAAGCTGATCAATCCCATCACCGGCGAACTGCCGCCGGAGATTCGTAACGAGAAGGTGTTGTCGGCGATCATCGAGATCGCCGTGCCGGATAACGAGTTGTTGGCCGTCCTCGACGTCATCCGCAAGACGGGCGAGACGCTGGACACGGTGTTCTGCGTGGACGTCGCCTGCCGGGCCGGCATCGAGGAGCTCTGGCCGACGCTGGAGACTCTCCGCAAGGCCAATATATTCGTCCGCCCGAACGCGAAAATAAATGTGGGCCTCGGCCGGCCCTTTGTGGAATAGGAGGGGCATCATGACACACACACTGCACCGTCAAGGCAGCCTCGATTCGTTAGAGCACGATTACGTCGTTTTCGCCATGCCCTCCAGCGGCCTGACGTCGGCGGGCAGCAAGCCCAAGCTCGACGTAGTTTTCGCCATCCTTTCCCGGCATAAGCCGGTGAACATCGGCGACTCCAAGGGCGGCAGCCGTTTCTCGCTCGGCGGCGACGACAAGGTTAAGGACATCATCGTCGAGAACGAGCTCGTCCACGCCGTGTTCCGCAGCCGCGAGCAGGTTATCGCCGTCCTCAAGGACCTGAAGGCGGCCGACCTCGGCCTGTGCGTGACCGTATCCGGGCTGATGCACAACGTCGAGGAGTGCTGCGGCAAGGTCGACCTTACGCCGCACACCATCGTCAATTCGCTGGGCATCTGGGGCAAGACCGAGCTCCTTCCCGACACCAAGGTCCAGCAGATCGCGACGATGTGCGGCCACGGTCTCGTGTCGTTCAACCTGGTCACCGAGTTGGCCGGAAGGGTAAAGAGGAAAGAAATCAGTCCCGAAAAGGCAGGTGAGATGCTGGCCAGGCCGTGCATCTGCGGGGTGTTCAACCCCGAGCGCGCGGCGGAGCTCATTCAGGAGTTCATCGATTAAGGTAGGCAAAAAAAATACTGTTTTGGGAGAGAGGTACATGATGAAGAAACCTTGGCTTTTGGCCCTCATCGTCATCCTGGCTCTGGCGCTCGTCGCCGGCTGCGGTTCGTCGCAGCAGACCAAACAGGCGGCTAAGTATCCCGACAGGCCGATAGAGTTCGTCGTACCCTACAGCGCCGGCGGCGGCAGCGACATCATCGCCCGCACGATCGCCGACATCGTCTCCAAGAACAAGTTTTCCGACCAGCCGATAACCGTCATCAACAAGCCGGGCGGCTCCGGCGCAGTTGGCAACGCCTATGTCTTCGCGAAGAAGGGCGACAAGTACACCCTGATGACGATGAATTCCGGCCATGCGCTGTCTGCTCTGGTGAACAAGGCCGAGGTGACGGCGGCGATGATGACGCCGATCGCCAACCTGGCGATGGACGACGTGTTGATCGCCGTCAAGGCCGACAGCCCGTATAAGACGTTCGCCGACCTGCTCAAAGCCGTGAAGGAGAAACCGGAAACGGTGACGATCGGCGGCGTGGGCATGGGCAGCGAGGACCATCTCTGCTGGGGCCTCATCAACAAGGAGACCGGATCGAAGTTCAAATGGGTGGCGTTCAACAGCTCCGGCGACGCGCTGGCGGCCGTCCTCGGCGGCCACGTAGACGTGGGCATCTTCAACCCGAACGAGTTCGCCGCGCAGGTCCAGGCCAACAAGATGCGGCCGATCGCCGCCTTCTCCACCGCACGGCTGAAGGGGATATTCAAAGACGTCCCGACGTTTGCCGAATTGGGCTACCCGAAGATTGCCTTCCAGCAGTTCCGCTCCGTCCTCGGGCCGCCTGACATGCCCAAGGAAGCGGTCAAGTTCTGGTCGGACACTTTGAAGAAGGTCACCGAGACCGAGCAGTGGAAGAAAGATTACTGCGAGAAATTCATGTTGACGAACAGATTCATGGACGCTGACGAGTACGCGAAATACCATAAGGCCGAAGAAGCGAGACTGCACCAGATCGCCAAGGACGTAGGGCTCGTCAAATAGGTTGTGGAAGGGGTGGACCGGCCGTAGGTCCGGCCCACCCCAATCACGCTGCCACCATCGAGGGGAGGTTGGCGATGAACGCCGATCGCGTAATAGCACTGATTTGTGGTTTGGTTGGCGCATTTTGGGCGGCAATGGGCTGGTTCAGCTACGGGTTCTGGTTCAACAAGGGGCCCGGCCCCGGCTTTTTGCCCGTGATCTTCGGCTGCCTGGCAGTCATGTTCTGTGTCGCCAGGTTATACAGGAAGGATAAGGAGAAAGCGGAGCCCGTCGACGTGAGGGCGATCATTCCTATTGCCGCCATTATTGTCTGTCTTTTGGCCATCTATGTCATCGGCTTCCTGCCGGCGGCATTCCTGTTCATGGCATTCTGGCTCGTCAACCAGGGTTCGTATTCCTACAAGTTTTCCCTTACCATGGCTTCCGCCGTCACGGCCTTCATCTGGGTCGTGTTCGCATACTGGCTGCAGGTGCCGTTTCCCACCGGCCTGTTCACTTATTAGAAAGAAGGCGAATTGATGGAAAGCATCTTACACCACCTGCTCAACGGCTTTGCCATCGCGTTCACGGCGGACAACTTATTCGCCGCGCTGGCCGGCGCCTTTATGGGCATGTTCATCGGTGCCCTGCCAGGGATCGGCGCCGTTATGGGGGTCGCCCTGCTGTTGCCGCTCACCTTCAAGATGGATCCCACCACGGCGATCATCATGCTGGCGGCGCTGTACTATTCGACGATGTATGCCGGGTCGTTCACGGCCATACTGATCAATATCCCCGGCGACCCGCCGGCCGTTATGACGACGCTGGACGGCTACCAGCTTACGCTAAAAGGCAAGGCCGGCAAGGCGCTGGCCGTTTCCAACTGGTCGTCGTTTGTCGCCGGTTTTATCGGTGTCGTCATCCTCACCTTTATGGGACCGATGCTCGCCGATATCGGCCTGGCGTTCGGCCCGGCGGAGATGACGGCCGTCATCCTGCTCGCCATGACGGCGATCGGCTGGCTGCTGGGCGACGACCCGCTGAAGGGGCTGCTGGCGACCTGCCTCGGCATCCTGCTGGCCACGGTGGGGCTCGACCTGGCGGTCGGCAGGCCCCGTTTCGCCTTTGGGATCAACGAGCTCTTAAACGGCATCGATTTCATCCCGCTGGTCATCGGCCTGCTTGGCGTGAACGAAATCATCGACATGGCCTTGCAGAAAGAGGGCTACAAGTTCAAGACGACCGAGAAGCTGTCGTTGCGGAGCAACTATCTGAATCTGGCGGAGATCAAGCAGATCTTCCGGCCGACGATCGTCAGCAGCATCCTCGGTACCTTCATCGGCTGCATCCCGGGGGCCGGTACCACGACTGCCTCGTTTTTGTCGTATGTCGTGGAAAGCCGCACCGGCAAGAATAAGGAGAATATGGGCAAGGGCGCGCTGGAAGGCGTCGCCGCTCCCGAGGCGGCCAACAACGCCGCCGCGGCCGGTGCTTTCGCGCCGCTGCTGTCGCTGGGCATCCCGAGCTCGGGCACGGCCGCCATCCTGCTCGGCGGCCTGATGATGTGGGGGATCAGCCCCGGGCCGCTGCTGTTCACCGAGCATCCCGACCTCGCCTGGGGCCTGATCGCTTCGATGTACACCGGCAACCTGGTGTGCATGATCATCGCCGCCCTCAGCATCCCCTTCATGGTGCGCGCCCTGAAGGTGCCGCCGGTAATCATGACGCCGATCATCATTCTCCTCTGCATCGTGTCGGCCTACGCCGCCAACAATAACCTGTTCGACATCTGGCTAATGATCCTCTTCGGCGTGGTCGGCTACTTCTTCTGCCGCTACAAGTACCCCGTCGCCCCGTTCCTGATGTCCTTCATCCTTACGCCCCGTCTGGAGACTTCGGCGAGGCAAGCCTTCGACATCTCGAACGGCGACCCGATGATTTTCCTCCAAAAACCGATTTCGCTCGGGTTCCTGGTGGCCACGCTGTTGTTCTTCGTGGTCCCCATGGCGATTAGGGCCTACCGGGCATGGCGGCCGCAAGTCAAGCAATGTAGCTAGTTTACCACCTACCATAACCCCTCTCGCGCGAAGGCGTCCTGGTGGCTGTACCGTGGGGCGCCTTCGTCCATTCGGGCATGGTGCATGGAAAAAATCGCCGGCTGGCGCAGGAATCGGCGGCAGCCGGCGCATATTATATTCAATACATGGGTAAGGGTCCGCCGGGGAGGAATATGGCATGAAAGTCGCATTGCTGCAGATGGATATCGCGCTCGGCGATGTGGCCGCCAACCGCCGCAAGGCTGCGGATATGATCGCCGAGGCGGTGGGACGCGGGGCGAAGCTGCTCGTCCTGCCGGAGATGTGGACGACAGGCTACAAGCTGGCCGCCATCCACGAGCTGGCCGAGCCCGAGGGCGGGCCCACGCTGGCGATGCTGCGCGCCGCCGCCCGGCAGAGCGGGGTGGAGATCGTGACCGGCTCGATGGCCGAGGCGCGTGACGGCAAGGTTTACAACACTTGCTACGCTGTAGATGCCGCCGGCGAGGTGGTCGCCAAGTACAGCAAGATCCACCTTATCGGCCTGATGGCGGAGGACCGCTACCTCGCCCCTGGCGACGCCAAGGCGATGTTCGAACTGAGCTGCGGCCAGGCGGGGATAATAATCTGCTACGACCTGCGGTTCACGGAGCTGCCGCGGGCCCTCGCTCTGGCGGGCTGCCGGACGCTGTTTGTGCCTGCCGAGTGGCCGGCGTCGCGGGGGGCGCACTGGCGGGCGCTGAATATCGCCCGGGCGATCGAGAACCAGATGTTCGTCATCGCCGTCAACCGGGTCGGCCGCGACGAGGGCAATGTCTATTTCGGCCATTCGCTCATCGTCGACCCGTGGGGCGAGGTGCTGGCGGAAGGGCCGGAGCGGGACGAGGCCGTCGTGGTGGCGGACGTCGATTTTGCGGCCGGCGAGGAGATCAGGCGGCGGATGCCGGTCTTCGCCGATCGCCGTCCCGAGTGCTACTGAGCGCGGGAAGTGTGAAATAAAGAATTATCGCCGGGCGCAGGAAAAAAACGGCCGGCAGCGAATGGATTATCTAACATCATATGGGGATGATGGCCAAGGGAGAGACCGCGCAGCGCGGCGCCGAAGGAGTAAAGCCTTTGTTAAACTCTCAGGCAAAAGGACCATGGCCGGACCACCTCTGGAGAGTGCGTCTACCCGGACGCCGCCGAAGGAGTGCCCGCAAGGGTCAATCTCTCAGGTAAAAAGGACAGAGACAAAGGAGCGAACGCTCTTTTGTCTCTGCTTTTTTTCGGACCGGCCGGCAAATAATTATCACCGGGTGAGAGAGCCTATATTATACCGGGGAGGGAAACAGCGATGGCGGAAAAGACTCCTTTGTACGAGATCCACCTTAAGTACGGCGGCAAGATCGTCGAGTTCGGCGGCTGGCTGCTGCCTGTCCAGTACGAGGGCATTCTGGCCGAGCACCGCGCCGTGCGGGAGAAGGCCGGCCTATTCGACGTATCCCACATGGGGGAAGTGACGGTGAAAGGCAAGGGCGCACTGGCCTACCTGCAGAAGGTGGTGACGAACGACGCCGCCAGGATGGTCGACGGCCAGGTGCAGTACACGCCGATGTGCTACCCGGACGGCGGCACGGTCGACGATCTGCTCATCTACCGCTACGCGGCCGACGATTACCTGCTGGTGATCAACGCCGCCAACATCGCCAAGGACTGGCAGTGGCTGCAGGAGAACGCCGCCGGGTTCGACGCGGCGCTCGAAAATGTGTCGGCGGCGACGGCGGAGTTGGCGCTGCAGGGGCCGCTGGCGGAGACAATCCTCGCGAAGCTGACGGATGCCCCGCTGGCGACGCTCGGCTATTACCGTTTCTTGCCGACGGCCGAGGTCGCCGGGCGGCGGGTGATGGTGTCGCGCACCGGGTACACCGGCGAGGACGGCTTCGAGATTTACTGCCGGCCGGAGGATGCCGTGGACCTGTGGGAGGCGATCATGGCGGCGGGCAGGCCGCTGGGCCTGGCGCCGGCCGGCCTGGGCTGCCGCGACACGCTGCGGTTCGAGGCCTGCATGCCGCTCTACGGCCATGAGCTGTCGGCGGCCATCTCGCCGGTCGAGGCGCGGCTGACCAAGTTCGTGAGCTTTGCCAAGGGCGAGTTCAACGGACGGGAGGTGCTGGCCAGGCAGGTCGAATACGGGCCGCCGCGCAAGCTCGTCGGCTTTGCGCTCACCGAGCGCGGCCTGGCCAGGGCGGAATACCCGGTGGTGGCCGACGGCCGGCGGATCGGCACGGTTACGACCGGTTCGTACGCGCCGACGCTCGATAAGAACCTCGGCATGGCGCTGGTGGAAGCGGACTACGCCAAGGCGGGCGGCAGAATCGCCGTCGAGATCCGCGGCAAGGAAGTGGCCGCCGAGATCATAGCACGCCCATTCTATAAACGAGAGGGGAAGAAAGCATGAATATTCCGCAGGAACTCAGGTACTCCAAGGAACACGAGTGGGTCAGGGTGGAAGGCAACAAGGCGACGGTGGGCATCACCGATTTCGCCCAGCACGAGCTGGGGGACGTCGTGTTCGTCGAGCTGCCCGCGGCCGGGGCGGCAGTAACCGCCGACAAACAGTTCGCCGTCGTCGAGTCGGTGAAAGCGGTGTCAGACATTTTCGCGCCCGTTTCCGGCACGGTAACGGCGGTGAATGACGCCCTGACGGACGCCCCGGAGACGATCAACGGCGATCCGTACGGAGCCGGCTGGATCGCGGTCATCGAGATGTCGGACTCCGGCGAGCTGGCGGCCCTGCTCGACAGCGCCGGCTACGAGAAGCATACGGCCGAGGGAGGCCACTGAAAATGACGAGAAGCTACCTGCCCCACACCGCGGCTGACCGGCAGGCGATGCTGGCGGCCATCGACGTGCGGGCGACGGAGGAGTTGTTCGCCGACATCCCGGTCGAGCTTCGCCTCGGCCGGCCGCTGGCCCTGCCGGCGGCGCTGGCCGAACAGGAGCTGGCCCGCCACCTGCAGGACCTGGCGGGCAAGAACGCCAGCCTCGGCGAGTACGCCTGTTTTCTGGGGGCCGGGGCCTATGACCACTACATCCCGAGCGTCGTCGACCACGTCATCGGCCGTTCGGAGTTCTATACCGCTTATACCCAGTATCAGCCGGAGATCTCCCAGGGCTATCTCCAGGCGCTGTGGGAATACCAGAGCATGATCTGCACGCTCACCGGCTTGGACGTGGCCAACGCGTCGCTGTACGACGGCGGCACGGCCCTGGCCGAGGCGACGATGATGGCCTGCGCGGCCACCGGCCGCCAGGAGGTCGTCGTCGCGCGGGCGGTCCACCCCCACTACCGGACAATCCTCGGCACTTACGCCATCGACCGCGGCATGGCGGTGAAGGAAGCGCCGTTCACGGGCGGCGTGACCGGCGCGGCCGATCTGGCTAAACTGGCCGGGCCGGCGACGGCGGCGGTGATCATCCAGACGCCCAACTTTTTCGGCTGCCTGGAGGACGTGGCCGCGGCGGCCGAGCTGGCCCATATGGCCGGCGCCTTGCTGATCGTGGCCGCCGACCCGATGGCCCTCGGCGTGCTGGAAGCCCCCGGCGCCCTCGGCGCCGACATCGTCGTCGGCGAGGGTCAGCCGCTCGGGCTGCCGGTGTCGTTCGGCGGCCCCTACCTCGGGTTTTTCGCCGCGACCGAGAAGCTGATGCGCAAGATGCCCGGCCGCATCGTCGGCCAGACGACCGATTTCGAGGGCACCCGCGGCTTCGTGCTGACGCTGCAGGCCCGCGAGCAGCATATCCGCCGCGAGAAGGCGACGTCCAACATCTGCTCGAACGAGGCGCTGTGCTCGCTGGCCGCGGCCGTGTACCTGACCGCCGTTGGCCGGGAAGGACTGCGCGAGGTGGCGGAGCTGTGCCTGAAGAAGGCCCATTACGCCCATGAGGAGCTGGTCAACCGCAAGGTGTGCCAGCCGGTGTTCGGCGCCCCCTTCTTCCAGGAGTTCGTCGTCCGCTGCGCCCCGCCGGTGGCGGCGATCAATGAGGCCCTGTACAAGGAGAGAATCATCGGCGGCTGCGACCTCGGCCGCTATTACCCCGAGCTGGCCGGCTGCATGCTGCTGTGCGTGACCGAGAAACGGACCAGGGCGGAGATCGACCGCCTGGTGCGGACGATGGAGGCGGTATCATGAGGAAGGCGGAGGCGTTGATCTTTGAAAAGGGCCAGCCCGGGCGGCGGGCGGTCGATCTGCCGGCCTGCGACGTGCCGGCGCCGGACGCGGCCGCCCTCATCCCGGACGCCTACCGGCGCAAGACGCCGGCCGCGTTGCCCGAGGTAAGCCAGCTCGAGCTGATGCGCCACTACACCGCCCTGTCGCGGCGGACGTTCGGCGTGGATACGGGCTTCTACCCCCTCGGCTCATGCACGATGAAATACAACCCGAAAATTAACGAGGATGCCTGCCGCTACGACGGTTTTGCCGCCATCCATCCCCTGCAGGACGAGGCGACGACGCAGGGGGCGCTCGAGGTCCTCGCCGCCATGGAGCGGTACCTGGCGGAGATCGCCGGCATGGACGCCGTGACGATGCAGCCGGCGGCCGGCGCCCACGGCGAACTCACCGGCATCAAGCTCATCCGCGCCTACCACCGCCACCGCGGCGAGCACCGCACCAAGGTTATCGTCCCCGACTCGGCCCATGGCACCAACCCCGCCACCGCGGCGGTGTGCGGCCTGGAGATCGTCGAGATCAAGTCCCACGCCGACGGGGCAATCGACCTGGACGCGCTGCGCGCTGCCGTCGGGCCGGACACGGCCGCCCTTATGCTGACCAACCCCAGCACGCTGGGACTGTTCGAACGCAACATCCGCGAGGTGGCGGCCATCGTCCACGCCGCCGGCGGCCTGCTGTACTACGACGGCGCCAACGCCAACGCCATCATGGGCGTGTCCCGCCCCGGCGATATGGGCTTCGACGTCATCCATTTCAACCTCCACAAGACGTTCGCCACCCCGCACGGCGGCGGCGGCCCCGGTTCCGGGCCGGTGGGGGTGAAGAAGGATCTTATCCCCTTCCTGCCGTCACCCGTTATCGTGGCCGAGGGCGGCAAGTACCGTCTCGATTACGACCGGCCGCTGTCGATCGGCAAGGTGCAGTCCTTCTACGGCAACTTCGGGGTGATCGTCCGCGCCTACGCCTATATCCGGGCCATGGGCCCCGACGGGCTGCTGGCGGCCAGCGAGGACGCCGTGCTGAACGCCAACTACTGCCTCAGCCGCCTAAAGGGAAAGTACGATTCGCCGTTCGACCGCTTCTGCATGCACGAGTGCGTGCTGACGTCGAAAAGCCAGAAACCGTACGGCGTGAGGACGCTGGATATCGCCAAGCGCCTGCTCGATTACGGCTACCATCCGCCGACCATCTACTTCCCGCTGATCGTCGAGGAGGCGCTGATGATCGAGCCGACCGAGACGGAGAGCAAGGAGACGTTGGACGGCTTCATCGAAGCGATGCTAAAGATCGCCGCCGAGGCGGAGGAGGACGCGGCCATCGTGAAGAACGCCCCGGTGACGACCGTTGTGGGGCGGCTCGACGAGGCGGCCGCCGCCCGCAA
>MTLD01004346.1_pt1 | contig 10839 bp, 10 predicted proteins | sample 1982471 | NCBI WGS metagenome assembly MTLD01 (sample SAMN05712604, study PRJNA340218) | biofilm metagenome | isolation source: sample SPM anode biofilm adapted to -50 mV | place: USA | collected 2012-02-03
CCCGGCCGCCTACATAGACGGTGCCGGAGGCGGCGCAATGGGCGCTGGTGTCGCCGCCGTCGCCCTTGACGACGATGCGGCCGCCGGCGTTAAGCCAGCCGACGTCGGCCGGGGCCGGACCTTCGACGATTATTTCCGTGCCTTCCATGCACATCGAGCCTACGCGCTGGCCGGGGTTGGTGACGACGAATTTGAGCGGCTTGCCTTCCGGATGCCAGAGCGGACCGCCGATGTCGTGCTGGCCGGCGGCTTCGATGTAGAATTCGTTCTCGCCTTGGGCCAGTGCGTCGTAGATTGCCTGCAGGAGGTCCTGCGTAGGCATTCTGGTGTTGCCTTCGAAGGCTTTGATCTTAAACACTACGCATCCCTCCTAACATGCATAAGATATCGCCAGTTTGTCGGCGATGGCTTTGTCGGTGGTGACGAGGGCATCGGAGCGGCCGACCGGCAGCGAGCTGTTGCCGATGGGGGCCATCATCTTCCGCAGTTCGCTGTCGAGGGCGAGCATGTAGTCGACGATGTTCTGGGCCGCCTTATCGATGTCGAGGCGCCTGACGAGGCGCGGGTCCTGGGTGCAGATGCCGGTGGGGCAAAGGCCGGTGCTGCAGGCGTTGCAGCGGCCGTCTTCGTTGCCGATGCAGCCGCACAGCTGGATGAGCAGCTTGCCGAGAAAGACGCCGTTAGCGCCGAGGCAGATCATCTTGAAGGCGTCGGCCGCGGCATTGCCGGTGAGGCCCAGGCCGCCGCCGGCCCATAGGGGTATCTGGCCCTGGCGGCCCTGCTTGACGGCGGCCAGGTAGCATTCGCGGACTTTGGAGACGACGGGGTGGCCGGTGTGGTCGAGGGATACTTCGTTGGCCGCGCCTGTGCCGCCCTGGATGCCGTCGAGGAAGAACCCGCCGCAGATCTTGTAGGGGTCGCGGAGGAGGTTGTTGTAGACCGAGACCGAGGTGGCGGAGGCAGCGCATTTGATGGCGACGGGGACGCGGAATTTGAAGGCGGCGTTCAGCGACATGTGCATTTTCTGCACCGATTCCTCGATGGAGTAGAGGCCCTGGTGGTTAGGCGGGGAGTTGAGGTCGGCCTTGGGGACGCCGCGGATGGCCTGGATGTGCTCGGCGACCTTGGCGGCCGGCAGCAGCCCGCCGTCGCCCGGTTTGGCCCCCTGGCCGATCTTGATGAGGATGCCGGCCGGATCGACTTTCATGAGCGGCAGGGCTTTGATGATCCGGTTCCAGCCGAAGTGGCCGGAGGCGATCTGGATGATCATGTATTTGAGGTATTCGGATTTCATGAGTTGGACGGGCATGCCGCCTTCACCGGAACTCATGCGCACAGGCAGGTTGTATTTTTCGTTGAGATAGGCGGTGGCGAGGCACACCGCTTCCCAGGCCCTGGTGGAGAGGGCGCCGACGGACATGTCGCTGAAGATGACGGGGTAGATCCAGCGTACGGGCGGCGTCCAGTCGGCCAGCTTGAGCTCGCCGCCGTCGATGTTGAAGGGCAGTTCACCCGGCAGCAGCACGCGGCCGAAGGGGGCGAGGATGTCGAAGGTATGGCGCTCGGAGTCGAGGGAAGGGTCGGTCATCTGGGAGATGCGGCCGACGACGATCTTATCGAGGGTGCGGTCTTTGATGAGGTTGTTGCGGCCGCCGCGCTTGATGGGGTTGCCGCCGCTGCGGGCCAGCATATTGAGGCGCGAATCTTCGTTACGCATGGGGCGGATGGCCCGGTTGGGGCAGACCTTCTCGCACATGCCGCAGCCTCGGCAGGCATTGGCGACGCTGTTTTTCTGCCTGATGACCGGGATGGCGCGATGGGTCTGCGTGGGTTCGGGGACATAGCCGGTGGAGATGGTGACCGACCGCCGCTCGACGCCGGCCTCGATGGCTTTGAAGGTGCAGACGGCGATGCAGCTGCCGCACATGGTGCAGCGGGCGGGGTTGTATTCGATTTTCCACGGCAGGTCGTTGAATATGACGTCCTGGACTTTGGTCATTGTTTCCATCGCTGCACCTCCAGGTCGGGGGTAATCACGACGACTTCCCGTTCGTCGGGGTAGACGTCGCGGGCCGGGTCGCGGTCGGGTACGATGACGTTGAGGCCGCAGACTTCGGACGAGATGGCGATGGTGGTGCCGTCGCCGCCGACGACGACGGGACGCAGTTTCTTGGAGTCGCAGCAGGTGATGAGGCTGTTGTCGGGCAACATGCCGATGATGGTGTTGGGGCCGTTGATCTCGAGGTGGCCGAGGGACTGGCGGATGAGTTTTAATTCCGCTTTGTCGGGCCGTCGCTCGATTTCCTCGAAGGGCAGGGGGGTGATGACGTGTTTATAGTATTTGATAGGCCATTTGAGCTGATGGAGGACGTAGTGGAGGGTGTAGAGGAAGTTCTGCGAATCGGACTCGAAACCGATGTAGCCGCGGTGCAGCGATTTCTGGTATTCTTTGTTCTTGGTATAGAAGGTGTTTTCGCCGTTGGCGCACAGGGTGTAGCCCTGAAGGAAGAAGGGGTGGGCGGCGTAGCGGACAATTTCGTAGTTGGTGTTCTGGCGGCACTGGACAACAACGTTTTTGGCCATGAGTTCGCCGCCGTCGTCCCACAGCCGGAAGTAGACGGCGATGTCGCGGGGGTCGCCGATTTCTTTGAGGGTTAGCACGTCCGGCCATAGGGAGAAGGCATATCCCTGGTCTTCTTTTTCGAGCATCGCCCGGAGGGCGAGCCGGGTGTCGAGGAGCAGATCCCCCTTGGCCGCCTCGGTGGCGCTGGCGTACTGCTCCGGGTAGTCGTAACAGCGGAAGATGTAGTGGGGCATGGCCTTGATGTCGAGCCCCGGCTTGCGGTTGAGCTTCGGCACCCACTCGTAGGTCCGCGTGAAGTTGTGGGCCTCCATGTAGTTTTCGACCATTTGCGCGCCCTTTTGGGTGCAGGCCAGCGATAACAGCGGCTTATCCTTGTACTGGGCAAACACGCCGTCCAGGTCTTGCATGATCATCGCAAAGCCCGAGTTGTCGTGCCCCTCCTGCTGCGGCAGCATCAAGCGCAAGGCCTGCGACGGGTGAAACGCCACTTTGCTCTTGATCGCACCGATTCGGCACATATGGGCCACCTCTCTCCTAAAAAGATTAGATAATATAAATGACTTCATCACAAAGGCGGAGCCTTCGCCAAATAAAAATACCCGGCGAAAGATCCCCCGATACTACGGGACCTTCCGCCGGGTATTTTATCCCCACGGTGTAACGCTGGCCGCGTCTGTGCCGCTCGGTCCAGGCCGCCGTTGGCGCGGAACCCTAGGCACACTCCCTGTATAGACATTTGTCCTGGACTGTGATACTTGGTTGTTAAGCTAATTATAAAAAGGAGTTTTTTTGTTGTCAATATGCAAATAAATAAAATTTTATTCTGATAAATCCCGTAGTTTTGGCCCTGGACGGCGTGTGTCGCCGTCACGAATTGTATATTTATGCAAGTCGAAGTACTCAAGCAGCGGCAGGGCAATCTTGCGGGAAGTGGCGAGTAGGTCGCGGAGTTGAGCCACTGTCAGCGTGGGGTTGGCCGCAAAATGCTTTTGGATAAGCCCGGCAATGTTCTGAATTGTTTTTCTGTATACAAGTATCTCGCCAATCCGGACAAGTGTGCCCTGGCGTAAAAGTATTTCTTGCGCGGCTTTAATTTTGTCGGCGGGAAGGGACATTTTCCCGGCCAGCGCTTGCCAGTCTATGCCGGTTAGCCCGCTGTCTTCCAGGGCGGCCTCCGCTTTGGCGACGACGTCTTGCCGCCAGTCGCTGTGGCGGCTGGCAAATTCTTTGAGGGCGACGTCGGCGCCGCTTACGTGTATGGCGCCACTTGCCCGCCAGTGAGCAAGGAGGGCGTCGAAAGGCCGCTCTTTGAGCCCGAGCTTTCGGCGAAGGATTTCCCGGGCCAGCCCGGGACGGTCCGGTTGTTCGCGATGGTAGGCTGCCAGCACCGTTGCCAGCCGCTCGCCCAAGGCGGCCAGGACGGTGGCGTCAAGGTAATATTCGCCGAGACGGACGCATGTGCCGGTGTCCGCCAGGCGCACAAGGGCCGCGTCGATCACGGCGTCGTTGATATAGCCGGCTGCCTGGCCGATGTCTTCGCGCTGCGCCGGCTGGTCAAGGTCGACAAGCACCGCGGCGATTATCGCCAAAGGATCGGCGGTGGCGATGGCGGCGGCCAACTGCAGCCGAGCAGGGCGGAGGCGGCGGCTGTTGGTTCCCGGCGCCAGTAGGGTGACGCCGCCCAAAAGATGCTGGGGTGAGTAGCGGCGGATTATGCCCCGGTCGCCGAGACCGGCGGGAAGCGACTGCTCGAGGATGAGGCGGACGAATCGCGACGGCTGGTCTTTGAAGTAATGGACGCGGGCGAGAAATTCTCCTGTGCCGAGGTGAAGGCGGACGCGCGTGGCGGCAGGTATTTCTTCGCGCCAGTCGGCGACCGCATCCCAGACGGTGCTGGTGTGCCCGCGATCGGCGGCGCTGAGAGCCATGCCGCGGCCGACATCTTCGCTGCCCGTGCCGCCAAGGTTGATTGCGGCCCGCTGGCCGGCACGGATGTTTTCGCTTTTTTCGCCGTGCCATTCAAGGCCGCGGACCCGCACGAGGGTACCGGCAGGGTAAAGGCGCAGGCTGTCGCCGACGCCCGCGGTGCCGCTGAGCACGGAGCCGGTGACGACAGCGCCGTGGCCTTTGACGGTGAAGGCGCGGTCGATCCAGAGCCGGAAGGGGGCCTGACTGTCGCGCGTGGCCACGATGGAAGCGGCGGCCAGCAGCGTGGCCTTCAGCTCGGCAAGCCCCGCGCCGCTGACGGCCGAGACGCGCAAGCGGGGCGCCGCGGCTAGAAAGGTGCCGGCCAGAAAGGCGGCGATGTCCTCTTCCACAAGGGCCAGCCAATCGGGGTCGACTTTGTCGATCTTGGTTATGGCGACAACGCCGCTTTTTACGCCATAGAGGCTAAGCATGGCAAGGTGTTCGCGGGTTTGGGGCATTACCCCTTCGTCGGCGGCGATGACGAGCATGACCAGGTCAATGCCGCCTGTGCCGGCCAGCATGTTTTTCAGAAATCGCTCGTGCCCCGGCACGTCGACGATGCCGGCGGTAATGTCGGGGCCGAGGGGCAGGGAGGCGAAGCCGAGGTCGATGGAGATGCCGCGCGCTTTCTCTTCTTTGAGCCGGTCGGTGTCCGTACCTGTGAGGGCCTTGATGAGAGCGGTCTTGCCATGATCAACATGTCCGGCGGTGCCGATGATGATGTATTTCATGACTGGCTACCGCCCAAAGCGGCGAGGGCGCGGCGTACTTCCCCCATATCTTCCGGCGACAGGCAGCGCACGTCCAGCAGTATGCTGTCATCCTGGACGCGTACGATTACGGGAATGGGTCGCACGCGCAGCTGTCTTTCTGCCTCTGCGGTGCTCATGGTTACCGGTTTTACTCGCACGCCCCAGCCGGGAAGGTCGACGGCCGGGAGGGCGCCGCCGCCGGCCTGAGAGGCCAGCGGGACAACTTCGCTGCGCATGTGCGGCAGGTCGCTCAGCAAAGCGGCTAGCGCGCCGGCACGGGCGGCCAATTCTTCGCTCGATGCTTTCAGCATGCACTGCACGGGGATGTCGCGCTCCGGTGTGCCGACGATATAGTCGAGCAGCGTGCCTTCGAGCGCGGCAAGGGAGAGCTTGTCGATGCGGATGGCCCGTAGCAGGGGATGGTGGCGAAGCATGTCGATGTACACTTTTTTGCCGGCGATTATGCCGGCCTGGGCGCCGCCGAACAGCTTGTCGCCGCTGAATGTTACGACGTCCATGCCGGCGGCGAGCCGCTCGCTCACCGTCGGTTCGCGCCAGACGTCGCTTTCGATCGCCCGGATGGTACCGCTGCCGAGGTCTTCGATTAGCGGCAAACCATTCGCCCGGGCCAGGGCGACGAGGGCGGCATCCTCGGGCTGGGCGGTGAAGCCGAGGATGCGGTAGTTGCTGGTGTGTACCTTGAGGATGGCGGCCGTATTGGGGCCGATGGCTCGCTCGTAATCGCGCTGGTGGGTTTTGTTGGTCGTGCCCACTTCTATCAGGGTGGCGCCGCTTTGTGCCATTACTTCCGGCACGCGGAACGAGCCGCCGATTTCCACCAGTTGGCCTCGGCTGACGATGACTTCCCGGCCGCAGGCCAGTGCCGAGAGGACAAGCAGGACGGCGGCGGCGTTGTTGTTGACGACAAGGGCGTCTTCCGCTCCGGTCAGAGCGGCCAGACGTCCGGCAACATGGCTGTAGCGGCTGCCGCGTTCGCCGCTTGCGAGATCGTACTCCAGGGTGCTGTAGCCGGCTGCAACATCGGCTAACCGGGCAATGGCCCGTGTGCTGAGGGGCGCGCGGCCAAGGTTGGTATGGAGCACGACGCCGGTGGCATTGACCACGGTGCGCAGACTAGGCTCTGCGGTGCGGGCCAGTAAAGCGCGGGCAATTTCTATTACCGTGGCGGGATCGGCAGCCGCATCTAGGCCGGCAAGCAAACGCTCACGCATCTGGTCGACAGCCCGGCGCAGGATGTCTACCAACAGGCCGTGCGGCAGGGCGGCGAGATCGGGCTCGTTGGCGGCGGCGAGCAGCAGCTTGTCTATCGCCGGGAGGTTGCGCAATTTCGCGGGGCGATTTTCCATAACGATCCTCCGGATTGTTCCATGTTTTCTATATTATATTCCAATTCCGGCGGCCTTTTCCTGTCAATGAATAGCAGTGGACAAAAAAAGACATACTGGAAGTGTAGCCTCTTTGACAGGAGTCCTTATGCTCAATCGCCTTTTTGATTTCAGCCCGTCAGAATCAGAATTGAAATTCAGCATCCATCAACCACACGGACGGCATGAGTTCTCGTTGGTCGTCCGCTCTGTCCTGCGGGAGGCAACGGCAACAGGCCGGGTGATCGTTGTCCTCTGCATCGGCACCGACCGCTCGACCGGCGATGCTCTCGGTCCGCTCACCGGCAGCCGACTGCAGGCGCTTCAGGTTTATCCTCACGTGTTCGGCACCCTCGACGACCCGGTCCATGCCACTAACCTTCCCGAAGCGCTCAACACTCTCAACAGCACATTTGCCAACCCCTACATCGTCGCGGTGGATGCCTGCCTAGGCAGGCTGGAAAGCGTCGGTTTCGTGACGGTGGGCCGCGGGCCGCTCCGCCCCGGTGCGGCGGTAAACAAAGATTTGCCGCCTGTCGGCGATATATGCATTACCGGCATCGTCAATGTCGGCGGTTTTATGGAACACCTTGTGCTGCAAAGCACGCGGCTGAATCTGGTCGTCAAGATGGCTGACGCCATCGCTTACGGCTTGGCGGGCGGGTTGGAGGAAATTAAGAAGGGTATCAGCGTCAGCTGATACCCTTCATTTTCTTACAGGCGGTCGATTTCGTCCAATATTTCTTCCGCTGATTTGCCGGCGGCGCTGATGACCGGTACTTCCGTGAGGGTGTCCTGGATGCTCATCAGGTTGATGTCCGCGCCGCTCACGACGATGGCATCAACGGTATCGAGATTTGTCTGGTCGAGCGATACCACCTCATAGCCTTCTGTTTCAAGCAGATCAATTACGTTCGTTAAATTTTGCTCTACGGCGATGATCCCCTGGATCATTCTGCTTCACCTCCGCTGATAGTTTCTCTGGTTTATATTTCTTTATACCGCCTGTCAGCCCAGCTTGTTGTCGAGTTGCACGGCCACTTCCTCCGGGGTCAGCCCGGCAGCGTTGACGAGGGCGGTATTTTCAGCGGATCCCTGCCTGACGTCGCCGGTAAGCGGCGCCCCTCTGTAAACGACAGCTTCCACCGGCCGTACCCAAGAATCGGCATCCACGATCTGATAACCTTGGCTGCTCAGATGTTCCCGCACAGGCTGCAGATTCGGGTCCACCGCGATAAGCCTCGCCATAAAAAACACCCCCGCAGTTATTGTTTGCGGAGGTGTTCTTTTCATTCATGTCAACTTTTTGCCGGGCTAACCTTGGCGTCGTGCGGCGGCGCGACTGTTTCGGTTTTGTCGTTGCCTTGGCGCATCTCGCAGGAGCCTTTGAAAACTGCGCCTTCGCCGATGATGAGAACGCCGGTTTTGATATCGCCGTAGAGGCGGGCGGTCGACGTGAGCTCGAGCTTGTCAAAAACGTCGACATTCCCGTGGACAGTGCCGGCGATCATGGCGCTTCGGCCCTTAACCTGGGCACGGACGACGCCTGTTTCGCCGATAATTACGTCGCCCTTCGAGGCGATTTCGCCTTCGACCTGCCCATCAACCCGGATTGTGCCTCCGGCGGACACGTTGCCCTTAAACTGGCTAGCCTGCCCGATGATCGTTTCGACCTGCTCCGTAAATACGGGAGCCCGCTTGTTGCTTCCAAACATTTAGTCTCGCTCCTCAGCTACAAAAAGTTTGCCGGATTAACCACGGTGCCGTTGACGCGAATCTCATAGTGGCAATGGGGGCCCGTGCTATAACCAGTGCTACCCATATAAGCAATGGTGTCGCCCTTTTTGACTGTCTGGCCTTCATTTACGAGCAGTTGCGAGTTGTGCCCGTAAACGGTGACGATGCCATTATGATGGTCGATCTGAACCATATACCCGTAGCCGCTGTACCAGCCGCTGAAAGCAACCGTGCCGTCAGCTGTGGCCACAATCGGCGTACCGTAATCGTTGGCGATGTCGATGCCGGGGTGCCAGTCGCCGCCCCACCGCCATCCGAACCGCGAGGACACGTCACCGTAGGTGGGCCAGATGGATGGCGTTGCCGCCAAGCGCGCATTGCGGTCGACAATCTGGTCGCGCAGGGTCGCGAGACTCTGTTCTCGGGCTTTGGCCGTAGCCTGTAAATCCTTTACCAGGTTGGCAAGGTCGTTGATCTGAGGTTTGACGGTAGGACCGCCTTGTCCACCAGGCAGGGTCGGGCGGACGGTCCCCGAACGGGAAGCGGGGAGTTCGTCGCTGTTGACGAGCCGGCGGATATCGGCGTCCAACTGATTAAGGCGGTTCATGTCTTCCTGCAATGTAGCCGTCGCCTTGGCCAGTTGCTCGATCTGTTTACCCTGGGAAGTGTTCACTTGCCGCAGTTGCTCAAGTTCCGCCTTCTCGGTGTTGGCCACGTTAACGGTGTAGCGATAGTGGATAAAGGTTCCCACCGTTAATACCATAACCAACCCAAGAGCGGCGGCGGCAAATTTTATTGCTTTTATGGGTATTCGAACGCTAAGGATGTTTTTTCCGTGGTGGGGAACGAACATCAGCGTGTATTCACGCCGGTCGGGAATAGCCTTCGCTGGTGCGGCTACTTTTTGTCGAGAGGAGCTAGGGGTCCTGGGTTCGCCACTCCCTGGGTTACAAACAGGCAATATTTTCACCGTCCTTTCGACAAAAAGTGTTAGCCATGCTGGAGCCTTTTAATATTCTCTGTTTTGGACAAATTATCCTGCTATCGCTTAGAAAAAATTTCCTTGGCTTGCGCCAAAGCCTGCTTTTCCTCGGCCGTGAGAAAATATGTAGACTGGCCGGCGGTTACCGGCTTTGCGTAAACCCGTGATTCGCTGCGGCTGTATATGCTGGACAAGATGACCCCGTTGTCATGGCTGTCGAGGAGCGCAACAGCAAAACTAAGATCGCTGCCGGTATCTTCGAAGGCATTGAAACGCACTACACCCATTTTTTGAATGCAGTTCTGCAGGCGCACATCCATTTGCTTGCATTCCTGCTCAAGGGCAACCACTCTCGCGGTTGCGTCTTTGACCGTGTCGATGTGCTGAAAGAGGATGTTTTCGAGGTTGGTCCCGTCCACTCCCTCCATCATCTTCTTGTAGCGGCGGTTGAGTTGGGCCAGCTTGATATTGATGTTGATAAATACTATGAGGGCAATAAAAATAAGAATGGTGAGGGCGATTATGACATATTCGAGGTTTGCCGTAAGCCAGGCGGTGAATTGGGCCATATAGTCCATTCGAAGGTCGCTTCCCCTTTCTTGCCCGGCCCGAAGGGCGCGGGCGTCAATCTCCGTTTTTTTATTTTGTCGAAATTTTTTCGGCGGCGATACGCGCGATGGCTTCGAGGGCTACGGCAATATCGGTCTCCGCCGTAAAACAGCCCGGGCTGAAGCGGATTGTTCCCGTGGCCAGCGTGCCAATGGTTTTGTGCGCCCACGGAGCGCAGTGCAGTCCGCCCCTGGCGGCGATGGCGTATTCCCGGTCGAGACGATATGTCACCTCGCCGCTATCGAGCGTACCTACGGTGAACGACACGACGGCCGCGCGCGGCACGCCTAGCGGCGGCCCGTATATTTGAACCCCGTCAATGGCGCTCAGCCCGGACATGAGTGCCTCTGTCAGGTGCCGTTCCGTGGCGCGGATAGCTTCGAGCCCGCGCTTGCGGATGTAGCGGACGCCGGCAAGCAGACCGGCAATGCCGGGCAGGTTGGGAGTGCCGCCTTCCAGCCTATCGGGGTAAAACTCCGGCTGGCGGTCGGATTCCGACTGGCTGCCTGTTCCGCCGTGGCGGAACGGCGTCACCATTATGTTTTCCTTCAAGTAGATGCCGCCGGTGCCCTGCGGGCCAAGCATGCTTTTATGGCCGCTGAAAGCCAGGATGTCGATACCGTCGGCCGCGATGTCGATCGGCTCCGCGCCGGCTGTTTGGGCGGCGTCGACGATGAGGAGCGCGCCGGCGGCATGGGCGAGCCGGCCGATTTCCGCCAGTGGCATCAGGGTGCCGGTGACGTTGGAGGCATGGGTGACGACGACGGCAGTTGCCCTGCTCGCCAGGGCGGCTTGCATAGCGGCGAGCGGCAGCCGGCCCGC
>MTLD01001053.1_pt1 | contig 10812 bp, 20 predicted proteins | sample 1982471 | NCBI WGS metagenome assembly MTLD01 (sample SAMN05712604, study PRJNA340218) | biofilm metagenome | isolation source: sample SPM anode biofilm adapted to -50 mV | place: USA | collected 2012-02-03
TCCCATTATCTGCGAGGTATCAGTATAATGAAACATGCCAACATATGGATATGACACAAGAGAACTTCTCAGTCAAGGAGGTAATAGTATGGCCCAAGACAAAACGCTAACCTGTCGAGATTGCGATAGAGAGTTTACCTTCAGCGCATCAGAACAAGACTTCTTTGCCGAAAAGGGTTTTACCAATGAACCTGGCCGCTGCCCTGATTGCCGTGCGGCCCGCAAACAGCAGAACTCTGGTGGCGGCTATAGTCGCGGAGGCGGTTTTCAGCGGCGTGAGATGCATCCGGCTACCTGTGCGGAGTGTGGCAAAGAAACACAAGTCCCCTTCCGCCCCAGTGGTGACCGGCCCGTCTATTGCAGTGAGTGCTTTAGCCGCAACAACCGCCACTAGATAAAGTTGGACTGTTGCTGCGGAATCGGGTAATGCTGTTTGGGAGAGTATCTGTGGCGAAATTGTTAGAAAGGCAGAGGAAAGAATATGGCTAAAACGTTTAGATGGACGTTTTATCTGGATTCACACGAAAACTGGCGCTGGAAGCGCAAAGCCTCTGCAAATCAAGGAGTTGCGTATTCGGAGGGTTTTCGGAATAAAGTCGACTGTATAAATAACGCGCGGAATTTCGGTTACGTGGTAGATGAAAAAGCAGCGACTCTTTCGCGAGATCCGTTTTCGGATGCCCAAAGCCCGGAGCCCGAATAAACGATATGATAATCAGAACAACTACAGGCATCTTTTATTCGCACTTTCCCCAAAATTAGAGATGCATGGCCTGTTCGTAATCGAACAGCTTGCTGTATTCGACAGTGTAGGTATAGGGGCTGAATATCCCGAAATAATGCAGGGAGGGCAAAAGGAGCAACCTTGTACTATACAAGTGACCTCTCCAGGAAAAACCAGCGATGAAGCTTCCTGGGGAGGTCCTAATGAGGGGGCCAAGCAATTACCCTATTACCGCCATTTTAGCGACCAGTTGAAGCCGAAAGCGCGTATCCATTCTTAGAAAAAACCTAGGTATAAAAGTGAAGAAAACAGATAAAGCCGGAGGGGCGCAAGCCGCGCCAACTCTGGCTGCTTTGTTTACACAAGACGTTTTTATCGGACCTGGTGATTGCCCCGAAGGACTCATCTTCGGGCATGACTTGCTGTTCTGGGGGAATCAGGCCTCCTGTTTCGTTTGGTCAAAGTTAGAGTGTTTGGAATGCCTACATATAAAACAACGACGCTAGAATGGCAACTGATATCCCTACATAGATAATTGCAGCAATAAACATTTTCCATGGCGTCTTGGAACGAAATCCGGGCAGTCGTCGCCAGTTTGGAAATGGTTGTTCCACGGCCAGATTCTTTTTGAAGCCACAATGGGGACAATACATTAAATCGCGCTCGTCAACCACTCCGCACATGGGACACTTCATACTTACACCCCGCGACTAACTTGCTAAGTTTTATTATCATGCCTGCCAAGGAGCTTTGAGAGGAGCGTTATGATTTTTTTCCCGGATAGTCGGCGACGAACGCACCGGTGGTCTTGCCAACCCCGTCGGCAGGAGTCGTTAGTATAGCTGCCGGTACCTCTGTGGAAGCTTTCTCAACATCAGAAGGGCTAAAAGAGAAGCCGGCCTTTTCTATGAACGCCATGCGCGCTATTTCGTCCGTAAGGCCGGTGACGGCACGGGCGAACTCTTCGTCGGTTTTTAAACGCTCAAGAAAGGCTTTCGCCGATTCCAAGCTCATTGACATTACCTCCTTAATTCACAGGCCAAGCTTCACGCCGATTCGGAAACTCCGAAAAATGAGCTGGTCATTGCCAGCTCCCAGAGTGAACAGTAAAGTTTAAGGGTTTCTTTTCATCTGAGCTCTGGTTACCGCCCGCAGTTGATCTTTCGATTTCTTCTTTTGGCCGTCCTTGTTGCCGCCCATACGAGTTACCTCCCTGGTTATACTTCCCAATGATTACATGCTAGGTGGCGTTGGGTGGGGCGATTGACTCTGCTCCATGGACTAGGGAGGCGGCAAGGGCCACGCTTTCCTAGCCGCCCCTGATCCAGGAAACCGCCCGCCGTTAGAACAGGCTGTCTCTTGAAAGGTAGTATGGCGCTACCGTCCTAACTTATACGAGGCAAGACGGTCGTCCCGGGGGTCAGATGAAGACCGCCGGTGGAGTAATAAAGCCAGAGGAGCCGGCATTGCCGGCCCCTCATCCTTCTTACTTATTCTGACTTTCTTTCTTGTTTTTGTTCATGTTCGCGATTTCCTTGGAGAAGTTCAGATTCTGGCGGGAATTTTCGTTGTTTTCGCAACCCTGGCAATTCTGCTCGTTGCTCAATTTTATCACCTCCCAGAGGTATTTTAACCGGACATATGTAGGCCATGCTTGCCAATCGTTTGCGGAACAGGCATATTTAGTCATATTGAAGTCATCGAATGTCCCTAACCTTTCTAGTGCCTATATTTTCAACGAATGCTTACTATCCGCCGGGGAATTCTAATATTAGGTTCAATAAATGATAAAGGGAGGGGTTTTGATGTCGCGGAGCAGAAAACCTGTGAACCCGAATGCCGAACAGGCCCTTAACCGTTTGAAAGAAGAAACGGCAGCCGAAATTGGGCTCCAGAATTATGCCAACACGTACAAAGGCGCCCTCACCTCTGCCGACAACGGCCGGGTAGGCGGCCATATGGTCCGCAAGATGATCGAAGCCCAGGAACAGAGTTTTGCGGGTTCCGCTGGTACTATGGGTAAAACCGGCACAGCCAGCACGGCCGGTCAGCAGACCATTACCAGCAAGCATAATATCGGCAGCTAACCCGCGTTGGGGTGTAAAGACTTGTGCTGTGAGAAGAGGAGGCAAAAACCTCCTCTTCTTTTTGGCTTGAAGGAGGGGGAAGCATAGATATCGGCACTGGTCGCTGAAGAAACTGACACATCATTGCAAGTAAAAAGAGGAGACGCGCTCCTCTTTTTTTACTGGCGGGTGAATTCCGCAGCCAGCCGCACCTCTTCGCCGACCTGTTGCTGCGGGGCGAGGAAGGGTTTGTACCAGTCCTTGGCGGTCACCAGGTCCGATAACTGGTGATGTTGCTGAATGGCGAGCAGGAGCTGACTGGCGAACAGTTGCCGGAGCTGCGGGTTGGCGGTCTCGGTTAGGGCCATCGCCAGAGAGAAGACGGCAAATTTCGAGTCTTTGATCATATCCGACCCGATCGTCGGGTCACCGAGCGTGGTCTTGCCCATCAACATGTCGAGTATTCCCATGGCTACCTCCTAATGTCCTATATCTGCGCCGGTACAGAATTCCTGGTACTGGCGCAGCGCATTCTGTTTACTTTGCAGGCAGGTTTCCATGAAGGCTTTCATGTCCTCGTCCTGGACCATCGCCAGGCTGGCCTGGAGCTTGGTCGCGACCGTCACCTCGCTGCGGATGATCTCGTGCAGCTCCAAGGCTTCGTGGGGAGCCAGGCGGGTTGCATTATTCACTTTCGTCACCTCGGTCTTTCTTTGTTCGCATGGCTCCTTCAGTGGAGCTGCGGCTTGAGTATAACCTTGATGCAATCGTCGGTCTTAGTGTCGAATATCCGGTAGCCCGTTTCTGCTTCCGTAAGCGGCAGGGTATGGGTGACGATGTCGCCCGGATCGAGCTTGCCTTCGGCCACCATGTCGTACAGGAAGGGCATATACGGGATCACCGGAGCCTGGCCTGTCTTCAGGTTGACGTTGCGGTTGAAGATATCGCCAAGCGGGAAGGCGTTGTAACGGGCGCCGTAAACGCCGGTCACCTGGATCGTGCCGCCTTTGCGGACGGCCTGGGTGGCGATGACCAGCGAGCCCATGGCGCCGCCTTGCAATTTGAGGCCGGTGGCGACGTATTCCAGCGGCGTCATTTTGCCGTCCATGCCCACGCAGTCGAGCACGACATCGGCGCCGCCGTGGGTAAGCTCTTTCAGGTATTCGCCCGTGTTGTCGTGCTGTTCGAGATTAACCGTCTCGACCTTATTGGTCCGTTCGGCGTGCTGCAGCCGGTAGTCGATGTAATCGACGGCGATTACCCGTTTGGCCCCTTTCATCCAGGCGAACTTCTGGGCCAGCAGGCCCACCGGCCCGCAGCCGAGGACGATGACGGTATCGCCTTCTTTGATGCCGGCGTTGTCTGCCGTCCAATAGGCGGTAGGCATGGCGTCGGCGAGCAGGACGAGCTTTTCGTCAGGCACCTCGGAACCGTCGGGAACGCGGAAGGGCGTGAAGTTGCCGTAGGGGACGCGCATGAATTCCGCCTGCCCGCCGGGATAGCCGCCGAAGGTGTCCGAGTAGCCGAAGAACCCGCCGTTCTGGCCGTGGGGGTTGGAGTTGTCGCATTGGCTGGTTAGCCCGCTGCGGCAATATTCGCATACTCCGCAGCTTACGTTGAAGGGGATGACGACCCTGTCCCCCTTTTTCAGCTTTGTTACCTCCGGGCCGGTCTCCTCGACCACCCCGAGGGGTTCGTGGCCGATAACGTAGCCCTGCGGCAGGTTGGGGACCATGTTGTGGATGAGATGCAGGTCCGAGCCGCAGATAGCGCTGGCCGTTATCCTAACGATGATGTCGTCGGGTTTTTCGATGGTAGGGTCGGGCACTTGCATGACCTTTACGTCTTTCATGCCCTGGTAAGTGACGGCTTGCATTACGATAGCCCCTTCCTGTTGCTGTTTAGCGTGGTCGGGAACATGCCCTGCTTGCTCGTATCGCCGGGGAAGAGGTCCAGCCCGGCGATCATCAGTGCCGCCTCGGCCGATTTCACGTCCACGTGGGCCTGGTGGCTCAAATCCTCGGGGTGAAGCCAGCCTTTGGCCATCATCAGATCGGCCGTCTCGCCGTAGAGGGCGATTGCGCTTTGCAACTGGTTAAGCAGCGTTGCCCTCACCTGGGGGCTGGTCGCTTCCGTCAGGGCCAGCGCGTAGGTTCTCACGCCGTTTTTGGCTGTCAGCAAAAATTCCATTGCCACCGTCGAGTCGGCGATTTCCGGCATGCCGACGGCGTTGGCGACGTCCAAGTAATCGTTTTTCATTCGCTCACCTCCTTACTGCAGCGTGGCGCCGGACTGGTAGATCCTCATCAGTTCGCCGGCCGCCGTCATCGACTGGGTAACGTCTTTTTCCAACAGCAGCTTGAGGTCCTGGTCGAAAACCACGCCGGACATCATCTTGGACTTCACCATGCAGACCGTCTTGAAGTTGAGCAGCTCGTGCAGCTCCATCGTTTCATGGAAAGCCAGGCGGGCATTCGCGCTGCCGGGCTGCGTAACGCCGCTCAAACCTGGCCCGGGCGGCGTCATGTTTGGCTGGGCGGGGTTCTGTTGCAACTGTCCCTGGGGCGCCATAAACTCACCTCCGGAAAATTATGTGTTTATTCTCCCCTGGTAGCCTGGGGCTATGCAGCGGGGATAAGCAAAGGATTAGCGGCGAGCGGACGGGTAGATACTATACTGGGGAGGTGGAGTGATGGATGGCAAACTGCAGGGAGTAATGCAAACAAGCACTCCGGCCGGGGCTGTCGCAATGAGCGGGCTAAGCTTACTGCAAGGAGTAACTGACCAACAGGCCACGATCCAGGGGGTTGCTCCCGGAGTACTGTGTATGCGTATTCTGATCGTGAATGTCTGTTTTATCGCCGATACGGCCAACCCTGACAAGTGGATTCTTGTGGACACAGGTCTGCCTGATTCCGCGGGCAGCATTATTGAAGCGTGCGAAGATAACTACGGGAAGGGCAACCCTCCACAGGCGATTATCCTCACGCACGGTCATTTTGACCACGTCGGGGCGGTAGAACAATTACTACGCTACTGGCAGGTTCCCGTATACGCTCATCAGGCAGAGCTTCCCTACCTGACCGGACAGGAAAATTACCCGCCGGCCGACCCTTCCGTGAGCGACGGCTTTATGGCCAAGATATCGCCTCTATATCCGCGCACGGCAATAAACCTGGGGGATAAAGTGCTTGCCCTGCCGGCCGACGGAAGCGTACCGGGGGCGCCGGAATGGCGGTGGATACACACCCCGGGTCACACGCCGGGACACGTTTCTTTGTTCCGAGAGCGCGACCGTACTCTCGTTGCCGGGGATGCGTTTACCACCGTCAAACAGGAATCGGCAGTGGCGGTCCTGAACCAGGAGAAAGAGGTGCATGGCCCGCCGGCCTACTTCACCACTGACTGGCAAGCAGCCTGGGAATCTGTAAGGGACCTAGAGAGTCTGAACCCGGCAGTTGTTGCCACGGGACATGGATTGCCCCTCCGGGGGGACCAGTTAAGTGAGCAGCTAAAGGTTTTGGCTGAGGAGTTCGATCGTATCGCCATACCTGACCAAGGCCGTTACGTAGATTGATTCTAAGTTTGCGAATAACGTCATCCGTTCTCGCGTACTCTAGGATATATGACCGCGGGGTGGAGCAATTGGTAGCTCGTCGGGCTCATAACCCGAAGGCTGTAGGTTCGAGCCCTACCCCCGCAACCACATCATAGAATGCAATGAAAAACGCCAGCCTGGTGAAGGCTGGCGTTTTTGATTTATTTTTGGGCCATTTGCAAATCCGACGTTATCTGTTGCTCGGAGGCCAGATACGGTTTGTACCACTCTTTCTTAATGACGAGGTCCGAGAGTTGGTAGTGGTTGTCCACCGCGGCGTTCAGCTTTTTGAACAGGAGCCGCCTAAGCTCGACGTGGCTGACCTCGGTTACAGCCTCGGCCAGCATCCTCACGGCGAATTTCGAGTCCTTCAGCATGTCCGAAGCTATATCCCGCTCGGAAAGCGCCGTGTCATTCCCGGTAAGCATATCAAGCAAACCCATGCCACCATCTCCTTAATGCGTTTGTCCCTTTCCGCTGAAAAACTGCTGGTAGTCGTTCAGCGTGTCTTTCTTTGTCTGTAGCGCCGTTTGCATATAAGCACTTAATTCGGCATCCTGGACCATCGCCATGCTGGCCTGCAGTTTCTTGGCGCAGACAACCTCACTGCGGATGATCTCATGGAGTTCGAGTGCTTCGTGCGGGGCGAGCCCGGTGAAATTCGCCATCGTATCCCCCTCCTGGTTACTATCGCGTTCCCACGTTGATCTGTTGGGCCATCATCGCGTCTTCCTGCAGCTGACGCTGTACGTCCTGGGGGTGGTACCAGCCTTTGTAGACCATTATATCCGCGATGCGGAACTGCTCCTGAACCGCTTCGCCCAAAGCTTCGATAAGGAACTGGCGTACGCCGGTGTCGCTGGCCTCGGTGGCCGCCTTGGCGATGCCGGTGACGCAGAATTTGCAGTCCTTGGCGAGGTCGAAGGCGATGGTTTTGTCTGGCAGGGCGCTCGCACCCGCCGCCGGTTCGGTGATTGGCATGCTATTCCCTCCTACTGCATTGTACGGGCACCGCTCATTAGCTGCTGGATCTTGTTGGTCCGCCTCTGCCTGGCGGTAATGGCGTCTTCCATGAAAGACCTAAGCTCCGGGTCCTTGACCACCGCCAAATTGGCCTGCATCTTCTGCGCGGCCGTCACTTCGGCGGCGAGAATCTCATGCAGTTCGAACAGTTCGTGCGGTGCAACCCCCATCTTGTTATCCATAAGCCCACCCCCCTTCACCCTTCTCTCCGGCTTAGTTTTTCCTTTTGCTGGTGGTCTATCCACGTTAAAAGCCGCCCGTAGGCGGCTTTTGCTACTGAGGTTGCCCGGCGCCTGGGTCCGGTGTCTGGAAAGCAGGCGGCTGGGGGTTTTTGATATCAAAGTACTTTCCGGGAGTGGACAGATCAAAGTACAACCTGGCGTTTTCATCGACACCCCAGTCCTGGGTGGAACTTGTCCCCTGGATACGGTTGAACGCCTGCCGGAACAGGGTGTTATGCGCCTCTTCCCGATTAAGAAGGAAGTCGATGGTTTCCCGGACGTATTTATCGGCTATCTGCCTGTGCAGGTACTCGTAAACCACTTTGGCCCTTTGCTCGGCGGCTATGTTGGAGAGCAGGTCAGCCGGCAGGTCGCCGGTCACGTTGACGTACGCGGCCGTCCACAGATACCCTGAGGCGTTTGTCAACGCCGGGTTCAGCCCGGTGAGCACCTGGCTCTCGATATGGCCCGCCGTCACTGCAGGCGCGTCAACGTCGTGACCGTTCAGCAGGTTGACCGTCGTCGCCACCATCTCCATATGGCTCATCTCTTCAGCAGCGATGTCCATGAACAAGTCTTTGATCGCCGGGTCCTTGATCCGCAAACTTTGCGACATGTACTGTAGGGCCGCCTTGAGCTCGCCCTGGGGGCCGCCGAGCTGCTCGGTAAGCATCGCGGCGTAAGTTGGGTTAGGACGCTCCACTTTAACTTCTTGCAAGAGCTGTTTTTCATGCCTGAACATATATCACCCTCCATTCGATTCTATTTTGCCATTACTAATCTTGCGCTATTCCGGTGGTTATCTGTCGGTGCGACAGGTTAATACTATACTGGGAGGTGGGAAGGTGACGGAGAAAGTAATGATCCCCGCTTCTATATATGAGCAACTCCGGGAACTGGCAGGCCGGCAAGGAGGAGACATGCCGGACTACCCGACGATGAAAAACATTGCTAACCGGTACGGTGCCGAGACAGCCGAAGCTTGGCTTCACAATAACATGAAGTTGTACGAGCAGATTCGTATCGTCGGGATGGAGCCTTCGGAAGAGCCATAAACACAAGAAAAATCAACAGAATAAGCGGGGAGGCCGTCTGTCGCAGGCGGCCCCTGAAGTGTTATTGCTTGTTGGTTTGAACGATGGACTGGGACTGCTGCAAAGCTTCCTGCAACTGGGAGGTCGGTGTATCGTAAGGATTGGTCCAACCGTTTTTCACCATCAGGCCGGTCAGCGCCTCGTGGGCCATCATGGTCTGGGAGGCGTACTCGGAAAAAAGGCGTCTTACCTCCGGGGTCGTTGAAACGAGAGCGGCCGCAACGTAGCCCTGAGTGGCGGACGACAGTCCGGCCGATACGTTCCAGGCCAGGGTCTGATCTGCGCTGGTGTCCGTGCCGCCGGAGAAGATGGACCCGATCAGGCTCGACATTCTACATCACCTCCGGCTGCTGGCGGTAGGCTTGTCCCTCGGTTGCCGACAGTATGTTGTTTTCCTGAATGAACTGGTGTAAACCGGTAATTCTTGCTTCGGCGGCGTCGATGCCGGCCTCGACCTGGAGCTTTAGCTGCTCGTCCGCTAAGGCCATCCGGCCAGCTTTGATAACGTTGAGGGAGTTGGTTTCCATTTCGAGCGCCTTGGTAAGGGAAAGAATCTCTGCGGCTGTTAGTTGTCTCATTATACTCCTCCTTTCGTCTAGAAGTATCTTTTCCAACAGGGGGCCCATTATTCGCACGAACTGCCGGGAATAGCCCGCAAATGTCCGGAGATAGTAAAGGAGATAGTAAAAAGGGTGCCATTTCATTCCTCCTTAAGTTGCCGGGGGGCAGGACCTCTCTTCCGATGCCCTCCGGCATACTTATTTCGCAAAAAAAGGGGCGCGAGAGCGCCCTTTGCGTATTATCTGGTGGCATAGCAGCCAGGAGAAAGGCTGCCCAAGAGATCGTAGGTGGAAGGCAATCCATCATGGGAATGCTCGATCAACTGCTCGTTTACAAATAGGAATACCTTTATGATGTCCCGAAGCTTTCTCTGGCGGAAATAGTCGACGATGGAAAGGGCCTGCTCCCTGGCCTGGTCGGTTATTTCCGTCTCGGCTACAAGATAGCCGCGATCCCAATAGTCTTCCGTTCTCTCCCGGAAACCCTCGCTAATGCCGAGACCGTTTAAGATCGTGTGGAAATGCTCTATGCTGTCTGCTAAAACCGGGTCGGTTACTTCAACAAGCAGGAAAACCTTGTTGCGGGAGAGAGGCGTAGCTAGTTCGTCAAAGGTTTTTACCGCATAGTTCAACACGCCCATACCTCACGACTGATGATTTCCATCTTATTAACCTCGGTTGCGACATGCAAATTGTCCCGCTAAGGATCACCTCCAGTAATATTTTCTGCCTAATCCTCTTAAGGATTCATGTAAATAAAGGAAAGGCCCCCTAACGGGGGCGCCTGGAAACTATGAGGGGTCTTTCTTTGTTCTGCCGGACCTAATTAGGAAGAGATGGCTAAACGCTTCTATCACCGAGACCGCGGCCGCGGTCACCGCCGCTCCGGGCCATGTAACGTATGTCATCAACACGCTGTTCGAGCAAAAACAACAATAACCCATCGCCACAAGCATGCAAATTTCATACGCCGCTTTCATGCAAAATCATATCGGCGTTGACACCCAAATGACCGTGTTAACTCCGGCTAAATACCTGCGGCGAAATGCATATTTATGATATTGAAGCGATAGTTTTGAACGGTTTATGCAGACAAACCGCTGCATAAACTGCATAACAGTCTCGTAAACCGGCGAACTCGCGCGACTCCTGGTTTTCTTTGTTGACAGAATGGCTTCTTATCGGACTCTAAGGACAGTGTTATCTGTAGGCATATCTGCTCATTGCACCTAATATCGCCCCTTTGGTCTTCATAAAGTACACAACGAGTTTATCCAGACAGGGTTAATCAATCTTGTCACACATATTTTACAAATTCCACACACTTTTGCCATCCATTATGTACTAAGATTAAAGAGAGATGAGCCATGCGCGGGGTGGGGGGATATAGTGGGCAAGCCGGTAATACTAGTCGTCGATGACGATGTCAAGATTCGCGAGATATTGGCGGTATACTGCGCCAAAGAAGGGTTTGATGTGGTGGAAGCGGCCGATGGCGTCGAGGCCATCCGCAAGGTCGAACAGGT
>MTLD01000450.1_pt1 | contig 10804 bp, 9 predicted proteins | sample 1982471 | NCBI WGS metagenome assembly MTLD01 (sample SAMN05712604, study PRJNA340218) | biofilm metagenome | isolation source: sample SPM anode biofilm adapted to -50 mV | place: USA | collected 2012-02-03
AGCCCCACGGCTGGGTCGCGGTCAGCGAGGGCCGGGCCAGGGCCGTGGCGGTCATGTACACCAGGGAGTAGGTGGATCGCGTTACTTAATCCGCAGAGGCGGCAAAGGGCTCCCGTTGCGGCGCCCTTTTTTGTGCATGGAAATAGTGATTGTATTTACTGAATTGTATGTACATAATGTGGGTGTGGCATGATCTTCGAGTGGGATGAGAACAAGAATAAGGCCAACAAGGTAAAGCACGGAATCGACTTTGAATCGGCAATTACGGTTTTTGACGATCCATTGATGCAGAGCCGGGTTGATGAAGATGGTCGTTGGCAGACCATAGGGTATTCCGAAGGTTGCATATTATTGTTGTTTGTAGCGCACACTTACCACGAAGCGGACGAAATCGTTATAAGGATCATATCTGCGAGAAGGGCCAGCAAACACGAAAGTGGGTACTATGAAAAAGGAAGCTTCTGAAAATATAGTCAGAGTCAAAGAGGTCCCAAAGCTGACAGAAGTGCAGCTTGAAGATCTGAAGCGTCTCGCTGAACGCCCTGAAGATGAAATTGATTATTCAGATATCCCGGAAATCACCGACTTCAGCGGCTTTGAGGTGGGTAAATTCTACCGACCCGTCAAGGAGTCAGTCACCGTTAGACTGGATGCGGATATTGTTCATTGGCTCAAGCGTGATGGCAAAGGGTATCAGACGCGTCTCAATGCGATTTTGCGGCGAGAGATGGAGCGGAGTGGGCGGAAGGCGGCTTAATGCCTTTCAGGAGTTTGCTCAAACTTTGCAAGGGCTCAAATCGTAAGAAACCACGGAGTTAACATGATCCAGAACCTGAACGAGAGAGAAAATCTGGCTTTGCTGTGAAGATAGAGGAAGGGCGGCCGATTGGCTGCCCTTCTTGCATTGAATTGTTTGCCCTTCTGAAAAACATTACTCACGCGACGACGCAAGGACGCAACGTAAAACCAAAGACAAATAGATCTGCTTAACATCCTTTCGTCGCGCACCAACGACCGCCCTGAATTTTCCCCTCGCAATTCCCCCTTGCCCTACAACGTAAAGTTTCTTTACACTGCCGCAAACCCGCCAGTGGTACAGGTTTACAAGTATTATTAAAAAAAGTGTAAAGAAACTTTACGTTTCAATAAGTCCTGTGACATCGGCTAGTTGCGGGACTATTCTCAACAAGTGTAAAGTTCCTTTACATTTTCGTGCCTTCAAAATGACCCTAGTATCCGCATTTCGCCACTGTTTGGACTGTATTGCCCCGCAAATGCCCATTACATGGGGTTTTGCTGATTGTGGCATGGAAGTTGGAATAGGGAGGTGTTTGTCTTTTCTTCCCCTCCATCAGAAGGAAGTCTGCGAGAACTGAAAAGCGGATAAATGATTGCCGCCGGTTATGGAGGTGGGGTAGAAGGATGTCAAAGGACTGTCAGGCAGGGAAAATAAGGCGAGGGATATTGATATGGGGGCTCTGTAGTTAAGTATGGATGTCCCCGGAACTCTGGCGGAACTCACGCCCAATAGCCTTTCGTTGCATCGCTGCGTGATACACGTTTTTCCAGGTCGCTTTGAAGGTCGGTTGTAAGGCGGCATAAATGGAATGGTCGATTGACTTTTTGTGTGCATTTAAATACTGTTGCGGCGGGCGCTGACTTGATTTTTTCTTTCTTCGACAAATCCATCAATGACTGCAACCTAGGTCGGCACGCGGGCTCTGGTTTCGGGCCAAGCTTGGAAGGGTATTTTCGGTTGTCGACCTTCGGCCATTGCGAGAATGTGATTGAGGCGGTGGAGAGGATAAAGAAGAATTTGAAGTAAGTCTGTAAACTGCAAGGCGGCCAATAAGTGGCCGCTTTTTTTTATGCTGAATTAAGTAAACTGTTTGAATACACGGCAGAAGCTGGATGAGGTAGTTAGGGATCTGCCGGTGTTTTATGGTGTTGGGGAATGACCAGGGTGCGTGATATAGTGCGTCGGAATTCCGACAGATGGCTACCCTTCTGAAAAATAAGATTAGTGTCATAACTATGAAGGATTAAATATATGAACAGCGAAAATATAGTCCAAAAACTCTGGGGTCTCTGCAATATTCTGCGTGGTGACGGCATCAGTTACCACGAGTATATTTCTGAACTAACGTATCTTCTATTCCTGAAAATTGCTGAGGAGACAGGGACGGAAGACCTCCTTCCTTCTAGATATCGCTGGAAAGATTTAGTCGGCTATAAAGGTGAAAAACTGCTGCTTCACTATCAGGAGATGTTGACCCATCTCGGAGGTGAAGCTGCGGAAACGATTCGGGATATATACGCATTTCCTACTACAGTCTTTAATCATTCTGAAAACCTAAAGGCGGTCATTGACGGGATAAACAAAATCGACTGGCATTCGGTTTCTGACGATGGCTTTGGACAGATATACGAGGGGCTGCTGGCCAAAAATTCCGAGGATTCACGCTCCGGAGCTGGTCAATACTTTACCCCGCGTGCTCTGGTCGATTGTATTGTTCAGGTGATGAAACCACAGTTGGGAGAGCGGATCCAAGATCCGGCATCGGGGAGTTGCGGCTTCCTGATTTCCGCCGATCATTTTATTCGTTCCGAAAACAGTAAATCAAAATATGCTGCCAACCCGCCTGTGTACCAAGGGATGGAAATTGAAAAGGGAACACATCGTATCAGCCTGATGAACACCTTTCTGCATCGAATGAAGGCCAATATCATACTGGGTGACGCCCTAACCGAGGATTGCCGGGAGTTGCTACCTGCTGACCTGATCCTGGCTAATCCCCCCTTTGGGGCAAAAGCCGGCAGTGCCAGAAAGGTACGAAGCGATATCCCTTTTACGTCCACCAATAAACAGTTCATGTTTTTACAGCATATCTATCTCGGTCTTAAGCCTGGTGGCCGGGCAGCCGTGGTTCTTCCCGATAATGTGTTGTTCGAGAGCAACGTGGGCAAGGATATTCGTCAGGATCTCATGAACAAGTGTAACCTCCACACAATCCTGCGTCTTCCCACCGGCATTTTCTATGCTCCGGGCGTGAATGCTAATGTCCTCTTTTTCACACGGGGAGAAAAAGTCGAGGAGAATACGAAAGAGGTATGGGTTTACGACATGAGGGCAAACATGCCCAGATTCGGCAAGCGGAACCTGCTGCGAGAAAGACATTTTGAGGAGTTTTGTACCTGTTTTGGCGCTGACCCTCACGGCTCGTCCGTTCGTGAAGACCAGGGAGAGCAAGGCCGCTTCCGCTGCTTCACACGAGAATGGATCAAAGAGGTCAAGGATGACAGTCTTGATATTTCCTGGTTTGGTACAAGTGATGAGCTCTCCGAGCCGTCAGTCCTGGCTCAGGAAGCGATGAATGAGTTGGAAGCAGCCATGATGGAGTTACGGGGGATTATGGCAGAGCTTGGTATGGTGGTAGAGGTATGAGCGACATGCTTTCCGCAACCGGCACCTATGCCGATATGCTCCGAAGTATCAAAACCGCTGTCAGTGCTTCACAGTTACGGGCACAACGCACTGTTAACCGTGAATTGATAGGGCTTTACTGGATCATTGGCAAAGAGATTGCCCAACGCCAGGAGCAGGAGGGATGGGGGAAGTCAGTGGTTGAGCAACTTTCCCGCGACCTGTGTCAAGAGTTTCCCGGTCAACAGGGATTTTCAATGCAAAATCTCTGGTATATGCGGCAGTTTTTCCTTGAATACCAGCTCGAGCCAAATCTCCAACAGCTTGTTGGAGAAATTCCGTGGGGCCAAAACCTCCTGATCATAGCGAAAGTGAAAGACAGTGCTGCTCGCGACTATTACCTGCGCATGACCGCCGAGCAAGGCTGGAGCCGCAATGTCCTGCTGAACCAGATCAAGGGACAGGCATACGAACGTCATGCCCTGGCGGAAAAGCAACATAACTTTGCCGCAACACTCCCGGAGCATCTGGCCGGACAGGCTGACGAGGCAATGAAGGATGTCTACCTGCTTGATTTTCTCGGTATCGGCAAGCCGGTGGTAGAGCGGGAGATGGAACGGCGCATGGTGAACAGGATCAAGGATGTAATCCTGGAACTGGGCTACGGCTTTGCCTTTCTGGGGAATCAATACCGGGTAAGCCTTGAGGGGAAAGATTACTTTATCGATCTTCTCTTTTACCACCGACGGTTGAAAAGTCTGGTGGCGGTGGAGCTGAAAAGCGGCGCCTTTTTTCCTGAATATGCCGGGAAAATGAATTTCTACCTCAATCTGCTGGATGATTTCGTCCGCGAGCCGGATGAAAACCCCTCCATCGGCATCATCCTCTGCGCTGATCGCAACCGGGTGGACGTTGAATACGCGCTACGCGGCATCGACAAACCGATGGGGGTGGCGGGATACTCCCTGACCCATGATCTGCCCAAGGATCTGGCTGGGAAGCTGCCCGATGCAAAACAGATTGAGGCGGAAATTTTGCGGGAGCTGGGCGCGGAGGTGGAGGAGTGAAAGAACTTCCGCAGGGATGGGTTACAGCCCAATTTGGTGAACTCATTGAACTCAAGTATGGCAAAGCATTACCAGACAAAGTACGTGATGGCCATGGTTTCCCAGTGTATGGTTCTAATGGGATCGTTGGTAGCCATAGTGAACCGCTGACCAACAGCGAAACACTGATTGTCGGTCGAAAAGGGAGTGTTGGCGAGGTTCAATATTCCGCTGGCCCATGTTCGCCAATCGACACGACCTATTACGTTGATTGTCTCTGGGGAATGCCGTTCCGTTATTGGTTCTACTATTTGCGGCATCTGAAACTACAAAATCTCAATAAAGCAACCGCAGTTCCTGGCTTAAGCAGGGAGGATGCTTACAGGCTTCCTATTCATCTTGTCCCACTCAATGAACAAAAACGAATTGCCGACAAACTCGATGCAATGCTGGCGCAGGTAGATGCATGCCGCGAGCGATTGGATCGGGTGCCGCAGATTCTCAAGCGCTTCCGACAGGCGGCGCTTGCCGCTGCCACCACAGGTTCGCTGACTGAGGAGTGGCGTGGAAGTCAGGATTCGAGCGCTTGGGAAAAAGTGACCTTGAGTAAAATATGTCTATCAATAGCTGACGGTGATCATCAAGCCCCTCCACAGGTTGAGAACGGTATACCCTTTATCACAATTGCAGCAATGAACGAAGGGAAACTCAATCTTCAAAAGGCGACTCGATATGTTTCACCAAGCTACTATGAAAAACTCAAAGAACATAGAAGGCCAAAGGTTGGCGATATACTTTTCTCGGTTACCGGATCAATCGCTATCCCTGCATTGGTTGATATTGAAGACTCGTTCACGTTCCAGCGGCATATCGCAATTTTGAAACCAGATTTGACTCATATTACCAGTAAATACCTTTTGTATTCGCTTGGCGCAGAAAGCATCAAAGAACAAGCGTTATCAGTAGCAACCGGTACTGCTCAGCTAACTATTCCTCTGAATGGGCTGAGATCATTTCTCATTGATCTTCCTCCGAAAAAAGAACAACACGAAATTGTCTGCCGTGTTGAAACCCTCTTTGCCTTTGCCGACCGGCTTGAAGCCCGTTATATTGCGGGCCGCGAACGAATTGATCAACTGATTCCGTCATTGCTTGACAAGGCTTTTAACGGTGAACTCACTGCCGAGTGGCGCGAGCAGAACCCCGACCTGATCAGCGGTGAAAATTCCGCCGAGGCGTTGCTAGTACGGATAAAAACAGAGAAGACAGAGGCCGATAGAGTAACCTTAATCCATCGAAAGAGCGCAAAAACAAAGACAGGTAAAAATATGAAGTCAAAAATGATTATCCCCGTTGTCGTGGCGTTGAAGGCTGCTGGTACTCCACTTACGGCTCAGGCACTTCTAACTCAATCAGGCTATCCATCTGATGCTACCACGGAAGACCTCGAACGTTTTTTCTTAGATATTCGAGATCAATTGAAACTTGGCGCGATTCTTCGTGAGCGTTCTGGCGATGATGATATTTTTACTCTAGCAAACTAAGGACTTAGTGATGAAGATTGAATACATGGAAGTACGATCACGCTTCAAGAATCTAAGTCAAGTCCGGGTTGTATTTGATGAAGATAACCTGATGACAGTGATTGTAGGTCGCAACGGGTCGGGGAAATCAAATGTACTAGAGGCTTTGGTATCCATCTTCAGAAATCTTGATCTGGGTGAAGCCCCTCCTTTCTCCTACTTGTTAAGATACCGGCTTGGTGAGGGCGACAATAGCCGTTGGATCACCGTAGATGCTGATCCTGCTCGTGGCACCTTAGCAAAACAATATGTGATAGAGGTGGAAACGAAGCCCAAAGATGTAATGTTTCCATTTAAGCAGTCAGTCCCTTTGTCAAAAGTTAAACGCAGCAAAGAGGGTTCGGCCTATTATCTTCCCAACTACCTTTTCGCATACTACTCAGGTCCTAGTGATCGCCTGGAGAACTATTTCCGGAAACATCGCACAGATTTTTATCGTAAACTTCTCAAAAATGAAATCGACCTTAAGGGCGAGATACGGCCACTCTTCTATGCCAAACCCTTCCACAGTCAATTCGTATTGTTGGCTTTTTTTCTGAGCCAGCAAAACGACAAAGAGAAAACCTTCTTGCGGGAACAACTTGGCATAGAAGACCTGGACTCTGTTCATTTTGTTATGCGTAAGCCAGAATGGGCTAAACAGAAGGGCGAACTATTCTGGGGTGCATCCGGTGTGGTGAGAGACTTCCTTGATACGCTCTACCCTTACTCACTGGCACCCGTAAAAGTAACACGCGAGGAAAAAACTAATCTGACTGGGAAAGGCCTCCCAAATGAATTTTTTCACCTTTTTTTACCCGATGTAGAAACTCTGCGTGAATTTGCTCAAGGATTAAGCCCTGACGTGTTTTTCAAAATGCTGGAAAGCACCTTGCTTTCGGAAATAATTTCGGAAGTCAGTGTTCGTGTTAAGGTTTCATCAAGTGACCAGCCGTTAACCTTCCGAGAGCTTAGCGAAGGTGAACAACAGTTATTGACGGTATTGGGTTTGCTCAAATTCACTGGTGGTAAAGATTCTTTGTTTCTGCTGGATGAACCAGACACGCACCTTAATCCAGCCTGGGCTGTAAAATACCTTGAGTTTTTACGAGAGTTTGTACCCAATTGTAAAACTAGCCATCTTTTGATGGTCACCCACCACCCGCTGGCAATTGCAGATTTGGAAAAAGGGCAAATTCAGGTAATGTCACGGGCGGACGATGGGCAGGTAAACGCGTATGAACCGGAAGAGAATCCAAGGGGTATGGGGATCAACCTGATACTCCGCAGTGATATGTTCGGCTTGAAAACAACTTTGGATGATAAAACTAATCGGAAGCTGACACGACGGAACATGTTAGCAAGTATGGACAGACTGAGTCCTCAGGAAGAATCTGAACTGAAACAGATAAATGGTGAGTTGGATGAGCTTGGATTCACTCTCAGTTCTGATGACCCTGACTATATGGATTATCTGCGGAATAAGTATCAGCCAAAAGATGAGGTAGCCCAATAGTGCGATGGATTTGCAAAGATGATATTGCGGAATGCCTGACTGAGAAATGGCGTGCTGAAGCCCAGACCGCCTTGGTCAGAGTAAATGAGGCGGAATCGGCTGAAGAGAGAAAAATTATATTAAAGGGTGCGTCTTCTACAAAAGTCTGGCGGGATTTTTATGCCTTGTTGCCTGCAAACTTAAAAAAGAAGTGTTGGTACTGTGAAGCGGAGGAAGTACGCTCGGATATGCCTGTTGATCACTTCCGACCGAAGCAAGAGGTGGAGGGGCAATCGAATCATGATGGCTATTGGTGGCTGGCATTTGATTGGGAAAATTACCGTTGTGCTTGTACGTTCTGCAACAGTAGGCGAAACATGGAAGAGACATCAGGGGGGAAGCAGAGTCAGTTCCCTTTGATGACAGAAGGTGATCGTGCTTATTCACCTTCAGATAACTGGAAAAATGAAGATCCTGCCTTTCTGGATCCCTTCAAACCTGATGACGAAAAGCTATTGTGGTTTGATAAAGATGGTATACCCGAAGCAAGCCCACTATGTCCTGCCCACTTACAGTGTAAGGTCACTAATTCAATTAATATTTTTCATCTGCACGAGACAAAACTAGTTCGCAAAAGAAACAAATTGCGACTTGCCATAGATAAGGATGTTAAGGACCTACGTGACGCTTTAAAGTCAGGTGATCATATCCGCAGCAATGACTTGAAAGGTAAGCTTCGGAGGGCAGTAAGGGACACAGAAATGTTGTCTCGTGCGGCAGTTGTCTACTTGAGACAGCATAGGGATTTGGATGAAGTAAAAAACATATTACAACTTGACTAATAACAGTACCCGGAGAATTCTGGGGCAGCTTATGTGACACCATACTCAATTCAAAAGGCGGCCACTTCGGCCGCCTTTGCTATTTTTTGATTGGCAAAAAGTCTTAACGAAAAAATAAGGCACTGTCTTTTCGTTAGCATCAGCGTAACGAAAATCTTTCCCTGGAAACTCCTTTGCTGGTAAATTTCGAGAATAGCTTGACTCACTGATATACCGGTTATGGTATAGATTGAAACATCAAGTATATCGGTGGGAAGTTATGCAAACGACCAAGCTCTACGAAATCCTCTCCTCCTACAATCGCTATTGGACCACCGGCGACATCGATGCCGGTATCAAGAGAGATCTATTCCCTGACTGCCTCGGGCAGCTTGACTCCAAGGAAGTTGTTGTCCTCAAAGGGGTGCGTCACTGCGGCAAGTCAACCCTTATGGCGCAGGTGATTCGGGAGCTGCTTGCCCGTAATGTGCAGCCGACCTCTATCCTGCGGGTCAACCTGGAAGAGCCGCTGTTCTCCTCTGAATACTCGGTGGAACCGTTGGAGCAGATATATCGAACCTACCGTGATCGGTGGGAGATCAGGGGACACCATACTCAATTCAAAAGGCGGCCACTTCGGCCGCCTTTGCTATTTTTGCCCTCGAAACCGGTTTTAATGATCTGCTTCCCGCAGCTTCCGCACCCGCTCCACTGCCGGTGGGTGGGAATAGTAAAAGGCGGCGTAGAAAGGGTGGGGGAAGAGGTTGGCCAGGTTCTCGGCCGAGAGCTTGACCAGGGACGAGGCCAGATCCCCGGGTTTGCCGGTAAGGTCGCTGGCAAAATTGTCGGCCTCGTACTCATGGCGGCGGGAAAACCAGGCCGAGATCGGCGTCAGCGGAAACATCACCAGCGATCCGATGAAGCCGAGGATGATCATCCTGGCCGGCAGCGAGAGGTCGGGCCGCAGTCCGACCAGCCCCGGCAGGCCGGGCCAGTTCAGGGCATGGAAGGCAATCCAGGCGCCGGCCAGGGCCATCACCTCAGCCATCAGCAACCGCTTCCAGATATGCCCCTTTTTCCAGTGGCCGATCTCATGGGCCAGCACCGCCACGATCTCGCCGTGGGTCATCTGTTTGATCAGGGTGTCATAAAGCACGATGCGCTTGACCTTGCCGATGCCGGTGAAATAGGCGTTGGAGTGTTTGCTGCGCCTGGAGGCGTCCATCTGTATGACCCTGCCTACCTTTAGCCCGGCCTTTTCCATCATGACGCGGATCTCATCTTCCAGCCCTTCCTCGGTCACCGGTTCGAATTTATTGAAAAGCGGCTCGATCACATAGGGCGAGATGTACATCATGAACAGGCTGAAGATGGCCATGAAGGCCCAGACCCAGATCCACCAGCGGTCCGGGCTCCATTGGATCAGCCAGAAGGCGGCCCCGACCATGAGCGTCAGCAGCAGGGTGCCGATGAGCTGCGATTTGAGGAGGTCGCTGATCCAGATGCGCGGGGTGGTGGTGTTGAAGCCGTAACGGGCCTCGATGCGGAACGTTTCGTAGATGTTGAACGGCACGCTCAACAGGGTCTGGCACCAGGTCAGGGCGATGAAAAAGATGATGGCGGAGATTATGAATGATGTACCCAGCCCGCTGACGAAACGGTCGTAAATGGTCAGCAATCCCCCGAAGAGGAAGATGATCAACAGCGCATTGTCGAAGATGGATGCCCACAATCCGCAGCGGCTGCTGTCAAAGGTATAGGCCGAACTGATGCGGAGCTTCTCCTCGTCGATGGCACCTTCGAACCCTTCCGGCACCGTGTTGCCGTACTGTTTCAGGTGTTGGAGATTGATATGGCGCAGCCAATAAGTGAAGGCGGTTATGGCGGCGAACAGCAGGAAGAGGATAAGTTTCATTGGCAAAATTCGGTGCATATCTTCTCGATCCGTTTCTTTTCAAGCTCAATTAAGGCCATGTCGTTGCCTTTGTTTCATTCTGTTGGAGAATTTGCTGGATTCTCCTGGTCAAGCTCCCATTTCAGAGGGTTGTTGTGGATGTATTCACGGACCCTGTCCAGATGGTTTTCATCCCGTATGATCTCATCGTAAAAACGGGGTTGCCAGGCGAAGTCATGTCCTGTTGCCCAAATACGTTTGGTACAAACCGATTTGAATTGCCCGATAATTGCCCCAAGGGACCCCTTGTGGAGACGTGACACATCGAGACGCGCAACATCAAGACGCGCAACATCAAGACGCGCAACATCAAGACGTGCCACCGGCACGTCTCTACGGAGGTTGGGTTTTTCCGTAGAGACGCCCCGGTGGGGCGTCTCATGGTGGGGCGTCTCATGGTGCGGTATCTCATGGTGGTGCATCTCAGGATGTGGCGTCTCGTTTTCCTGGATGACGATAATTCCGTGTAAATGTTATGTGAAGCTCGAACTTATGTGAAGTC
>MTLD01002268.1_pt2 | contig 10790 bp, 11 predicted proteins | sample 1982471 | NCBI WGS metagenome assembly MTLD01 (sample SAMN05712604, study PRJNA340218) | biofilm metagenome | isolation source: sample SPM anode biofilm adapted to -50 mV | place: USA | collected 2012-02-03
ATGGCCGCCACCTGGAAGCCCATCTTCCACTTGCCCACCGTGCCGGCGGGGATGGTGAGGCCCTCCTCGCTGGCGATGCCGCGCAGTCCCGTCACCGCGAACTCCCGGGCCAGGATGATGAAGGTCATCCAGGCCGGCGCGAGGTTCAGTTCCACCAGGGAGATGAGCGCCCCGGCCACCAGGAGCTTGTCCGCCAGCGGATCCAGCAGCTTGCCCAAGGTCGTCACCTGCTTCCAGCGCCGGGCCAGGTAGCCGTCCAGCCAGTCCGTGATGGAGGCCGCCCAGAACACCACCACGCCGATGACCTCGTGGTTCGTCACCTTGGTCATCAGCACGACGACCAGGATGGGGACCATCAGGATCCGGGCGAGCGACAGGAGGTTCGGAAGGTTCATGGGGCAGGTGTCTCGGCAGGTCCGGGTGAGGCCGGACCTACAAGCCTACCGTCATTCACAGCACCGTCAGGCCTCCGCGGGCCAGGAGTCCCTGCCAGCCGGCGTCGGGGACCACCGCGAAGGCGCCGGGATCCAGGTCGCCCTGGGCCAGGCTGGCGAGGGAGACCTGGACGGGGACGCCCCGGGCCTGGACGCCCTCCAGCACCTCAAGGGCCACGGGGTCCTCCAGCAGCTCAAGGGCCTGGTGGGCCAGGCAGAGCCAGGGCGTGCCCGGCTCCAGGCGCCCAAGGGTCTCCAGGAGGAGGCGCCGACCCAGGGCCCGGTCCCCGGGGGCGAACGCGCTGCGGAGGAGGAGGACCGGGCGGGGGGCGAGGCCCGCTGGAGCCGGCGCGGCGACTGGGGCCGGACGGCGTCCCGCGGCCACCTCCAGTTCCCAGGTGCCGCCACGGGAGCTTGACCGGGCCCTGAGGCCCTGGCGCTCGAGGAACCCCGCCACGTTCACCCGCAGGGTCTCGTCCTGCCCCTGGATCCGCAGGGCCTCGCCGGGATGCTCCGCCAGCAGGGCCCGCAGCTCCACCAGGGCCTGGAAGACCGTGACATCACGCAATTCGAGGGTGAGGATATCCATGGGAGGGGCCTTCGCGTGCCAGTTGAACACCCGGATCCGCTGGCCTTCAAGGCCTGGCTGCGCCAGGAGGCCGGAAACCTGGGCTTCCCCCGGGCCGGATTCGCCGCCTGCGGACCCTTCGAATCCGAGCGGCCCCGGCTGGACGACTGGTTCGCCGGGGGCCGCGGCGCGCTGCTGCCCTACCTGGACCCGGCCGTCCTCACCGATCCCCGGGCGCTCCTCCCGGCCGCCCGGACGGCCCTCGTGGGCTTCTTCCCCTACGCCCGGCCGGAGGCCGTGCCCGGGGCCTCGCCGGGCAGCCTGAAGCTGAGCCGCTACCTCTGGGGACCGGACTATCACCTGATCCTCAAGCCCCGGCTGGCCCGCCTGCTGGAGGCCGCCCAGGCCCGCTGGCCGGGCCTGGAGGGCCGGGTCTGCGTGGACACGGCCCCCCTGCTGGAGCGCCAGATGGCCGTTCGGGCGGGCCTCGGCTGGCAGGGCAAGCACACCCTCCTCATCGCCGGGAAGAACGGTTCCTGGGGCTTCCTGGGCGTCCTCCTGCTTTCCGTGGACCTGCCCCCTGATCCCCCCTTCCCGGCCGACCGCTGCGGCACCTGCACGGCCTGCCTCGAGGCCTGCCCCACCGCCGCCCTGGAGCCCTTCCGGCTGGATCCGGCCCGCTGCCTCACCACCTACACCCTCGAAACCGAGGCTGAACCGCCCCCCCGGGTCGCCGCCGCCCTGGCGGAGACCCGCTGGGCCGCAGGGTGCGACCTCTGCCAGGAGGTCTGCCCTTGGAACCGGGCGCCCCTCTGGGGCGATCCGGCCCTCTGGGGGGGCCCCAGCCCCCTCCACACCCGGCCTGCGGAGGAACTCCCCCGCGGCGCGGCCCAGTGGCGGAAACTCACCCGGAGGACCGCCCTGAGGCGGGTGCGGGACCGGCATTGGCGGGCCACCCTCGCCCGGATCCTCGGATCCTGAATTTTCATTGGAACTGGTTGGCTTTTTTCCCTATAAACAAGCTTCCGGCCTAAGGTGGCCGCCCCGGTTGAGGAGGCCCCGAGAGATGCCCATGAAGCACTGGACCGTCCAGGACGCCGCGACCCTGTACGGGATCAAGGAATGGGGCAACGGGTACTTCGGCATCAACGCCAAGGGCCATCTCGAGATCACCCCCACCCGGAACGAATCCCTCAGTTGCGACGTGTACGAGATCGTCCAGCACCTGAAGAAGAAGGGCATCCGGACCCCCGTGAACCTTCGATTCCCGCAGGTCCTGGCCCACCGCGTGGTGGAGGTGAACGAGGCCTTCCGGCGCTCCATCCTCGAGTTCGGCTACGAGGGCGGGTACCAGGGCGTGTATCCGGTGAAGACGAACCAGACCAAGGAAGTGGTCGAGGAGATCGTCCGCGCCGGGAACAAGTACCATTACGGCCTGGAGGCCGGCTCGAAGCCCGAGCTGATGATCGCGCTGAGCATGGACCTGCACCCCGAGGCCCTGGTGCTGTGCAACGGGTACAAGGACGAGTCGTTCATCCGCATGGCCCTGCTGGCCCGAAAGGCCGGGCGCAAGGTGGTCATCACGGTCGAGAAGATGACCGAGCTGCCCCTCATCCTGAAGGTGGCCAAGGAGCTGAAGGTGGAGCCCCTCATCGGCCTCCGCGCCAAGCTCAACGCCCAGGGCTCCGGCAAGTGGGAGACCAGCGCCGGCGACCACGCCAAGTTCGGCCTCACCACCCGCGAGATCCTCGATGCCGTGGAGGTACTGGAGAAGCGCGACCTGCTGGACAGCATCATCGAGCTGCACTTCCACATCGGCAGCCAAATCACGGACATCCGCAAGATCAAGTCGGCCATGAAGGAGGCCACCCGCATCTACGCCAAGCTGCGCAAGATGGGCGTGCCGATCCGCTACCTCAACGTGGGCGGCGGCCTCGGCGTGGACTACGACGGCAGCAAGACCACCTTCAGCAGCTCCATGAACTACACCATCTCGGAGTACGCCGCCGACGTGGTGTACACCACCAAGGACATCTGCGCCCAGGAGCAGGTGCCCATGCCGGACCTGCTGAGCGAGTCGGGGCGGGCCATCGTGGCCTACCACGAGGTGGTGGTGGTGGACATCATCGGCCTCATCGACACCACGCACACGAAGTACAGCGTGACGCTCACCGGCAACGAGCCCCAGATCATCAAGGAGCTGGCCTACACCCGGGACCACATCTCGGTGAAGAACTTCGCCGAGATGTACCACGACGCCATCACCCAGAAGGACGAACTGCTCACCCTGTTCAACCTGGGCTACCTGAGCCTGGAGGACCGCAGCAAGGGCGAGACGCTCTTCTGGGAGGTCTGCCGGAAGCTCTCCCGCATCCTCAGCCTCAAGAGCCTCAAGTACGTCCCCGAGGAGTTCCAGGACCTCAACAAGAGCCTGGCCGACAAGCTCATCGCCAACTTCAGCCTCTTCCAGTCCATGCCCGACCACTGGGCCATCGAGCAGCTCTTCCCGGCCATGCCCATCCACCGCCTGAAGGAGAAGCCCGGCCTGTCGGCCACTCTCTGCGACATCACCTGCGACAGCGACGGGAAGATGGAGAAGTTCATCGACCTGAAGGACGTGCGTGACGAGATCCCCGTCCACGAGCCCCGCAGCGGCGAGGCCTACTACATGGCCTTCTTCCTCACCGGGGCCTACCAGGACATCCTCGGCATGCGCCACAACCTGTTCGGCGCGCCTAACGAGGCCCACATCGTGGTGGACGAGGACGACACCTTCAAGATCCAGCATGTGGTCAAGGCGGACACGGTGGACCACGTGCTCCGCAGCGTCCACTACGATCCGGAAGTCCTGATCCAGAGCCCCCAGACCCGGCGGAAGGCCAGCGTGAAGGGCGACGCCGCCGAGGCCCTGCGGGCGATGATGACCGAGCACCGAGGGCTCCACACCTACCTGGAGATCTAGGCAACCGGTCAGTAGGGGATCCTGTCGGGCTTCCGCTCCCATTCGCGGAAGACCTCCAGGGCCTCGTCCCGCAGGAGCTGGGAGGCAGGCAGGCTCCGCGCCTCGACCGGCAGGGCCACCTCGCGGTACAGCCATTCGTCGTCGAACTGGATGGCGGCAGCATCGGTCCGTGTGTTGGCGTACCAGACCCGGTCCAGCCGGGCCCAGTAGATGGCGGCGAGACACATGGGACAGGGTTCGCAGCTGGTGAAGAGCTCACAGCCGCGCAGCTCGAAGGTGCCCAGGGCCCGGCAGGCCTCGCGGATGGCCGTGATCTCTGCATGGGCCGTGGGATCGTGGGCGGAGGTCACCCGGTTCCAGCCCTCGCCGATGATGCGCCCCTCCCGCACCACCACCGCGCCGAAGGGGCCCCCCTCCCCGGCCCGCATGTGGATCCGGGAGAGTTCGATGGCCCGACGCATGAAGGGGGAGGCGGCGGAAGGGTTCACGGGTCCCATCAGTCCCAGCGCGGCTCCGGCTTCTGCTTCCAGAGCCAGATGAGGTAGTCCACGTTCTTGGGCGCCACTCCGAGGGTCTTCAGCCGGGCCATGTTCTGGCCCCGGTGGTGCTGGGTGTGCAGGCAGACCTGCATGAGCGCGTCCGTCCCGGAGACGATGCAGGGCGGTTCCGGGAACCAGGGGATCCGCACGGGCTGGGCCAGGGTCGTGTCATCCAGCGTCCGGGCCAGGGCGGCGTAGACCTCATGGCTGGCGCGGCAGCGCGTCTTGAGCTCGGCATGGTCCGGCAGTGGGCGCTCCGGCAGCGCGAACGCCTCCCCCTTGAGCACCTTCAGGAAGCCCTCCTGGACATCCACGATATGCGCCACCCGGGTGCGGAGCTCGGCGTCGTCCTGGGCCGCCGATCCGCCCCAGGCATGGAAGAACACCGCATCCGCCCAGGCGTGGTGGGCCAGGAGATCCTTGAGTTGGCTCATCATGGCGGCTCCGGTCGTGCCTGATTCTACTCGATGCCCCCGGACCGATTCGTTGGACAATGAGGACCTGCTCATCCCCATGCCAGTCATCCAGAGGAGGACTCATGAACATCCAGCGTGTCGGCATCGTCGGCTGCGGCCTCATGGGCGCAGGCATCGCCCAGTCCGCCGTGGAGGCGGGCTTCAATGTCCGCGTGAAGGAGGTGGACGAGACCTTCCTCGCCAAGGGCCTGGCCCGCATCCACGCCGCCTGGGAGCGTGCCGTAGCCAAGGGCAAGCTGACGGACGCCCAGCGGACCGAACTCTCCCAGCGCCTCCACGGCACGCTGGACTTCGCGACCCTGGCGGATTGCGACCTGGTGATCGAGGCCGTCCCCGAGCGGCTCGACCTCAAGCTCCGCACCCTCGCGGAGCTGGATCGGGTCCTCGAGCCGGCGTGCCTGCTCTGCTCGAACACCTCCAGCCTCGCCATCGCCCAGCTGGGCGCGGCCGTGGATCCGGCCCGCCTGACGCGCATGGCGGGCCTCCACTTCTTCAACCCCGTGCCGATGATGCCCCTGGTGGAGATCGTCCGCACCCTGGCCACCGCCGAGGACACGCTCGCCGCCCTCAAGGCCTTCGTGGCCAAGCTGGGCAAGACGGCCGTGCTGGCCCCCGATGCCCCGGGCTTCGTGGTGAACCGCCTGCTGGTGCCCTACCTCCTGGACGCCATCCGCTGCGCCGAGCAGCGCCTGGCCACGGTGGAGGATCTGGACGCGGCCATGAAGCTGGGCGCCGGCCATCCCATGGGCCCCCTCCACCTCAGCGACTTCATCGGCCTGGACACCATGGTCAGCGTGGCCGACGTCTTCTTCGAAGCCTTCGGCGAGCCCCGCTTCAAGGCCCCCTCCCTGCTCCGCCAGCTGGTGGCCTCGGGCCGCCTGGGACGGAAATCCGGCTCCGGCTTCTACCGCTGGGAGGGCGAGAAGCGGCTGGAGCCCCTGCCCCTCTGACATGCTCGACCTGATCCTGCTCCCCGCCGCCCTGCTGCTGGCCCTGGGCCTCCGGTCAGTCCGGCGGGGAGACCCCCGGAACCACGGGCATCTCATGACGACCGCGGTCACCCTGGTGGGCCTCCGGCTGGCCCTGCCCTTTCCCTACCTGCCCCGCACCCACCGGAGCCTGGGGATCGGGCTCCTGGCCCTGGCCGCCCTCACGATCCTCCTGGGCCGGCAGGCCCTCGCCTGGCGGGAGGGGCGCAGCCACCGGGCGGCCTTCCCCCGCATCCACCGCGCCGCCGGAGCAGCCACGCTGATCGCGCTGACCCTGGGCGCCGTGGCCTGGCTTCTGTGGCGGGCCCCCTGATCAGAGGCCGAGGGCCCGCCTGACGTCCTCCATGCGGCGGCGGCTGATGGCGAGGCGGCCCGTGGCCAGCACCAGCTCGTCCTCGGCGGTCACCTCCCGCACCGCATCCAGGCGCACCAGGGCGTTGCGGTGGACCCGCAGGAAACCATGCTCGGCGAGCCGCTCCTCCCAGTGGGCCAGGGTGCCGTCCACGGGCAGCCGCCCTTCCGGCGTCCACGCCACGCAGTCGCCCAGATCCGCCACCAGGGCCTCCACCTCCTCGGGGCGCAGGAGGCGTGTCGTGCCCTTCTTCCGCACCGGGAGGCGGAGCCACTCCTTCTGCAGGGGCTCGTCCTTGGGGCGGATGCGCGACAGCGCCTGGGCCACCGCCACCCGGGAGATGGGCTTCAGCAGGTAGTGGACCGCGCCACCGGCGAAGGCCTCGACGGCGTGCTGGGGGTAGGCCGTCACGAAGACCAGGGCGGGCCGGGGCTCCGGCAGCATGTGCATCAGCTCCGTGCCCTTGATGCCCGGCATCTCGATGTCGAGGAACACGGCATCCGGCCGGTGGTCGTCGATGGCCGCCAGCCCCAGCCGCCCGTTCTCCGCGGAGGCCACCACCGCCACGCCGGGCAGTTCCCCGAGAAGCTCCACCAGGTGCTGCCGGGCCAGCGGCTCGTCCTCCACCACCACGATGCGGATCATGCCTGCCTCCACTGCAGGGTGGCCCGGTGCCGTCCGCCGACCATGCCCAGTGTCAGGTCCTCCGGCTTCGCCAGCCGCTGGCGGAGGGTCTCCAGGGCGGTGCCCGTGCCCTTCCGCACGCTGAGGCCCGTGCCCGGATCCTCCACCCACAGCTGCAGGGTCCCTTCCCGCCGCTCGGCGCCGATGCGGATCTCCCCACCCTGTTCGAAGGGCGCCACGCCATGCTTCACGGCGTTCTCCACCAGCACCTGCAGCGAGAGGGGCGGGATCCCGGCCGATTCCAGGTCTTCGGAGAGGTCGATCGCCACCTTCAGGCGATCGCCCAGCCGCGCCTGCTCGATGCCCAGGTAGGCCTCCACGAAGGCCAGTTCCTGCTTCAGGGGAATGACAGGCCGCTCCGCGACATCCACCACCTGCCGGAAGAGCTGGGCCAGGCGCTCGGTGGTGGCCTGGGCGCCCTGGGGATCGGCCTCGATCTGGGCGTGGAGGGTATTCAGGGTGTTGAAGATGAAGTGGGGCGCGAGCCGGGCGCGGAGCGCCTGCTGCCGGGCCTCCTCCGCGGCGGCCTTCTGGCGCTCGGCCTCGGCGCGGTGGAAGGCCATGCGGTGGATCAGGGCCATCAGGGCCAGGCTCACGAGCAGGTAGGTCGCGAATCCGGTCCAGGTGGCCGGGCTGGGGCCCTCCCGGGTTCCCAGGAGGCCCTCCCGGATCCCCCGGAGCGCGTCGCCGGTCCCGGTCAGGAAGGTGGCGAGGGTGAGACCCATGGCAAAGGCCCTCACCCATCCCCGGAACCCAGGCTCGATGGATCCAATGCCACCCACCCAGAGCCCCGCCAGGCCCACACCGACCAGGAAACCGGAGATGAAATCGAAGGGCCAGGGCAGGCCACCGGGTTCTCCCACCGGCATGGCCTGGAGGATCAGGAGCAACACCGGCCAGGGGGCCAGCGCAGAGAGAATCCGCCTCGTCCGGAGAAACCCCGGTGAACAGTTTGCGTCCAGCATCAGATCCCTGAGCCAGTCCATGGTTCCTCCTGGATCCTCAGCCTAGGCCAGGGCTCCCGGTCCAGCCGGTTCCCTCCCGTGGACGGACGCCCGGGGTCGTGAACGGCTCACCAGGCGTCCTGGACGGTCTTTCCGGCTTCGGCGTGCTGCAGGGCCTTGAGGCCGATGTCCCGGCGGACCTGCATGCCGGGCCAGTGGACGGCCGGGAGGGCGGCGGCGATGGCGGCGCGGGCGGCGGCAAGGTCCGGCGCCACGGTCGCCAGGTTCAGCACCCGCCCGCCGTGGGTCAGCCACTGGCCCTCCTGGCGGCGGGTGCCCGCGTGGATGACGGTGACGGGCGTGCGGCCGATCGTGAGGGGCACCCCCTTCACGGCCGATTCCGGGTAGCCCTGGGCCGCGAGCACCACCGTGATGGCCGTGCCCTTCTTCAGCCGCAGCTCCCGGGGCGCCAGGCGGCCCTGGGCCACCTCAAGCAGGAGGGAGGGCAGATCCTCGTCCAGGAGCTGCATGAGGACCTGGGTTTCGGGATCGCCGAAGCGGACGTTGTATTCCAGCAGCTTCGGTCCCGCGGCAGTCCACATGACGCCCAGGAACAGCACCCCCCGGGCCCGCAGCCCGTCCTGCTGGAGGCCGCGCACCGTGGGCTCCACCAGTTCCCGGCGCATGCGCTCCACATCCTCGGGGCGCAGGAAGGGGATGGGGCCGAAGGCGCCCATGCCGCCGGTGTTCGGACCGCGATCCTCCTCGAAGATGCGCTTGTGGTCCTGGCAGGCGGGCAGCAGGGCGTAGGCCGCATGGTCCGCGTCCACATCCACCAGCACGTGCAGGGACAGCTCCATCCCCACCAGGGGTTCCTCGAAGACCACCCGGCGGCTGGCCGCGCCGAACTGGCCCGCGAGGAAGGCCCGGAAGGTGGCCAGGGCCTCGGCCTCGTCCTGGGCCAGCACCACGCCCTTACCGGCCGCCAGGCCGTCGGCCTTGAGCACGATGGGGTAGCCGTGGGGCCAGGACTGGATGAGGGCCTCGCCCTCGGCCAGGTCCACCACCGTCCGGCTCGCGGCGCAGGGGATGCCATGGCGGACCATGAAATCCTTGGCGAAGGCCTTGCTCCCCTCCAGCCGGGCCGTGGCGGCCTCGTGGCCGAAGACCGGCACCCCCGCAGCCCGCACCGCATCGGCCACGCCCGCCACCAGGGGCGCCTCGGGGCCCACCACCACCAGGTCGGGGCGGTGGGCGGCGCACCAGCCCGCCATGACCGCCGGATCCTCCGCGTCCAGGGAGAGGCACGTACCCAATTCGGCCAGGCCGTCGCTGCCGGGGATCGCGACCAGCTCCATGGGCGTGGCCGAAGCCTTGAGCTTCAGGGCCATCGCATATTCCCGGCCGCCGGAGCCGAGGAGCAGAACCTTCATGGGGACCTCCGAGGCCTCCATTATCGCAAAGGATCGTACGGTGGCCCCCGGGTTCCGGCCTTCCCAGGTTCCCCTTTCCATTCCCCCCCTGCCGGCCGATAGTCGTTGGCATGACCCCCCTGACCGCCTTCCGGTGGCTCGCAGCCACAGCGCTGGCCTGTGGCTCCCTGCTCGGCGGAGGATCCAGGACCTTCAGGGACCTCGCCCGACCTGCCATCCGGTCCTACGCCGAACGGGACGGCCTGCCCCACCACACGGTGCAGCAGATCGTCTTCGATGCGGAGGGGCGGCTGTGGGCCGCCACCCAGGACGGCCCGGCGGTGTTCGACGGGCGCCGCTGGACGCCGGTGCAGCTCCCCCCCGAGGCCCATTCCCGCTTCATCCGGACCCTCCTCCAGGATGAACGGGGCAGACTCTGGTTCGGCACCCACGAGGACGGCATCTGGCGACTGGACCAGGGCACCTGGACCCATCTGGACACCTCCGAGGGCCTGCCCCATCCGCGGGTGAACCACCTCCTGAACGTCAGGGGCTCTGATGGCCGGTGGACCCTCTGGGCGGCCACGGCGGAGGGACCCGCCCGCTGGGACGGCTCGCGATGGATCCCGGCCACCGGTGGCTTGAAGCATCCCTGGACCTGGCGCTTCGCCCTCACCCCGGACGGACGGGGCGGCACCCAGCTCTGGGCCTGCACCCGGGGCGGTCTGGCGCACTGGAACGGCCGGCAGTGGACGCTGCAGCCCGAATTCCTCGGCCTCGAGGTCAACGACCTGCTCGAAGTGCCCGGGTCCCCCGCGGGAGACCGCTGGGTGAGCTGTTTCGGCAGGGGCCTGGCGCACTGGACGGAGGGCAAGATCACCTTCCCGGGCAAGGCCGCGGGGCTGCCGCTGGAGTTCCCCTCCTGCCTGGCCCTGACCCGGGACCCGGGCGGGAAGCCGGTGCTGTGGGTGGGCACCTACAACGACGGCCTCGCCTGCCTCCAGGATGGGCGCTGGTCCCTGCTCACCACGGACCGGGGGCTGCGGAGCCAGGGCGTCTACGCGCTGCGGGCGGACCCCCGTGGCAAGCCGGCCCTGTGGATCGGCATGCAGGGCGGCGGCATCGCCTCCCTCAGCCTGGATGGCTGGATGAGCCTCCAGCCCCGTCAATCGGGGTTCCCGAGTCCGGACACGACGTGCCTGGCCGAGACTCGGGAGGCGGAAGGAACCCGGATCTGGTTCGGCACCCCCAAGGGCCTCATCTGGTTCGACGGTACGCGCTGGCACGTGGAAGACCAGCGCCAGGGCCTTCCGGCGGCGGACATCCGGGCGCTCGCCACCCTGGGTCGGGACGGCCAACGGCGGCTGGTGGCGGGGACCGCCGCGGGCGTGGCCGAGCGGGTGGCGGGGCGGTGGCGGAGCCTCCGCCCC
>MTLD01004454.1_pt1 | contig 10785 bp, 8 predicted proteins | sample 1982471 | NCBI WGS metagenome assembly MTLD01 (sample SAMN05712604, study PRJNA340218) | biofilm metagenome | isolation source: sample SPM anode biofilm adapted to -50 mV | place: USA | collected 2012-02-03
CTTTCATTAGTAGTATTAGGATTCTCAGCAACAACATTTGCACAATCAACATCAGCAGCAGCATCTGCATCTGCAACTCTTTTAGTTCCAATTTCTATCGCAAAAACAACCGATATGAGTTTTGGAACAATCGCAGCCAGTGCAACTGCAGGTACAGTAGTTTTAGGTTATGACAACACAATAACTGTTACAGGTGGTGTTCACGATTTCAGTGGAACAGTTTCAACTGCAGAATTTACAGTTACAGGTGACAGCAACAAAACTTTTAGCATATCTCATCCTGCATCTATCACTCTTACTTCGGGAGCTAACACTTTATCAGCTTCTATTAATAATGAACTTGGTACAACAGGAACATTAGCATCGGGTTCAAAAGTGATTAAAGTTGGTGGTACACTAACAGTACCGGCAAATGCGGTAGCAGGCACTTATACTAATACTCAAGATTTGAAAGTTACAGTTAACTATAACTAGTCGATATGATAATAATAAAAGACGCTGCCAATTAGCAGCGTTTTTTATTATTTATAGGTTTTTCTATTTTTTTGCTCTATTTTTGTATATATACATTTGCTTCAATCACATAATTTTACGCATATGGAAGATTTAAGCGCTAACAAAGGGATTCCCGAGCCCGACACCACCTACCTAAAAGATATTGCCGGAGGTGATGATGAAATTGCAAGGCAGATTATTTCTATTTTTATAGATGATTATCCGCCTATAATTGAGGGATTAAAACAATGCGCCAAAAAGGGCGACTTCGAACAAATTAAATTTCTAACTCATAAGTTGGTTTCTCAGTTGCCAATTATTGGAATTACCTCGGCAGTAGCCGATGTTAAGTTAATCCATAAAGAGTGCAGCAACATGAATGATCTCCCCCAGCGAATCGACAAGTTAGAAGCGGTTATTGAAAACAACCTCGAAACATTAAAAAAGTGGTATAGTTACGCTAATTAAGAATTACATCTATGGAAAAAATTTTGGTAATTGACGATGATAAGTTAATTCGAAGAATCATAAAGGAGACTCTAAATAAAATGGGTTATGAAATTCTGGAGGCAGAGAGTGGAGAAGCCGGTCTTCATATCGTTCGAAATGAACATCCGGATTTAGTCATAACCGATTATCAAATGTCCGGAATTACTGGTCTGGAAGTACTCTCCGAGGTTTTAAAACTTAAAATTAATCTGCCCGTAATTCTTCTTACAGGATACGGCGATGTCGTGCTTACCATAAAATCCATTCAACTTGGCGCATTCGATTATCTGGAAAAGCCAATTAACCCGAATCAGCTGCGAACCACTGTTCAGCTTGCCCTGCACTCGGTTAAATCGAGTAAGAGCCTAAACCAGATTACTTATAAGGAGACTTTTAGTGACAGTATGCAAGAGGAGAATATTCTCATAGGCAAGACTCCTCAAATGAAAGAGATATTCAAAAATATCGGACGAATTTCCATGAATAAGGTAAATGTTCTTATTCAGGGCGATACAGGTACCGGTAAAGAGTTAATTGCAAGGCTTATTCACTATTCGGGTATTACAAAGGAAAAACCTCTTGTTGTAGTTAATTGTAGTGCTCTTACTGAGACTCTTCTTGAAAGTGAACTTTTTGGCCACGTAAAAGGCTCTTTTACAGATTCTATTCGCGATAAAAAAGGGAAATTTGAGCTTGCAGGCGAGGGTTCAATTTTTCTTGACGAAATCTCCGAAATTTCTCTCAACACACAGGTAAAGTTGCTACGAGTTATTCAGGAACTTGAATTTGAAAGGGTTGGTGGTGAAACTCCAATTCCTATGAAGGCAAGAATAATTGCTGCTACAAATAAAAATCTAGAGCAACTTATTGAACAAGGTAAATTCAGGGAGGACCTTTACTACAGATTAAAAGTATTTACTATTAGCTTGCCTCCTTTAAGAGAACGTAAAGATGATATCCGCGACCTTGTAATTCACTTTCTTCACAAACTAAACAAACGTTTTAAAAAGAATGTAAATAAAATTGGAGAGGGTGTAATTGAGATGTTACAAGAGCATAGCTGGTACGGAAACGTGCGTGAACTAGAAAATACTATTCTACAGGCAATTATTATGTCTAAAAGCGATGTGCTTGAAATCGAAAACATAACACTAAACGAGCGCATCCACGAAGCCACTACTACCGATTTACAAAATGCAATTCCTAGTGAGTATATGACCCTGGCCGATCTTGAAAAATTCCATATTAAACGTGTTCTTGACGATGTTAAATGGAACAAACTTGAAGCATCCAGAATTCTGGACATTACACGTCCGACTCTTAATGCCAAAATTGAAAAATATAATCTGGTTCAAGAATCATAAAATATATAAAAATAAAAAAGAGAAGCAGGAAAAATTCTGCTTCTCTTTTTTTATTAGTTATTTTATCGATGCGTCTGAATTTAATATTGATGTTTGTAAATCGAAATAAAGCAATCCTCCCAACCGTTTTCTTTAATTTTTCGCATATAGCTTTTAACTTCCGACAAACTATGGAACAAATCGGTACTGTAACGGTATAGTCCGTCATCTCCCTTAATTTCGTAAATCTTAAGATCGGGCATCTTTGCAAGTAGTTTTGCAAAATATTGTTTGATATCAATCTGATTGCTTACAGCAATGAACTGTACTCTGTAACAAGTCATAATTGTTTCTCTACCCTTCATTGCAGATGCATCTGCTCTCTTTTCACCCGCGTAAACAGCCACAAAACTGCCAGCCCACCCCTTCTTTCTTAAAGTGTTCTGCAATTTAACAGCCTTAACCCAATCATTATAAGCCTCGGAACTGTAATGATATAAACCGTCACTCTCAAGTTTCTCTTCAATCTTAAGTCCCGGAATATCATACAACAAAGAACTGAAACACTCATTAATTTTTACCGGTTTACGAAGAGCCATGATCTGCACTTTATACAAAGTAGCACCGGTATTTACGTTTTCGGTATTTGCAGATTCTTGTTCGTGATTAATTGTCTTTTGTTCCTCTTTTACCGGTGAAACTTTTTCAGAAGCAGCTTTTGCCGGTATAACTTTTTCAGGGGCAGCTTTTGCCGGTGTTGCAGATGGAGTGACTGCCGGTGTAACGGTCGGTTTAACGGCCGGTGTTACAGGGACCGGAACAACTGGTTTAACAGACTCTTTAACACTGTCTTTTACAGGTTCTTTTGCAGGTTCCGGAGAATTTGAGCGTAAAATAAATTCAAGACCGTCAACAACATCACCCTCCGTGCCACCATGAATAGTTATAGGGATAGATGAAGGTGTAGAGGTCATGTTCAATTTACGAAGCTGTGTACTGTCTATACATGCCGTGTATTTACCAGGTCTCAAGCCAAGATAACTGAAGTAACCGTCCGATTCGGTCATAATCTGTGCCGCAAGTTTTGAGTCGGATCCGTAGAAATCTACCAGAATTCTTCCCTGTCCCTTAAGTGAACTGCCACTCCCTAAATAAACAGTTCCGGCGGCTTCTCCCACAACAGTTATTGGAATTTCCAGAGTTTTTATATGATTCGGATCGACCGCAATGCTGAACGATTTATTCTTTATTTGCCATGCAATATTGTCGAAGTTTGTTCCGTCGAGTGTTACCAAATAATTTGTATAAGGTTCCAAATCGAACACATGCGATGACGTATCTCTCTCTCGGTACTCAACCCGGCCGCCGTTCACATGAAGTTGAAGCCCATAAGCTTTGGGTTCGTGTTTGTCGTATTTTGAATTACCGTTTAAATCGAGGAAGGCAAACATTGTAATTCCACCCTTACCTACGCTATTTCTGTTACTTGTACTCAAATACTTAGATTTTGAATCATATAGCAGACTTCCGCTTGCAGTCTCGGTAAATGATGTTATGTTGTTACTTCTTCGCGCAGTGCCGCTCATTTGTGCAAACGACATATCGAACCTGAATCCAAATTCAATATTTGTAAAATTGCCTGTAAAATTTTTTTCGTATGAAAAATTCAAATATCCTTTTTTGGAAATTCTCTTTTCCAGCACTCCTTTTGCAGATACAAATTTGCTCTGATTGTAGTTGAACTGTGTTTGTGGTGAGAATATGAATTGTGCCGGTAATCTAAAGGATAATGATAAGTTACTGAAATACAACGGGTCGGTAACCGATGTCATTGTTGCATTTGTTGTAAAGTTAGTATTTACACCAAATATAGATCCCGAAAAGAGTAATTCTGCTGTTGTGTATTTTGTAAGAGCAAGAACAATCTGATTAACAGACAATCTCGAAAATAATGTAAATTTATTACTCCTGAAGGGAATCGATAATGCAGCTTTTCTCTCTTCTCTATAATTATTATTTATGGACGTCTGGTTTTTGTCGTATTTGGTATAGTTAAGTTCAAGTTGAATATCCGAAGGTAAGCGGTAATTAAATATTCCCATCATCCTCACTTTGTGAGTGTACTCTCCCGAAACGAGCAAATTGGACCCAATCCTCATAGAGGTGTTTACATATGGCATGAAGTTGCCCGATGTTACCGAAGATAGATATTCAACTCCTGCTCCAACAGTTAAATATCTTGTTACACCATAGTCAAAATCGGCACGTGAATATTTGTTGTGGAGAGAGTCGTCTACAACTCCTGCAGTAACATTGTACTCAAAATTTCCTTTTGGCAAAAAGTTATAAGGAATGTTTATAGTTTGTTCTTTTGAGCGCTCTTCTCCCCATGGCCCGTAAAACTGTAGTTTTACACTTGTGTTTCCATAGACCAATGGAACTTCGAATTTGTAAAAACCGGAAGCATCTGCCGTTTTAAAATCGACAAGTACATTATTTACATATAGTTCCACTGTCCAGCCCGGTTCCGTAAAATCGCTCAATGTATATGAGCCGAATGAACTCCTGTATGTTGTGGGAGAATTAGAGAACTGTACACCTAATATTGGTGAGTTGAGTGTTGAAATTGAAGTAGTAGTCAATTTCCCTAAGTCGAGTTGGCGAAGTGGTTTAAAATCGTTGTTGACAAAACGCCAGTTATAGTATTGTTGTCTCTCTTCAAATGGTGTATTATTACTGTAATTGAGATTGACATTGGCCTCACCACCGGCAATAATCGATCCCAGAGAAAGTGATAACCTTGTGTTCGCGTTTCCTTTAATTGTTTGATCTGCAATAACAGACCAATCTGCCATACCTAATCTTAAAAATGGATAGCTTCTTTTAATTGTGGTATCTGCCTTAATCTCTCCTTTTATTTGGCTCATATTTTTCCTCATCTGCTCCTGCCGCATTTCACGTATAATGGGTAAATCAACTTTTGTATTAAGTGTTACAGTAAGTGACCGAAAGTTGAATGAGCATTGTAGTTCGAATATTTCTCCGAAGTAGTTCGATTTAAGGTATAGGTTTGTCTCAGTTCTTATTAAATCGCCGGGATGGAGTTCGTAAACCTTTTGATTATAAGTTATTTTGTTATTGACTCTGTCTACTAAATATGTCGATTTTTCCGATATAATAAAACCGGAAACTTCATTAAACCCTGGGGTATATGTGTTTTTTATTTTAAGAAAGGTAAATATATCGGTTATAGGCAAATACAGCACTTCGTCTCTTATAACGGCAGATATATCGGCTCCTCCTACCCTGGGTACACTAAAAAAAACTGAAATCTCGTCATAATCCTGTTCGGGTGCAGATTGACTATCTCCTTGAGCACTTCCCTGAGCATCTATCTGCCCTGCAATAAGCATAAATGAGAAAATAAAAAGCGGCAGGAGAAAACGGTTACCCGCCTTCTGCATGTATCTTAAATACTTAAGTGCCGAAAAGCCTTTTATATTTCCCATTGGAAAATTTGAGTTATTGCCAGATGTTAGTCTAAAATATAATTAAAAAAGAAAGTCCCCGAATAACTACCTCCGGGATTAGCCGATATTGACCCTACAGTAAGAGTAGCACCAATACTTAAATCAGTATATGATTTTTTCTGTACAACTATTGTGCTATTAGGATTTGGAATTCCAAATACAAGATTCATTGTACCTCCTCCGGATCGTGTAAGAGTAATAGAACTTGGAAAAGAAATAGAACTAATACTATGTGGTCTCCCCGAAGTATTTGTAATGCGAAAAATTGCCTCTGTAGGAATAGGGGAAGATAGTGCGACAACATTTCCGGTAGTTGTTACCACACCGGTATTTGAGATTGTTGCAGTACCACCGGAACCTGTTGTCAACAAAGTTCCGAAACTTATGTCTTGTATAGACGAAATAGAAATCTGAGCATATGTTTCAGTACTTCCAAATAAGAGAAGTAAACAAACACTTGCTATCTTAAATATATTGTTTGTTTTTAAAATTTTTATCATTAATTATTATTGAAGTTGAATTACGGCTTCGGCATATTTTTCCGGTCGTGTATCCGATTGGCCGAGATATGTAACCTTTAAGCTGCCTTTGTGATAATCTACTTTTGGATTATTCTCTAAATCTACAGTAAATCGTCTTGCTGCATTTGGTGTATAAACTGCTATACCATTTACAATTCCAACTTGAATATCTTTTCCGGAAGGAGATGTGTATACAACTTTAAGATCGCCATAAACCGACATGTTACCTGTCCTGTTAAATTTGACTTCCAGACGATTGGTCGTATCGTTTACATACTCCATTTTTAAATCCGAGAGTGTTACTTGAGTTGTGGAAGGTCCCACTCTGATGATAACAGGTATTGTTATACCGAATATTGGAACAAGTTTTACACTTACTGCAGATGAATCTTTTTTGGTGTCTTCCTCACCCAGTGCAACCTCCTTAGGTACTGCACGGAAATATACGTGAGAGCGATACTCTCCGGGAGCAAGTTGATCGGTATTGGTAACCTGCATTTTAACTGATTGTGCTTCGTTAGGGCCAAGTGTAACCGTACGTGGGAAAAAGCGGATATTTTTGTCGGCAAAATTCTGTCCCGGATCGGGAACAGTAATCTCCTCGAACGATCCGTCCTCGTTCATTCTGTATTGAATTATTGAAACGTTATACTTTGCAGTATCCTTGCCGGTATTTGCAAGATTAAGTTCCATTACCCTTTTTGAACCATCGAATACAACACGACGTGGTGTTATTAAAAGGTTTCCTTGTGCACTAATGCTTAAAGAATTTAAAGCTGCCAGAACTACTAAGGCAATAACGAATACAGATTTTTTTGTTTGTTGAGGAAATCTTTGTTTCTCTGAGAATCCTGATTTACACATTGATATAAGTATTTATGATAATATTCACCTTAAATTTAGTTCAAATGTAGCGAAATTCCTAGTTATAAGAAAATGTTATTGTATATGTTCCCGAATAGATTCCCACCGGGTTATCGCTTCTTGTGCCTATTTTAAGGGTGGCCCCGACTGTGAGATTAAGTATGCCGTCGGTTAGTACTCCGGCTCCTAATCCGCCTGCAGGGAATGACTCCCAGTTGTTAACCTCCATAGTCTTGCCGGTATCGCTGTTGGTGAGCATGGCCGGCGCTGTGGGTAGGGTTATCGTTACCGAGGAGTTGTTTTGGCCGGTAAGGTAAAAGGTGGCCGGGTTATAGCTCCCTCCACTCAGAGCTACCGAACCTGTGGCCGATCGCACTCCGTTGGGTGTCAATCGTATCTCCCCTCCGGTGGTCTCAGGTGAAAACTTACCAAAGTTCAATGTGGCTGTCTCTGTTGCTGTGAGGGCTGTTATTACCTCGGCTGTTGCATGGGCGCTAACGCTCTGCTGTGCTTGTATTCGAGCAAGTGGTAATACAATAAACAAACTGATAACAATCATCTTTATTTTCATCCTCTTCATTTTGTTTGTTCTTTTATATTAGTGTTAATACTGTTCTTCGTTTTTGACTTTTTCCTTGTCGTTGGCTTGGTTGTATTCTTGGTCGTTGACTTCTTTGTCGCCTAGCGCGACCCCCTCAATGGTTCTGTTTATCTGCTCTGCCGCCTCGTGCCTGCACCTGGCAGGGGATTTCGTTTTCTCGCTTGAGATGATATCCAAATATTTTATGAATCAAATTTACAAAAAACGCTGCACTTAGGCAGCGTCTTTTGCATTTTTTTTATCGTTTAGTTATAGTTAACTGTAACTTTCAAATCTGTTGAGTTGCTGTAGGTACCTGCTACTGTGTTTGCTGGAACGGTTAGTGTACCACCTACGTTGATTACTTTTGTTCCTGATACCAAGGTTCCGGTTTCTCCTAGTTCGTTGTTGATAGCTACTGATAGTGTTCCTGATACCGAACCTGTAAGGGTGATTGTTGCCGGATGAGAGATACTGAAGGTCTTGTTGCTGTCTCCTGTTACTGTAAATTGTGCTGTTGTTGTTGTACCTGAGAACTTGTGAACTCCACCTGTTACTGTTGTACCATTGGCATAATCCAATACTACTGTTCCTGCTGTTGCACTTGAGGCGATTGTTCCAAAACTCATATCGGTTGTTTTAGCTATTGATATTGGAACTAAAAGTGTTGCTGATGCTGTTGCTGATGCTGAGGTCGATTGTGCAAATGTGGTTGCTGAGAATCCTAATACTACTAATGAAAGGGCGAAAATTTTAACTGTTTTCATGATTTTAATTTTTTTTGTTTTTTTTATTTTTTGTTTTTTTATCTTTCTAGCTTGTCGCTTTATTTCTTTTTGTTCTTTAAGCTTGTCGCTTTATTTCTTTTTGTTCTTTTAAGCTTGTCGCTTTATTTCTTTGTTTGAAGGCTGCCCGTTTTGTTTCTTTGTGAGTTGCTTTCGTACTCTTTTATATCATTTTGTGTGCCACCGGTCATAATTTTGCCGTGCCAAAAAAATATTAATACTTTCTTAACCGTATATCTGCTTATTTATCTGCTATTTATAAAATTGTAAAATAATTGCCAGAACGTAACATTTCGTTAACATTCGACTTTTTACCCATTTTTTGTGTTAAATATTTTTTACGAAGTGTAAAGAAATTCTTTTACCAAAAACATTTTTTAACGATTTTTTACACGCATTTTTTTAGTTTTTAAACGCATTTGCTAGTTTTTTTACAAGCTCATTTTAGTTTTTACTCACTTTTTTAGCATTTTACACGAAGTTGTTTGTTTTTTACAAGCAGATTTTAGTTTTCTAAACGAAGATGCTAGTTTTTACACACTTATTTTAGTTTTTTACACGCTCTTATATGCAATTTTCAGTTTAAATGGGAATATTTACTCCTGTTTTTCGGATAATTGATAATCGAATTTGAGTATGTATATAATGTATATAATGTATATAATGTACATAAACTAAAGTATTTATGTAATGTATATTATCTATATTATCTATACATAATAGGTAAAAGATTTGCACCCCAACTAACAGGAATAAAAACACCCCGACATTTATGCCGAGGTGTTGTCTTCGAATTACTTAATAGTGTTATGTGAATAAATCGATATCCAGTTCTTTCTTGGCTACTGAATAAAAAAGCCCACTCCTTGTACTAAAAACTTAACCTTCTATTGAACCAAATAACCTTAAATCAAAGCATTCTAATTATATGCAAATACCATCTTATATGATCCGCTGTAGGTGCCACTTTGTTGATCTTGCGCCAATCGAACCCTGCCGGTTAAAGTGAGGGTGCTATTACCGGTAACGCTCTGTATATCTGTTGTATTATTTGAGGCCGATGTCTCAAGCATTATGTCGTTTCCCTTATTATCTCTTACTACAGCAGGGTTGACAATAACATTGCAAACATAGTCGCTCCCTGAGTTTATCTTTATTTGTCCTAAATTGAGATTATCGTAGTTGGTGGTTAGTGGGGCAGATACACTATTTTGTTTGTTGGTCATCTCACTTGTTGACGAAGCTGTGCCGGCATTTAATGATAAAAATGTTACTGCAAGTGATGATGCGCTTACTGATTCTACAACCTCTGCAGTAGCGTGACCTACGGCAACTGTCTGTGCAAGTGCACTTCCGCCGGTGAAAACAACCAGAAGTGAGATGGCAAAGAGGTTTGTAAAAAGTGTTTTCATATCCACATCGTTTCTGATGTAAATGTAAAAACTAAATTTCAAAAAAACAAGAAAATGTAAAACTTTATTTTACACTGCGTAAATTTATTTTACATTCTAGCGGATTTTAAAGTTCGTATTTTGACTGCTGACGTAGTTATATGGTATTCTTTTAGCAGATTTTTAAATGAATACATATCGATGTGCCACACGGTGTGGCACATTGATGCCTTATGTGCTGTGGAAGAGGGAGTTGCGAGAAAGAAGAGCAAATTGCTGGGGGACAGTTATTTACCCTTGCAAGTTGTATCGTGCAGATATTTAAATGTATACATATCAATGTGCCACACCGTGTGGCACATTGATGCCTTATGTGTTGTGGAAGAGGGAGTTGTGAGAGAGAAGGGTAAATTGCTGGGGTACAGTTATTTGCCCTTGCTAGCTGTATCGTGCAGATATTTAAATATATACATATCAATGTGCCACACGGTGTGGCACATTGATACCTTATGTGTTGTGGAAGAGGGTGTTGCGAGAGAGAAGAGCAAATGGCTGGGGGACAGTTATTTGCCCTTGCTAGCTGTATCGTGCAGATATTTAAATGAATACATATCAATGTGCCACACGGTGTGGCACATTGATGCCTTATATACTGAATGGCAGGGTGTTGCGAGAGAGAAGAGCAAATTGCTGGGGGACAATTATTTGCACTTGCGTATTGTATCGTGCAGATATTTAAATGAATACATATCAATGTGGCACTCGGTGTGGCACATTGATGCCTTAT
>MTLD01013008.1_pt1 | contig 10781 bp, 14 predicted proteins | sample 1982471 | NCBI WGS metagenome assembly MTLD01 (sample SAMN05712604, study PRJNA340218) | biofilm metagenome | isolation source: sample SPM anode biofilm adapted to -50 mV | place: USA | collected 2012-02-03
CTCGGTCATGGGCAGGTGCGGGTTCAGCGTGAAGGGGTTGTAGGGGCTGCCGTCGATCTTCACGGCCACGCCATTGATCACCTTCACCTTGAGGCCGCAGCCCGTGTTGCAGTTCAGGCAGGTGGTGTAGAGCATGTTCTCGGCCATGCCCAATTCGTAGAGTTCCTTCTCGCCGAGCTGCCCGGCTTCGGCCTTGGAGATCAGGTCCTGGGCGAAAGCCATCTTGGAGGCGGCGAAGGCGCTGCATCCGGCGATGGCGCTGAGGTTCATGAAGCCACGGCGGGACATCCCCTCCTGGGCTCCGAGGGCTGGGGTCAGCTTCTTAGCCATGGAGCACCTCCAGGTTCTTGTCTGAGATGTAGTAGACGCGGGGCTTTGTCCCCTTCTTCGCCTTCAGGAACTGGGTCTTGTTCGCCTTGATGAGTTGGGCGACTAGACTCGTCGGGTCGTTGGCGTCGCCGTAGTAGGTGGCCCGCCCAATGCAGGTGGTCACGCACTCGGGCAACATCCCGCTGCCCAGCCGGTGGACGCAGAAGTGGCACTTCCGGGCCTTGCCGATGGGGGCGTCATCGGGCTTGCGGTTCCGCTTCACGCCGTATTCGTAGGAGGAAGCAGTCTCATAGCCCTGAGGAGTTGCTTCGTAGAATTTGCCCGCGTCCATGGTCCGGGCCGTGTAGGGGCAGGCCGGGATACAGGACTCACAGCCGATGCAGGTGTCGTAGTTGATCTTCACCAGCCCGGCACCGATGCCCTCGGTCTCCTTCCAGGTGGCGCGTTCCTTGGGCGTCTGCGGCACTGGGCAGGCGGCGACACAGGGCGGGTTGTCGCAGTGCATGCAGGGCTGGGGCAGATAGGTCCGGCTGGGAGTCGGATACTTCCCCGATTCGAACTCGTGCACGGGGCGGTAGTAGAGCTGGGGTGGCAGCTTGTTCTCCACCTGGCAGGCGATGGTGCAGCCGTGGCAGCCCACACACTTCCGGAGGTCGATGACCATGACCCAGCGGCGGGCTTTGTCTGGCCGCCTGAGCGCACGCTCCAAGTCCTGCTGCAAGGTGACGAGAACGTCCTGTGCCATAGAACCCTCCTGGAGATGCCGGGCGACGGGGAGACAATGAATACAGGATGGGGTGGGCGTTTATATGGTCAAACCTGATGTGATGACCATCACCCGGCCCGAACAACCCATTACGCATACGGTTTTATTGAAGATTCACGCCCCTGTGACCCAAATCTCAATGGGGCCTGTCTTAGTGGTGTTTCAGCACAACGACCCGACCATGGCCCTGACATGAACCCCCTCCTGCCCCTCTCCCAGTCCACCGGCTATGCCATCCAGGCCCTGTCCTGCCTGGAGGAGTCGGGAGGCCAGCCCTACCTCGTCCAGGTGGTGGCCGAGTGCACGGGGATCTCCCCGTCCTATCTGTCCAAGGTCATGCAGCGTCTCGCCCAGAAGGGCCTCATCATCGCCAAGAGAGGGAAGAACGGCGGTGTGGTTCTCGCCCGCCCGGCCCGCGAGATCACCCTCTACGATCTAGCTGAGGCCGTTGATGGTGCCACCTGGAAGGACCACTGCGTCATGGGCCTCAAGGACTGCTCGGCCGAGCGCCCCTGCGAGCTACATGAGTTGTGGAAGGCCACCCGGGACCCCCTGCTCGCCCGGATGCGCACGCTGACCTTGGCCGAGCTGGCTGCAAACCATGCGTTCAGTGCGAAATCTTGCCGAGCGATTCACGAGGGAGCCAAGAAAGGGATACCCACCACCTCCTGCAGGTGCCAAACAAAGTCGTGATGCTCCAGGCGAATTTCTTTCCAGGCGGCATGGTGGAGCATTGCCGATGTTCGCATCCAAGCTTGGGCCCGGGCAGATCAACTCGGTTTCGGCATTCCTCCGGGTCACAGGTGTGAATGTGTCAGAGAGGCCAGTTATGGCTATTTTCAGACACCAGACTTCAGTAGTGCCTCCATCAGTATCTGAGCCGATTGGACACCAACCATGCGATTCAGGATCTGACCATCCTTGATGAAGAGAAGTGTCGGGATGCTCTGAACACTGAACTGAGAGGCGAGGGCTGGTTCCTCATCCACGTTGACCTTGGCCACGATGGCCTTGTCCCCAGTTCCCTTTGCAACTTCGTCGAGGATGGGTCCCTGCATGCGGCATGGTCCGCACCAGGGAGCCCAAAAATCGATGAGGACGGGGGAACCCTGCGCCATGAGCTTTGGAAAGGCTCCGGTGGTGAGGTGGATGACCTCGGGCATATGCACTCCAATTCAGGAAAAATCGGGATGGGAGACCCAGGGTCCTAGGTTGTATACCTCATAGCCCCGAGGTTCGAGTAGTTCAGCAGCTAAGGCGCTGCGTGCGCCGCTCGCGCAGCAGAGCAGCAGGGGTCGGTTCTTCGGAATCCTCTCGTGGGCCAGAACCGGAATGAGGTGAAGCGGCAGGTTTAGACTGCCTGGGGCGTGACCACGGGTGTATTCCTCAACAGATCGGACATCCACAACCAGGCCACACTTGTCCATGAGGTTTCGGGCCTCATCCAGGGATGGGAATGAACTCATGAGTTACCTTCCAAAGGCCCAGATCAGCCCCATCACGGCACCGTAGCTGATCCCACGTAGGGGGGTGGCGGTCAATGGACAAGTGCCCCTGCTGCACCCTACGAGTCGATGCCAGAGGTAGCCGAGACCACCACCCAAAGACGACCCTATGGCTATGCGAATGAGGGTGGGCATTACCTAGCCACCCTTACGACACTTACTGCCACGGCCGGATCTGGAACACCCATTTTGCGGAGGACCGACGCCAGCCAGCACCATTTGGTAATGCCGTACTGCAAAAGATTGGCCGAAACCAGGAGCGTGAGCCAGACCCAGTAGTCGTTGTGAAACTCGGTCAAGAGGAGGCTTCCGAAGATCAACGTTCCAGCGACGATGTGGATGATTCGATCGACCGTCATGATTGGCTCCTAATCAGCAACTGGGTGGATGAGAGGATGAGACAAATCAACTCAATAACTAAATGATCATCTAGAATCACAACTTGTCAAGGTGCTTCATGAATTTTCTCTTCCGATCTCATCGGGAAAAGGGGAAGGATACTGATTGCATTCACAGCAACCTGCTAGAGGTGGTCATGGCACCGATCAATTCTCAGGGACCGGTTTCACTGTTGGACCTTCACTTCCAGGTCAAGGGCACCGTCGGAGCCTTCCTGGTCGACACGCCCGAAGGCCCCGTGCTCGTTGAAACGGGTCCTGAGTCCCTCTACTCCAATCTTCGAAGGGCTGTAGAGGCCCGAGGGCATGCGCTTGAGGACATCCGACATGTCTTCGTGACCCATATCCATCTGGACCACGCGGGGGCCGCGTGGCGGTTGGCGAGGCATGGGGCTCGGATCTACGTCCACCCTAAGGGAGCGCCACACCTTCAGGATCCAGGGAAGCTGCTCGGATCGACCCAGCGCATTTACGGCGATGCCATGGAGCGCCTATGGGGCCGTCTGGAACCAATTGAACAAGAGCGCATTGTTCCAGTGGATGACGGCCAGATCATTCGTTTCGGTGACGTGGCTATCCAGGCCATCCACACCCCAGGGCATGCCATTCACCACATCACGTTCCGATTGGAGGACGGCCTCTTCACGGGGGATGTGGGTGGGATACGCATCGAAAATGGTCCAACAATTCCGCCGTTTCCACCGCCAGACATCGACCTGGAAGCCTGGGCCGACTCCATCGCAAAGATGCGCACAGCCAACCCGACTTATATCTACCCCACTCATTTCGGCATCAAGACCGATGGTGCCGCCCACTTCGATTCCCTGGAGGAGAACATCCAGCGGATCGCCAGTTGGGTTCGTGAACAGATCAACCTGGGCGTCGCTGAGGACGGAATGGTGCCGGCCTTCCAGGCCTACCTTCACAATCTGTTCTCTGAATACGGCCTTACCCAAGAGACCATTCAGGAATATGAGATCGCCGACCCTGCCTTCATGAGCGTGCACGGCTTGGCCCGATACTGGAAAAAGCGAGGCGCCGGAGTATCAGGGCTTTGAGCCAATTGGAAGGAAATGCGGATACACCCGTCAGGCCCAAACAGCCGCAAGGGTCTTCTGGAACCAGCAGCTCATTCAACCCCGCCGCGCAGTGGCCAGGAACACGGGATAGTCCTTGCCCTCCTTGGAAGTCACGGTTGCTGTCTCCAGGTGAACCTCCAGGAAGCCTGCTTCCACCAGCCAGACTTGGATTTGATCCCGTTGGAACCCATGGTGATGGACACCTGTCGCGTCCTCGTGGAAGGTGCCGTCCTCTTCATCCAGATCGGCCAAAGCCACGTGCCCCTCCGGAGCAAGGACATGCTCGAACTGCCGGAACAAGGCTGGCACGTCGGCTACGTGGTGCAGGGTCATGCTGCTCACGATGAGATCATAGGGACCGCCCAGATCCGTACTCCCATCGACTTCCAACGGCTTCAGATTAACGGGAATGCCAACGTTCTTGGCCTTTTCAGCCAAAGCGTCCAGCATGCCCCTTGAGGTATCTGCCCCCGTGATCGAGCCGACCTGGGGCCCCAGAGCCAACGTGACCAGCCCCGTGCCACAGCCAAAATCCAGGACGCTCAGTTCCTTGGAGGGAGGAATCCGGCCCACGATGGCCATCGTGACACCACGGGCAATGAGAACCCTCCGGTCTACGAGGTCCCAGGTTGACGCGGCCTTGTCAAAGCGTTCTGTCACGGACATCACCGCTCCTTCGCATGAAATTAGGACTGATCCCGATGTGTCACCTCATCCAGGCGCACCTTCAGGCGTTCAAAGGCCAAGGCATCCTCTGTGGGGTCCTTGGGCTCGCTGGCTCTCAGAGATTGAATCGCCACAGTGAAGACACCGCCAAACTTTTCACAGACATCACATCCTTGAAGATGAGCGAGGATCTGACTCCGCTTCTCAAGGGAAATGGCCCCATCAAGGTAGTTGGAGAGATCAGCAAGCACCTCACCACAAGGCATCCCGGCAACGGTCCTTTCAATTCCCATGGCGTTCTCCCCGAAGGTGGGCGACAAACCGCAATCGCGCACGGTGCAGACGGCTTTTCAATGCGGGAATTCCAAGCCCCAGCAAGGCTGCGCACTCTTCGAGTGAGAACCCATGCTGTTCCCGAAGCACCAACACTTCTCGATCCTCAAGGGAAAGACGCGCGAGAGCCTTGGTAACTTCATCCTGAATGGCGAGGGTTTCCAAGGGATCAGCTTCTGCCCCCCAACCAGCCGCCTCCCCCAACTCCGACAACGACTCCATTCGATCGGGTTCACCGGCCCGCCCCCGATACAGCCGGTAAACAGCATGCCTGGCGATGGTAAGCAGCCACCCGATGGCCGATTGGTCTCCCCTGAATCCAGCGGCATCTCTCCAGGCAGACAGGAATGTGTCCTGCAACGCATCTTCCGCTGAAGCAGAATCTCGGGTGAGTGAGCAGACAAAGCGCCAGACGGCCTCACGGTGTCGAACGACGAAAACCTCAAAGGCGTTCGCGTTCCCGGTGGCCGCCTGGAGCAACAGGTCCTGATCTGTGATCAACGAGCCTTCACGGGACAGGTGCTCCACCCGAAGAGGGTATAGAGCGGGCAGGAGCCAAGCAGACCCGTCGCCAGCGGCACGATGCCAAGGTAGCCCCACGGGGACTTGGGACCGACAAACGCAAGGGATAGGACACCCAGGCCAAGAACGGTACGCAACACGCGCTCCATGGGGTGTTCGTTGGTTGGTAGTAGATTCGCCATGTGGGCTCCAGTAGGGGGAAGGCTTCAACCGCCTTATCTATTTAGAGTCTGGTACTCGTGAAAAGGATTCCCCCCAAGCAAACATTTTCGGGGCACCCTCTCTGCGATCCGCAACCAGCCTAAGGCCGACCAAGGAAGGACTCGGGCATTTGAACGGCGACGACTTCTCCCCTGGCGGTCACCTGTCCAAGGACAGAGACACTGGCTTCGATCACCACTCGGCGCCCCTTGATTTCCTTGACCCGTCCTCGAATCTCCAGGACGGCATCGAGTGGAGTCGGTGCCAGGTAATCCACCTTCAATGATGCCGTGACGAAGCGGTAGGCTGGCAGGCTGTCCATGGACCGACCTTCTTCCCGGTACATCGCCGCAGCAGCGGTCCCCGTTCCGTGGCAGTCGATGAGGGAGGCGAGAAGCCCCCCGTAGACAAACCCAGGGATGGCGGTGTGCTCTGAGCGGGGCCGGAACCGCGTCACGGACTCCTCACCTTCCCACTCCGTATGGATCTGCAATCCCAGGTGGTTCAACCTCCCGCATCCGTAGCAATGGGAGACGTTCTCCGGATAGTGATCCTGGAAGATCGGGCTGGTCATTTTAGACACCATCCTCCTGCTGCATGGCTGCTTCGCATGCCAACGGGACGATGTTGGTCCCTTTCCACATGGCGTAGCGACGATACCCACCAGAGAGGTTACGGACCTTGAAGCCATGCTGGGTCAGCAGCCGTGCGGCAATGTAGGCCCGCACCCCTACCTGGCAGAACACCAAATATTCCATGGTTGTGGGCAACGCCTTGATGCGTTCACGGAGTTGATCCACGGGAATGCAGATGGATCCCGAGATGGTCCCGAGTGCGTGCTCTTGAGGCGTCCGGACGTCGAGCAGGACCTGGTCTGCTTTCAAATCTGTGATTTCCTCCGGCTCCCACAGGCCGACGTCCCCCCGAATCACATTCGAAGCCACGAATCCAGCCATGTTCACCGCATCCTTGGCGCTGCCGAAAGGCGGGGCGTAACAAAGCTCCAGGTCTTCCAGATCGGAGACCGAAAGCCCAGCTCGTTGGGCCACTGCAATGACATCGATCCGCTTGTCGACGCCAGCTACGCCCACGGCCTGCGCGCCGAAGATCCGTCCATCTTCAGGATGAAACAGCACCTTCAAGGTAATGGGGTGAGCCCCTGGGTAGTAGGTTGCATGGTCTGCCGGATGCACGTAGATCCGCTGGTACGGGATGTTCTTACGCTGAAGCATGACCTCCGACAGGCCTGTCATAGCGAAGCTCAGGTCGAAAACCTTGCAGATAGCGGTTCCTTGGGTGGCCTTGTAGCGGCTGTCCCTTCCCAGGATGACTTCAGCAGCGATACGCCCCTGGCGGTTGGCGGGACCTGCCAGGGGAATCATCGCTGGGTCACCGCTGACGAATTCCCGAACCTCCACCGCGTCACCAACCGCATAAATGTTGGGCAGACTCGTCCGCATCTGGTCGTCCACCTGGATGCCACCAGTTGAGCCGATGGTCAGCCCCGCTTCCCGGGCCAGGCGAACTTCCGGCTTCACGCCAACACTCAACACTGCGAGGTCACACTCGATGCGATCGCCATTGTCCAGAACGGCTACCAGGCCTTCACCTTCAGGTTCAAATGCAGACACGGCCCGACCCAGGCGCAAATCAACCTTCTGACGCCTCAGTTCCTCATGCAGGGGAAAGGTCATTTCAGTATCCGCCACGCCAAGGACATGTGGGAGTCGCTCCACCAGGGCGACCTCCATGCCCCGGTGACGGAATTGCTCGGCAAGTTCAAGCCCGATGTAGCCCGCCCCTACGATCAACGCTTTGCGGGCATTCTGCTTTGACGCAACCCCCAGGATGGCATCCATGTCGCCCATGTTCCGAAGGGTGAAGATAGCCGGGTGGTCGACGCCCGAAACCGGAGGGCGGATGGCCTCTGCTCCAGGACTCAGGATCAGCGCATCGTATCCCTCCCGGGTTTCCTCGCCGGTTTTCAGGTTACGGGCCACCACGGTCTGGGACGCCGCGTCGATTGAAATGACCTCCGTGTTCACCCGCATATCGATTTCAAACCGTGCCTTCAGGCTGGCCGGAGTCTGTAACAGGAGCCGGGACCGATCAGCAATCACCCCTCCGATGTGGTAGGGCAACCCACAATTCGCAAAGGACACGTAGGGGCCACGCTCAAATACCACGATGCTTGCGGATTCGGAGAGTCGTCTGGCACGGGCTGCCGCGCTGGCACCGCCGGCGACACCTCCTACGATCAGGATTCTCGGGACACCAGACATACAGATCCTTTCCAAGGTGGACGATCATCTTCAGGTGGTTTCCAGCCTAGCCCCTCGCGAAGGGACAACTGCCGCCCTGACACGTAGGAGCGGATCCGTAGCCTGGGTCAGGACTGCCGGAGGTGGAGACCGCAGCGATCGAAAGCTGGCGGTTCATTCCCTCTGCCTCACCACAAGTCGGGCAGGCATGAGAGACAGGGGCTGAAAAACCCTCAAGCCTTTCTTCAAGGGCTCCGCAGGCTTGACACTTGTATTCGTAGATCGGCACGTGGACCTCTCAGATTCCGGCTAGGTCATCAGAAATAAGGCGGACTCCAGGGAGCGGGCCCCGGACGTCACTTCCTCCTGAGCCAATGCTTCAGGTCGGCCCCTGTCCGAAAGGCGCCGACTTGCCGCTTAACCTCCCGACCTTGGGCGTCGAGGATCAACATCGTCGGATATCCATCCACCTTGAATCGCTGGGCCACTTTCGCGTTGTCAGGGAGGGTTCGGCGATCCCTTGTCTCGGTCATGAGAGTCACGGGAACGTAGTCTGCCAACCCCTGCTGGGCCTCCACGGAGGGGAAGACCACATTCCTGAGGTGCTGGCAGGGAGGACACCACTCCGCCCAGATATCGACGAACACCGGCTTGCCCTCCTGCTTCGCCCTTTTCTGGGCTGCGGCCAGGTCGTATTCCCACTTCAGAGGACTCTGAGCAAGCAGCGAGATTGAGGTCGTCAGGATCGCGGCAAGTATTTTCATCGGTCTTCCCCCCACCGGCTTCTTGGCACCACCGGTCTTGGATATCGTACCATATTACCGTATGGTTAATCAATTGTTTTGCATTACTGGCTCTCTCACCAGGGAATCCCATTCAATAAATGATCCATTTGTCATCTCTGATATAATTCCTTGTTGGTTATTTTAGAATGTAGCCACCGTGTCTGTCACAAACCGCCCTGAACTGGAGCTGCCATGGATACTCGCAACAAGGGATTCAATACCAAGCTGGTGCACGCAGGGATCCGAGAAGATGCCCACGGGAGCGTGGTGACCCCCATCTATCAGACCTCCACCTTCGCCTTCCGTAATGCCCAGCAGGGGGCCAATCGGTTCGCGGGTACCGAAGACGGCTACATCTACACACGCATCGGGAACCCGACGACGGCAGCCCTCGAGGAGAACGTGGCCCAACTCGAAAATGGCTTTGGAGCCACGGCCATGGCCAGCGGAATGGGCGCGGTAAGCACCGTGTATCTCGCGCTGCTCAGCGCCGGGGATCACATGGTGAGCACGGACTCCGTGTATGGTCCCAGCCGGGGCCTCATGGAGAAGCACATGAGCCGATTCGGGGTCGAGTCCACCTATGTCGACACCTCTGACCTGGAAAACCTCTCCAACGCCATGAAGGTGAACACGAAGCTGGTCTACATTGAGTCCCCTTCCAATCCCGCCATGTCCGTCACAGACATCGCAGCGGCGGCGGAGATCGCCCATGCCGCTGGAGCCCTCCTGGTGGTGGACAACACCTTTGCCAGCCCCCACCTCCAGAAACCTCTAGATCTCGGCGCGGATGTGGTCCTGCACTCGGTGACGAAGTTCATCAACGGTCACGCCGACATCGTTGGTGGCATTGTCGTGGCGAAAACAGAGGCCCTGCACAAAGAGATCCGCGCCATGCTCATCAACCTGGGCGCCAACATGGACCCCCACCAGTCCTACATGGTGAGCCGGGGCCTCAAGACCCTGGCTCTGAGGGTTGAGCGGGCCGAGGAGAACGCCCGGAAGGTTGCCCCCTGGCTAGAGGCCCATCCGGAGGTGGCCTGGGTTCGCTACATCGGCCTGCCAAGCCATCCCCAGCACGAGCTCGCGAAGCGGCAGATGACGGGCTTTGGCTCCATGATCTCCTTCGAGTTGAAGGGAGGCATGGAGGCAGGACGCGTGGTCATGGACAATGTGCATCTTGCGGGGCTGGCGGTGTCGCTGGGTGGGGTGGAGACACTTATCAGTCATCCGGGCTCCATGACCCATGCCAGCATGGCCCGCGAGAGTCGTTTGGCCGCAGGAATCACGGACGGGCTCGTTCGCCTCTCGGTCGGCATCGAGGATCTCGACGACATCCTTTTTGATCTGGATCAGGCATTCAGGTGCATCGGACAAATCCAGGGTGTCGAGGATCCTCAACTGGCAGGGCTTCCCTGAGGGGGGCTCCTCCCTCTACCTCGATTTGGAACCAGGCCTGATTTTGCTTTTGTGGTACTTCAGAAATGACCACTGCATAATGCAATGGTGGAGGCGAGCATGAAGCGCTTCGCGAAAAAGGGGCAATCGGGAGCAGCTTCGGACCAGCTCTCAAATGACCTCCGAACCATCCTCGATTCCATCAATGACGGCGTCTTCACCGTCGACGACCAGTTCCACATCACCTCGTTCAACCGGGCGGCGGCGGAGATCATCGGCATCACGCCAGAAGAAGCCCTGGGGAAACCGTGCTGGCAGGTGTTCAATGCGGACATCTGCGAAGGCGCCTGCGCCCTGAAGGAGACGATGTCCACGGGATCGCCTTTGGTCAACAAACACGTGAACATTCATACCTCGGCCCAGCGGAAGGTTTCCATCAATGTCAGCACAGCCCTGTTGCGGAACCAGAATGGAGATGTGGTCGGGGGCGTGGAGTCCTTCCGGGATCTCACCCTTGTGGAAGAACTCCGAAAGGCG
>MTLD01005449.1_pt1 | contig 10772 bp, 11 predicted proteins | sample 1982471 | NCBI WGS metagenome assembly MTLD01 (sample SAMN05712604, study PRJNA340218) | biofilm metagenome | isolation source: sample SPM anode biofilm adapted to -50 mV | place: USA | collected 2012-02-03
CGCCGAGGCGATCGCGGGCCAGGAAGAGGCGCTGGCGGGCGTCGTCCCAGATGCCGAAGGCAAAGATGCCGTTGAGGCGCTCGGTGCAGGCCGGGCCCCACTCGATGTAGGCTTTGAGGAGGACTTCGGTGTCGGAGGTGGTGGTGAAGGCGTGGCCGCGGGCCATGAGGTCCCAGCGCAGCTCGGGCGTGTTGTAGAGCTCGCCGTTGTAGGTGATGACGTATTCCTGCCCGCCGCGGCGGCGGAGCATGGGCTGCCGGCCGCCGGCCGGATCGACGACGCTGAGGCGCCGGTGGCCGAAGGCGGCGTGCCGCGAGGCATAGAAGCCGTAGTCGTCCGGCCCGCGCAGCGCCAGGGTGCCGGTCATCGCCGCCAGGACCTCCCTTTCGCGGGTCAGATCCCTGTCCCAGTCAACCCATCCGGTGATTCCGCACATTGCTACCCTCTCCTTGTCAGCCGGGGAACATAGCGGCGCCTACCGGCGCGCAGGAGCTTGCCGGTAGGCGTCGTTGCCCGGTTGTTATGGGGTATGATATGCGGCGGCTATCCGTTTTGCCACCCGGCCGCCTGGCGCTTGGGTCAGCGTTTGCCGCTCTTGGGTTTGGCCTTTTCGACCGGCGGCGGCATTTCCTCGTCCATATCCTCATCCGCCTCCCGGCAGTCGGGGGCCAGGCCGGTGCCGTCGACCACGCCGTGGCTATGTCTGTTGTCGTAGCTCGTTTCCCCGCCGAAGGCGTGGACGTGGCCGCCTTCCATGGTCTCGAGGGCCGGGCCGGTCATTACGTCGAACCAGTGCCAGTGGTCGTCGAAGTAGGATGTCCGCACCCGGATGCGGTGGATGTGGGACCGGCCGGCATCCCGCGCCGGCCCGGTCGTGCCCAGGACAAGGTGCTGGTGGTCGCCGTCGACGTCGGTCAATGTATTGAAAACATGGACATGTACCATATGGCGGTCTTCGCGGTCCTCGCCGGTTACGGCGGGGCGGCGGACAGTTTCGCTTTCGGGCATACTTCTCCCTCCTCCCGTTTTTATGTAGTATTATATGCGCCCGCCGGGCGGCCGGCGACCGGTAAGCCCGGACGGAAAATGAAAAGGCAGGCGGGATAACCCGGCCTGCCGCGAGGAAATTTTGGCTATATCTTGCTCAATAGTTGCTGAAGAACCTGATACTTGGCTCCCTGATAGATCTTGTCGAAGTCGACGATATACCATTCGCCGTTGATCTTTTCCAGGCCGACCGGCCGGACGACGACGTTGGTGGTATTCTGCTGCTGGAGCGTGGCGACGACGACCGCGTAGTTGCCCTGCTCGGCGGCCTTGCGGAGCGACAGGAGGTTGGCGTTCTTGATCATGTCAAGGCCGGAGTTGCCGGTGAGGTATTTGAGGATCACGCCGGGGTCGCTGGCCGTGGCCGGGGAAACGTACAGGGCCGCTTCGTCCAGGCTGCCGGCTTTGGCAGCGTTGAAGAAGGTCTGGACAACACCGTCGGCAGGAAGGCCGGCGACGCGTTTCACGGCGGAACCCGACCCGCCGCCGCCGCAGCCGGCTGCCAGGAGCACGACGATCAGCAGCGTGAAAATGGCCGTCAGACGACGCATTTTATTGTTCATCGGTCACCCATCCTTTCCCATGTATTATTTGTAACACGTTATGTATTATAACATTCTCTGACTGATTAGTCACCCATCGGCGGCTGTCACTTTTTGCCGGCTATGAGCGGCCGGCGGAGCGGTTACAATAGCGGAAAAGGAGTATATATAATAACGGACCGGCACACGGATGTGATTTTCGTCACAGCACGCGCCGGCCGGGTGGTTTATAATGATGGTGAAGGAAAATTCCGGGGGAGTTGAGAAAAATGAGCAAGAAGTATATCAAGAACATCGCTTTCGGTGAGGCGCTCGATTTCGCCGGCCTGGTGGATTACCAGCCCGGACGGGTGGTGAGCCTGACGCTGGTCCAGAACGAGGCTTTGAGCATGACGCTGTTCGCGTTTGCCAAGGGCGAGGGCGTAAGCACGCATTCGGCCCCGGGCGATGCGCTCGCCTATATCCTCGACGGCCACGCTGCCGTGACGGTGGGCGGGGAAACGATGGACGCCGCCGCCGGCCAGGCGGTGGTGATGCCGGCCGACGTGCCCCACGGGCTGGAGGCGACGGAGGATTTCAAGATGCTACTCGTCCTCGTCAAACAGTAGCAGGGATCAGGCTAGGACGAAAATTCGCAACATTCTGCCTTCCTGCCGGAAGGAATTCACATGGCGCTTCAACAATAATATAGATAGTAGGTTAACGAAAAGGGGGTCGTTTCGATGGTATGGATGATGCTTCGTCCGGTCACCCATTGCAAGGAAGGCTGCCATAGATGGTCCCGGGCAGGACGGTAAAAGGCCCAAAAAGGGCGCTCGTATGAGCGCCCTTTTTTATATGGACGTTTAGGCTATCGAATTGCCGGGACCGTTCAGAGCGCCCGCAACTCCAACAACGCAGATGGGGTGCTATCAACGGTCCCCCATTTATGATTCAATACCCTTGCGCTGTTTGGCGGCATACATCTCTTTATCGGCCACCTGCAGCAGTTCTTCGCTTTCCTGCCCGTCGCGCGGGAAGAGGGCGATGCCGATGCTGGCGCTGACGGAAAATTCCCGGTCTTCTAAGAGCATGGGCTGCTGGACTGCTTCCATGAGTTTGCGCAGGACGGTGAAGACGTCCTGTTCGTCGCCGATGCCGGGGAGGAGAACGGTGAATTCGTCGCCGCCCAGCCGGGCGACCACGTCGCTGCCGCGCACGGCGCCGACCAGCCGCTCGGCGATGAGCTTGAGCGCCTGATCGCCGGTGTAGTGGCCGAGGGTGTCGTTGATGACCTTGAAGCGATCGAGGTCGAGGAAGATTACGGCCAGCTTGTCCCGGCTGACCCGCGCCTGCGCCAGGGCCAGCCCCAGTTTGTCGCGCAGCATGACCCGGTTGGGCAGGCCGGTGAGGGGATCGTGGTAGGCAAGGTGTTTGATGGTTTGTTCGTAGTGTTTGCGCTCGGTTATATCGACGATCTGGACGACGAAGTAGTGCGGCCGGTGGCGGGCGTCACGGACGAGGGAGACGTGGAGCGTGACGTTGATGACCTCGCCGTTTCTGCTCAGGTAGCGTTTTTCCATGACGAAGCGCGGCTTCTTGCCCTGGAGCAGGTCGCTCACCATGAACATGTCGGTGGTGAGGTCTTCCGGATGGGTGATGGTGGCGAAATCCATGCCGGTCAGTTGGTCGACTGAGTAGCCGAGGATGTCGGCCATCGCCTGGTTGACGCGCATGAACTGCCCTTTGAGGTCGGCGATGACCATGCCGATGGGGGCATTTTCGAATATCAGCCGGAAGCGTTCTTCGCTTTCCCGCAGGGCGGCGGCCTGCGCCCGGTGACATTCTTCATACGGGACGAAATCTTTCATCGCGCACACGCTTTCCCAAAAACTTACATAGTAAAAAATGTTATTCGTGGCGTCCCGCCGTTTCCCTGCCAGAGAGAATCGCCTTTCTAGCAAATATCCGTTTGCATATGATAACGACTTTCCAGCGATGTGCGGTCAGCGGACGATAGCGGCGAGGACAGCGGCCGCAGCGTCGGCCATGAGGGTGTAGCCGTCCTCGTTGGGGTGGACGCCGTCGGTGTGCAGGCCGCTCCGCAGACGGCCGGCTGTGTCGGCGAGGGCGGCGAAGAAATCGATGACCGGCAGGGCGCTGTCGGCCGCGGTGGAGCGCAGCAGGGCCCGGTAGGCGGTAAGAAGGCTTTCTTCGGGGTAGTTGACGGGCGGCGGCAGTCCGATGACGGTCCTGATGCCTTCCGCCCCGGCCGCGGCGGCCATTGCGGCGACGTTGCCTGCCGCCTGTGGCGCGGCGACACCGAGAAAGACGTCGTTCGAGCCGCCAGTGATGATGACGTAGTCCGGGCGGAGGGCGACGACGTCGATGGCGAAGCGTCGCTGCATGTCGTCGGTGGTTTCGCCGCAGACCCCTTTATTGGCGATGGTGAGCCCTAGGCGCTCGCCGGCGATTCGCACCCAGGAGTATTCGGGCGTGTAAGGGTAGCCGTAGGTGAGCGAGTCGCCGACGGCGACGATCTTGAGCGGTTTCATTGCACGCCCCCTAGCCCCGCCGGCGGTGGAACCGCAGGCTATACCAGGCTTCGCCCTTGCCGACCTGAGCCCAGCCTTCGTCGGCCAGGGCGGCGGCGAGGGCCGCGAGGGCCGCGGTATGGCGCTTGTTGCTCTTGTTGGCCTGGTAGTAGTCGCCCAGCCCGGCGGCGATCCGTTTGGACTCGAGGACGGTATGGGCATCCTCTTCCCCGTCGGCCTGGGCTCGGAAGATTATGTAGTCGCCGGGAAAGACGGGGCTCCATTTCTCCCCGGCGGCGGCGACGACGATTTCGCACGTTTCCCATTCCTCCCCGGCGGAGACCGGGCCGGGTTCCGGAGGCGGGGCCGCCTGGGGCCTGCCGCAGCGGCTGCAGAATTTGGCGTCGTCGGGGAGCGCAGTGCCGCACTCGGGGCAATATTTCACGTAGTTACCCTCCTGCCGGGGCGGGCGCAGCCTTATCGCGCCTGCCTTTTAGCATCATTCCATGCCGGGGCGGCAAATCCTGCCGGCGCTATATATAAGTTTAGCCGCCGAGCCGCGGGCGAATACTAGCATGGGGGACGGGATGTTGCCAACTATTATCGGGGGAGGGGTATGCTGTTTGACCGGGCTGATTATTAAGCTGATCGCCTGCCCGCTGGCGCTAGTGGCCGAGGCCGAGTTCCTGCCGAACGTCAATTATCTGTCGCTGTATCAGCCGGTGGCCGTCGGCGCGCTGATCGCCGTGGCCGGGCAGTTGGCCGAAAACTTGCTGTTGCGCGGCTCACTGCTGATAAATTTGCTCGTCGATTTTTTCGTGGCGATGGTGGCGGTTTACTGCAGCCAGTTCTTTTTTCCCGATACTTATGTAACCTGGGGCGGGGCGTCGATCACGGCATATCTCGTTGCCCTGGCTGAAGGGCTGAGCCACCTTTTCCGGCTCGAAGCCTGGCACACTGGCAAGGATCCATGGTGACGAACGGCGTCGCCGGAAAAACTTTGCGGACGTTACCGGCAACTTCTGAATAACATAAACCAGGAGACATTTTCCGCGGGAGGGGAAACAAGTGGAAGAAAACTGCGTCATCGGTGCGGTCGACGATACGGCCGGCGCCGCGACGGTGGAAAGCCAGTCCCCGGAGGCAGCGGGGGAGGTAACGGCGGAAGCTGTCACGCGGCTGCCGGATATGACGGCCTGGCTGCCGGAGAATATGTGGCCGTACGCCGTCCCGGTGATTCTCCTGTTGTTCCTTTGGCTGTTCTACCCCGTCATCCTCGTCCTGATCTGCATAATCCTGGCGCTGTGGTGGTGGCGTTAGCGGGGCCGCCTGGCAAACGCCGTTTTGGCGCGAATGAGCCCGCTATCCGCCGAGATAGCGGGCTGAGCCCCGTTATCGTGCCCGCTGCTGACGATGGCTCGGCGGAGCAACTGTTGACAAATTGGCCGCGCTCGTTTAGAATATTCTCTGCACGGTAGTTAAACAATACACCATGTTGGGGAGTCGCCAAGCTGGTTAAGGCATCGGACTCTGACTCCGACATTCGAGGGTTCAAATCCTTCCTCCCCAGCCACATGACTCACTAGCTCAATTGGTAGAGCAACTGACTCTTAATCAGTAGGTTTAGGGTTCGAGTCCCTGGTGGGTCACCAGCAACGACAAGGCTCCGCAGAAATGCGGGGTCTTGTTTTATGTAAATTCAGCCAATAATTTTTAATTTATTAGGAAAGCAAGCAGGAATCGACAACATGTGCCAAGTATTACTAAATTCGTGTATTTTTATAGGTAGCGCGGATTGGGGTGTATCGAAAAGCAGGGACAATATCAAAAGCTTTAGCAAGACTTTCACGGGTAGCATCGAACCGGGGTGACTAAAAATCAAGTGCATCTATGTGGGTAATTTGCCCTGGAGCACCACCGGTGATGATCTGGCCGAAGCTTTTGCCGCTCACGGGAAGGTTATCTCCAGTCGCATTATTACCGATCGAGAAACGGGAAGATCACGGGGATTCGGTTTTGTGGATGCTGAAGACGAAGACGTAGAAAATATGGTATCAGCTTTGAATAACACGCAGATTGCCGGCCGCACTATTGTTGTAAAAATTGCCGAAAAACAGAAAGGCGAGTAAAAGATACCCCCCCACAAAAGTGGGGGGTATCTTTTTACTCACTGACTTCGAGCAGCCCGCCTATAAGCGAAGCCCTCCGGCAGTTGCAACGAGCCGGGGACTTCGCTTAGGCAGCTTAGGCAGCCCTAAATGAAATCTTCGAACTCCTCTTCCTCTTCTTCGAAGGGGAAAAACCCCGGGAAGAAGCCAGGGAAAAACCGCCTTCTAAACGGAAAACCGAACCGGCCAAAACCACCGAACCTGCCGAACCGGCCAAAACCACCGAACCTGCCGAACCGGCCAAAACCGCCGAACCGGCCGAATGCGGGAGGATCGTCGCCAGCCCCGCACTGCGGACATACCGGATGGCGATGGTGCTCATATTCGCAGCCACAGTGGGAACATACGGCGACAACGTCGTAGCAGCAGGTCTGGTACACCCGGTATTTTTTGACGATCTCCCCTACGCAGCGCCGCATGCATTTCGGTTTGCACGGCCGCTTGCGTTCGCAACATTCCATTTCCCGTCCTCCAATCATTAATTTTTATGTGGCCTCGTTATATGATATGTTATGTTGCTTCGTTAGTTGACAGAAACCAAAAGCGAAGGCCCCGCAATATTGCGGGGCCTTCGCTTTGCTGCCGATTCTTTTTACATCGCTGGCGTATGTTGGTCGTAAAAATCTTTTCTGATTTTCTGGAATTCCGGCAGGTGGGTAAGGAAGATATCGACCAGGTTGGGATCGAACTGCTGGCCTTTTTCCGCTTTGAAGTATTCGATGATGCGCGCGATCGGCCACGCTTCCTTGTAGGTCCGCTCGCTGCCCAGCGCGTCGAAGACGTCGGCGATCGCTGTGATGCGGCCATAAAGGTGGATCTCCTCCCCTTTCAAGCCGTGGGGATAGCCTTTGCCGTTGTAGTGCTCGTGATGCTGCATAGCGATTACCGCGGCCGCCCGCATTATCGTCCGGTTGGAGTTCTTCATGATTTCGTAGCCGATGATGCTGTGCGTCTTGATTATTTCGAATTCCGCGGCCGTCAGTTTGCCGGGCTTGGTGAGGATGGCGTCGGTGATCGCCATCTTGCCCACGTCGTGCATGGCTGAGGCCATGTAGATGTTGTCGGCCTCCTGTTCGGACAGACCGTAGCGCAGCGCGAGCAGCCGGGAATACTCGGCAACCCGTTTGACGTGGTTGCCGGTCTCGAGCGAGCGCGCCTCGGACATTTCCCCCAGGCTGACCATGATTTCCTTCTGGGTTTCCTCGATCTCGGTGTTCAGCAGCGAGTTGTCGATGGCGATGGAAACGTTCATGCCGAAGATGTCGACGAGGTTCTTTTCCCAGTCTTCGAAGTCTTTGCAGCCTTCGAGGTACAAGAAGCTCTCGTTGCCGTGCTTGCTGACGAAATATTGGATGAGGTGGTCGTCGATATACAGGCTGCGCTTTTCCTGACGCACAGTTTCCAGGCTGGCCCATAATTCGCGGCTGACGAGGTCTTCGACTTTCCGGCCGTCGGCCGCTGCGTAATTGCCGATGCCGGCGACGATATACAACTCTCCCGCCGGCTCCCTGACGGCGACGAAACCCGCCCCCGCCCGGTTGCGGGCAGGGTTGGCGCCGATAATCGTCGTTATCTGGTTGAGAACCTTGGCGGCCAGTTGCCTGACCGAACGTATCTCCAGGAGGGCGACCGAGGATTCGATGATCTGTTCCAGCCCCCGCCGGCTGTTGTCGATGAGCTTGATGTCCCGGTAGGCGCGCAGGGCCGATATCATGACGGTGTACAGCTTGATGGCGGTGAGCTCGGTTTTTTCGCGGTAGTCGTTGATGTCATATTCGCGGATGATTTCTTCTTCCGGCGCCTCGTTCGGCTGACCGGTGCGGAGGATGATGCGCGCGAAATGATTTTTGGCCACGTTCCTGATGTAGCGGACGATCTCCAGGCCGGCTTTCTCGCCGTCCATGACGACGTCAAGCAGGAAGGCGACCGTGTCCGGGTTCTCGCGGATCATCCTTTTGGCTTCCTCTTTGGTGTACGCGTGAAGGAAGTTCAGTTTCTTGCCTTCGAACGCGAAGTCTTGCAGCACCGCCTGGGTTACGGCGTGGATGCTTTCCTCGTCGTCGACAATCATGACCTTCCAGGGGGTGGCGTCGCCCTCGTCGGCGAACCGGTAATTGTCTCCCGCCTGCTCGTTTTGCCACATCAGCTGGTTCGCTTCTTCTCTCATACGCTGTTATTTCCTTTCTGCCGGAAATCTGACAGTAAAAATGGTGCCTACCCCCGGCATGCTGACACATTCGATCGTGCCGCCGAGTTTGTTGACCTCGGTTTCCACGATCGCGAGGCCAAGGCCGGTGCTGCCGTTCTGTTCGTTGGTCGTGAAATGGGGGGTGAATATTTGGCGGAGGATTTCCCGCTCCATGCCCTTGCCGTCGTCGCCGTAACGCATATCGACGGTGCCGTTCTCATAGCTGATGTCGATGGTCAGGATGCCCTTGACGCCTGGGGCGTAGGCATGGACGAGCGAATTGACGATCAGGTTGGTCAGTATCTGGCTTATGGCGCGGGGCAACGCCAGGATAACGAGATCGTCGACACAGCGGAAATGCACTTGGTGGCCCGCTTCCTGGATTTTCGGGGAAAGGCGGAGCAAGGTCTCCTCGACGAACTTTTTCAGGTCGAGAACCTGCTTCTCATCGCTCTCCCGACTGCTCGCCCGCAGGTTTTTCGTCAGTTCGGCGGCTGTGCGGAAGTTGGTGAGGATGATTTCCGCCGCCTTCTGGTAATTGTCGATATGCTGTTCGAGGTCGGACTTGCGCAGATGATCCTGCTTGAACAGGACGTTCAGCTTTTGCACCTGCTGCTCCAGGTGGGAGGCGGCCAGCATCCCCGCCCCTAGCGGCGTATTTATTTCGTGCGCGAACTCGCGGATTTTTTCCGTTAAGGCATCGGGGACCGGAGGCGTAACGCTTGGGGGCGATACCCTTGTAGGAAGGGTTACCTCACGGGCGGGCGGGGGCTGTTGCGCAGGTGCCGGGGGCACTGACGGCGGCGGGGCGGGCATGAGGAGTGTGTCCGGGGGCGCAACAGGTATTTCCCGTTGGCCTGCCGATATTTCTTCAGGCTGCACGGGCGTTTCCCGGGGTGCCGGCGGCATTTCCCGCGGTTCGGGAGGTATATCCCCGGGGGGCTGAGGCAGCGGCGCTTCGTGATACCTTGCGCCGCCATATTTCCTATCGCGCCGCGAAGGTATTGCCGGGACAGGGCGCTCTTCCGGCGTCCCGTCGGCCGGTATTGCCGGCGGCGGTTCGTCGGCGTTCCCGGCAACGAACGCATCCTGGCGGCAGCCGTATTGGGCGATGGCGGTCATACCGCCGATAAAGGCCAGCAGGCCCCAGTGCAGGAGGTGGCGCAGCGGCAGGGCGAACCCTGCCCGCCCGTTGCCGAGCGCCGCCAGTGCCGTCAGCAGGTTTAGCGCCAGGCCGAGCACGAAGATCATGGCCGACGTTTTGCCTGCGCTGATCGCTATGGTACCATAGTAAAAAAGCGTGCCGATGGTGACCGCCAGGAGGATATAGAAGAGGCTGAAGGCGACGGCCAGCGGCAGCAGGTCGGTGGCGACGACGAACATGGCGAGCACGGCGAAGAGGATATGCAGTTTGGCCATGGTCAGGAAGAGCGCGGCGCCGTTGCTGTTATAGGCGATAAGGCGGACGGCGAAGGAGCAGACCGCGGCCGGCAGGAAAAAGACGGCCAGCATGGCGCTGAACTTCCAGAAGGCCGCGCTGGGGACAAGGAAATTGCGCAGCGCCGACTGGGCGAGTACCCAGACGCCGGCGCACAGGGAGACGGCGCCGATAGCCCAGTAGGCTTCCCCGCGGCCGCGGGCGTTCATGAAGCCGAACAGGGGGACGGCGATGGCCAGGGCGAGGAAAAGCAACGACAAAAGAGCGGCCTCGTAATCGGTGCCGCTCAGATTTTCCGAAGCAAACGGAATGCCGTCGAGATTGCCGCCTATCGGTTGCGCCGCGCAGTCTGTAGAGGCCGCCGCAAGCAACGCCAGGACAGCCCAGCAAAATAAATGACGAAAAGTGCGAGAATCTGACCAATTGGTATTGGGCATTTCCCCTCCGAATAATTCGGCCGTTGTGGTCCAGGTTAATAAACAGATTCGCAGCTTGGCGATTTATTCCTGCAAAATTTGTGGTTTTTTTGACTATCTTGTCGCCTCCGGCGGGCAAAATTTTCGGGCCGGCGCCCAAGGTCTATCCGCGGCGCCGGCCCGGGTTCAGGGCAATAAGAGGCTGGGTTTGACGGCCGCGCCGCTGCGGGCGTCGGGAGGAGATCGCCCCCGCCTGGAAGCCAGCAACTGAGAGAGGATAGAGGAATAGCCGCCCGAGTGTATAAATGATAAGGCAGCGACTATTTGCGAGGTGGATGCCATGGATGTAGCGAACGGCGACAGGCTGATCGTTTCCGCCGGCGGTGCGAAGCTGACCTGGGTGGTGCATGCGATCAACAACCGGGTGGTGAAGTATATCGACGAGAGCGGCGGCTATCGT
>MTLD01004891.1_pt2 | contig 10770 bp, 11 predicted proteins | sample 1982471 | NCBI WGS metagenome assembly MTLD01 (sample SAMN05712604, study PRJNA340218) | biofilm metagenome | isolation source: sample SPM anode biofilm adapted to -50 mV | place: USA | collected 2012-02-03
CTGGACAAACTCAAGGGCAAGAAGATCGCGATGACATGGGCATACTCACCATCCTATGGCAAGCCGCTGTCTGTGCCCCAGGGCATCATCGGCCTGGCCAGCCGCTTCGGCATGGATGTCGCCCTCGCCTACCCCGAAGGCTACGACCTCATCCCCGATGTCGTCGAACTTTCCCGCCAGCAGGCCGAGGCTTCCGGCGGTCTCCTCACCGTCGGCCACTCGATGGACGCCGCCTTCGCCGGCGCCGACATCGTCTACCCCAAGAGCTGGGCGCCCTTCGACGTGATGAAGCAGCGCGTGCCTCTGCTCCACGCGGGCGACCAAGCCGGCCTCAAGGATTTGGAGAAGCGCTGTCTGGCGAACAACGCCAAGTACAAGGATTGGGAGTGCACCGAGGAGAAGATGAAGCTGACCAAAGGGGCCGTCGCGGGAGCGACGCAGGCGCTCTACATGCACTGCCTGCCCGCCGACATCACGGACGTGTCCTGCGCCGCCGGCGAGGTCGCCGCCTCGGTCTTCGACCGCTACCGCGACGACACCTACCTCGAGGCCTCGTTCAAGCCCTACATCATCGCGGCGATGATCGTCCTCGGCAAGTTCGCCGACCCGGCGGCGGCCCTCAAGAAGCTTGCGGCCCGCGGCGCCGAGCGCAGCGCCTGCTGAACATGCCGACGAGCCCGGCGGGGGCGCGGGAGACCCGCCCCCGCGCGTGACCGTCATCTACGAAGTGGCCGGCGATCGCATCGCGAGGGCGCGCTTCATCCGCTAGTCGAACTTTTTCAGCTCGTTGATCATTCCCATGACGTCGGTGTTGTGCAGGCGCTCGATGTTGATCTTCGGGAAGCCGCCCGCCCTGAAGTGCTTGCGCAGCTCGACTTCTCGCTTCACCGATTCCTCGGCCTTCACGAGCAGTTCCATGTAGCCATCGGGCGGAATCACGACCACGCCGTCGGCGTCGCCGAAGACGATGTCGCCCGGGCGCACCACGGCGCCGCAGCAGCTCACGGGCACGTCGTGCGCGCCCGAGATGCCGATGACATTCGTCGTCACCACGGAGATGCCTGTGCAGAAAACAGGGTAGCCGGACTTCTCGATCGCCAACGAGTCGGTGGCGGGTCCGTCGATCACGATGCCCGCGAATCCCTGGCACTCCGCGAACAGGGCGACCATCTCGCCCACGCAGGCGTAGGTCGTGTCGCCGCAGCGGTCGATCACGATCACGGAGCCCTTGGGCGCGTGCTCGAGGGCGTAATAGAGGGCGCAGGAATCCCTGCCCTGCAGCTTGACCGTGTAAGCCGGCCCGACCATCTTGGACTGCTTGTTGATCGGCTTCATCTGGGGCTTCATGAAGCCCACGGCGATGTGATGCCCCATGGTGGCGGGATCGACCGCCATGAACCTGTCGATGATTTCCTTCGTCAATGCCATAGTTTCATGCTCCTTTGATCACAGGGCCCGCAGGTCGTACACGTCGGCGCGGCGGTTCTTCAGCGAGGGGATCTGCTTGCGCACGCTGTCCGAATAATCCAGATCGATCTCGGCGATCGTCACGCCGGGCCTTTCGGCGCTCCGGGCCACGACCACGCCCCAGGGGTCCACCACCAGGCTGCTGCCGAAGGAAGTGAACTTGGGCTTTTTCCCCATCTGCGCCGGCGCCACGATGTAGCAGCCGTTCTCGATCGCCCTCGTCCTGAGGATGGCTTCCCAGTGGTCCTTGCCCGTGGTGATCGTGAAGTTCGCCGGCGTGAAGATCACCTGGGCGCCCTTCAGGGCGAGGAGGCGGTAGAGCTCCGGGAAGCGGATGTCGTAGCAGATCGAAAAGCCCAGCGTTCCCAGCTCGGTCTCCGCGGTCACGATCTTGTCGCCCGGCTTGATCCTCTCGGATTCGTTCGCCACGGTGCCGTCGGCGAGCGAGACGTCGAAGGTATGGAGCTTGCGGTAGGTGGCGACGACCTCGCCGCGGGGATCCAGCAGCACGGTGGTGTTGTAGGAACGGGCCTCGCCGGGAATCGCCTCCCTTAGGCTGCCGCAGTGCACGAAAATGCCGTGCTCCCTGGCCTTGGCGGCCAGGATCTCGGTGCTGTAGCCGGGGATGCTCTCCGCCTGGCCGCCCTCGCCCACGTTGTCGCCGATGCAGTTCATCACCTCGGGCAGGGCGACGAGCTTGGCGCCGCGCGCCGCGGCCTCGTCGATGAAGGCGCCTATCTGCTTGAGATTCTTTCCCTTGTCGTTCTGGCTGTCCAGCTGGATAACCCCGATCGGATATTTTCTCATTTATACACTCCTTGCCGCGCGGCCAGGCCCTCAGGCCAGCCCGTTCAGCGTTCGCACATGGTGGCAGGCGGCGTAATGCCCGTCCTTGACTTCGATGAAAGGCGGCTCCTCGGCCAAGCAGATGGCCGTGGCGAATTCGCAGCGCTTGGCGAACCTGCAGCCCGGCTTGGGATTCACTGGCGAGCTGATTTCGCCCTTGAGGAGCTTCCGCTCCTTCTTGGCGCCGAGCACGGGCATGGGCACCGCCGCCAGAAGCGCCTTGGTGTAGGGGTGGAGCCGCTCCGCGAAGATTCGCTTGGCGGGCGCGTACTCGACCATCTTGCCCATGTACATCACGAGGATGTTGTCGGAAATATGCTTCACCACCGCCATGTTGTGGGTGATGAACAGATAGGTCAGGTTCATCTCGGCCTGCAGGTCCTGCATCAGGTTGAGGATTTGCGCCTGGATGGAAACATCCAGCGCGGAGACGGGCTCGTCGCAGACGATGAACTTCGGGTTGAGCGAAAGCGCCCGGGCGACGCCGATGCGCTGCCTCCGCCCCCCGTCAAGCTCGTGCGGATAGGAGTTCGCGAGGCGCCGCGCCAGTCCCACCGTGTCCATGAGCTTGCCGACCTGGGCGCTGAGGTCCGCGGAATCCTTGTAGCGCTTGTAGATGCGCAGGGGCTCCGCGATGATGTTGCCCACCGAAAGCCGCGGATCCAGGGAGGAGAAGGGATCCTGGAAGATCATCTGCATGTCTTTGCGGTAGGCGTTGATCTCATTGCGGCCAAGCTGGCTGATGTCCTTGCCCTCGAAGAAGATGCTTCCGGAGGTGGCTTCGAGGAGGTGGATCGTGACTCTTCCCAGGGTGGACTTGCCGCAGCCCGATTCGCCGACCACGCCCAGTGTCTCGCCCTTCGCGATGCCGAAGCTCACGCCGTCCACGGCGTGGAGATTGCCCTTGGGCGTGCGGAAGTATTTCTTGAGGTCCTTCACTTCGAGCAGCGGGGTCATTTGGCGCCTCCCTGGGCAAGGTATTTCACGCATCGCACGAAATGGCCCGGCTCGACCTCGACGGCGGCGACTGGACCCGCCAAGCAGGCGTCCATGGCGTAGGGGCAGCGCGGAGCGAAGGCGCAGCCCGCGGGAAGGTTCGTCGGATCGGGCATCAGGCCCTTGATGGGCTTGAGCCGGTCGACGTCCTCGGCCAGGTTCGGCACCGAGCCGAAGAGCCCCTCGGTGTAGGGATGCTTCGTATTCAGGTAGATGTGCTCCAGCGTGCCGTATTCGACGATTTCGCCGGCGTACATGATGGCGGCCTTGTGGCAGATCTCGGCCACCACGCCCAGATCGTGGGTGATGAGGAGGAGCGAGGTGCCGAACTCTTCCCTGAGCTTGTCGATCAGGTCGAGCACCTGCTCCTGGATCGTCACGTCCAGGGCCGTGGTCGGCTCGTCAGCGATCAGGAGCTTTGGATTGCATGCCAGGGCGATCGCGATCACCACGCGCTGCCGCATGCCGCCCGAGAACTGGTGCGGGTACTCCGCGTAGCGCTCGCCCGGAATGCCGACCAGCTCCAGCATCTCCTGCGCCTTCACCGAGGCGTCCGCGCGCGAGATCTTCTGGTGCAGGCGCACCACCTCGGCGATCTGGTCGCCCACGGTGAGCACCGGGTTGAGCGCGGTCATCGGGTCCTGGAAAATCATGGAAATCTGGTTGCCTCGGATCTCGCGCTTCTGCGCCGGATCCATGGAGACCAGATCCCTGCCTTCGTACAGGATCTCCCCGCCGATGATCTTCCCGGGCGGGTCGGGAATCAGCTGCATGATGCTGAGGGCCGTGGTCGTCTTGCCCGCGCCGGTCTCGCCGACCAGGCCGAGGGACTCGCCCTTCTCCAGCTTCAGCGTAATGCCGTTCACGGCCTTGACCGTGACCTGGTCGGTAACGTAATGGACCGTGAGGTCCTTGATTTCGAGTATCGTCTCGCTCATCTCGGGCCCCCTAGCTCTTGAGCCGCGGGTCGAGCGCGTCGCGCAGCCCATCGCCCAGAAGGTTGATCGAAAAAACCGTGAGCATGATCGCCAGCCCCGGGAAGGTGACGACGTACCAGTAATCGCGGATATAGGCGCGGCCGGAAGCGAGCATGGAGCCCCATTCCGGAGTCGGCGGCATGATGCCCAGGCCGATGAAGCTCATGCCGGCGGCGGAGAGGATCGCCGTGGCGATGCTCATCGTCGCCTGCACGATGATCGGCGCCATGCAGTTCGGAATGATGTGCCGCATGATGATATGAAAGTCGCTCGCCCCGTTGGAGCGCGCCGCCTCGATGTACTCCTGCTCCTTGACCGACAGGATGGACGCCCTGACCACGCGGGCGTAGCCCGGCACCGCCCCGATGCCGATGGCGAGCATCAGGTTGAAGAAGCTGGGTCCCAGCGCCGCCACGATGGACACGGCGAGCAGGATGTTGGGAATCGAGAGCATCACGTCGATCATGCGCATGATGATGTTGTCCACGATCTTCCCGTAGTAGCCGGCGACGCAGCCGAGGATGAGGCCGAAGAGGCAGGAGATGGTCACCGATACGAGGCCGAGGGTGAGCGATATCCTGCAGCCGTAGATCACGCGGCTGAAGATGTCCCTGCCATACTCGTCGGTGCCGAAAGGATACTGCCAGCTGGGGGACTGGAACCGGCGGGACAGCTGCTGGTCATCGAAGCCGTAGGGAGCGATCAGCTTGGGCAGCAGGGCGCATACGACCAGAAGGATGATGAAGCCGAGCCCGAGGATGGCGCCCTTGTTCTTCTTGAAGCGGCGCCAGATTTCCTTGTACTGGCCCCTGTTTTTCATGGATACGGTCGTCTGTTCTGGATCGGACATATCAGGCGACCTCCTTCAGCGCGGCCAGCTTCCGGGTCCGCGGCCTGGTGTACATCGAACGTATGCGCGGATCGGCGAAACTGTAGAGTATGTCGACGATCAGGTTGACGATCGACATGACGAAGGCGATGAAAAGGACGCCTCCCTGCACCATCGGGGTGTTCTTCAGCTTGATGGCGTCGACCATCAGCTTGCCGAGCCCCGCGATGGAAAAGATCGACTCGGTCAGGACGGCGCCGCCGAGCAGCCTGCCAAAGGAAAGTCCGACGACCGTGATGATGGGGATGAGGGCGTTCTTGAGCGCGTGCTTCATGATCACGACCCGCTCGGTCTGCCCTTTGGCCCTCGCGGTTCTGATGTAATCCTGGCGGATGATCTCGAGCATGCTCGAGCGCGTCATGCGCATGATGTTCGCCGAGGCGTTCGTTCCGACGGTGACCGCGGGCAGGATCCAATGCAGGGGCGTGCTGAAGCCCGAGGGCGGCAGCCATCGCAGCCACACCGCGAAGACGATGATCAGCATCATGCCCTGCCAGAAGTTGGGCATGGAGACGCCGATCATCGACAGCGAAGTGGCGAAATGATCGATGAACGAGTATTGCCGCGTGGCTGAGATGATGCCCACGGACACGCCGATCAACACCGCCAGCGCGACGCTGAGCGCGGAGAGGCGCAGCGTCGTCGGAAAGCGCGCGATGATCTCGTCGGTAACCGGCTGCCGCGTCACGTATGAGGTGCCGAGATCGCCGTGCAGGACGACGCCCTTCATGTAATTGAGATATTGGACCAGGAAGGGCTTGTCGAGGCCGTTCTGCGCGCGGAAGAGCTGCTTGTCCGCCAGGGTGGCCTGGTCGCCGAGGATAACGTCGGCGGCGTCGCCGGGTGCGAAGTACAGCATGCTGAAAATCACGAACGATACGCCGATCAGCACGGGTATCATCATCAGGAGCCTACGAAAAATGAACTTGAACAAGACCAGTCTCCTTACGCGCGCGGGGAGCCGGAAAGGCTCCCCGCGCGCCTCGTCACGGAATGCTTCGCTTACTGATACACGGAAACCTTGCTCATCTCGACCTGCTGCAGCGGATCGCAGGTCCAGCCCTCGACCTTGTTGCTCAACGCGTAGATGACCGGCGTGAACGCAAGGGGCACGCTGAAGCGGATGTCGTAGAGGTAGTCCTGGATCGCGCCGTAGGCGGCCGCGCGCTTCTTGCTGTCGAGCACCTTCTTGGCGTCCGCGAGCATCTTGTCGAGCGCGGCGTCGTTCGGCTCAAGGCGCTCGCCGAAGGCGGAATCGTAGATGATCAGAATGTTGGAGGGCTCGTTCGCGTTGCCCGCCCTCATGCCCGCCTGGTACTTGTTGCCCTGGGCGGTGTAGGTGGAGGCGCTCATCGTGAAGAGCTTCACCTTGACGCCGACCGCCGCCCACATGTTCTGGATGATCTCGGCGAGCCTTATGTCGGCCTCGCGGTTCTCGATCAGGAAGTTCATCGTAAAGCCGTTCGGATAGCCGGCCTTGGCCAGGAGCTCCTTCGCCTTGGCGACATCGTAGGGGATCACGCCCTTGCGCTTGAAGCCGAAAACATTGGACGGATACATGCCGTCGGCCACGGTGGCGGTGCCTTCGTAGACCGCGTCGACCAGGGATTTCTTGTCGATCGCGTAGGAGAGCGCGTAGCGCACGTCCTTGTTCGACAGGAGCTTGTCCTTCATGCTGAAGGTCAGGGTCATGTAGCGGTTGGAGTCGCCCATCAGGATGTGGGCATCCTTCATCGCCTTGACGCGCTTGATGTCGTTCGCGGACACGTCGAATACGGCGTCCACGCCGCCGGTCTCCAGCTCGATCACGCGGTTCGCGGCTTCGGGAATGACCACGTAGGTCACGTTCTTGGTGATCGCCTTCTCGCCCCAGTATTTGTCGTTGCGGACCAGGTTGATCTCGGTGCCGGTCTTCCAGCTGGCGAGCTTGTAGGGGCCCGATCCGATCGGGTTGCGCGCGAACGCGTCCGCGCCCATCTTCTCGACGGCCGCCTTGCTGACGATGCAGCCGCGCCCGCTGGACAAGGTGTTGAACACCGCCGCGTAGGGCGTCACGAACTTGAGCCGGATGGTATAGGGATCGACGATGACCGAATGCTCGACGTCGAAGGCCGCGAAGGTCGAGGCGCTGATGGGGTTCGCCTTGCCGCGCTTGATGCTGAAAAGAACGTCCTCGGCAGTGAACTTGCCGCCGTCATGGAAGGTGACGTCGTTGCGGAGCTTGAATTCCAGCGTGAGGTCGTCGAGATACTTCCAGGAGGTGGCGAGCCTGGGATGCACGTCGCCTTCGGGATCTTCGTAGACGAGCTTGTCGAAGATGTTCAGCTGGACCATCCAATTGCTGGCGAAGTTCGTCGCCTGGGGATCCATGGTCTTCAGGTCTTCCCACGTGGCGACCCTGAGGGTGTCCTTGAGTTTGCGGTCTGCCGCTCCCGCCGTGACGGCGAGGAGGGCGATCATCGCGAGGGCGAGCGCTACTACTCTCTTTCTCATGGCTTTCCTTCTCCTTTCTATAGACTTCAGGCTTTGCCTGTCGTGCCGAATTCATGTTCCATAAAGGCGGCGATGCGGTCGACGCATTTCTCGACCAGGGCCTTGCCCTTCTCGACGGTGGCGATGGTGGCGTCGCCGACCATGCCATCCGAGGTCTTCTCATGGAAGGGGATGTAGCGGATGACATCGGTGAAGACCTGATTGAAATCCGTGCGCGGCTCCACCCGCAGCGCCTTGGTCATGTCGACCAGATCGGGCCTCAGGTAGAGGAGGACCGAGGTGCCGCACTCGCTCGCGTGCCCATGGGCCATGTACCCTTTCAATTCGAAAATATCGTTGCCGTTGACCGCGGCGAATCGCCACCAGTCGATCTGGCCGCAGCGGACGCCGTGGTCCTTCTGGTAGCGCCTGGCCAGCCCATTTATCACGTCGACGTTGCCCGCGTGTCCGTTGATGAACATGAGGTTCTTGAAGCCGTAGCCGATGAGGCAGGAGCAGAGGTCGTCCATCACCGCCTCGTACGTGGACTTGCGCAAGGTGATCGTGCCCGGAAAATCCATGAGCATCGAGGAATCGCCCAATCCTATCATCGGGGCGACAAGGGCTCCCGTCCGCTCGGCCAGCTTCATGGCCAGGGCCTCGGCGACGATGCCGTCCGACGCCATCGGCAGGTGGGGCCCGTAGACTTCGCAAGCGCCGGTAGGAATGATCACCGTGTCGATGGCTTTCCTGCGCTCGTCGAATTCGGTCCAGCTCAAATCGCCAATCCTGTACTTCATCGCCTTGCCTCCACGTTTCCGTTCTAGTTCCACATAAATGTATAATTATGCAGGGATATGCAAAAATAGTTCAGTTGTCAAGAGTCCATTCGCTCATTTATTGAATATTACTGGGTTTATCATGAACTAGGCGCCCTTCCTGGCGCTGGTGAGGTATCGGTAGACCGTCGCCTCGGATACTTCCAGCTCCACCGCGACCCGGGCGATCGCCCCTTTAAGCAAAAAAATCCCCTCCCCGTCAAGCCGGCGCACTATCGCGATCTTCTCCTCCTGCGACATCCGGTGAGGCGAGGTTCCCGTCTCTTTAATCGCCGCGCTGATGCTGCCGAAGGCGAGTTCCTCCACGCTGCTCGAGAAGCGCTCCACGGTCTCGCCGGAATTCGCCGACCCGAGAGGCGGCAAAAGGCGGTCGAAGTACTCTTTTATGAATTCAAGCTTGCTCGTATCGATGTTGACGCAGAGGATTCCGATCAGCTTGTTCCGAGCGCCGTGGATGAAATAGGTCGAGGAGCGCAACGCCCGCCCGTCTGCCGCCATTCCTCTATAATTGGCGAGATAGTCGATTTCGCTCCCGCGGCCGTCCTGGATGACCTTGAGCACCATGTTCGTGGCCGGCGAGCCGACGCTGCGCCCGCTCACCTGCCCATTCCTTATGGCGACGACGGAGCGATCCATATCTTCGACGTCGTGGAGCACGACTTCGGCGTCGGGGCCAAGGACTTCGGCGAGGAAATCGACGAGCGGGATATATTTCGCCAAGAGCTGGTTCACAGCGGCTTCCCTCCGAAATCGCACTTTCAGAGAGAAGCATACAACACTATTTTCTCATGTCAAGAGTTTCTTTTCGTGATAAATTTTGTTGCATATATGAATATTTATGTACAATTAATCGGTTTACTTCGAATCGGGAAGTCGTGCGGAGCGGTCGGGGGCCCCGTCCTTCCTTCATGCCCGAACCGCGCTATACTTAAGCACGGCGTCCGGCGCGGCTCCGATTCCGGCGCCGGTTCCATACCTGGCGCCGCCTCCACCGAAGCGACAAGGAGTAAAAAACGATGCTTCGCCCACCCCGCATGTTCCAGCGCGATTGCAGAGCCGCCCGAGCGAAAGCTTTGCGACAGGCAGGGCTGATTCAGGCGGGCGCGGCTTTCCTCGCGGCCCTGCTCTTTTTCGCCGGCTGCGCGACGCGAAACGGCGCGTCCATCGCCGCGCCGCAGGCCGCCGGCGCGATCGCATCCGCCGCCGGCTCAGCCGCCGCGACTTCCGGCCAGGCGGCGGGGCTCGCCCTGGAGCGCTACCGAACGGGCCAGCCCGATCCGCGGGCCAGGCGGCTTGGCGCGCCGGTCGAAGCGACGGCCTCGGGGGCGGGNNCCCCCGAGGCCGCGGTCCGCGGCGCCGCGCTCGCCCTCGCCCAACGCGAGAGCGATCCTTTCATGAAGGTCAAGCTGATCCACGACTGGATCTGCCTCAACATTTCCTACGACACCGCCATGCTCGCGGGAGGACGGGTGGTCGGGCAGGACATCGCCAGCGTCTGGAAGTCGCGGACGGCGGTTTGCTCGGGCTATGCCCGGTTCTTCAAGGCCATGGCCGAGGCGGCGGGAATATCCTGCGAGGTCGTGAGCGGTTTCGCGAAGAACCAGGGAGGCCGGCGCGGGCTCGATCAGGAGAATTCGCACGCCTGGAACATCGTCAAGGTCGGCCGCGCGTCCTACATCGTCGACGCGACCTTCGACGCGGGATATGTCGAAAACGGACGCTTCGTCCCGCGTTATTCGACCGACGATCTCTTCGTCGCCCCGGGCGCGAGCATTTTCACGCGGTTCCCGAAGGAAGAGCGGCATCAGTTGTTGGACAAGCCGGTGAGCGCCTCCGGATTCCTCGCGTCGCCCGACATCGAGAGCGCCTATTTCTCCCTGGGTCTGCGCGCGCCCGGCGGGCTGGCCTGGGAGAACGCGGCGAAAGGACGTTATGCGCTCGATATTGCCGCCGCTTCGCCGGGGCTCATCATGGACGCGGCGGTCTACGGCCCTGACGGCGCGGAGATTCCGCAAGCCTCCATGCTGCAGCGGCGCTCGCCCGCCGGATGGACGCTCCTCGTCGCGATGCGCGATATCGGCGTCCACAGGGTGGAACTGTACGCCGCGCGCGAGGGGGCCTCGGCGGGCCTCGCCGCGGGCGCGGGCGACGACGCTGGCGCGCTGCGCAAAGTGATGACCTTCCTGGCCGACAACAAGGCTTCCTCGGACATAAGCGGCTTCCCGCGCTTCTACGCCCGCTACCAGCGCGCGGCTGAGGATTCCCTCATCGAGCCGCTGGCGGG
>MTLD01004571.1_pt1 | contig 10756 bp, 12 predicted proteins | sample 1982471 | NCBI WGS metagenome assembly MTLD01 (sample SAMN05712604, study PRJNA340218) | biofilm metagenome | isolation source: sample SPM anode biofilm adapted to -50 mV | place: USA | collected 2012-02-03
CTTGTCCACAGCGGCCACGCCTTGGAGCTTCCCGATGCAGCCCAAGCCGAGACCGGCCATGGTGGGCAAAAAAAGCCCGCCATGGCAGCGGGCTATGTTACCCAGGGTGTCAGCCCCGAGGTCTCCGTATTCTGCGGCGTCCGGCAAGGCACCGGCGCCGACGCTGTCGAGCACGACAATAACGATGCGTGTAAACAACTGGCTTCTCCCCCTCATAGTGTCGTTATCATGCGCGGGGGTGCGCTTTGTCATACACTTCCTTGAGGCGGTTTTTCGTGACATGGGTATATATCTGCGTCGTGGAAATATCGGCATGGCCGAGCATCTCCTGCACCGAGCGGAGGTCGGCGCCGTTTTCCAGCAGGTGGGTGGCGAAGGAGTGCCTGAGGGTGTGAGGGGTGATCTCCTTGTTGATGCTGGCTTCCTGGGCGTACTTCTTGATTATCTTCCAGAAGCCCTGCCGCGTCAGGCGGTTGCCGTGATGGTTGACGAATAGGGCCGGTTCGTCGTATGTACGGACCAGCTTGGGCCGTCCCTTGCCGATGTATTCGTGTACGCATTTGGCGGCGATCGACCCGAGGGGCACGATCCGCTCCTTGGCGCCCTTGCCGTAGCATTTGATATAGCCCATGTCGAGGTTGATATCGGAGATGTTGAGCGAAATCAGCTCCGATACGCGGATGCCGGTGGCGTAGAGCAGCTCCAGCATCGCTTTGTCCCGCAGTCCGGTCGGCAGGAAGGTGTTCGGCTGCTTGAGGAGTTCCTCCACCTCCGAGATGGTGAGGATCTTCGGCAGCTTCTTCTCCAGCTTGGGGGATTCGAGATGGGCGGCGGGGTCTTTCTCCAGGTAGCGCTCGCGGACGAGGTACTGATAAAAAGACTTGATGGCGGCGAGATTGCGGGAAATGGTGGACACTGCCCTGCCCTTGGTCTGCAGGTTGTTGAGGTAGCCAAGAATGGTGCTGCGGTTGGAATCCTTGATGAAATCAAGTTGCCCGTTGTGCAGATAAGCCTGGAACTGTCGCAGATCACGGCCGTATGATTCCAGGGTGTTTTGGGCCAAGCCCCGCTCCACCGCAAGATAGTGAATAAACTCGTTTACGTAACCTTCCATTCATTTCACCCTTTTTTCCTTGGCAAAATTTCCGGTATCGTCGCGCAATCTAGTATGTGGAAGCAATTATTCTACATAAGGTGGCTGTTTTCCTTTCTTTTCCTGTCGAAAATAATAAATTTTTTAATCTTTTTCGTAAACTAAATAATTTCCCAGTTTGTGGAAATCACTCGCAGCGGTTTTTCCAATATTTGGTTTTCCCGTATTTTGGGTCCTGGATTATGTAACTGCCAAAAAAAACACAACAGCTTGGGCAGCACGTACAGGACCAAGACGGCCAGCGCCAGCACATGGACGCATAATCTGGCCCGCCGAGAAAAATTTCGCCGCGAGATGCCGACGATCATTTTCCCTCCACCTCGCCCCGCTTAACTTAATATCATACTTATTCACGGCTGGTTATAGATATTCCCGGCAATGTAAATTAAATCAGGCCGCCGATCAAGCCCTCTCCGGGCTTTCTGGCGACCTGGGCTGCTGCGGGAGCGATATTCACTTAATCATTGCTTTAGCAACAGGCCGGCGACCAGTTTCATGAACACCGGGGAAATGTATACTTCCACGACGGCGGCTACAACCATCAGGGCCAGCATTAGCAGGCACAGGACGGTGTAACCGAACGATTCGTACAGGAGGTTGCTCGTGGCCCGCTGGCGGCGCCTGACGAGCAGCAGCGAGAAGGAGGTGGCCGCCACGGCGGTGACGAGCAGCGCGGGGACGGCGAAAAAGTTGTGGGGCAGGACGGAGGCCAGGGCGAAGGCCAGGCCCTTCATCACGTATTCGTTGACCAGGAAACCGACGGTGAAGCCGATGACGAACCCGCGGGTGAAGACGATGAAGAGCACGAAAGGTATGCCGACGACGGTGAAGCCGAGCAGCCAGATGATGCCGATGGTCTTGGCGCCGCTGAGCAGCACGGTGCTGAACAGGGTGGGCGTGTCCAGGCTGCCCGGTCCGTGTACCAGCCCCTGGAAGAATATCTTCAGATAGCCGATTAGCTCGAGCTTCTGGTCTTCGGGCAACGTCTTGACGGCCAGAGCGCCGACGGCGACGCCGATGACGAAGATCAAGGTCATGAAAAAATAAGCGACGATGTTGGCGCGGAAGTATTCGTTCAGATTCTGGCGAAAACGGCCCTGCATGCGCCTTCCTCCCGACGTAAGCTCCTAAAATGTATGCCGGAAGGATAGGCTTTATACCCTATGTCCCATCAATTTTTCGCCAGCCGTCCGTAGATGCCGCCGCCGCCGGCAGTGATCGCCGCCTCGCCGGCCCTGGCGGCCAGGATGGTCGCGGCCGTCTTGTCGCCGACGACCTGTCGCAGCTCGCTCTCGCCGGCGCGGTGCAGGACGTTCATCTCGCTGCCGAAGGCGGCCAGCAGCTTGTCCAGCGCTTTGCGGCCGACGCCGGGGATGAAGCTGAGCGGCACCTGGTGACGGTAGGGCGGCCGGTGGGCGGGATGATGCGGCTCCGGCCAGTCGGCGATGGCGTCGATGCGGTCAAAGACGCCGCGGACGATCTTGGCGCTGCCGCAGCGCGGGCAGCGGGCGGTAAAGGTTTCGCCGGCCGGGTCGAAGTAGTCGCATTCGCCGCAGAAGGTGCGGTGGTATTTGCCGAGGCGCGGGTCGAGGCCGTAGTTGGCCGTCACACCCCTCCCCTGCCGGCGGGTAAAGGCCAGGGCACACTCCTGGTACGTGGCGTCCTCGACGGCGAGCTGGTTGTATTCGCGGGCGATCTTGTCCAGGGAGTGGGCGTCGGAGTTGGTGACGAACGTGAACGGGGCCAATTCGCCGATGCGGTCGGCCAGCGAGCTGTCGGCGCTCAGGCCGAGTTCGACTGCGCTCACGGCCGCCAGTTCCCGCTCGCCGAGGATATGGGCCATGCGGGCCGTGCAGCTGCCGTACAGGCCCTTGTGAGGCGTGAAGGCGTGGGCGACGACGATGAGCGCCCCGAACGGCGCGGCGGTACGGATGAGCTCGGCCAGCGGCATGTGGGCGTTCTGCGAGCTCATGTGGATGTTGCGGATGTGCCGGCCCATGGTGGCGGCGAATTCGGCCATGAGGCCGACGTCGGGAAGGAAGATCAGCGTGTGGGCCATGCCGCCGTCCGCTTCGCTCGTCTCGATCTCCGCCCCCAGAAGAAGGGTCAGCTTGTTATCGTAGCGGTAGCCGCCCTGGCCGTCCAGCGTCAGCAGGCCCTCGGCCGCCAGCCGGGCGAAATCGTCGCGCACCAACGGCGAGAGGGCATCGACGACGCCGATGATCTGCAGGCCTTTGCGGCCCGCGGCCTCGGTCAGGATGTTGCGGAGGGTCAGACGGCCCGATGTGGGTATCTTGACCCACCGGCCGCTCTCGCTGAGGCCGACGTGGATGTGGAGGTCGGCGAAGACGGTCTTCATATCAGTATCCAGCCATCAGCAGGCCGACGAGCGTCTTGGCGTCGATGATCTTTTTCTCGGCCATCATCGCCTTGAGCTGAGCGGGTGTGTATTGCTCGATGTTGACGAACTCGTCTTCGTCGGGGTTCTGGGCCGTGGGCACGAGGTCGCGCGCCAGGTAGAGGTGCATGATCTCGTCGGTGAACCCCGGCCCGGTGTAGAAGGTGGCCAGATGCTCCAGCCGCCCCGCCCGGTAGCCTGTTTCCTCTTCGAGCTCGCGATGGGCGCAGGCCTCCGGCTGCTCGCCCTTGTCGAGCTTGCCGGCCGGTATCTCCAGCAGCTCCTGGGCTACGGGATAGCGGTACTGGCGCACGAGGATGACGTCGCCGTCGGCGGTGACGGGGACGACGGCCACCGCGCCCGGGTGCGCGACGACTTCGCGCGTCGCCTCGTGGCCGTTGGGCAGGCGCACCTTGTCGTAGCGGACGGTCAGTATCTTGCCGGTGAACACCGTCTGCGAGGATATCTGCTTCTCGGTAAGGTCGGTCATATTATTGCCTCCTGGAATAATAGTTCCCTCCCCGTGCATAGATTAATCGCAGAGGAGGGACTAGCCATGCATATCGTTATCACGGCGCGCGGCTTGTATTTCAGGGGCCGGGCCGGGGATTTCCGCCGTTTTCTGGCGACGCTGGACGGTTCGCGGCAAACGCTGGCGGATTATCTGCGGGTGAAACTGCACTAAGCCTGAGGTTGTTTAAAAAGAGCCAGATGCAAGGCCCACCGGAAGATGCGCAGCGACGACGGCCCTGGATGGGCCTAGTGCCGAGCGCGCCATGGATGGCGCCGGCGCTCGGCCGCGTACTCGGAACGTACGCTAGCAAGCATCTGAGGAGCAACGCCGCAGATGGCCTTTTTAGGCAACCGAAGTTAGGACATCCAAGGGTATTGAGTGTACGGTTTCAGCACAAACAACGGATAATCTGTTTTTACCTCGTCGGCCAGCCATTCGGGCGCGACGACCCATTTTATCGGCAAACCCAAAAGCTTGGCGGCTTCTTCGGTGATCGCCAGTCCTTCGTAGATGTGGGCGGCGGTCGTTTCGCCGGCCAGGTTGGTGTTGCTGACGACCCCCGATACCTTCAACCGCGAGGCCTGCTCGATCCGGCGGCAGACGTCGACGATGGCGGTCGGCGTGTTGGTGAACGGCCGGCGGGTGTTGACGACCATCCAGGCCTGGTAAGGGTTGTCGCCGAACTTGCGGTTGAGCTGTCCGAGGACGATGGCCGATTCGCCGCCGCCCACGTCCATGACGACCTGATATTGTTCGTCGTACAGTATCCGCGTGAGGTCTTCGGGCATTATCGGCAGGTCGGCATGGGCCAGCTTGCGGTCGGGGGCCACGACCAGCACGCCGCGCTCTTCGAGCAGCGACCGATTTTCCCGTGTGCGGAAGTAGGGCTTGACGAGGTCGATGTCGACAATGGCCGTCTGATGGCCGAGCTGTTTGAGCTGGAGGGAGTAATTGACGGCCAGTTCGGTCTTGCCGCTGCCGAATTCGCCGACGAATACTTTAATCCGGGGGCCTTGCGCCAAAAGTTCCAGGTTTGTCTGCATCATATCGCTCCATTCCGACCGGACGAGTTACAACGGCCATTATAGTTTATTCCTTTCGGCGCGGCAAAATCCTGCTTGTTTTTCACCCGCAAAACAGACGAGCCCTGCGCTTCGCCAGTCGGAAGCGCAGGGCTCGTCACGTACGCGGTCAGGCGCGCAGCTCCATCCTCAGCTTGTCGGCGATCATCGCCATGAACTCGGAGTTGGTGGGCTTGCCCTTCTCCAGTTTGACGGTGTACCCGAACAGCCTGTTTATCATGTCCATGTTGCCGCGGCTCCAGGCCACTTCGATGGCGTGGCGGATGGCCCTCTCCACCCGGCTGGGGGTGGTGGCATATTTTTCGGCGATCATCGGGTAGAGGACCTTGGTGACGGCGCCGAGCAGTTCGATTTCGTTTATGATCATCATGATGGCGTCGCGGAGGTACTGGTAGCCTTTGATATGCGCAGGGATGCCGATCTCGCGGATTATGTTCGTCACTTCGACGTCGAGGGGCCTAGCCTTGATCGACTGGGTGGCTGCGGGCCGCTGCGAGGAGATGACGTTGGCGAGCTGGCGGATGCGGTTGATGAGCACGTCCATGTTGAAGGGCTTCAGTATATAGTAGTCGGCGCCCAGTTCGACGACCCGCTGGGTTATATTTTCCTGACCCAAAGCGGTGAGCATGATCACCTTAGGTCGTTTTCCGCTCATGGCGCTGATGCGCTCCAGCACACCGATGCCGTCGAGATGCGGCATGATGATGTCCAGGATGACGACATCGGGCTTCTTGTCATCGATGAGGGTCAGCATCTCTTCGCCGTTGTAGGCGACGCCAACGAGGTTGATGTCCTGCTGCTGATTCAGGCACTCCTGCATGATTTCGGCAAAATCGCGGTTATCGTCGGCTATTGCCACTTTGATTGCCTCTCGTACCATCAGTTAATCCTCCCTGCCCCTTTTTCCTGGAAAATACAATTCGACATCCGCGCGACATATCCTTCCTCACTTGGAAAAAAAATCCAAATTTTTATTATATTTTATGCCGCGCCACGCAAAAAGTATGAAAATGACGGTCCGGGGCGAGAGAAAGGGCCAGAAAGCGTGAACAGCCTCCTGGCCGATTGCCGTTCCCGGCGGGGGATCAGGCCGCTTTCCATCAGCATCCAGTCGACGAAGCACCCATAGCCGCGGGTCGGGTCGTGGACGAAAACGTGGGTGACGGCGCCGATTATTTTGCCGTTTTGAAGGATGGGGCTGCCGCTCATCCCCTGCACGATACCGCCGGTCCGTTCGATGAGGCGCGGGTCGGTTATCTTGATGACCAGGCCCTTGCCTTCGGGCGTTTCCTGGAGGTTGATCTTCTGGATCTCGATGGCGAACCGTTCGATCTGCTGGCCGTCGACGACGGTCAGGAGCTCGGCAGATCCCAGTTCGACCTGGCTCATGGATGCGACCGGGATAGCGGCGGCGAACATGCTCGGCGGCGGATAGGCGGACAGTTGTCCGTATATGCCGAAGGGGGTATTTTTTTCGATGTTGCCGAGGATCTGCTCTTCTTCGATGAATACGCCGATCTTTTCGCCCGGCTGGCCGCGCCGGCCGTGCTGGATGCCCGAGACGGTGGCGAGGACGATTTTGCCCTGGTTGCAATCGATGGGCTGGTTGGTGTCGCTATCGGTGATTATGTGGCCGAGCGCGCCGTAGGTGTGCGTTTCCGGCTCGTAGAAGGTCAGTGTGCCTACGCCGGCGGCGCTGTCGCGAACGAAGAGGCCGATGCGGTAACGTCTGGTGTCCTGGCAGAATACCGGCTGCAGGGCGATCGTCAGGCGATGTTCGCCGCGCTTGACCAGGAGGTCGAGCGGTCGCTTATCCTGGCCGACGGCGTCGATGACTTCCGCCACCTGGCTGTCGCTCGTGACCGGCAGGCCGTTGATACTGAGGATGACGTCGCCGACTTGTATGCCGGCGTCCTTGGCGGGGGTGCGGCTTTGCCCGTCGCTGCCGGTGACGGGGGAATGGCCGACGACGATCACCCCCTGGGAATGGAGCACGACGCCGATGGAATGGCCTCCCGGCACGAGTTTCAGCGTCGGCAGGACGTCGACCTTCACCGTCCGCACCGGGATGAATCCGAGGAGCTTGAATTCCAGCGTCGCTTCGCCGAGTCCGACAGGCTCGAGCGATACCGGGCGGGAGAAGCCCCCCTGCGGCGAACGGAGACGCACCGTCTTGTCCTGGTTCACCGTCATCGTCCAGGGGAAGCCGACAACGAGGCTGGCGGTTTCGCCCTCGATGATGCGCATGTGCGGGGGCAGCTGGTAGACGGCCCGGAACTGGGGAGAAACGCAAAAAACGACGATCAGGACGGCGAGCAACAAGCCAAGCTTTGCGCGGCGACTTATGCCTGACATCTTCCGTCATCACCCCGAGTACGATTTTTTCGGGATCAACTTCACCCGCACAGTAAAGTTGCCCGAAATTTTCGGGGATTATTCCGGAATATGTAGCATATATTGCCTTGGCGGCTTATTTCGCCTGTAAATTATCAAATATATAGCGCAAGCTTATGCTTGCGCTTTATTTTTCCACTTTTCTTTACTTAACTGCGCGGAATTTATCATTTCCGCGGCGTTGCCGAGGGCGGCCTGGGTCATGTCGTCGCCGGATATCATCCGTGTCACCTCGCGGAGATGAGCCTGTCCGTCGAGGATGTTGACGACGGTTTGGGTGCGCTCGCCGGCGACGCGTTTTTCCACCGCCAAGTGACGGTCGGCCATGGCCGCGACCTGCGGCAGGTGGGTGACGCACAGCACCTGCTTGTCGACGGCCACGAGGGCGATCTTTTCCGCCACCATGCGGGCGGTCTGGCCGCCGATGCCGGCGTCGACTTCGTCGAAAATCATCGTGCCGACGCCGCCCGCGCTGGCGGCGACCGTTTTGATGGCCAGGGCGATGCGGGACAGCTCGCCCCCCGAGGCGACCTTGGCGAGCGGCTTGGCTTCCTCGCCCGGGTTGGCGGAGAAGAGCACGGTCACGTCGCTGCCGGCCGGGGTGAAGCGGGCCGGGGCCTTGACGTCGATCAGCAGCGTGGCGTGGGGCATACCGAGGTCGGCGAGATGCCTGCGGACCCTGTCCGCCAGCTCGCCGGCCGCGGCGCGGCGCAGGGCGTCCAGCTCGCCGGCCGCCTGGGCGAGGTCTTTTTCGACCGCGGCCCGCTCGGCGGCGAGGTTGGCCAGCCGTTCATCGTAGTTGGTTATGTCGGCGAGCTCGGCGGCCGCCTGGCGGTGATAGGCGAGCACGTCGGCGACGGTGGTGCCGTATTTGCGTTTGAGGCCGTGGATGACGTCCATGCGTTCCTGCAGCTTGGCGAGGCGGCCGGGGTCGAATTCGACGTTTTCCCGGTAGTCGCGCAGTTCGGCGGCGACGTCCTCGAGCTGGTAGAGGGCGTCGCTGATTACAGCCATCTTCCCCTCGAGGCCGGGGTCGAACCTGGCCGCGGCCTCCAGCTCCTTGCGGCAGTCGGCGAGGTCGGACAGGGCGCCGCCCGAGCCTCGCGGGCCTTCGGCGAGCAGCCCGTAGGCGCGGCCCACGGCGCCGACGATCTTTTCGGCGTTGCTGAGGATACGGATATCGTCCGTAAGCTGGTCCTCTTCGTCGGTCTGCAGGGCCGCCGCGGCGATCTCCTTGGTCTGCCAGGCGAGCATGTCGAGGCGCTGGGCCCGCTCGCGCGAGTCGGTCTCGGTGCGGGCCAGGGCGGCACCCAGCTCGCTCCACGAGGCGTGCAGGCGGCGGTAGCGTTCGAGCGTTTCCCGGCCGGCCGGGGGCAGAAAGGCATCGACCATCGCCAGGTGGGCTTCCGGCCGCAGCAAGGCCTGGTGCTCATGCTGGCCGTGGATGTCGACGAGCTGTTCGCCGATCTGGCGCAACACGCCGACGGTTACGTGACAGCCGTTGGCGAGGATGGCCGTTTTGCCCTGCCGCGACAGCAACCGGCTGACGATGAGGGTGGCGCCGTCGTCGAGAGGGATGCCCTGATCGTCGAGGATGGCCTTGACGCCGGCGTTGGCGGCCACGTCGAACACGGCCTCGACCCGGAAGGATTCGCAGCCGCTGCGGATGGCCTCGCGTTCGGCCCGGCTGCCGAGCAGCGTGGTGAGGGCGTCGACGAGGATGGATTTGCCGGCGCCCGTTTCGCCGGTGAGTACGTTGAGGCCGTCGGCGAATTCGACGCCGGCCTGTTCGATAAGGGCGAAATTGGTGACGGTGAGTGACTTCAGCACAGAGAGTCCCCTCCCCTCCTGTTACATCAGGGCCCGGAACCTGGCCAGCACCTCGCCCACCGCTTCCGGGGGCTTGACGACGATGCAGATGGTGTCGTCGCCGCCCACCGTGCCGATGATCTCCGGCCAGCGGGTGCTGTCGACGGCGTAGGCCACGGCCTGGGCCATGCCCGGCACCGTCCTGATGACGATGATGTTGAGGCTGTGGTCCATGGCGGTGACCGAGTCCTGGAAAGCCCGCTCGAGACGGGACTGGGAGAAGACGAGGTTCTGCTCCGGCGGGAAAGCGTAGCGGTAACGGCCCTCGCCGGTGGGGACCTTGATGAGCATGAGTTCCTTTATGTCGCGCGATACGGTGGCCTGGGTGACTTCGATGCCCTTTTTCCGCAGCGCTTCCGCCAGTTCTTCCTGAGTCTCTATGGCCTGGTTTTCGATGATTTCTTTGATGCGCGCGTGGCGAGATGCTTTCACGCCGTTTCCCTCCCTGTTCTGCCGATTATGTATAGGATGGGCGGCCGGTTCCGCTGGTTGAGCATCCGCCAGGCGGCGACGGTGAAGTCGGCCTGGGGGAGCCGGGCGAGGTAGTCGGCCACCGCGGCGTTTTCCGTTTCGCCGGCCGGGTGGCCGGGGTAGGCGACGACGGTGACGATGCCGCCGGGCGCCAGCAGTCCGGTGATGCCGCCGAGGGCGGCGACGGTGGTGGCGGCGCAGGTCGTGAAGCCGTGGTCGCCGCCGGGCAGGTAGCCGAGGTTGAACATGGCCGCATCCACCAGGCCGGTGATATGCTCGCCAAGCCGGCTGTGGCAGCCGGCGATCAGGCGGCATTTGCCGCCGAGGCCGTTGGCGGCCAGCAATCGGGCGGTATTGTCGAGCGCTGTCTGTTGGCGGTCGAAGGCCCACACGGTGGCATCGGCAGGGGTGTTCGCCGCCAGGAAAAGGGTGTCGTGCCCGTTGCCGGCGGTGGCGTCCACTACCGTTCGGGCAGCGGCCAGCTTGTCCACAAGCAGGCGATGGGCCATGGCGACGGCGTTAGCTATTGTCATTGTTCTCGTCCCGCCACAGCTTGGTGCGCAGCGTCTGGGCGTAGCTCCGCCCGCTGAGGCGTACGAACCTCGCCCGGTGGGGGGAGCGCCTGACGACGACGAGGTCGTCGGGGTGCAGGTTGTAGACCGTCTGCCCGTCAGCCGTCATGACGATGTCGTCATGGGTGGCCTGCATGGCGATCTTTATCTCTTCCTTCTCCGATACGACGAGCGAACGGGCGTGCAGCGTGTGGGGGCAGATGGGGGTAAGGAGGATGACCTTGAGGTTGGGGTTGACGACCGGCCCGCCGGCCGACAGCGAGTAGCCGGTGGAGCCGGTGGAGGTGGCGACGATGAGGCCGT
>MTLD01002316.1_pt1 | contig 10748 bp, 12 predicted proteins | sample 1982471 | NCBI WGS metagenome assembly MTLD01 (sample SAMN05712604, study PRJNA340218) | biofilm metagenome | isolation source: sample SPM anode biofilm adapted to -50 mV | place: USA | collected 2012-02-03
CCCGGGAGATGCTGGGCTGGATGAAGCGGGGTGCGGTGATTGTGGACGTGGCCGTGGACCAGGGCGGCTGCGCCGAGACTACCCATCCTACGACCCACGACGACCCGACCTACCTGGTGGACGGCATCGTCCATTACGCGGTGGCCAACATGCCGGGGGCCTATCCCCGCACCTCCACCCTGGCCCTGACCAACGCCACGCTGCCCTATGTCAGCCTGCTCGCGAGCTATGGGGTGTCTGACGCCATTGCCCGGAACTCGGCCCTGGCTTCGGCCGTAAACATCCGGGACGGCAAGGTGGTCCATCCCGCGCTGGCGGCATCGCTTGCAGAGAGGGAGTGGGCTTGAAGCAAAAGAAGCGCTGTCGCCTCCACCTGCTTGACATGTATTTATTGTTTTTTATAATTACACCAAATTAACAACTTGGTTCCTGTAAACTTCTGGAGGGCAGTCTGAAATGCCGACTCGGCATTACAGCCCACCCGTTGAGCCTGTTGCTCATTGCTCTCCTGAGCCTTTCATGGCTCCCTGTCACGTTTTGCAGGCGCCTCTCGCCAAAGCCAAACTCGGGGATAACCCGGGGACGGAAAACCACGGAACTTATGCTTCTGCAAACCTTGTGATGCAAGAGTTGGCCGGGTTGCCGTATGCCTCCACCGGATGGAGGTAACCGAGCAGACCGGCCATTTTCGCATTCAGCGCTTGCCCGGTGTCAATGATTGCCGTTTGTTATCCCGCTACGGTGGACGAAACGACCAATGCCGGTTTGACAAAAACAGCCGATCTCCGTGCCGACATTGTTTGTGCTTTCGGAGATAAGGCATGAGAGGAACTCGGGAGAGTTCTGGAAGGAGGAAAGCATGGACGCGCGTAAATTAAAAAAAGGAATCATGGTGTGTCTGTTTGTTCTTGCAATGACCTCGAACAGTGCATGGGGGGACAACAAGGCGGTAACTAATTTTGAGGGATACGGGACTGGAAATGTTGCGGCAATGAACGCGGTCAATGATAAGGGGTTTGTCACCGTAACCTATGCCGGCGAAGGCAATGCAACGGTACTCGGTAAATTCGCGTTTGATGCCAATCTCGCTGTTCGCTGGGATACACCCTTGCCAAACGGTTCCGGCGGCTATTGCGCCCCTGCCAGCGGCTATTCGACGCACAGCCTCGGTCAGGGGAATACGTTATCCATGAACTTCTCCGGCGTTTTTTGCGAAGTCAACCAGGCTACATTTGGGGCAGAAACAAAACTTCATGTGCCGGCGCCGCCTTTTGCCTTTACCGGGACTTTTCTTATTGCCGATGGGACTGGACGGCTCAGCGGAATTTCCGGCTCCGGCAGCATGACCGGCAATACCGACGAGAATCTGAAATTGACGGTAATCATCGATGGCAAGATAGTTCATTGAAGCGGGGATAGGTCGTCAGTCATGACCGGCATTGGGCGTGAGCAGGCACCGGTGAAGCATAACGGGCGGGAGAAATCCTGCCCGTTACATCGAGCCTTAGACTCGGCAGGATGTTCCTTTCTCGTGCACTATCGACATCAATGCCAGTTTCTCCCGAACCCACCCGTTTCCCCGCTGGACCACTATGCTTACACCCGACGAGGTAAGATTCAGAGCCTTATCGACATCAATCATCTGACCACTTCCGGATGCACCTTCGTTGCGATGGACACTCGATGAAACAGTTCTGGCAGAGTCATTGACGCCTACAACCGTTCCCGCAGCATTTCATGGTGCTGCAAGCTAGCCACAAAATCGGCGCTGCCCAAGATTCTTTCATCGAAATCTTCACATTCATTTTTGCTGCCGTTCACCATCGCCATACTGCATTTCAGGCCGCCTCCCACAATCAAATAGCAAGTAACGTCCCCCAAAGGTTCAATAAGTTAGTGATAGTGGAAGCCGAAAAATTTTTCGCCCTAAAGTTCCATTTTGCCGAACCTCCGAAAAGGATTTCGCCAGGTGTTATGAATTTTCAGTATGTTACGATGGCACGTTCCTTGCCGATATAAAAGGTGAGTTTCTCTCTCAATCACATTTTTTGAGGAGGATTAATATGCACGACATTGATAGGACGTTGAATGAGTTCGGGAATACAGAAATGGAAATGGGGGAAATGGGGTACGAATTCGGTGCAGCGGAAATTGGGCTCGGTGCCGAGATCGCCAGTCCCTTCAACGAGATGCAGGAGATGGAACTGGCTACCGAACTTCTCTCCGTCAGCAACGAGGCCGAACTGAACCAGTTCCTCGGCAGCCTCATCGGCAAGGCGACAAGTGCGGCCCGCACATTCATCTCTTCGCCCACCGGCCACGCGCTCGGCGGCATTCTGAAGCAGGCGGCCAAAAAGGCCCTGCCGGTTGTTGGCGGTGCCATTGGCCGCTATTTTGGCGGCTCTGCCGGGGCGGATTTCGGCAGAACAGTGGCCAGCGGCGCCGGTCGGTATTTCGGGCTGGAACAGGAGGGGTTGAACCAGGAGGACCAAGAGTTCGAGGCCGCCCGCCAGTTCGTTCGCTTCAGTGGCGCCACTGTCTTGAAGGCAGCCCAGGCGCCGGCCGGTGTCAATCCCGTTGCGGTTGCCAGACAGGCGGCAACCGTTGCGGCCCAGCGCTTCATGCCCGGGCTTAATTCGGCAGCGCAATCGCAGAGCGTTTCCTGCCAGTGTGGCAGTGGCGCGAGGAGTGGCCGCTGGTACCGACGCGGCAACAAGGTCATTCTCGTTGGCATCTGAATCAACCTTCATCGTTCATCAATAGCGGAAAGGAGAAATTATGTGGGGACAGGAAACGGGCGCATATGAGTACCAAGGTGAACAATTCGAGTATCCCGGCGAGATGACGGGAGAAACCTTCGGTGAGTACCAGGGGGAAATGCCCCTCAACGAATTGCAGGAAATGGAACTCGCCACTGAACTTCTGACTGTGACGAACGAGGCCGAACTGGAGCAGTTCCTCGGTGGCTTGATCAAGAAGGTCGGCGGGTTCATGAAAAGCCCGGTCGGCAAAGCGCTGGGCGGGATTCTCAAGGGAGTGGCAAAAAAGGCCTTGCCGATCGTCGGCGGCGCCATTGGCAGCTTCGTTGCCCCTGGGGTGGGAACGGCGCTTGGCTCGTCACTTGGCTCGGCGGCCGGCAAGCTCTTCGGGCTTGAGCTGGAAGGCCTGTCGAATGAAGACCGTGAGTTCGAGGTCGCCCGGCGCTATGTCCGCTTCGCCACAGCCGCGGCCCGCAAGGCGGCAGCGGCACCCGCACACATTCCTCCGCACATCGTTGCGCGCCGGGCCGCGGCCCTGGCTGCCCGTCGTTTTGCGCCGGGGCTGGTCGGAACCACCGTGGTGCCTTCCCAACAGGCGTACGCCGAGCCGCAGACGCCGTGGGCCGATGATGGTGCCTGGGGTGCGCCCGATGCCAACGCCGAAGCGGTGCAAAGCGGCCGCTGGGTCCGCCGGGGCCGGAACATCATCATTCTCGGAGCCTGTCCGTGAACGTTTCCGTTGCCGCACAGCAGCTTCTCCTGAACGAGACGCGGGCGCTCCTCACCCGGATCAACCAGGTGGAGCCGTTTGCCCTCCACATTCCGATGGTGCCGGCGGCCGCCATTCCCCTCAATGCCCAGGTCGCTATCGAACGTCACCTGTCGGAGGTAAGGCGCAAGCTCAAGGTCATGGTACTGGCCTACCTGAAATGGCTGGAAAGCCCGGAGGGGAAAGTCGCCCCTCCGCCCGTGGCGCAACGGAAATTTTCTTTCCTGAGGTTGAGGTTTGTCGCCATCCTGAACCAGCTCGACATCTTTGCGGACGTATTGAACCAGCGAAGCGAACATGAGACGGGGGTGTGGCTGTCGGGCCTCGACGTCTTCGCTGCCGACGCCCTCAAGTTGCCGGGGGGATACTACGAAGCCCCGCCGGTCATCTGCTTTCTGGAGCGGGGTCCGGGAGCGGCCATCCGGCGGGCCAGGACGCGCCTGCCTGGCGGCGACAGCAACCCGGTCGCGGTTATACAGGTGCCGCGAGAGCGGATGGTTGGCAGTGGCGTGGCAGCAAGCCTTGTCCATGAAGTGGGCCATCAAGCCGCGGCCTTGCTTGGCTTGAACGAATCGCTTCGTCCCGTGCTGCAGCAGAAGGCTCAAAGTACCGGAGGTGACAAGCTTGCCTGGAGCTGCTGGGAGAGATGGATTTCCGAGATCATTGCCGATCTCTGGGCCGTGGCCAAATTGGGAGTGATCGCCACGGTCGGGCTCATGGCAGTAGTGAGCCTGCCGCGTACCTTTGTCTTCAGGGTGGATATGGAGGATCCCCATCCCGCCCCCTGGATCAGGGTAAAGCTCTCGTGCACCATGGGGGATGCTCTCTACCCCCATCCCCAATGGGAGATGCTTGGCCGGGTGTGGGAGACGTTTTATCCGCAACAAGGGCTAGGCAAAGAACAAGTAGATATGTTTACTTTGCTGGAGAAAAACATCCCGCAGCTCGTCTCTCTGATCCTCGGGCACCGTCCCACGAGTCTTCGGGGGAAGAGCCTCGGAGAGGCAATCGTTTCCCATGACCGTCAGCCACTGCGGCTTCGCTCTCTCTGGAGTTCCTGGCGGCAGACGCCGCAACTCATGCGGCAGGCGCCGCCAGCACTGGTGTTCGCCGTGATCGGACAGGCGAAAGCTGACGGGGCGATGGGGGCTGGTGAGGAAAGTCCGGTTTTGGCGGAGCTACTCAGGTATTGGGCGTTGAGGGTTACATTGGATACGTCGGCGATCTGTGCTAGAGGATCGGCCTTACAACTAGGAAGAAGATTTATTACGCAATATAAAGTTTAGCATTTAAAGACTATGCGACGGAGGTTGTTATGAATAACGAAATCAAACTTACACAGGTCAATGGGCCTGGGCCAAATGTAAAGAGATTTACCGCCACGATCCCAGAATTATTATTTCGAGAAAAATTGCCTTGTATTCAGGAAATACAGAGAAATTTTCCTCAGGAATTCAAAGAAAAATTTACTGAGTGGTTTCACCAAAATTTTACTTGCAAATTAATATTTGATGGCTCAAAGCAACATTTTGTGAAGTTGATGGATGTAAATTTTTTAAATAATAAAATTATAGCAACGTGGGATTGGGATACAAACGGGATTTTTCCAGGCCATTATAAAGTGCAAGTAAATTTCGAAAACATAAAATCAGAGACAAACGCAGGAGGGTTGCTTCATGTGTTTGAGAATTTAAAGCAAAAAAATCATAATGAAATTCAGTCTAAAATATCTGAGCTGATGAACTTATTTCATGAGTATATAAAAAAAGAAGATTTTTATAATACGATAAGTGTTTTGGAAAATCGATTGAAAGATGAAGAGGAACAGAAATTACAGGTCTTGCACAAAGATATAGAAAAAAAATATGTCGATAAAGAAACCTATATTCTCTTGAAAAATGAGGTGGAAACATTAGTAGATAAGGTGAAAAATATTGGTAGAACAACTGAGTTGGCTGAAGCGAAGACGGTGTAAATAAAGACCTATCACTAAATAAAGCCGAGTTATCGTTAAAGAATAAATACTCAACCAGAGAGACATGTCTCGCGAAGGAGGTAATCATGTCACCGGTTAGCAATCCTCAGGAAGTAATAGTTGCCCCAGGTCCGCCACCTATCAACGTGGTTAAACAACGTTCCGCGACAGCGCGTACAACCGATCAAGGGTTGTGGGTTGCCATTCGCAACCGAACAGAAGCGATCAGCTTCAGAAGATACAATGAATTTATTAGCAGTCTTTTCTGCTGTGAAAACGAGGAGTTGACCAGTAAAATCGTCGACAGGTTTGTCAACAAATGGGGCGCGCTTGACGCACGCCTCAGCGTCAACGCCGTGGACTCCTACAATGTGCTAAGGCTTGCCACCGAAGTGTTCCTGCTTCTCGAGTGCGGTGTGGTTAAGGTCGAGAACGGAACCGTTACCCTGATCGACGAGGCGCTATTCACTGATTATGAGGAGGGGAGTCGTTTCAACGAACCGGTGACAATCGACAACGTCAATGAACGGCTGACCGGGTATTTTGGTGGTACGGACAAACTTCCCTATCTCAACCGGATTATTGAATCACTGGTCGGGCTGGACCCTGACAAACGAACAGAAAAGATCCCGTATTGCGCTGGAATTTTGAAATACCGGTTCAGTTGCCCCAGCCTTTTAGAATTGATTTGGTCATATTGGAATGAGGAAGGGATGCTTGTGCAGACCATGAATGCTATTGCGCTTAGGTTCCAGAACCGCCGATCTTCTGCTGGCAGAGACCCTCTGGCAGAGCTGGAAATAGACTCCTTGAGGCCGCTGAACAATCTTCTTTGGGGATATATCCAGAACGAGCACAATCGCCTTACTTTGGTCCGCCGTACATACGAGTATGACCATCATTACGGCGTAACTTTATACGGCAAAGCAACTCCAAGATTAAGGTCTGTTGATAGCCGTTCTAAGTTTTTGGAGGGATTCCACAATTTGCTCTACCGAACTTCGATCTTCTATCGTGAAGATGCCGACACCAACATCATAGCCGATGCTTTTCCGCTGCTGAACGCTCTGCGAGAAGTACACCTGGTACTTGCAGAAGGGGCACACAATCAATTCGGAGACCTGCCGTGGACTGCAAGGGTAGAGATGCTGATTGAGCAATGGTTGCTGGCTCGTCCCGAGATGCAGGATTTCTTGCGGGGCCGACAGATGGTGCCCTACCGCGAGCCGTGGATGGGGAGGGTCGATGCGATGAAGAAATTCCAGGGATGGACCGATACCACCATCACCCACTTCCAGGAGCTGGCAATATACGGCGAACAGATCCTTCTTTCGATCCGTTACGGCGACTGGATCGACTCTAATGACGAGGATCAGGCAAAAAACTGGGCTCGTTACTGGAAACCAGAAATTCAGGGTTACATCCACGCCTACCGGGCCGTGACCGGAGTGGACCTGACCACCGAACCGGTGGATGCCACGCCGCCCTGGGTGCACCTAAAACGGCAGGAGGATAGAAGGCTTGCGGCACGCCTTTGACGGTGGGGCCATGCTTGACTTCACCTTTTCCCTCTACTTGGGGCTGCGCCACCCCCACTGCGTGCTCGAACCGTGGGAGAGTTTGACAACCGGTGCACCGGCAACGCTTGTTGAACCTCCAGTGAGCAGAGTGGTAGCCCAGGCGGCGGCAAAGCTCCAGGGGTGTGAACGGGGGCTCCTCTCCCCCTCCACCCTGTACCTCTTCTGGGATCTGTTCAGCCTCCTCGGGCGGGAGTCCGTGGCGATCTACTTGGACGCCGGCACCTATCCCATCGTGCGTTGGGGGGCTGAACGGGCGGCCGGGCGTGGGGTGGCAGTGCGGGAGTTCCCGCACCACAATGCCGTTGCTCTGGACTGGCTTCTTAGGCACCATGCCAGAGCTGGCGTCGTCTCTCTGATTGTCACCGACGGTTTCTGCCCCGCCTGTGGCAGGGCAGCGCCTATCCGGGAATACCTGGCGTGCGCCAGAGCCTTTGGCGGCCTGCTGATCATCGACGATACACAGGCCCTTGGCATCCTCGGCCACTCGCAGGGACCAGCCGCCCCTTACGGCAAAGGTGGCGGCGGCGTGCTTCGCTGGAGCGGTGTCAGCGGTTCCGAAATCGTTGTTGTCAGCTCTCTGACCAAAGGTTTCGGGGCACCGCTCGCGGTTATCAGCGGCAGCTCGGCATTAATTGGGCGGTTCGAGGCGGCAAGCGAGACGCGAGTCCACTGCAGTCCGCCGTCGGCCGCGTCTGTACATGCGGCACACCGGGCGCTGACAGTCAACGATCAGATGGGCGATACTCTGCGGTATCGACTGGCCGGTCTCGTCAGTCGCTTCCGGCACTTGCTCGGCCAACAGGGGGTATCGCTGTCAGGCGGCTTGTTCCCAATGCAGACGCTTCCCCCGCTTCCAGGTTTGGATGCGGCAACGCTGCACCAGCAGCTCCTCCGGGAAGGAATAAAGACTGTACTTCACCGACGACGGGGAGGGAACTTACCTCTCGTCAGCTTCATCATCACCGCCAGTCACACAGAGAACGATATTGAGAAAGCCGCGGAGACGCTTGCATATCTTTGGGGGCGGAACGCGTCTGGTCCTTCACTGGAAAGGATGTCTCGCCAGAAAGAGGTTCGGCAATGGTTCTGACAACGGCAGACGGCTATGGATTTGTTGTGCATCGGAATGCGCCCCTCCAGATACGGATTTCGCAAGATCCGGGGGGATACTTTGAGCTATCCAGCGGAAAATACCTCCCATGATCATCGACTGTCACTGCCACGTCGGGAAGGGAGACGGACTGACGGGGCCGTGGGATACATCGGCCTTGCTGGACAAGTATCTGCCGCGTGCGGATCGCGCTGGCATTCATCGCACGGTCCTCTTCTCCCTATTTCATTCCGATTACACCTCTGCCAACCATCAGGTGGCGGATATCGTCAGACGCAAGCCGGAGCGATTCGTGGGGTTCGCGTGTCTCCATCCGGAGCGTGACCGGGGCCGAATCTTCCCCATGTTGAAAACAGCCGTGCAACAGTATGGTTTTCGCGGGGTCAAGGTACACAAACACGACGGCCGCATGACTCGTGAAATCTGTGAGGTGCTACGGGCCTTTGCCTTGCCGGTCGTCTACGATGTCATGGGAGAGGTGTCGCAGGTGGAATTGCTGGCTACCGAATATCCGGATGTTTCGTTCATCATTCCCCATCTGGGCAGCTTCTCCGATGACTGGCGTGCCCACAAGGCGCTCATTGCCCTGATGGAGAGATATCCCAATGTCTACGCCGATACGTCGGGGGTGCGTCGCTTCGACCTTTTGGAAGAGGCGGTGGCTAGGACAGGTGCAGAGAAGATACTCTTTGGCAGCGATGGTCCCTGGCTCCATCCGGGGATAGAACTGGTCAAAGTGCTGGCGCTCGGCCTGTCACAAGAGGAACTACAGCTGATTGTCGGGAGGAATTTGCAGCGTTTGATTGCAGGGGTAAAGAAGATTCCGGTTTCGAGAGGATCGGCATCGACAGGGCGCCCATCGGCATATCGGAAGGAATATCTCGATTCATGGCAGGGCAGGCAGCTGCCGTGACCGGAGTGATATCCACTGGCCCATCGGCCCAAATTTCCGCTTGCTGACCATTCTGTCGCTTGCTCGGACGTCGATTCTGCAACGTGCGATCGGTTACTCCCAGCATCTTAGCCGCCAGCTGCAGATTATTGCTTGCTCCTACCGCGATGCGGATTGCGGTATCTTCCGCGGTACGGCCAATTTCCTTGAGGCCGACGCCGAAAGTAACCGCCCGACGGATTGCCGCTTCGAAGGAGTCGTCACACCAGTTTATTGGCCCCCAGTCGGAGGTTGGCCGCTCTTCCTCGGGGATGTTTCCGATGGTTATCGGCCCATTTCCCACATGGCGGTACATGATTCGCGTAACAAGCTGCTTGAGGTCGCGCACATTGCCAGGATATTCACGCGTTACAAGATATTCTTCTATCGACCGGTCGAGTTCGGGGCTATCCTCTTTGGGGGGCATCGAGGTTATGAAGTGACGGGCAAGAGGAATTATGTCTTCCCGTCGTTCGCGCAACGGAGGTAGGCAGCATTTCCAGGCCATTATCCGGTAGTAGAGGTCATTGCGAAATTTTCCAGCACGTACTTCTTCTCGCAGATCACGGTTGGTTGCGCAGACGAGTCGAAATTCCGTCTTCTGCCAGTTATTGCCGCCAATCCGTTTGAAGGTCTTTTCCTGTATGACCCGCAGCAACTGGCCCTGAAGTTCGAGTGGCAACTCTCCAATCTCGTCGAGGAATAACGTGCCACCATCGGCCAGGGCAAAGGCGCCATCTCGGGCATTGGCGGCACCGGTGAATGCGCCCCGCTCGTGACCGAAGAATTCGCTTCCCGACAGGGCTGGCACAACGGTGGTGCAGTCGAGGACCACCAGATCCCGCTTTTTCGGGCGGTTATCGAGGGTGTGGATCAGGCGTGCCGCCAATTCCTTGCCGGTGCCGCTTTCCCCGGTGATCAGGATGGAAGCGTCGGTAAACCGTGCCACCTCGATGAGCTGGCGAAGTACGGATCGCCATGTCGTACTCTGCCCGATCAGGTTCGTACTCACGAGTGCGGAGTCCAACAACTGGTCTACGGCGAGCCATCGTTCGAGACGAAGGGCTATATCATGGACACATGTGGCCGATTCGTCCCAGGCAATGACATCAGATGCCCCTGACTGTAAAAGTCCCCATATTGCTTCGCTTGTCAGGGAAGATTGGCAAAGCGACACGGCCAACACTCGTTCGCGACCGCTGCAGCTCAATTCACGGATGCGGTGACAGAGTGAAGTGATCTCATCGAAGAACAACAGCCCCGGTCCCCGCGGCGAATCTCCATCGCAGGTGTGGGTATGGATTCCGGCTTCGTTCAAAGCGATGATTGCGGAGCAGGAAAGACCGGGATTTCGTCCATGGAAATTGCGCCAAACTTTTTTCATGGCATTATTACCGGGTTGTAGGTCCGGCGAGAGCATGGTCGCCTTAGCTGGAGCCGGACCGAATAAGCTCGACTAGGGGAGCATTGGGGCAGGTCTCATAAGTACAATACCCAAATTAGTCGTCACCGGTTCCAAGTTCTTTAGCACCTTGTGCTTTAAATGTACCGGGTTGAAACTTGAGCCTTAAGTTTCCAGCTTGTTTTCATTTCTTTTCCTGCAACAACATCGACACGGGATAA
>MTLD01001690.1_pt1 | contig 10745 bp, 6 predicted proteins | sample 1982471 | NCBI WGS metagenome assembly MTLD01 (sample SAMN05712604, study PRJNA340218) | biofilm metagenome | isolation source: sample SPM anode biofilm adapted to -50 mV | place: USA | collected 2012-02-03
CCTGTTGCTCTAGCAGCTTAACAGGCGTCCCCAATGAAGATGCCGGTGGTACAAAGGGGGCGTCACTCACTACCGGATAGGGATGCGCAACGCCCGTAGCGTGGCCCGAAATTTACGGGACCGCTGGTTTGCTGTCTTGTCATTTGCGCAGCATGCCGGTTAAACCGAGCAACTGACTAACGGTGTAGTAATTCAGATTGTAGTTTCTTCGGACGTGGGTTCGACTCCCACCACCTCCACCATAAAAATGCGCCGTAAGCTATTGTAATTAATTACATTTCATGCTTTCGGCGCTTTTTTTATGTCAAAAGCAATAATCACGTAACTATATAATATTACACATATTTTATTTTTCGGACTAGCAGATGGGTAATCGCTAGTAATCTAACACGCGTCCGAAAGATATCAGCAAAATACCTATGACCACCCGAAATGTCATACGGACAAAACTCGGTACAAATTTCGGTACAAAGTACAGTCCGACGCGTCTAAAGTATTCGTTTCTCATGGGAGTAATTTATAGTCACGAAAGCTTTCTGTTGGAGACGTATGGCGAGTTCGAGCTGATGTAGTCATCCGCTCCAAGTTCTAGACCAAGCAACCTGTCAATCTCTTCAACTTTAGCAGTAGTTGTAGGCTGAACTTACTTAGGCGTCCACCGTTCTTGGTCTAGTTCAAGTGATCTGTTCCTCTCCTGTAAATTCAAACAGACTCCTCCCTTAAAACCCGAGCTCTCCTCCAGGCACCTGATCTGAAACGAATCATCCAGACCACCGCTGTGGCGAACACGAAAATTGTGGCTAAGCTCCACTCCGTCACAAGGCTCGGAACATACCGGCTGATCAGCCATAGTAGTGCGAGGAAGAGAGAGGTGCAGATGAAGAACGTGCGAGCTAACCAGCGGGTATCACCGGCAGACGACAGCACACAGCCGATCATGATATTTGCCGCGTCGAAGATGCAGTAACACGCAATGAATTTCATGAGCAGGGAACCAATTGAAACAATCAGATGATTCTCGGGGCCGCTGCCGGCAAATGCGGCCATGAGCGGCTCCGACGCCAGTGCGAACATACATGCCATCAGCAGCATCCATACCTCGCACACTGCCAGCGACTGCCAGGCAATGGCTGGAACCTTGTCATCCTCACCGGCACCACGAGCATGCCCGACAAGTATCCCTGCTGCCTGGGCAAGCCCAAAAGCCGGAAAGAATGCCAGGCCGTTGATACGGAAAGCGATGCTCGACGCCGCCAGCTCCACGGTACCCAGGCGACCGACCACCACCAGAAACAGTGTCCATGCGGCCAGTTCTCCACTGATGCGCAACCCCATAGGCGTGGCGAGGGACAGGAAACGGCGGAACTCTGAGCGATTGAAGCGTCGTGCGACAGAATCGGTGAATCCGCCCGCCCTGGCGAACAATACTGCATACAGCAGTGCAGCAGCCATTTGAGCGATCACCGTCGCCAGGGCCGCACCGGCGATTCCAATCCGGGGCAATCCCCATTCTCCAAACACCAGCCCCCAGGCCAAAATGGCATTTATTGCGAAAGAGATAAAACTCACTACCGTAACAACCGCTGGCCTGCCAATGCCAGAAAGCCAGCCAACAAGAGCGCTGCCGAACACCGGAAAGAACGAACCGGCCATGCAGATCAGAAAATATACCTCCTCATTTTGGGTCACCTGTGGTGTATGTCCGGCCAGATGAAACAACTGGGCAAGAGGCCAGGCGGCTACAAGCGCCAGAATCCCGGAGATGAAGGCGGTATAGATTCCCAACCAGGCGGATGCCCGAACACCATGGGTGTCTCCACGCCCAAAGCAGTGAGCGACAAAGGTACCGGAATATACTGCGGTGCCGAAGAGAACCCCCTGAAACAGTATCACGGCCATACCTGCCGGGCCTATCGCCGCAACCGCGTCACTGGAGTATCGCGATAGCACAACCGCATCGATAAGCTGCATCAGGGTAATGGTCGATGAGGAGAGTATCATTGGGGCTGCCAGTTTTAGCAGGCGCGGTATGTGAGCGAACAATTTATCCCCCATGGGGTTTTTCTGATAACGGAGATGTCGACTCTGCCGTGGAGGGCTTACCCCCTTTGTCAGGAACAGGCAGTATGCGACGGCGGAAAAACTGCATAAGATCGTCCACATAGGTGTAAAGGATCGGGATTACGAGCAAACTCAACAGCGTCGATGTCACCAACCCACCGATGACGACAATAGCCATTGGTTGGCGGAAACTCGGATCCGCCCCCTGACCCAGCGCAATCGGCAGCATGCCGGCTCCCATGGCAATCGTAGTCATAAATATGGGGCGGGAGCGCTTGTGGCAGGCATCGACCAGTGCATCAAAGCGGGACATACCATGCTCGCGCCTCGCCATGATCGCGTACTCCACCAGCAGGATGGAGTTCTTGGTGACCACCCCCATCAGCATGAGCAGGCCGATAACCGTTGGCATGGAAAAATTGTTGCGGGTAACTACCAGCGCCAGCAGGGCGCCCCCCAGAGAAAGTGGCAAGGCAGCCAGAATCGTGACCGGCTGGAGGAAGTCGTGGAAAAGAAGCACCAGCACCACATAGATGCAGAGAACACCGGCCGCCATTGCCAGTGCGAAACTGCCGAACATTTCGCTCATCCGCTGCAACTCCCCCTGCTGTACCGTGAACACACCTTTGGGAAGGGTGCGCATGGTGGGGAGTTGACGGGCTTCGTTCATCACCTCGCCCAGGGAGCGACCGTTCAGCTCCACCGAAATTGTGATGTTTCGGTAGCGATCAAGGCGGTCTATCTGGGCGGGGCCGCCCCCCATCTTGATGTCGGCCAGCGAGGAGAGCGCCACCTGCCCCTTGCTCCCGGTCACCCTGATCTGTCCGATGCTGCTCAGGTTATTGCGGGTCTCCGGATTAAGACGGACGCGGACGTTGATCTGGCGTTGTGGCAGGTTGAGTTTACTGAGCCGCGAAGCGTAGTCGCCGTAGGTTGCCATCCGCACCGCGTCGCCGAGCGCCTCCACCGTCACCCCTAACTGGGACGCCCGTGCATAGTCGGGAACGATCTGGATTTCCGGGCGTTGCAGAGCCAGACCCGACTTAACGTTGCCCACCCCTTTAAGGGTTCGGATTTCGCTCTCCAGAGATGCCGCCGTAGACTCCAGCAGTTTCGAATCGTCGCTGGCCAGGGTGAGATCCAACTTCTCGCCGCTGCTGCCGCGGCCGACCGAAACCCGCACGCCCGGGAGGTCAGCCAGAAGTTCCCGGATGTGTGCTTCGACCTCTACCTGCTTGCGGCGCTCCTTGCGCTGCTTCATGTCAACGGTCAGAGTGGCCTTGTTCACTGCAGAGTTCGACGAGGCTTCGGCGCCAAACCCGGAGCTGGCCGTACCGACGGATGAAAAAACATGGGTCACGTCGGGTATCCCCTTGATGAGCGTACTTGCTTTCCCGGCGATCCGGGCGGTGTCGTCCAGAGAGCTCCCCGGCGTAAGTTCGAGGGAAACCTGGGTCTGTCCGTCATCCTGCGCCGGCATGAAGCTGGTGGAAAGGAGCGGCACCAGCGCCAGAGAACCAGCCAGGAACAGTCCGGCGGCTATCACGGTGGTTCTGCGGTGGGTCAGGCAGGCGCGTATCCACCCCATATAGCGCACCATCAGGGCGGAATCCTTCTCTTCATGACCAGAATCTTTCATGAAATAGGCTGCCATCATCGGGGTCAGCAGACGGGCAACCAGCAGGGACGCCAACACTGCCGTAGCGGCGGTAATCCCAAACTGCCGGAACACTTTGCCGGAGATTCCCCCCATGAAGGCTGTGGGGAGGAAGACCGCCACCAGGGTGAAGGTGGTGGCGATGACCGCCAGCCCGATCTCGTCAGCCGCCTCCATGGCAGCCTGGTACGGCGTTTTCCCCATGCGCAGATGCCGGGTAATGTTCTCCACTTCGACGATGGCGTCGTCTACCAGGATTCCTACCACCAGAGACAAGGCCAAAAGCGAGATGATGTTCAGGCTGAAACCGGAGAAATACATCACGAGAAAGGTCGGGATAATGGAGAGTGGGAGCGCGGTGGCGGAGATGACAGTTGCTCGCCAGTCCCGCAGAAAGAGCCAAACCACCAGCACGGCCAGCAGTGCCCCTTCCAGAAGCAGGTGCATAGACCCTTTGTAGTTTTCCCTGATCGGCGCCACCGTATTGCTGATTTCCTCTATCCGGACTTCCGGGTGAGCGGAGGAAAACTTTGTTACAGCCTTTTGCACGTCATCGGCGACGCTTACATCGGAGAACCCCTTCGAGCGTGTGATCTGGAAACCGATGACCGGCTTGCCGTCGACGTAGGCCAGGGTGCTCCGCTCGGCATTGGTGTCAGAGATCCTGGCAACCTGATCCAGTCTGACCCGACGGCCATCCGTTAGTGGAATGGTCAGCGCCGCCACTTCATTGGCAGAATGCACTGCCCCCAGAGTCCGGAACGATTGGATAGAGTCACCAACTTCGCCCCGGCCGCCGGAGGAATCCTGCTGCACCGCACGAAGCTGGTTGGAGAGATCAGACAGAGTCACACCCATACCTGCCATCTGCGCGGTATCAAGATCGACATGGAGTTCGCGATCCACACCGCCGACCCGGGAGACGGAGGAGACCCCCTTCACGGACATCAGGTTTTTAGCGACCTCATTGTCGACGAACCAGGAGAGCTCCTCCTCGCTCATATTGGCCGCAGCGACTGTATAGGTAAGAAGTGAGCCACCGGCTGAGGTCACCTTGGAAACGGTCGGGCTATTCATGCTCGCCGGCAGATTGGCCTTGGCCGAGTCCACCGCGTTGCGGACTTCGTTGAGTGCCTCTTCGGTATTCTTGTCGATTTCAAAGGAGACGCTGATGGTGACTGTGCCATCAGTGATTGTCGTTGTGATATGATCAAGTTTGGTCAGCGAGGCGAGTTTATCCTCGATCTTGCGGGCAACCTCGGTTTCCAGCTGCGCCGGGGCGGCCCCTTCCAGAGAGGCCATGATCTGGATCGTAGGGAGATCCATGTCCGGGAAATTCTGGATTCCCATTTTATGCAGGCCGAAGATGCCGAATATGGTCAGCAGCAGGAAGAGCAGCAGGGATGGCACCGGGTTACGTATGGACCACGCGGAAAAGTTCATGAGTTACTCCTTGACTACGGTGACGAGATCTCCATCGGCAAGGAAGGCGCCGCCGGAGGTGACGATTCGGGAACCGCCGACCAGATCGGTAATCGCCACCAGCCCTTCGCGGTGCATTCCCGCCGTCACAAGGCGACGAACCACCTTGTTGTTTGCGCCGACTTCAAACAGGTAACTGCGGCCGTCCCGTAACACCAGAGCCGATTCCGGCACGGCCAGTATCGGCTGCACTCCGGCCTTGATGTAGCCGTTGGCGAACATACCGGCCTTGGTGCCGCTGTCCTCCGGCAGAGTGACAAAGACATTGGCGCGGCTCGTGCTGGTTGACAGAGTCGGCGCGGCAAGCCGTACCGTTCCCGCCAAAACACGACCGGACGAAAGCGTTACCTCACATTTGGCACCCGGTTTGACCACGTCCAGCTGCTTGGCATCCACTTCCGCTTGCCACTCCAGCCTCCCTTGCCGCTGCATCCGGAAAAGTTCGGCGCCGGAAGCAACCACCTGGCCAAGCAGAGCGCTGCGCGAGGTGATAATACCGTCGTCGACGGCCACAATCCGGGTCTGCGACAGGGTCACCTGCTGAACGACAAGTTGAGCCTCGGCCAAATCCACGCTGGCCTTAGCAGTCTTTTCCTCGGCAAGGTAGGTATTAATCTGCTGTTCGGATAAGGCACCGCTCCCCTGTATCTGGCGAGCCCGATCGGCATTAGCTTTGGCCTTGGCAAGAGAAGCTTTCGCCGAAGCGAGTGCCGCCTCATAATGTCGCACCTCAGCCTGCACCGAATCCCGAGCCAGTTCAGCCAGAACCTGACCCCGCTTTACCCGGCCGCCGACATCGGCATGGAGTGCGGTAATGCGCAAGCCGCCCACTTCCGCGCTGATGACCGCTTCCTGCCACGCCACGATACTGCCGCTGGCTGCGAGCTGTACCGGCCACTGTTTCTGTACCGGCAGTGTTGAAGTCACGCTGAGGGCTGCCTTGGTGGCCTTCGGTTGTGGCTCGTTCCGAGCCGCACTCTGCTTCAGGCCGATAACGACACCGGAGACAACAAGCACCAAGACGGTGCCGATAAAGATTTTTTTTGTTGCAGGTTTCATTTTGCTCCTCCGTTTTGTACTTTCCAGCCGCCACCCATCGCCTTATAGAGGGCGATCCAGTACTGCAGGCGGTTTTGCTGTAACTCCAATAAACTTATATCGGCGCTGATGGTAGAACGACGCGCTGTCTCCAGATCAAGCATGCTGGCACCACCAACCCGCCAGTTCTGTTCGGTGGCCACAAGATAGGCGCGGTATCCTTCGGCGCTCTTCCCGGCCTCCTGCTCGCGCTGGGCCATGCTGTCAAGCCGTACCAGTGACTGTTCCACTTCCTTCACTGCGGTGCGCACCACCTGCTTATAGCCTGCCAGTGCCGAATCGTAGTCCGCCTTGGCGCTCCTGATGCTGGCATCGGTCCTGCCGCCGGTGAACAGCGGCAGGTTCAACGTCGGCCCGAAGGACCAAGGTGCCGTTGTAGGTGAAGCAGTGCTGGCAGAAAGGGAGATTGAGCCGCTTAGCGATAGGCTGGGGTAGCGGCCCGCCTCGGCAACGCCGATCTGCGCACTGGTAGAGGCCAGGGTCCGCTCGGCGGAAACGATATCGGGGCGTTGCCGCACGAGATCTGCCGGAACCGAGGAGACCGCTAGCGATTCCGGCTGCGGCAGGCTCATTGTCCCTTGACCGAGTTGCCGGCGCACCGACGGTTCGTCCGTCCCGGTGAGCGCCACCAGGGATTTTACGAGTACCTCACATTCGGTCTTTTGCGCCAGGGCGGTGGAGCGGGTGCTGGCGGCCGAGGCTTCGGCCAGGCGCGCATCGGCCGGTGCCGTGAACCCCGCCTTGGCGGAGAGCTGCGTCAGATAGCTGGTATTAGCCTGGGAGTCGGCCTGGTCAAGGTAGTACTTCTCTTTCTGGCGGCATGCGCGGTAGTCGATATAGGTGCTGGCCACCTCGGCGGCCAGGGAGACCCGTGCATCGTGCCAGTCGGCCTCGCGGGCCTGTGCAAGTGCACCGGCCGATTCGGCGGAGCGACGGTTCTTCCCGAACAGATCAATTTCCCACGAGGAGTCCAGGCCACCGTTTGCGGTCCGGCTGGTGCCAGTGCCGTTTTTCAACGATCCGGACCAGCCGGCGCCAGCCGAGGCGTTCACCTGCGGCAGAAACCCGGCGTCGACGGACGCCCGGTTCGCCCGGGCCTTGTCGATGGCTGCCGCAGCCTTGACAAGGGTCGGGTTATCCTTTTGTGTTGCTTCGAGCAACGAGTCGAGAGTGGCGTCATTGAAGGTCGCCCACCAGTTGGTCAGGTCGGTGAACTTGCCGGTTTGGGAAGCCTGCCAACTGGCCGGCACCAGCAGGTCAGGCTGCCGGTAGTCCTGGCCGACCGTGGCACACGCCGTGAGGCCGAGTGCCGTCGATATGATCAGCGGGCCGAAAAGAAAGATTATGTTATTTGTGAATTTCATTGCAAACCTCAATTATTGCAAAATGGAAGTATATGGTAAATTTTTTTAGCTGCTCATTTTGCTAAACCGCTTGCCATCTTTGCCATCAATTCCAGAAAAACTACCCGCTCGTCGTGACCTAGCAGTTCAAGCATCTTATGACTCACGGCAAGTTGGTGCTCCCGCATTGAGTTGTGCAGCATCTGCCCTTTCTCGCTGGCGGCAACAACGACAATTCTACGGTCTCGATCGGATCGCGACCGGTGGATCAGTCCTTTGCGTTCAAGTTTGTCGGCGATTCGGGTAACGGTGCTGAGGGGGGCATCAATAGCCGCTGCTAACTCCGTCATGGTCGTTTCGCCCTTGTCACCGAGTAGAATCATCACCTTGATCTCGCGCGGTGTAACCGCCAGATCCGGGAGCGGGTGCTTGCCCGGAATGATGATGGAATCGATAATCCTCGTCATCCGCAACATGAGTTCCCGTGCCTGTCTTTCCGTCTTAGTATCAATATTTTTCTTTGTCGTATCGCTCATATTTCCACTATGCAATATTTCCATATCGGAAGCAACCTTTTTTTCCGGACTGATATTCCATTTGGCGAGAATATGTATAACCTACTTTCACAATCCAACTGTACATCGCTAGGATTAGCTGATACATTTCAGCCATATTCACTCAAACCGCACATCGCGCGGTACAAATTTCGGTACAAGACTTTGTACTAAAATGCTTTAGAGTCCAGAGCATTAAACAGAAAAGGATAACAAGTTCAAATAGTTGTGTAGCTATAAAATGTGATTTGGACACGGTTTAATTTCCCACCACCTCCACCAATTGATAGTCCGGCACCATCCGGACAAGACCAAAAGCCCTTGAGAAATCAGGGGCTTTTTCTTTCGTGTTGTCCGATGGAGTCCGATTTGGTATGCGGGAACATATTGCGCAGCACATTTTGCCATGTAACTCCTCCTCAGGGATAAACGTGATGGCCAAAACCTTTTATTCCGGATGGTTACAAAAAAATAGAACTTCCCAATCTTCATATTCATAGTTCGGCTCCTTATTCAACTCTTCAAGCTTTTCGGGGTAACGGTTTCCGTGTACCGCGATCTTTGCGGCAGCGTCCTCAATCTCACTGAGATCAATTTGTTAAGAATTACCTTGTTGATGATTCCGCCGTACTCCAGAAAGAGCAAAGGCAGATAGGCCAATCCAGTTGATTTATTGCCTGATCGTACGATATGCCGGATAACTGTTGCCACGCAAAATGTGGTCGGGTAGTATTTACTCAGGAGGAATATATGAGAAATGAGGCGGTTGTCGAGCAAGTTAAGGATAGCAGGCTGGATAATGCGATCACAAGCCTAGGCGAGAGTATTGCCCGATTAACCGAAAGAGGGGAGCTACAAACAACTGCCGTTCCGGGCTTGTCGCTGTTCCGGCGGGAGGAGCCGACCGAGCCTATCACCGGTATGTACGAACCGAGTGTTTGCCTGGTCGCCCAAGGGGCCAAACGGGTCATACTCGGAGATGACACCTTTGTGTATGACGCGCACCATTATCTGATCACTTCGGTAAATCTGCCCACTGTTGTCCAGATAATCGAAGCCAGTCCGGAAAGGCCTTACCTGGGGCTCAGGTTGAAATTTGATCTGCGCGAAATTACCCAGATGATGGTGGACAGCAATCTCCCCAAGCCGCGGACACAACAATCAAGCCGTGGCATGGCGACTGGGGAAGTGACGCTGCCGCTGCTCACCGCCATGCAGCGATTGATCGACCTGCTTGCCGACCAACAGGACATACCGATCCTGGCACCGATTATCCAGCGCGAAATCGTCTACCGTTTACTTGTGGGGGATCAAGGTGAGCGTTTGCGCCAGATCGCGTCGGCGGGGAGCCAGAGCAATCAGATAGCGCGGGCAATAGATTGGTTGAAGAGCAACTTTACTGAGCCGTTGAGCATCGATGACCTTGCTGCCAAATCAAGCATGAGTACCTCTACGTTTCATCACCACTTCCGGTCGATGACCGCTTTAAGTCCGTTGCAGTTTCAGAAACAACTCCGCTTGCAGGAAGCCAGGCGCCTCATGCTGACAGAACGCATGGATGCCGCCAACGCGGCTTTTCAGGTCGGATACGAGAGTCCTTCGCAGTTCAACCGTGAATATAGCCGTCAGTTCGGGGCCCCACCGTTACGTGACATAATGAGGTTGCGCACTGCATATTGACGGCCTTGCATGGCGTGACTCAGAGGCTGGTGGGGCAGGGGCCTTGCCAGTTATGCCGTGAGGAAATCTTTGCCAAAGTAATCGACGGTAAGGTATCTTTGAGCAGCCGGGGTAATTTGTCCGGTTGAATGAATTTGGGTATGACGTTGTTCGCAGCGATCAAAGAGAAACAGGAGGAGCCATGGCCGCCAAGACACACCTGATCTATTTTTCTCCGACAAAAACTACCAGGAAAATCGTCGAACAGATTGCAGCGGGGCTCAACAGCCATGACATCGAGCATTACGACTTGACCCGGATGGATGGAGTGCTTGACTTGCAGCTTTGCGATGGCATTGCCGTCATTGGTTTCCCGGTCTATGCCGGGCGGGTTCCGGAAGTCTTCCTGAAGCGGATAGAGGGATTGTCGGCCGCCGGTATTCCGGCGGTGCTGGTGGCTCTTTATGGCAATCGAGAATACGAGGACGCACTTGTGGAGTTACGTGATGTTGCCCATTCCAAGGGATTTGCCGTGGTCGCCGCCGGAGCCTTTATCGGGGAGCATTCCTATTCGACGGCCGAGCAGCCCATTGCCGCCAACCGGCCCGATGGGGCCGATCTGCAAAAGGCCAGGGAGTTCGGGGCACGCATTGGGGAGAAGTTGCAGGTGGCCATTGCCTCTGCAGCCCCGCAGATTCCTGGCAACGTGCCCTATAGGGAAAGGTTGCCACTCGGCGGTGTCGCTCCCGAGACCGACCGCCAACTGTGCACGCTTTGCGGAACCTGCGCCACGGTTTGCCCGACCTTTGTCATCAGGGTCCAGAAGGAGGTCGTAACGGATGCGCAGAACTGCGTCATGTGCTGCGCCTGCGTCAAGTACTGCCCGGAGAA
>MTLD01000671.1_pt1 | contig 10744 bp, 4 predicted proteins | sample 1982471 | NCBI WGS metagenome assembly MTLD01 (sample SAMN05712604, study PRJNA340218) | biofilm metagenome | isolation source: sample SPM anode biofilm adapted to -50 mV | place: USA | collected 2012-02-03
TAGGAGTTGTCCATGGCGACGACCCGTGGCCGCTTGGCCCTGACCACCCTTACCGCGGCACTGGCCGCCGGCGCCCTCTGCGCCGCGTCCAATCCCCAGGAGTCCCTGCGCGTCAACGCCGCGGCCCAACGGCTGATGGCCCAGCGCGCCCAGCTCGGCCTCGACGCCGATGCCGCCTTCCGCCTCAGGGCCTCCCAGACGGATGAGCTCGGCCAAACCCACGGCCACTTCCAGCAGATGTACAAGGGCGTGCGCGTGTGGGGCGGCGACGCCATCACCCATGTGGATCGCGAGGGCAACCCCCTGCCCCTCACCAACGAGCTGAAGCGGAACATCATCCTCAACGTCACGCCCGCCATGGCTTCCGACGAGGCGATGGCCGTCGTGAACCGCGATCTGGCCCCCCAGGGCCCCTACGCCTACGCCCCCACCTCCGAGCTGGTGATCGTGCCCGAGATGGTGGATGTGGTGCGCCCCCACGGACCCCGGGCCCTGGACCGCGACCTGGACGCCACCGACATGACCCGCCAGGTCCTGCGCTACACCCTGGCCTACCATGTGCACACCGAACTCGAGAACGACCAGGACGGCATCCGGCACACCGACTACCTGATCAACGCCCACACCGGCGCCATCCTCAAGAAGTGGAACACCCTGCACACCACCGCGGCCACGGGCACCGGCAACAGCCAGTACAACGGCACCGTCTCCCTGCCCACGAACTACACCGGCAGCACCTATGAGCTGCGCGACATGACCCGCGGCTCCGGCGGCTCCTTCGGCAACAACGTGGTCACCAACATGAACCACGCCTCCACCACCTCCACCGCCACCGGCACCCTCTACACGGACGCGGACAACACCTGGGGCGACGGCGCGAACTACGTGGAGGGCTCCTCCACCACCGCCGCCAACGGCGAGACGGCCGCCGTGGACGCCATGTTCGGCATGATCAAGTCCTGGGACTTCTACAAGAACGTCTTCGGGCGCAACGGCATCGACGGCAACGGCACCGCTACCTACAGCCGCGTGCACATCAGCAACAGCTACGACAATGCCTTCTGGTCCGATAGCTGCTTCTGCATGACCTACGGCGACGGCTCCAGCTTCACCACCCTCACCGCCCTGGACGTGGCGGGCCACGAGATGAGCCACGGCGTCTGCGCCCGCACCGCGAACCTCACCTACTCCGGCGAGTCGGGCGGCCTGAACGAGTCCAACTCCGACATCTTCGGCACCATGATCGAGTTCTACGCCCGCGGCGGGTCGGGCTCCACCATCGGCTCCACCGGCGGCAACTGGACCATCGGCGAGCAGCTCTCCTCCACGCCCCTGCGCTACATGTACAAGCCCAGCCTGGACGGCTCCAGCCCCGATGCCTGGTCCTCCACCGTCGGCAACCTGGACGTGCACTACTCCAGCGGCCCCATGAACCGCTGCTTCTACTTCCTGAGCCAGGGCGCCACCACCAGCGGCAACACCAGCACCACCTACCTGCCCAGCGGCATGACCGGCATCGGCAACGACGCCGCCGCCCGCATCTGGTTCCGGGCCCTCACCACCTACATGACCTCCAGCACCAACTACGCCGGGGCCCGCACCGCCTCCATCAGCGCCGCCAAGGACCTCTACGGCGCCGGCAGCGCCCAGGAGCAGGCGGTCTGGAACGCCTTCCACGGCATCAACGTGGGCGCCGCCTGGACCAGCGGATCCACCGACACCACCGCCCCCACCGTCTCGGCCACCGAGAGCGGCACCACCGGCACCATCACCTTTAACGCCACCGCCTCCGACAATGTGGGCGTGACGAAGGTGGAGTTCTACGTGGACGGCGCCCTCAAGGGCACGGACACCGCCAGCCCCTACTCCATGACGCTGGACAGCACCACCCTGGTCAACGGCACCCACACCCTCACCGCCAAGGCCTATGACGCCGCCGGCAACGTGGGCACCTCCACCGCCGTAAGCTTCTCCGTGAGCAACACCACCTCCACGGGTTCCGAGCTCATCCTGAACGGCGGCTTCGAGAGCGGCGCCACCAGCTGGACCCAGACCTCCGGCGTCATCGGCACCTACACCGGCGAGCCCGCCCACGGCGGCTCCTACGATGCCTGGATGTGCGGCTACGGTTCCAGCCACACCGACTACATCTACCAGCAGGTGGCAGTCCCCAGCACGGCCACCAGCGCCACCCTGACCTTCTGGCTGCACATCGACACCGCCGAGACCACCACCACGACCGCCTACGACAAGCTGACGGTCCAGGTGCTCAACAGCTCGGGCACGGTGCTGAAGACCCTCGCCACCTACTCGAACCTGAACAAGAACACCGGCTATGCCCAGAAGAGCTTCGATCTCTCGGCCTACAAGGGCCAGACGATCCGCGTGAAGTTCAATGGCGTGGAGGACAGCAGCCTGCAGACCTCCTTCGTCGTCGACGACGTGAGCCTCCAGGTCAAGTAGTCATCCCGGTTTCCACCAAGGGCCGCCCCACGGGGCGGCCCTTGCCGCGTACGGAAGGAATTTCCTGATCTTCTGCAAGCCTCGTGAAACTTTGTATTTACGGGCGGAAACTTAACATCACTTAACTTGCCGCGCAGGGTGAACGCAAAGGAATCTGAGACTCGCTTTCCCGTTCTTTCACCTTTCCTGAACGCCGCGCCGCCCCACGGAGGCACAAGGTCTCCCAGGGGCCTGTCCGCGGCGTTCCATCACCCCACAGGAGTTGCCCATGGCGACCACCCGGGGCAGGCTCGCCCTGTCCTACCTCGCTGCCACCCTTGCCGCCGGAGTCCTCTGCGCCGGCGCCCAGCCCCAGGAATCCCTGCGGGTGAACGCCGCCGCCAGCCGCCTGCTGGCCCAGCGCACCGCCCTCGGCCTGGACGCAGACTCCGATTTCCATCTCGGCCGCGCCCACACCGACGGGCTTGGCCAGACCCATGGCCACTTCCAGCAGATGTACAAGGGCGTCCGCGTCTGGGGCGGCGATGTGATCACGCACACGGATCGCGAGGGCAATCCCCTTCCGGCGACCAACGCACTGAAGCGGAACATCCACCTGAACGTCACGCCCTCCCTCGGCTCCGACGAGATCCTGGCCATCGTCCACCAGGATCTGAACCCCAGGGGGGACTACGCCTACGCCCCCGCCACCGAGCTCGTGATCTATCCCGAAATGGTGGACGTGGTCCGCCCCCACGGCCCCCGCCACCTGGACGACGCCGAGATCAATGCGACGGACGTGACCCGCCAGGTGCTGCGCTACACCCTGGCCTACCATGTCCACACTGCCCTGGAGAACGGTGTCGAAGAGACGGCCCACACCGACTACCTCATCAACGCCCACACCGGCGCCATCCTCAAGAAGTGGAACACCCTCCACACCTCCGCCGCGGTGGGCACTGGCAACAGCCAGTACTCCGGCACGGTGCAAATCAACACCAACAGCACGGCCTCGGGCTACGAGCTCCGCGACATGACGCGCGGAACGGGGGGGACCTTCGGCAACAACGTGGTGACCGACCTCAACCACGCCACCAGCGGCAATGGGACGATCCTCACCGACGCTGACAACACCTGGGGCGACGGCGCCAACTACAACGGCGGCAGCACCACCTCCGCCAACGGCCAGACCGCCGCCGTGGACGCCGCCTACGGCATCCAGGCCACCTGGGACATGTACAAGAACGTCCTGGGGCGGAACGGCATCGACAACACCGGCAAGGCCTCGTACCTCCGTGTCCATTACAGCACCAGCTACGACAACGCCTTCTGGGACGACACCTGCTTCTGCATGACCTTCGGCGACGGCAGCCAGTTCAAGTCGCTGGAGTCCGTGGATGTGGCCGGCCACGAGATGAGCCACGGCGTCTGCGCCACCTCCGTTCCCGGCGGCCTCACCTACTCCGGCGAGTCGGGCGGCCTGAACGAGTCCAACTCGGACATCTTCGGCACCATGGTCGAATTCTACGACCTGGGTGGCGGCGAGGCGGCCCATGCCACCACCATTCCCGCCACCGGCGGCAACTGGACCATCGGCGAGCAGCTCGAGACCGCCAGCTTCCCGACGCCCCTGCGCTACATGTACAAGCCCAGCAAGGACGGCACGTCGCCGGACGCCTGGTCCAGCAGCATCGGCAGCCTGGACGTGCACTACTCCAGCGGCCCCATGAACCGCTGCTTCTACTTCATGAGCCAGGGCGCCAGCGGCACCTCCACGAGCGACTACTTCAGCTCGTACACGCCGGCCGGCTTCGCGGGCGTCGGCAACGACCACGCCGCCCGGATCCACTACCGGGCCCTCACCACCTACTACACCTCGAACGAGACCTACGCCCAGGCCCGCAACGCGGAGATCAGCGCCGCCAAGGATCTCTACGGCGCCGGCAGCCCCGAGGAACAAGTGGTGTGGAACGCCTTCGCGGCCATCAACGTGGGTTCGGCCTGGTCCAGCACGCCCCCGCCGCCCTCCAGCACCTTCGCGGAGACGGAGCCCAACGACACCGTCGCCACGGCCAACACGGTGGCGCGCACCTACACGGGCATCCAGGGCAACCTCTCCGTCTCCACCGACAAGGACTTCTTCGCCCTGACCATGAACCCCGGCGAGACGCTGGCCATCGCCATGACCGGTCCCTCCGGCGCGGACTGGGACCTCAAGCTGGTGGACGCCGCCGGCACCCAGCTGGCCATCTCACAGGGCAGCACGACCACCGAGAACCTCAGCTACACCAACAGCGGGACGACCACCAAGACCGTCTACGCGAACGTCTACCCCTACAGCGGCACCAGCGCCACGCCTTACAATCTGGCCCTGGCCTATTCGGGCGGCACCACACCCCCGCCCGCGGACACCCAGGCCCCCACGGTCTCAGCCACGGAGAGCGGCACCAGCGGCACGATCACCTTCAGCGCCACCGCCTCCGACAACGTGGGTGTCACCAAGGTGGAGTTCTACGTCGACAACGTGCTGAAGGGGACGGACACCGCCAGCCCCTACACCATGACGCTGGACAGCACCACCCTGGCCAACGGCAGCCACACCCTCGTGGCCAAGGCCTATGACGCCGCCGGCAACGTGGGAACCGCCACCTCGGTCGCCTTCTCCGTGAGCAACACCACGCCGCCCCCCTCCTCCGACCTCATCCTCAACGGAGGCTTCGAGAGCGGCGCCACCAGCTGGACTCAAACCTCCGGCGTCATCGGCAGCTTCACCGGCGAGGCCGCCCACACCGGCACGCAGGATGCCTGGATGTGCGGCTACGGCTCCGCCCACACCGACTACGTCTACCAGCAGATCGCGATCCCCGGCAGCGCCACTGCGGCCACGCTGAGCTTCTACCTGCACATCGACACGGCGGAGACCACCACCTCCTCCGCCTACGACAAGGTCACCATCCTGGTCCAGAACACCAGCGGCACCACCCTGGCCACCCTGGGGACCTTCAGCAACCTCAATGCCGCGTCGGGCTATGCGCTTCATACCTATGATCTGAGCGCCTACAAGGGCCAGACCATCCGCCTGAAGTTCAACGGCGCCGAAGACAGCAGCCTCCAGACCTCCTTCGTCCTCGACGATGTGAGCGTCAAGGTCCAGTAGGATCCCTGCATCGCCGGAAGGGGCCGCCGAAGGGCGGCCCCTTCTCCGTCAGGCCTGCAGCAGGATCCGGGCATGCTCCAGGGCCTCGGGCCGATCTGGATGGCCGGAGAGCAGGCGGGCCAGCTCCCGGGTGCGGGCCTCGCCGGCGACCCAGCCGAGGGCGCTGCGGGTGCGGCCACCCTCGGTCTCCTTGGACAGACGGCCATGCCGATCGGCGCGGGAGGCCACCTGGGCCAGGTGAGTCACCGCCAACACCTGGTGGGCCCGGCCCAGCTCGGCCACGGCCTGCCCCACGGCCAGGGCAGTCTCGCCGCCCAGGCCCGCATCCACCTCGTCCAGCACCAGGGTCAGGGCCTCGCGCTCGCCCTTGCCCAGCAGCAGACCGGCGCTCATGAGGGCCAGCATGAGGCGGCTCAACTCGCCCCCGGAGGCGATCTTGGCCAGGGGACGGAAGCCCTCGCCGGGATTGGATTCGATCCAGATGGCCAGGGCCGAGAATCCTTGGCCGGCCACCCGCACGGGCCGGCCCTGCTGGAGGACCGGACTGCCGGGATCCTCCGCCAGGCCAAGGCGGAGCTGGAGGCGGGCCCCCTTCATGCCCAGTCGGCCCAGGCGCTTCTGCACCTCGGCTTCCAGCTTCGGGAGGGCCGCGGACCGCCGCTCGTGCAGGGCCTCGGCCGCGGCGCGGTAGGCCTCGGCGGCTCGCGCCAGCGCGGCCTCCAGCTCCCGGATGGGCGCGTCGCCGGCCAGCAGGGAGGCCTGCTCCTCCCGCAGGCGCCGGGCCACGTCCGGCAGCTCCATGGGCTCGCAGCGGTGTCGCCGGGCCAGCCGCTCGTAGAGGGCGAGCCGGGCCTCTAGGGCCTCGATGCGATCCGCCCCACCCTTCGACCACTGGAGGGCCTGGTCCTGGGCCAGGGCCAGGAGATCCTCCAGCTCCAGCACGGCGGAACGGAGACGATCCTGCTCGGCCACCGCGTCGGGCCAGTGCATCACGGCCTTCACCAGGGCCTTGTGGGCCAGCTCCACCTTGGGCACGCCATCGCCCAGGGCCTCGGCGGCCTCCCGGAAGGCCTGGGCCAGATGGACGGCATGGCGAAGGGGCTCCCGCTCCGCCCGGAGCTGCTCCCACTCACCGGGCTTCGGGCCCAGCTTCTCCAGGTCCGCCAGGGCCTCGGCCAGCTGCTCCAGGCGCTGCTCCCGCTCGGCCTGGCTGCGGCGCCGGGCCCTGAGGGCGGCCTCGGCCTCGCGGACGGCGGCGGCCTCGGTTTCCAGGTCCGGCGCCAGGCCCAGCACCTCGTCGATGAGGGCCAGATGGCGTTCCTCCCCCAGGAGGGACTGGTGGTCGTGCTGGCTGGTGAGGCGCATCCAGATGCGGCCAGCCTCCCGGAGGTCCGCCAGGGCGCAGCTGGCCCCGTTGATCCAGGCCCGGCTGCGGCCCGGCCCCACCTCGCGCCGCACCACCACGGGCTGCTCCTCGGGCAGGCCCCGCTCCGCGAGGAAGCCCCGCCAGGCGTCGAACCGGCCCTCCACCACGGCCTCCACCACGGCCCGCTCGGCCCCGCGGCGCACCAGCTCACCATCGCCCCGGGCCCCCACCAGCAGGGAGAGGGCATCCACCAGCAGCGACTTGCCGGCGCCGGTCTCGCCCGTGAGCACGGTGAAGCCCGGCCCCCAGTCCAGGGACAGATCCTCCACGAGGGCCAGGTTCTGGATTCTGAGGGACGAGAGCATGGGACCAGTCTAACGGGATGGGGTCAGGCGACTGGGGTGCGGACCCGCCGGGTCCCGCGGCCCTCGGCTAAACGGAAGGGCTCCAGCCGCAGGTAGGTGATGCAACGCCAACCCCATTCCAGGGGACCGAAGCGGAACCAGCCCAGCCAGGCCCGGCTCCAGGCCAGCTGGAGGGCGAAGGCGGCCAGAGCCACGAGCAGGGAGGTGCTGATGGTCATGGGCAGACCCGCGAGCCGGCAGAGCCTGAAGAAGAGGATCAGCAGCACGGTGTGGGTGAGGTAGTTCGTGAGGGCCATGCGGCCCAGGGGGGCCAGCCAGGCCACGAGGCGCCCAGTCCAGGCCGGCCGCAGCAGCAACTGGAGCAGGCCCGTGATGTAACCGAGGGCCAGGGCGAAGGTCCCGCCATCCTCGATCAGGCTCCACAGCGTCCCGTAGCCCCGCATCGTCACCTCGTGGGACACCCAGGCGTTCGGCAGATTGACGAGGATGGACAGCGCCAGGCCGAGGGGCAGGCAGATCCAGGTGACCCGCCGGAGCAAGGCCCGGTGGTCTGAGGGGTGGGAGAAGAGACCCTTCCGCCAGAGGGCCGCGCCCAGGTAGAAGAGCGGGAGGATGGCGCCCGCCTCGTGGAGCATGCGGGCGATGGTGCGGCCCAGGCGCACCGGCACCTCCGTGCCGAACAGGCCCTCGAGGGGCTTGTTGCCCATGGCCCGGATGGCGGGGTGATGCCACGTCTCCACGGACCACCGGGGGTCCAGCCCGAAGGCCTGGGCGAAGTTCGGCACGCAACTGAGCAGCAGGAACACCGTCCCCGCCAGGACGAGGAAGGTCGCGGGCCGGACCGAGAGGAAGGGGAGGATGGCGAAGCCCAGGACGGCATAGAGCAGGAGCACGTCCCCGGTCCACACGAACTGGTAATGGAGGGCGCCGAGCACGAAGAGGACCCCCAGGCGCCGGAGGGCGAAGGGGACCAGGGAGTGGCCCCGGGCCGCCGCCCGCTCGAACTGGATGAGGAAGCCCACCCCGAACAGCATCGAGAATGTGGAGATTCCCTTGCCCCGGATGAAGATGTCCGACAACCGCTCCAGGCCCGCTTCCAGGGGCGTGCGGGCGGGCGTCTCGCTGCCGCCCACGCTCGCGAAGATCGAGGCGTGGATCGTCAGGACCGCGAAGAAGGCCAGGGCACGGATGATGTCCAGGGAATCCACGCGCTCCGAACGTCCGATGGGGACGGCATCCGAGGAGGACGGCTCCCGGCCCGGAGCGGCCTGCGCGGCTGATGGGAGGGACATGCGACCAACTTAGCAGGTCCCGGCTTCGGCCGGATCACCAGCTCAACCTCTAGATACAAGACCTTTCCACTGTCACCGCATCGATGGAGAGGGGAGCAAGGACTGGCCTGCCCAGTTCGGTCTGAAACACCAATCCGAACGTCTTCCCGGCCTGTCCTCCTTGAAATGGGATTCCAGATCCATTCACCTTCATACCCTTGGGAAAGTCATCATATACTTTGAGTCTCAATCAATTTTATGCACGGGACACCATGGCATTCCCCAAATTTCCGACCCATCCGAGGGCCGCTGCTGCCCTCATGTGCGCGGTGCTCAGTCTCACTGGGCTGGCCGGGCTGGTCTCCTGTTCAGGCCGGTTCTCCCATAACAGGCCTCCCATCCTGACCAGCGCCGTCTTCGACAACGGCGGAGTCCCCTTCAACGGCGCCAAAAGCTTCAATCTGCAGACCCTCACAAGGGCCGTGGATCCCGAAGGGGGCGAACTCCGCTTCCTGGTGGGTCGCACCTTGTCTGGCGCCGACATCGGCAACCTCACGGTTTCCGGGCCCCTCTGCACCTTCACGCCCTACCCCGGCGTGGAAGGAAGCGCCGTGTTCGAGGTCGTGGCCCTGGACCCCCAGGGCGCCGCCTCCAGGCCTGCCCAGCTGACCGTGGCCGGGGTCGACACGAAAGCACCGCAAATGGATCCCCCCGTCTACGACATCACGGCACCCACCACCCAGGATGTAACCGTGAGCCTGCACGTGACGGAGAAGGAGGATCTCCCCCTGCCGCCAGGGGGCTGGACGCGGATGGGTTCCAGCCCCAGCTGGACCTACATCCGAACCTATACCGCGAACATCGCCTCCGATCCCTTCACGTTGACGGACCGGGCCGGCAACAGCAGCACCCAGCTCATCACCATCGCAAACATCGACCGCGTTGCCCCCATCGTGGAGGACGCGACCTACTCGACCACGGCACCCACCCATCAGGACGTGGTGGCGACCTTCCGCAGCGTAGAGAATCTGGACGCGCCTGCCGGATGGGCCAAGTCCGTCGAGGCGGCGAGCGGAAAGTTCGCCTTCACGAAGACCTACCCGACCAACACCGCCGAAACGGTCTCCTTCTACGATGCGCCGGGCAATCGCTCGGATAAGGTCGTGAACATCACTTGGATCGACAAGCAGGCCCCGAGGATGGTGACCTTCGAGGCAACCAACCTGGCCAGCACCTCGGCTGATCTGCTTGTGGTGGCAGATGAGGATGCCAAAGGGTACCTGTGGTTCCCCACCGCCACCCCGGCCAATGAGCCCTCCTCAGATGAGGTCGTCCAGAACGCGACAGCCGATGCAACCCTCCTGACCCTGACCGGGAACCAGGCGACGACCTACCCCAGGACCGGGCTCCTGCCCGACACCCCCTACGTGGCCTACCTCGTGGCCGAGGATTCGGCACTCAACCGCTCTCCCGTCCAGAAACTGGAATTCCGGACCCTGGTGACGCCCGACGCACCGACCCTCAACCCTGCCCCTACAGGCAGTCCCTCCGGCAGCGACCTGGTGATCAATTGGGGCCTTTCGGATGCGGATGGCGTGCAGTTCGGGGAGGTGGAGCTCTACGAGGCCCCTGGTGGCCTCATCGCCACCGCCCCGAATGCAAGCGGCAGCTCACAGGTGGTTTTTCCGAAGGTGCCACGGGGGACATACTCTGCCCTCGCCCATGGTCAGGCCATGAACGGCACCACCGCGCAATGGGAGGCCATCACCTCCCCGCCATCCACCACCATCGCCGTTCCAAACCACGCTCCCGCCCTGCCTCCCACCATCGCCCTCCCAACCGGAAGCCAGGGTGCCACCTACAATCAGACCCTGCCCACAGCCACGGATCTGGACAGCGATCCCGTGACCTATGCGCTCAAGGGAACCCTTCCCGCAGGAATCACCTTCGCTCCGGCCACCCATAGCCTGACGGGAACCCCCACGCAAACAGGCACCTTCGGCCTTTCCTACACAGCCGACGATGGCCAGGGCGGCAGCGCCAGTCAGAGCCTTTCTCTGGTGGTCACTCCGACCATCTTTCTCATCCAGGGGCAGGCCGGTGTGGGGGGCGCGACCCTCACCTACGTCGATGGCACGGCGAA
>MTLD01000174.1_pt7 | contig 10740 bp, 9 predicted proteins | sample 1982471 | NCBI WGS metagenome assembly MTLD01 (sample SAMN05712604, study PRJNA340218) | biofilm metagenome | isolation source: sample SPM anode biofilm adapted to -50 mV | place: USA | collected 2012-02-03
CCTAACCCTCCCCCGCCAAGGGGGAGGGAACATTTTTGTCTTTTGTAAGAGCCTCTACTTTGTCACATTACATCGTTGTTGCATCATTCCTCACCCCATCCCCCTCCCAACCTCCCCCTTGAAAGGGGAGGATCCTTACAATTCCCTCCCCTTCAAGGGGAGGGTTAGGGTGGGGATGGGGTAAGTCGCTAATCTGACAAAGTAGAAGTAGTTACACCTTAAAAGTCTCACGAGCCTTGGCCAGGGCAGCGGCAATTTCCTCACCGGTGCGGCAGTTGAGGATGGTGTCCGCCAAGTCACGGCATTCTTTCAGGGAATGATGTCGAATGGCATGTTTGACGACCGGGATGCTGGGCGCTGACAGGCCGAATTCTCGGAATCCCAGCCCTGCCAGCAACAGGGCGTTCAGCGGGTCAGATGCCATTTCGCCGCAGACCGAGGCTTTTTTGCCCGCTTTTTCCGCTGCATCGGCAATTCGTTTCATGGCGTGAATCACCGCCGGATGGTGGGGATTGTAGTGTTGTTTCATCCGTGCATTGTTGCGGTCAGCCGCCAGGATATACTGGATCAGGTCATTTGTTCCCACACTGACGTAATCTACCTCGTCAATCAGAAATTCGATAATCTGAACCGCGGCCGGAATCTCGATCATGATACCCAGCGGGATGTTTTTGTTCAGGACATAGCCCTGGTGTTCCAATTCATTTTTGACCGCGGCCAGTATCTTCTTGATCTCCCGGATTTCATCGATGCTCGATATCAGTGGAAACATGATGGTGGGATTGCCTGCTTCCGCCGCTATCAGGATGCCCGCCAGTTGTTCCTTGAAGATATCCTGCTGTTGCAGGGAAAGCCTTATGGAACGCAGTCCCATGAAGGGGTTGTCCTCGTGGGGAAGCGGGAAATAGGGGAGGCCCTTGTCGCCGCCGATGTCCAGCGTGCGGATGTTGACGCTCTGGCCGGGAAAAGCCGACAGAATCTTCTTGTAGAGTGTCGCCTGCTCGATACGGGTTGGGAAAGACGAACGGGCCATGTAAGGAAATTCAGTGCGGTAAAGTCCCACTCCTTCCGCACCATGTATGGTGGCCAGGCGGACGTCGGAGAGGAGTCCGATGTTGGCGTTAAGCGTAATGCACGTTCCGTCGGCAGTTGTCGCCGGCAGGTCGCGCAGCCCGTCCAGTTCCTTCTGGCGGCTGACATAACCTTTTTCCAGGCGGTCGTACTCCTGGATTATCGCATGGTCCGGGTTGATGAAGACAAAGCCGGAAGTGCCGTCGACAATGATCTGGTCTTTGACATTGGTGGCGTCCATGAGCCCCGGAACACCCACAATGGCCGGAACCCCCAGGGATTTTGACATGATGGCGGCATGGGAATAGATGTTTCCCTTTTCGGTAACGATACCGATGACCTTGTCATGGTCCAGCATGGCCAGATCGGAAGGGAAAATCTCGTCCGCCACGATAATCCGGTTTTCCTTCAGTTTCAGCGAGGCTTTGTCAGTGCCTTCGAGCGCGTCGATGATCCGGCGGCCGATGTCCTCCATATCTGCGGAACGCTCGCGCAAATAGGGGTCGTCCATTGTGGCAAAAGCCTGAACATAATGATGCACAACGTCATGCACAGCTTTTGTAGCGCCGACATTCTGGTTTATCAGGTCGGTTACCTTGGTTGAAAAGCTGCGATCCTCAAGAATCATCAAGTGGGTATGAAAGATGGAAGCGTCATCTTCGGAAAGTTTTTCACTGACCCGCTTTTCCATATAGATGGTCTGGATCTTGACTTTTTCGAGGGCGGTGGTGAATTTTCGCTGTTCCTCTGCTTTTGTTCCAACCTTGGCAACCTTGATGACCTTGTCGCTGAAACGGTCGAGAATGTAGACCTTGCCGCGCCTGAAACCGGTTGATACGGCTGTTCCCCGCAGCATTTTGGCATCTTGTGGCTGGCGGCTGAATGCAGCAGACTGTGCGTCGTCTGATGAGGAGACGTTTTTTGCTTTTGTCAGTTCTTGTTCAAACCAGGCTCGTTCCTGTTCTTTGCGCTGGATGGAATCCAGAAGGCGGGCATTGTGGATGATGCTGCCGACCTGGAACGAGATGGTGCGCAGGGCGCTGATCTCGTCTTCATTGAAGCGGCGCGCTTCGCAGGTTTGCACGGTAATGACGCCGATGGGCGAATTGCGTTCGAACAGCGGCAGTCCGAGAAAGGAAAGGAATTTTTCTTCCCTGGTTTCTTTGAAATATTTATATCTCGGGTGCGATGGGGCATTGTCGGACATGACCATGCCGCGGCTTTCCACAACGAGTCCGCAAAGCCCTTCGCTGGTTTTCATGGAGGTGCGGTTTACCGATGCCTTTGAAAGGCCTTTCGTGGCTTTGAGAACCAGAAGGTCGGTTCCTCTGTCCAGGAGATAGATGGAACAGACGTCCGTTCGTATTCTCTTGGCCACAATGGTAACGATATTTTCCAGTGTTTCCTGAAGGCTGTGGGAATGAAGGATGATTGAACTGATATCCTCAAGGGTGCGCAACCCTATGGAATGGTGGCTGTCTTTCATTAGGAGATCCATTGGTATAATTTATGCCCAAGTATAATGCACATTTAATTGGAAGTAAAAGGGTTTAGTAGCTGATATGTATGGAAATACTGCCGTGTGTCTGGTATCTTTGAAAAAATTACTGTGTGCATGCGAAGGAGAAAAAAATGAGTGAAATACCGCCGAATGATATTTTCATTCAAGGTATCAATCTGTTAGAAGAAGGCGATGCACATGCAGCGCGTGAGCTTTTTGAAGCATATACCAAGGCGCATCCCGAAGATCCCGATGGTTTTTTTTACTTGGGAGACGCGCTTGCCGAGGACGGTCTTATCGATGAAGCCCTGATCAGGTATCGGGAAGGTCTGAAACTGAGCCCGGATGATATCGATGCTTTGACCTCGTATGGGGATTTGTTGTTTGAAGCGGGGCAGCATACTGAGGCCATAGCCAGTTACAACCGGGCGTGGGAGCTTGACCCCCAAGATGCCGATATTCTGGTAAGCATCGGTCTTGTGCATTCAAGTCTGGAGAAAAATGGCGAGGCTATCGGTTTTTTTCGGCAGGCGCTTGAAATAGAGCCGGAAAATGTTTTTGCCTGGAATGCCCTTGGTGATGCGCTTTATGGGCAGGACAATATTGAAGAGGCGGTGGAAGCCTATCGCAAGGGAATCGAGATCGATCCGAATGATCCGGCGGCTCACTATAATCTTGGTGAGCTTTACTACGATATTGATGAACTGGAAGAGGCCGAGGAGGAATGTTGTCTGGCGGTGAAGCTTGATCCCACCTTGAGTATGGCGTATTTGACGCTCGGCGGAATCTGCATGGATCAGGAACGCTTGAAGGAAGCGGTGCGTTATTTCGAGCTTTATCTGAAACATGAAAAATCGCCGCAGGCAAGCGAGATGATCGAAGAAGTTAAAGCTGTAATTGAAGGATTGAAAGAAGAGCTGAAGGGGTGATTCATGTCTCTTCAGCCAAGGCATCAAAATATTCCCTCTCCCTGAGGGAGAGGGCTAGGGTGAGGGGGAACGTTGCATTTATGGCCGCGGTTGCCCCCTCATCCGGCCTTTGGCCACCTCACCTTCTCCCTCAGGGAGAAGGAACAGGTTGAAGATCGACGATAATTGAATAATTATTAAGATGGCTGCAGAAACAGAAAAGCCGGCAAAAAGCCGGCTTTTCTGTTTCTGGGGAAAAAAAGACCGATTATTTTCTTACGAAACTCGGATGTGAGAATGAATACTCGAATTTCATGTGGTTGGCATAGGTGCCGTTCAGAATTGCGGCAACGTCTTCCGTCAGAACGAGTTCTTCGTCGGTCGGAATGACAAAAGCCTTGACCGGGGAATCGTCGGTGGTAATCAGGGTTTCTTTTTTACGGGTCCTGACATTATTGCGTTCTTTGTCAATAATCAAGCCCAGGTGCTCCATTCCTTCAAGCACCATTTCACGGGTTTCGACACTCATTTCGCCAACGCCTGCGGTGAAAACCACGGCATCGAGCTTGCCCACGACTGCCATGTAGGAGCCGATGTATTTCTTGATACGATATGCCTCGATATCCATGGCGAGTTTGCAGCGCTTGTCGCTTGCTGCGTGCTCGGATACATCGCGGCGGTCGGAGAAACGTCCCGTAACCCCCAGAATACCGCTCTTTTTGTTGAGGATGGCATCTATTTCCTTGGCGCTGAGATTCTCTTTCTGCATCATGAAGCTCGGAATAGCCGGGTCGATGTCACCGCAGCGGGTTCCCATGATTGCGCCTTCCAGTGGGGTAAGGCCCATGGAGGTGTCAACCGAAATGCCGTTTTTGATGGCACAGTGAGAAACGCCGTTGCCGATGTGCAGGGTGATGAGATTGCAGTCGGCAGGTTTTTTACCCAGCAGGGCGGCAGCGCGTTTGGAAACGTAGAGGTGCGACGTGCCGTGGAAGCCGTAGCGGCGGATCTGGTGATTTTCATACCATTCGAAGGGAACCGGGTAGATGAAGGCATGTTCCGGCATGGTCTGATGGAAAGCGGTGTCGAATACGGCAACCTGGGGTACGGCGGGAAGAATTGCGTGTGCCGCTTGAATGCCCTGAATGTTGGGCGGATTGTGCAACGGGGCCAGGTGCTGAACTTCCTTGATTGCGTTGATTACATCTTCGTCGATGACAACGGAACAGGTGAACTTTTCTCCGCCATGTACAACGCGGTGACCCACGGCCGCGATTTCGGAGACATTTTTGATGACTCCGTATTGCGGGCTGGTAACCGTTTTGATGATGAGGTCGATGGCAGCCTGATGAGTAGGACAGTTGTGTTCATCTTTGAACGTTTCACGTCCGGGGACTTCATGCACGATGTACGAATCATCGATTGTGACCCGTTCAACCATACCTTTGGCCACTACCACTTTCTGGTTCCAATCAAAAAGCTGGTACTTGACCGACGAACTGCCGCAGTTTAATGCCATTATTATCACAGTGTATCCTCCTTGAATAAACTCTTTCGTTTATACAATAAAGCCGGGATTAATTCAATAAGTTTACCACAAATTGTATACACTTACACTCTTGTTGTCATGCAGTTTTTCACTGGACATTTATCAGGTGGCATGGTAAACAAACCTTGATTACAAACCTGAAGTATATCCTAGAAGGAGGTGAAAACCATGGCCCATACCATTAATGACGATTGCATCAATTGTGGAGCTTGCGACGATTCTTGCCCGGTAAACGCTATCAGCGAACAGAATGAAAAACGTGCGATTGACGCCGACACCTGTATCGATTGTGGCGCTTGCGTGGATACGTGTCCCGTAAATGCTATCCAAGGCTAACACTCTCTAATTGAATTGCAAATGAAAGGCCCGTGGCGCACATGCCGCGGGCTTTTCATTTTTTTGTTTTATGACCCTCTCCCTTAACGGTTTGAGGGTCTTTACGTATGCGCCTATCAGCAGCAACCGCAGTACCAGCCGGATGTTTGCGGCAGGAACACATTGTCGATCACATGGATAATGCCGTTGGAACACTCTATGTCGGTGGCGACATACTTGGCGTTGTCGATAACCTGGATGCCATCCTCAGTCAACACGGTCAAAGATTTTCCATTGAGCGTGGGAAGCGTTTCTTCCCTGGAAATATCGGCTGCGGTGTGTTTTCCGTCAACGAAATGATAGGTGGCAAGTGCAACGAGTTTGTCACTTTCCTTAGTAACTTCATCAACATCGAATCGTGTGAAGGCCTTGTCGTTGGGGGCGAACAGGGTTACCATTCCCGGTTCCCTGAGCTTGCCGGATAAGCCGGCCGTCTCCAGCAGAGTCAGTAGATTCTGAAATGAACCATCTGCGCTTAATGTCTCGTAAAGATCTTTCATGGCGGATTTCCTTTCAGCGAAGTGTGTCCGGGCTGAGAGATTGTTAGTTCTTGACTTAATATATCATCAATTAAAATTATAGGCGACGATCCAAAAAAGTCAAACGTGCAAATCCACCAACGTGAAAATACTACCCGAATCCGTGACGCCTGCATACCTCCGCTAGCCTGAAAGGCCTCTGCCTTGGGCCGTTTCCGCGGCATGCGACGATACGGCGGAGACTCACCTAAACTGACGATTGAAGCGACACTGGCGGCGTTGTGGCCCCGGCTCTTTCAGGCACTCCGGTATTCCGGCGTCACGGATTCGGGTAGTATAAAAAGGTCTTTGCCGATAATGTTCCGGCAAATTGTGGCCGGGTGCTTGGCTACGGTCGTCTCCTACTTTTCAAACTTGTAGCCGACGCCGTAGACGGAATGAATCAACTCTTCGTTCGGGCTGACCGCGGCGATCTTCCGGCGCAGCTTTTTTATGTGGCTGTCGATCGTACGGTCGGAAACGACACGTTCATCAGGGTAAATCCGGTCCATGAGTTGCTGTCTGCCATAGATGCGTCCCGGATTTGCCGCAAGGAACTGCAGCAGCTTGAATTCCACAGCCGTTAAATCCAGGTTCTGTTTGTTCAGTGTGGCCTGTAAGCGTAGTTCGTCCAGAATCAATCCAGCCGTCTTGATGGTTGTGCCTCCATCGGTCCTGCGCAGAACCGCTTTTACTCGCGCAATGACTTCGCGGGGGCTGAACGGCTTACAGATGTAATCGTCCGCTCCAAGCTCCAAGCCCAGCAGGCGATCGATCTCTTCGATCCGGGCGGTGATCATGATGATCGGCACTGATGAAAAGGAACGAATCTCCTTGCATATTTCCAGCCCGTCCCGCCCTGGAAGCATCAGGTCAAGCAGAATCAGATCAGGCTTCTGATCTCGCACCCAGGGAACCGCTTCCAGGCCATTAGCCAGCCAGTGCGGCCCAAAACCGGCCTGTTGCAGGTAATCGCTCAATAGCGATGCCAGCTTTTCTTCGTCCTCTACAATCAGTATTTTCCCTGTCATTATCACGTGCTTCCTTTCTTTGAAAACTCCATTCGTACCCACAATCCCCCCAATGGCGACGGCTGCGCCGTGATTGTTCCGGCGTGGGCCTCGACAATGTTGCGGCAGATCGCCAGGCCGAGACCGGCGCCGCCGGTGGATCGGTTGCGGGAAGAGTCAACCCGGTAAAGCCGGTCGAATAGTTTGTTCAGTGCTGCTGGGGGGACTCCGGGAGCGGAATCCTGAAAATCGATAGCCACAATTCCATCACAGTGCTCCAGTTTTATCAGCAGCTTTCCACCGGAATCGGTATATTTCAGCGCGTTATCCAGCAGATTGGAGAAGAGCTGATGCAGCCGTTCCTGGTCGCCGAAAAATGGCGCAGCCGTTTTCCGGTTGACGTTCTCCACGAGCGAGATTCCCTTTGTTGCGTACTCGGGACGGAACGCATCAATTGTTTCACACACTACCTTTCCAAGGTCCACTTCCGCCTTCCGGTAGGTGAGTGCTCCCACATCCGACAGGGAGAGCTGGTAAAGGTCATCAACCAGCCGTCCGAGGTGGAGCACCTCGCCATGGAGGGATTGAATCGTCTGCGGGGTCGGTTGGCGAACTCCATCCTGAAGTGCTTCTATTTCACCCCGCAGGATGGCTAGAGGTGTGCGCAGTTCGTGCGATATATCCGCAACCCACTGACGCCGGGCCTCTTCGTTTTTCTCCAATGTCAATGCCAATGAATTGAAATCTCCGGCAAGTTGCCCAAGTTCGTCATTCGAGGCAACCGGTACACGGACGGTGAACGTACCTGCCGCCAGTTGGTGCGTTGCTTCCGCCAGCTTGCGTAGCGGCCGCACGAGGCGTCTGGCAAGTACAAGCGAAAGAAGGGATGTCAGGAGCACAATAACCCCGGCGGTCAGCGCTAACGCCAGTTTTAGATCATTTAAAAAACGTTTTTGGGGTGCGTCAGGGAAAGAGAAGGTTTGCGGAACCATCCCCAGATATCCAACTACCTTTCCATTATTTCGAATGGGAGTTGTTTCGCTGTCGTCGGGAACTTCTACCCGGCTTATTACGATCCTTTTGCCGGCGTCCAGGAGAAACAGCCGCTCATCCAGTTGGCGGGCCAATTGCGGCGGCACCAGTCCATGCGGGCCCAGGTTGCCGCTATCCGGCCGTTCGGGCGGTCCCCCCATGTGCATTGCGCCCGGCGGGGGAAGCATGTCTTCTCTCGGGCGGTGATTATCACTGGGAGGACGGTCTCCCATGGGGAGCGACGCAAAAACAAGTTGCCGCCATTGCGCCGGGTCTTTGCGCAAAAAGTCCCAGCTACCCTCTGTGCGGTAACGATCTTCGAGGCGGCTTGCCAAGCGGGATACTCCGGCTTTTTCCATGGCGATGATGTATTTGCGAAAACCGCGATGGATACTCCACTGCATGATGAGCGCCGAACTGATTACCGCAAGTCCGGTCGCCATCAGAATCGACAGGAAAAATTTATGTGTTACACCTATTTTCATGTTTTTTGACCTGCTCATATCTTGTTTGTACCACAAACAGGCCTTTCAATGACAAGAACGCGTTGACAGAAGGTCATCTTTCCTCATTTCCTCCATATTTTCTACACACTCAGCCGATATTCATAAACCAGATTGCGAAGAAATCCCACGACAAGATTCGTTTTTAGGAAAGAACATGACAACTCAACGAATCATATCTGCGGCGAGTCCTCTCATGGCCGCAATAATTGTCGGCGGAGTCGACAGCGCCCTGGCCGGAACAGGAGCTTTGCAGGGAGGAGGGGATACAATGCTGGGAGCGGAAATGTCGTTAAGGAATTATCTGATCCGCTTGGCGCGCGTTCTCAAGCTGAGTAATACTCAGAAAAATAGAATCAACGCGATTCTGGATGCGGAAATGGAGATGGTCAAACCGCTTCTGGACAAGGTCTGTGAAAACAGGAACAGGTTGATGCAGGCTGCCGAGGCGACAACGTTTGACGAAAAAACCGTGCGGGACCTTGCTGCGGGTCAGGCGCATATTGATGCGGAACTGACCGTATACCGGATTAAGACACAGAGTCTGATTCATTCCATTTTGACACCCGAGCAACTGGAGATGGTAAAACACCTTAGGTCCGGGACCACAGCCAAGTCAACAACGGGAAGATCGAGAGCGATTGCACAACGCATGAATGCATAACTGCATGCTGGACAGCGTATTTATAAATCGGTAACAGGTCATTATCTCCGCTGTAATGTTGGCGTTTCTTTTGTTTCCTTGTAACTATTATAGTACTATCAAGAGTCTACAAAAAAGTTTGTCATCCCCGAATGATTCTATCGGGGATCCATGCACTCAAAACCTGGATTCCCGATTAAGTCCTCGGGAATGACAATAATTTTGAATAGATGCTGAATAGTTGCGTTTCCTTTTTTATTCCTCATTTCATTCACATTTCCTTCTTTTTTATCAATTACATTCCTTTTGTTTTTTTAATTCTTTTGTTGATATATAAGCTTTACTTAATTTTTACATATTTCCATCATATTCATCCGGTAATATTGCATTCAAAGAATTTGGAATATTCCTTTGCCGATAGGCTCGGCAATGCTTGTGAAATTCATGGAGTTCCATCGGCATTGCATGAAAGGAGAGATCGATGGAATTGCAGCATATGAAAAGAAAGGCTGTTTTTTGTGCGCTTGTCGCCTTGATGCCTGCTTCGGTATGGGCTTCTTCGGGACCGCAAGGGGGTGGTGAACGCAGAAGACCCCCGCAAGAGGCGTTCGATGCCTGCAACGGTAAAAGCGAAGGAACTTCCGTGGTTATCAACACTCCACAGGGTGGGACCATCAAGGCAACCTGCAAGCTGTTTGACGGACAATTGGTGGCGGTTCCCGATGGCCCGCCTCCACCACCAAGAGATGGAGGGGGAAATGGCGGCGGCAATTAGAACATTTGCATTCAAAGGAATACCAGGAAAAACCAGAAGAGGAGAATATTTATGAAAGGTAACATTATCGTGTGCTCACTGCTGGCGACCATGGTTGTCGGAGCTACCGGTGTTTGGGCGGATAGCGGCAGCAACGCTGTACCGCCAAATGACAAGCCATGTCATTGTTCGGAGGCGGATCACCGAATGCCTCCTCCGCCGTGTCCGGAAATGGTGATTGACCACATGGCAAAGTGTCTCAAATTGACTACAGATCAGCAGACGAAGATCAAGGTACTCTTTGCAAAAGACAGGGAAAAAACAGAACCGTTGCAACAGAAGCTAATGGAATACCGCAAGCAGGTTCGCGATGCCATGAAGTCCGCAACGTTTGATGAAAACGCAATCCGGTCCCTCGCTGCCAAACAGGCTCAGGCAGAGGTGGATCTGACCGTATCCAGGGTCATGTTGCGAAACCAGGTCAATGCTTTGCTTACTCCCGATCAGCGTGTGCTTGCGGACAAGTTCCCGCCTCCCTTCCAGCATGGGCGTGGGCCTCAACCGATGCGCGGTGAAGACCGGGGACCTCAACCCAGGTGTGGCAGTGAAGAAGGGCCGGGCCACATGCCGCCGATGCCTTGCGGGGACCATCGTGGGCATCATCCCGCTGACGATTTTGAAGGCGAATGAAACGTATATAGGAATTGCGGCTGCCTGACATTCTCGAATGCAGGCGGTCGCGTGTTTTTTGCAAAGTATATTCAGAAACAGCTTCGGCTGTGATTACAAAAAAACCTCAATTTTGGGCTCTTGCAAAAGTCTAAAATATTCCCTCCCCCTTGGCGGGGGAGGGTTAGGGTGGGGGGGAAGCTGCCA
>MTLD01001038.1_pt2 | contig 10740 bp, 14 predicted proteins | sample 1982471 | NCBI WGS metagenome assembly MTLD01 (sample SAMN05712604, study PRJNA340218) | biofilm metagenome | isolation source: sample SPM anode biofilm adapted to -50 mV | place: USA | collected 2012-02-03
GGACGCATCCGGCCTTCTCGCATTTCCGCCATCGGGCTTCGAAATCGCCCGCCTATTTCTGGAAAAGCGCCTTGATCTGTTTCTTGTAAAGCTCATTGATGACGAAACGTTTCATCTCGAGCTTGGCCGAAAGCTCCCTGCCCGGCTGGAAGGGCTCGGGCAGGATCGCCGACTTGAAGATGCGCTCGAAGGGCTTGAACCCGTTTTTCTGGCTGATCAGGTTCGAAACCTCGGCGTCGATCATCTCCTTGATGACCGGCAGCTGGGAAAGCGACTCGTAATCGGCGAAGGCGATCCCGTTCTCCTCTGCCCAGGCGATCAGCGCCTCCTGTTTGGGGACGATCAGCGCGGCCAGGTATCGCTCGTCCTGGCCGAGGACGACGGACTGGAGGATATAGGGACTCTCGCAGAGCTTCTCCTCGATGGGGACGGGCTCGATGTTCTCGCCGCCGCGCAGGACGATGGTGTCCTTGGCGCGTCCGGTGATCCGCAGCTCGCCCTTGAAGGTGAGGATTCCCAGGTCGCCGGTTTCGAGCCAGCCGCCCTCGAGCATCACCTTGGCGGTGAGGTCGGGCCGCTTGTAGTAGCCCAGCATGACCTGGGGGCCGCGCGCCTGGATGTGTCCTTTCTTGCCCGGCGGCAAGGATTCGCCCTTGTCGTCGACGATGCGGAGCTCCGTACCCTCGATGGCGGGGCCCACCGTTCCGAGCACCGGGTGCCTGCGCTCGCGCACTGCGATGATGGGTGCGGTCTCGGTCAGCCCATAGCCCTCCAGGATGAGGATGCCGATCGCGTCGAAGAAGCGGTCGACCTGGCCGGGCAGGGCGCCGCCGCCCGAGATGCCGCAGAGGAATCGCTTGCCGAGCTTCGCCTTGATACGCTTGAAGAAGATCAAGTCGCCGACCTTCCAGACTGGTTCCAGAAGGATGAAGGGAATGATCGACGAGGCGATCTCGAGCACGCGGGAACGGGGGGTGAACTCGGGCACCCGCCCGAGCAGGTGGTTGCGGAAATAGCTCCGGCTCTCGCCTATGCCGATGAAGAATGAGAAGAGGCTGCGGAGGAGGGGGCTCATCTGGCGCAGGCTCTTGTTGATCCCGTCCATGATCGATTCCCAGATGCGCGGAACCGAGGGGAACCAGTGCGGCTGTATCGCCTGCATGTCGGCCAGGAGGATCGATCCGATCGGCTTGGAATAGGCGATGGAGGCGCCGCCCTGGAGGATGACGTACTGGACGACGCGTTCGAAGGAGTGCCAGACCGGCAGCACCGAAAGGAAGATATGGCCCGTCTTGAGGCCGAATTTCTCGGGAAAATACTGAGTCTGGTGGAGGAAGTTGCCGTGGCTGAGCATGACGCCCTTGGGATCGCCGGTCGTGCCCGAGGTGTAGATGATGGTGGCCACGTCGTCGCTGGCGCCTTTCTGGATTTCCTCGAGATAAAAGCCGGGACGCCTCAGCTCGGCCTCAGCGCCGCGCGCGACGATATCCTGGAAGGCGTAGAGGGTAAGGCCCGAGGCCGCCGCCGCGGCGGCGATCCCCGCGGCGGGCGAATCGAAGAGGATGGCCGACTTCAGGAGGGGCATGGCCTCCTTCTGGCTCACAACCTTTTCCAGCTGCTTGTCGTTCTCGAGAATGACGAACTCGCAGCCGCTCCAGGACAGTATGTAGCTGATTTCCCTGGGGGTGGCGTCGCAGCCGCGGGGCACGTCGGCGGCGCCCATGCCCACGATTGCCAGATCGGAGGCGAGCCACTCCTGGCGGTTGTCGGAGATCAGGCCGACGCGGTCGCCGCGCTTCACCCCCAGGCTCGCGAGTCCCGCCGCGAAGGTTTCGATGTTCCTCAGGAGACCGCTGTATGAAATCGGCTGGAAGATCCCCTGCTTGTCCTTTGACAGCTGCGCGACCGCGTCCGGCTGTTCCCGGACTTTTTCCACGAACATCTGCGCTATCGTCTGTGCCATTGTTTCCGCTCCTGCAATGGTAGTGAATTTACATTCTAACTATATTTGTAAAAATGTATAAAGTCAATCGAGGATCGCGCGATCGCCGTCTCGCGCTCGGCGATCCTAGACGGCGAGATCGGCGGGCACTTGGCTGAAGTATTCTTCCAGCGTCGCGCGCATGGCGCCGAGCGTGGGCGAATTCATGGTCTTGTACTTTATGTGGTGGGCGAAGGAGAGGGGCTCGCAGTAGTAGTCGAAGAAACGGCGCGCCGTTTCGAGCTGCCACTTTTCGGGCAGGAAGGCGGCGTCGATCTCGAGGAAGCGCAGGGCGACCGAGAGGCGGTCGAAAGATCGCCCTGCCGCCGCGAGGCGGTCGATCGGGATGCCTGCGAGCTTCGGGGCGGGCTGCTCCGCGTCGTCGGCGCCGGAAGGCGGGGCGCCCGCAAGCTCCGCGCGCAGGGCCGCGAAGATCCAGGGCCGGCGCACTGCCTCGCGGCCTATCATCACGGCGGCCGCGCCTTCGGCGAAAAGCCCGCGCGCCGCCGCGGCGCTTACGATGTCGCCGTTGGCGACCACCGGAATGGCGAGGTCGCGCGCGAGCCTCGCGGTGATGTCGTGCCGCGCGCTTCGCTTGAATTTCTGGCTGTCGGTGCGCGGGTGTATGGCTATGAAATCCAGGCCGGCCGCGGCGAGGCCGGCGCAAAAGCCCAGGAGGCGGGGGTAGTCGTCGTCGGGTCCCATGCGGAGCTTGGCCGACAGGGTGCCGGACCAGGCCGCCCTCGCCGCCGCCACCAGCTCGGCCGCGCCCGCGGGGTCCTCGCTCCAGGCGGAGCCGCCGCCCGATTTCCTGATGTGCGGCGCGGAGCAGCCGAAGTTGAGGTCGATGCCGTCGGGGCGCAGCGCCGCGTCGCGTCGGCTCAGCTCGCGGCACGCGGCTTCCATGGCCGCCTGGGACCGGGCGTAGAACTGCACCGAGGTCGTCGACGGCGAGGGGCGCGCGTCGGTGTAGCACTCCTCGTATTGGGCGTGCGAGGAGAACGCCTCGGCGCTCGCCATCTCGGTCACGTAGCGGTCGGGGCCGCCCAATTCGGCGACCAGGGTTCTGAAGGCTCGATTCGTGATGCCGACCATGGGCGCGAGCATAAGGGCGTTCTTGGGAAGTGGGATCATCGGGAAGATACTATATGGCAAGAGGATAAAACTCAACCGGGCTTCGATCCGGTGGCGCGCCGACGAGTTGACTTTAAGGCGGGGTTGGGATATAAGTTCGGAGCGCATTTCCCCGATTCGGATCCTGATGCGGGGGTACGTGTATCGAAACCAGGATCCAATGTTCCAGAATTGTTCAGGAGGAATCCGTGAGCGTTAAGATAAGGCTCAAGAAATTCGGCGCGAAAGCTCGTCCCTATTACCGCATCGTCATCATGGACTCGAGGACCCCTCGCGACAGCAAGACTATCGACGAGATCGGCCTCTATCATCCCATCGAAGCCGCCGAGAAGCAGATCCGCATCGATGAGGAGAAGGCGAAGTTCTGGCTCGCCCGCGGCGCCCAGCCCTCCGATACGGTCCGTTCCCTCCTCAACAAGAAAAACATCCAGGTAAAATGACGCGCCGGCCGATCCAGTCGGCCCGTCCGCCTTTCCTGTGTTTTTCGCAAGGAGTAACAAGTGGAACGCGATCTCGTTGAGTACATTGTCAAATCACTCGTCGACGAGCCCGATGCCGTGGAAATCAAGGTCATCGAAGGCGAAAAGTCGACGATCCTCGAACTCAAGGTCGCCGATGCCGATATAGGCAAAGTGATCGGCAAGAACGGCCGCATCGCCAGGGCCATTAGGACGATTCTCTCGGCTTGCGCCACCGCGCAGACCAAGCGCGTAATCCTGGAGATCCTGGACTGATCAGCCTCCGATGACGAGACCTCTTGGCCAGGAACTCCTGGCCGCAGCCAAGCTCGGCGCCCCCAAGGGCGTCAAGGGCGCCCTCAAAGTTCAGAGCTATTCCGGCGAGTTCGGCCATCTCGCGGCGCTGAAAACCGTTCTCATGGGCCCAGAGGGCAAACCTGAGCTCGCCAAGCCGATGCAGATCGTCGCCGTGGACGCGAGCGCATCGAGCATGAGCGCCATCTTCGCCGGTTACGATTCGCCGGAAAAAGCCCGCGCCCTCACCGGGATGGAGCTTTTCCTTCCGCGCGACGCGGCCAGCCCGCTCTCTGAAAATGAGTGGTACATCCATGACCTCGTCGGACTGAAGCTCACGCTTTCGGGCGAGCCGGTCGGCGAGGTTGTCGCCGTTCTGGACGGCGGAGCCGATCCCCTGCTCGAGGTAAAGCCCCTGAAAGGCGGCGCCGCATGCCTGGTGCCCTTCCGCAACGAGTTCATCGGGGCGGTGGACGTCGGCGCCGGCGTCATGGAGCTGCTCGCCGGATGGCTCCTCGAATGAAGTACACGATACTCACGCTCTTTCCCGACATCGTGAGGGCGTATTTCGAGGCCTCGATCATGAAGCGGGCTGTTGCCGCCGGCTTGATAGACTATTCGCTCGTCAACATCAGGGATTACGCCACCGACAAGCACCGCAAGTGCGACGACGAGGTGTTCGGAGGCGGCGCGGGCATGCTGATGAAGCCCGAGCCCCTGGACCGCGCCCTGGAGGCGGCCGGCTCGCCCTCGGCGCGGACGATCTTCGTCACGCCCTCGGGCAGGCTCTTCAATCAGGCGCTCGCCCAGGAACTGTCGCAGGAAGAGAATCTCGTGATCCTCTGCGGGCGCTACGAGGGCGTCGATCAGCGGATCATCGACACGCGCGTGACCGACGAGATCTCGATCGGCGATTATGTCCTCTCGAGCGGAGAGATCGCCGCCATGGTCCTCGTCGACGCGATATACCGGCTCAGGCCGGGGGTGATCTCGGGCGAATCGCTGGAGGAAGAGAGCTTCTCGAAGGGGCTTCTCGAGTATCCCCAGTATACACGCCCGGCTGTTTATGATACAATGAAAGTCCCGGATGTCGTATTGTCCGGGAACCATGCGCAAATCGCACGGTGGAGGCTGAAGGCGAGCATCGCCAAGACGCTGGCCTACCGCCCAGAGCTTCTGACCTTGGACAATTTGCCCGTCGAAGCAAGCGGGTTATTGCGTGAAGTTATCGATGGAGGGGGATGGAATGAACCTGGTACAGTCCATAGAGGCCGAACAGATCAAGAGTGAGCTCCCCGCGTTTCAGGTGGGCGACACCGTTCGCGTGAGCTTTAAAATCGTCGAGGGAAAGACCGAGCGCGTCCAGGCCTATGAAGGCCTCGTCATCGCGATCAAAAATGCCGGCATCGGCAAGACCTTCACCGTGCGCAAGAATTCCTACGGCGTCGGCGTCGAGCGCGTTTTCCCGATCAACTCACCGCGCGTCGAGAAGGTGGACGTGATCCGCCGCGGCAAGGTCCGCAGGGCCAAGCTGTACTATATCCGCACCAAGATCGGCAAGAAGTCGAAGGTCAAGGAACTCATCGTTTCCAAGAAGGAAGAAGCGGCTCCGAAGGCCTAAATCCTTTTTCGGAACAGGGAAAGCCCGGCATCGGCCGGGCTTTTTTTTGCCTCGGGGATCCGTGGCTGATGCGCCGCCGCAGATGCGGCGCGTATAATAGCCGTGGAGCGGGAAACGTCATCGAGCGCCTATGGCCGGGAAGGGGAGGCGGTGGTCGCCGCCCTTCTCGAGGAAGAGGGCTGGGCTGTCGTAGCCCGGAATTTCAGGGCGGGCAGAGGCGAGCTGGATCTCGTCGCGGTCAGGAGCGATACGCTGGCCTTCGTCGAGGTGAAGCGGTGGAGGCGGAACGGCTCCGCCGACCTGGGATACGCGATAGGGGCGGACAAGCGGAAACGCATCATCGAAACTTCTAAGATTTATCTCGCGAACTATCGACAATATAGCAGGAAGACAATCCGCTACGACGTGGTGCTCATCTCTCCGGGGAGAGAGCCCGCGCGCTATGAAGGAGCGTTCGACGAGACGGTATGAAGAGAAATGAAGCTTCTGGAAGGGATCCGCTCGGATGGGCAGGGTCCGGCCTCTCCGATGGGCGCGCCGCGGATCGTCAGATCGCGAGCCTGCGGTCTCAGGATGTTTACAAGCTCCACGAGATGCGTCATAAGTTGGACGACGATACGTATGTCGATGATGCCGTCACGCGGATCGCCAATTTCCTGACGAGCACGCTGAAGAAGAAGGATGCAGATGAACGCAAGCAATAATAGCGGCGGAAGAGCCCCGGGGCCGCAGGGCGGCGGCGGCGGGCGCAAGCAGGGCCAGCAACGCCAGGGTCAGCCCCGGCACGGCGCGGGGCAGCAGCGCGGAACCGCGCACGTCCAGGAACAGCGTCCGCAGGGACGCCCGCAGAGGGATACTTCAACCCTGGGCATCCGCAAGGATGAGCCCCGAAAGCCTTCGCCAGTCGTCGACTGCGCGATTTGCCATAAGCCGATTTTCGATCTCGCCGGCGCTTTGGGCGACAAGGAAACGAACGAGCCCGTCCACTTCGACTGCGCGCTCGAGCGCGTCACCGCTGCGGAGACGCTGGAGGCCGGCGAAAAGGTAGTCTACCTCGGCGCGGGCTGCTTCGGCGTCGTAGGCTTCAAGAACGGGAGCGAGGGCGCCTTTGTGGTCAAACGCCGCGTCCGCTGGGAGCGCGAGGGTGAGAAGCAGGCCTGGAGAAAGGACATCTCCTCGTATATCACCAAGATTTAGAGCGCCGAAATCGCGCCCCGGGGAGACTGGCCTATGGCTGAGGAAACAAAACCGAGCGCTTCGGACATGATTCGCGGCATGCTGCCGGAGATGTCCGAGGCTGAGCGCAAAGTGGCGCTCTATATTCTCGACCAGCCACAGAAGGCGCTGTACTACAACGTGGTGGAGCTCTCGCGCAACGCGGCCTCGAGCGGCGCCGCCGTGATACGCTTCTGCAAGCGCATCGGCGCCAAGGGATACAGCGAGTTCAAGCTCTGGCTCGCCAAGGACGTGTTCCGCGAGGTTGAGGAAAAGTACCTGCCCGACTTGGACCTCGAATCGAAGACGCCCGCCGAGCGCGCGATCCGCGAAGTGATCGACTACGCGCGGCAGAGCTTGAGCGACTTGGCGCGCACCCTCGATCCCGCGACGCTCGACCAGGCCGCCACGAAAATTCTGGGCGCCAGCCTGACGATGCTTTTCGGCATCGGAGCCTCGGGCATCGTCGCGTCCGACTTTCACCAAAAACTGCTGCGGATCGGCATTCCCGCCTCCTATACTTTCGACAGCCATGCGCAGATCGCCGCCGCCTGCTCGCTCAAGGAGAGCCAGGTGGCCTTCATCGTCTCCTATTCGGGCGAGACCGATGCGATGCTCGAAGTCGCGCGGCAGGCCAGGGAACGGAAGGCCTGCGTCGTCACTCTGACGATGGAGGGCGCGAACAAGCTGCGCGGCCTCGCCGATATCCCGATCTCCGTGCCCGCCTCGGAGCGCGTCTACCGGAGCGGAGCGGAGACTTCACGCCTGACCCAGCTCTCCGTGGTCGACATGCTCTATAGGCTGATCGTTTCGGGCGACGTTGAGACCGCCATCCAGGCTTTCGAGCGCTCGATGCAGGCCACGCACCGCACCAAGCGCCAGAAGTAGCCGTGAGCAGGGCTTTCGTCGATGAGGACGCCGGCGCCGACGAGACCGACGGCATGCACGAGATACCGCTGCCCATCCCGGCCGGGGCGCGCAACTATATGACCCCCGAGGGCGCCATAAAAATGGCCAATGAGCTTCGCCGACTCGCGGAAGAGGAGCGGCCGCGTGCGGCGGGAGCCCTCGCGGCGGCCGAACCTGCGGCGAAAGCCGAGCACTTGAGGCGCATTTCCACCATAGACAGGCGCATTTCATACCTCTCGCGCATGAAGGCCGCCCTTTCCGTCGTCGAGCCGCCGGCGAGCGCCGATCGCGTCGTCTTCGGCCTGGTGGTCAAAGTCCTCGAGGCGGGAGGCGCGGGGCTCGCCGGCGATGGCGGCCAGACCGCCGAATACCGCATCGTGGGCGCCGACGAGAGCGATCCCGCGCGCGGCTATGTCAGCTGGGCGAGCCCGATCGCCAAGGCACTGATCGGCAAGCGGGCGGGAGAAGTTGCGGTGGTGAAGCTTCCCGTCGGCGAGCGCCGGCTGCGCGTGCTCGATATACGTTTCGCCGAATAGCGGAACACCGTGCAATAATCGGACATTGCCGATTAAAAAAAGGCCGTCCCGGAAGCTCTCGCTCCCGGGACGGCCTTTTTATATCGACGCCGCGGTTCGGCGGCGAAAGTCACCTCTATTTGGCCTTGATCTCCGAGAACCCGCAGTAGGGCACCAGGGCGGACGGGATCGCGATCGAGCCGTCGGCGCGCTGGAAATTCTCCATCACTGCGATAAGTCCGCGCGAGCAGGCGATCGCCGTGCCGTTCAGCATGTGCACGAACTTGTTCTTGCCGTCGTCGTCCTTGTATTTGACGTTGAGGCGGCGCGCCTGGAAATCGGTGCAGTTCGAGGTCGAGGTGACTTCGCCCCACTCCCCACCGTTGCGGCCGGGCATCCAGGCTTCGAGATCCCACTTGCGGTAGGCGGGGGCGCCCAGGTCGCCGGTGCAGGTGTCCACGACGCGGAACGGAATGCCGAGGCCGCCGAAGATCCTCTCCTCGACCGAGCGCAGGTAGGCGTGCATGGCGCCGGATTCCTCGGGCAGGGTGTAGGCGAACATCTCGACTTTGGTGAACTGGTGGACGCGGTAGAGTCCTTTGGAGAACTGGCCCGCCGAGCCGGCCTCGCGGCGGAAGCAGTGGGAGATGCCCGCCAGCTTGAGGGGCAGCTTGGCCTTGTCGAGGATGCCGCCGGAATAGTAGCCGCCCAGGGTGATTTCGGCCGTACCGATCAGGCAGGTGTCCTCGCCTTCGAGGGTGTAGATGTTGGACTCCGCGCCGCGGGGGTTGAAGCCTATGCCCTCGAGGATTTCGGTGCGGGCGATATCGGGGGTCTCGAAGAGGGTGAAGCCCTCCTTGAGGAGGATGTCGAGGACATAGCGGACCAGGGCCATCTCGAGGATGACCGCCTCATTTTTCAAATAGTAGAATTTCGTGCCCGAGACGCGGGTGGCGGTGTCGAAGTCGATGAGGTCGAGGTCGGCGCCGAGCTGGACGTGGTCCTTGGGCTCGAAGTCGAATTTCGTGGGCTCGCCCACGCGCTTCACTTCGAGGTTGTCCTTGTCTTCCTTGCCGCGGGGGGCTTCGGGATGGGCCATGTTGGGGATGCGGGCGCCCTCGGCGGCGAGCTTGACCTCGACCTCGGCGGCGCGCGCCTCGCGCTCGGCGATCTTGTCCTTGAGCTGCTTGCCCTCTTCGATGCGGGCCGCCCGGGATTCGGGATCGAGCTTGCCTTTCATCGAAAGGGCGTTCTCGTTGCGCTTCTGGCGCAGTTCCTCGATTTCGCGCTGGAGCGCGAGCTTTTCGTCGTAGAGCGCCACGACAAGGTCGGCGTCGGCGGTCATGTAGCGGTCGGCGATGTTCTTCTTGACAGCCTCGAGGTTGTCCTTGATGAATTTATATTCCAACATAATGGCGAAATAATACTCGGCGTTTCCGCCTCGCACAAGGAGGCGGCGCGGCTTCTTGAAGCGAAAGGCGCAAGCAGGATACCATGGTCCCCGTGACCGACAGACTGCAAACCATACGCGACCGTCTCAAGGAACTCGATGCCGAGGCGGCCGATCCCGCCACGCTCAAGGATCAGGCGCGATACCGCGATATCATGAGGGAACGCTCGCGCCTCGCCGCGATCGACGAGACCGCCGCCCGATTCGAGGAGACCTCAGCCCGGCTCGCCGATGCCGATGCCATGGCCAGGGAGGAGAGCGACCCCGAGCTGCGCGCCATGGCCGAGGAGGAGAGCGCCTCGCTCAAAGTAAAGCGCGCCGAGCTCGAAGCTTCGCTCAACAACCTGCTCGCCCCCCGCGATCCCCTGGCCGACAAATCGGTCATCATGGAAGTGAGGGCGGGGACGGGCGGAGACGAGGCGGCGCTTTTCGTGGCCGACCTTTTCCGCATGTACTCGCGCTACGCCGATGGCCGCGGTTGGCGCATCGAGGTGATGGGATCGAGCGAGACGGAACTGGGCGGCTTCAAGGAAATCGTCTTCTCGGTCAACGGCGAATCCGTGTACGAGCGGCTCCGCTGGGAATCCGGAGTGCACCGCGTCCAGCGCGTGCCATCGACCGAGAATTCCGGCCGCATCCACACCAGCGCGGTGACCGTGGCGGTACTCCCCGAAATGGAGGAGACCGAGATCGAGATCAAGCAGGAGGACCTGCGCATCGACGTGATGCGCGCGGGCGGTCCGGGCGGCCAGTGCGTCAATACGACGGACTCGGCGGTGCGGATCACCCACCTCCCGACGGGCCTCGTGGTGCACTGCCAGGACGAGAAGAGCCAGATAAAGAACAGGGCCAAGGCCATGCGCATCCTGCGCGCCCGCCTCTTCGAGCTCGAGGAATCCAAGCGGGCCGCGGAGCGTGCCGCCGACCGCAAGAGCCAGGTGGGCTCGGGCGACCGCTCCGAACGCATCCGCACCTACAATTTCCCGCAGAACCGGCTGACCGACCACAGGATCGACCTTACGCTCTACAAGCTCGACCTCGTCATGGAAGGCGACATCGACGAGCTACTCGACGCCTTGGTGGATGACGCGAGGCGGAAAGCCCTCGAGGGAAGCCTGTGACCTATCGCCAATTCCTCGCGGCGCGCGCCGCGGAATTGGCGT
>MTLD01005023.1_pt2 | contig 10735 bp, 10 predicted proteins | sample 1982471 | NCBI WGS metagenome assembly MTLD01 (sample SAMN05712604, study PRJNA340218) | biofilm metagenome | isolation source: sample SPM anode biofilm adapted to -50 mV | place: USA | collected 2012-02-03
TTGGGGAGATCCCTCAGAAAAAGAAGTCATAACAAGGCAATCAACAGCATTCAGTAATAAATTTACCTGATTACGGGAGTAACCTACAAGCTCAATTAACTCGGTTTTACCATCAATCAAGTCAAAAGCCTCCTTGGCTAGCAAGTAGTTTTTTATTAAATTTTCCTTTCGTGATGGAAAAAGAATGTACTGCTTATTCTTATCCATCCCTAAACTCTCTTTTGCATCCCTTTGCAGTATTGGAAAAAAGGTATCAATATCAACACCACAGGGAATAACAATTGGCGCTCTAGCATTAATGACTTGCGCCATACTTTCAGTAACAAATATTGATTTCTTCGCGAGGAGATAAGCTGCTCGCGAAAACTGTCTATTCTTTTTAACATTAATATCAGAGCCGTGAAATGTAACGACGACTGGCTTAATTCGCTGTAAACAAGACAAGAATCCAGATAAACCAAAATGAGCATGGACAATATCAGGATTTGTCTCTAAAATCTTTCTACGCAATAACTTATAATTACTGAGGTATCCGAAAACACCTTTACCTTCGATCAAGTAGAAATCAACTACTACACCCAATTTTGTAACAGCATCAGCTTGCTCTTGTATAAAAGGACTAATTTGATTATGGTTACCGCTACAAACAAATAATATATTCATACAATACACTCAACACTATAACACATAAAAGCATAATCTCAATACAAAAGTAATATCTATTTATAAAAACAGGCTATAAGCAAAATACAGAAATCAAAACAAATAATTTAAATATTTCTCGACATAAAATCTATCGGTGATAATCTTTCATCAACTTATCAAGAAATGGGATATACTTTTTCTTCATTATTTCTTCCATACTAAAATCAGAATATAGATCTCTGATAATCGCTGAATTATAACTCATACGCTTTACAAAATATTTACTCAATCCTAGTGCAAAGCCATCAGGAGTATCGTCACAAAGAATTCCAGAACTATCATCAACAATATCTCTATTAAATTGATTTGAAGTAGCGATCACTGGCATCCCAGCCAAAAAATACTCAATAGTCTTTGTAATTGGAACTCCATCATAATATGGAACAAGGGGAACAAATGAAACTCCGACATTTGCCTTGTTAAACAACGACACAACATCATTAGTAGATAGCGCTCCATGATATACAACAATCTTTTCAAGCCCCGTTGATTGTATCGCTGAATTCAACAAATTGACAGCATCAGGTGCTCCTACTCCAATAATATCATAACGAACGGGGACTCCTTTAATATGGTCAAGGAATAAAGACAGTCCTTTTATTGTTTTCCATACATCCCGTCCATTAAGTGTTCCAATATAAAGTAAGTTAATCCCTACATCAAATTTTCGGTTGACAAAACCATAATCAGGCATACCTACATCTACAGGTATAAGTTTATCTATAGGTATATGGTAACTTTTACTCAAAGCACTAGACCTTCCACCAATATTTTTAAAGAACTTTAATGTGAAAGACATCATTGTATTCAAAAAAAACCGTTTAAGCCTATTCTTATCAACTGAAGGAGTATACAACTGAACATAGAAAACTCTTCTTCTAAAAAAGATTGGATATATAAACGCAAAAAAATCTACATAACCAGAAGCTAATCCTATCCAAATTATATCAGGTCTACTACTTCTAATCAACTTTATATTAGACTTATAAACATAAATAAGAGCAAGCCACTTATAAAAATAACACTCCCTCTTTATTGGCATTTTTTTAATATGATATCCATGAACAGAAGACTTAAAGTCAACCCAAGTATAAATATTTCCCTTAACCTCATAATAGCGGCCTAATTGGCCTATGATTTTTGATGTCAAACATCCAGCATATTGCACCTCTGATTTAAAAATCGTATGATCTAGATGTAAAATTTTCTTCATGATTAATTTACACATCTTCAATTATAAAAAATCTCTATAAAATTGTCTCATAGTATAACTACACCTTACGAAATTCACTAGATCCAAGAACCGCATTTGCAAAAATAATTATAAATGCAAAAGTAATTCCATGGGCATTGATGACTATTGATGAGTTATAAAACAAAAAGTAATCCCACAATAAAAAAAAAGAAATAATGATTTTTAGATTTTTATGTCGAATTAAATTTGCAAATGAAAGGCTAAAAAGCCCACAAACTAGAAGACCAATGATTCCAAGAGTAAAAAAATTCTGGAGAGCAGCCCCCATTGCTCCTTTATTTGTAAGTCCATATTCATCAGTATTAAAAGTATCATAAGAGGCGTATATTATGTCATTCAAACCATTACCAAAGAAAAATTCTCTAGAAAAGATATCGTTTCTAGTTTGATCAAAAATCACATTAAGGCCTCCTCCCTTCCCCTGCTCCATTCCCCCCTCCTCGTTAGAGTCTTCATTCCCAAACGTATATGAATATGCATAATTGTATAAAAAGTCAAAATCAAAATGCCCCCATCTACTTCCGTCTGGATTTAGAGATGGATTTAATTTTACACCTACAACCAATAAAATTATACCAAGAGGTATGTATTTCAAAATAGCAAGAAAAGTAACTCCTCGTTTTACATATATCATTGTAGTCATAACAATAATGGGAAAAATCAGTATGATAGATCTTTTATTCCCAATTACACTAATAAGGAGTAGTGATATAACAAATAACCAATCTTTTTTTTCGAGGTTCCCTCCCTTGTATAACAAAATAATGAAAAAACCAACAATAGGTAAAACATTACTAGGACCACCACCACTAAAAGAAACTGTTCCCACAAGTGACTCGCCGAAACCAAAAAGGAATAACTTAACAACCGACATAAACGCCTGAACCCCTAATACCCAAAGAAATATTTTCGCGATCCAATAAAGTTGAATTGTATTATTAATATACTTACGCATTCCATAATAAAACATAAAGGGGATCCCATATTTTTTAATATACTGACTCGCAGCCAAACTGATATCAGAGTCATTTACAAGAACAGTTAACAAATAGAGAATACCCAGAAATATAAATACAAAATTAAAAATAAATTCTTTCTGAGTTGGTTTCACAAAAACCTGTTTACCAAATAGCCAAGCGGTTATAATTGCAAAACCGACTTTATAAATATAATTTATAAAAGGAATGAATTGCCCCACATAAATAAAGAAACCTTCCCAGTATAACATTACAATAAATAATGCTATTGCTTCAAATTTAAACCGGTACAATATATATATAGCAAGGATAAGTGAAACAGCATAATATAAGGGAAGCAGTCCACTCCTTAAATAAACATCAACACCAGTAACAAATTTGTCCACTCCCTATATTATTATCGACTATCAATCAACAAATTATGCCAAGCCTTCCTTCTGCATTTTTAAACGCTTCAACATAACTCCGATAGAAATAATTGTAAAAAGAAGAAATGTATATCTAATCTGTATTGAGACAGAATTTGCAACCAGAACAATAGAAACAATGAATAGTATAACAATCCAAAATTCTGTAAAGCTGTGAAAATTAATATTTATTTTTTTACTGGTATAAATTACAATCGCAAGATATTTAAAAATACCTGGCAATAAAAATATAAGACCTAATCCTATCAACCCTAATCTATTTTGAAAAAGCCAAAAGAAAAAAATTCCTACAAGCATACCTAATATTTCATTCAGAGTTAGAATATACGTTTTGTTAAAAACTAGAGGACCAAAACCTCGAAGACTACTTAGAATTTCGACGGAACTTTTAAAAGTAAGGAAACCGATAAGAACAGAACTAGCAGCATATTCTGGAGTTCCTATATAATATGCAATTTCAGGTCCTATCATGGTTAACACTATTCCAGCAAAAAAAGTAATTATGCCAGTAAATCTGGAAATACGAGACACATCATTTTTAAATGTAGATTTATTATAGTTTTCAAAAAGCATTGGATTCCAAGCCAATCGAATGGCGGAGTTTACCATTTCCATCACAGATGTGATTCTAAGTGCAAAAGCTAATAATCCGAGTACTGCAATTGAAAAGTACTCCGAAACCAAATTACGAGAAAGAGGACTCCATAGCCCAACAAGGATCAAACCAGGAACAATAGGAAATGCAAATTTCATAATTTGCTTAGCCTCAATCATACTAAAACTAAAAATTAGATATTTCCATGATGCATAAATGTTGAGTATTGTTGAGGTTACTGCTCCTACAATATTTCCATAAATCACACCAATAATACCAATTTTAAGTTCCAATACGAAAAAAATTGTGGCTACAACTCGCACTATAAGGCCAGTTATATTAATAATTACATACAATTTGGGTCTGTTATCATACCTAGGAATAACACCCAAATAAGTGAAGATAGAAGAGAAAAACAACCATAATAAGGCAACCAGATATTCTTTACGAAAATTGGTATCTTTCAAGTATATGTTCAATATTTTATCTTGAAATACGACTCCCAAGCAAATAACAATCAGTGTAAAAAAAATGGTTAAAAACAAACCGGTAGAAATGAGTTTTCTTTTATCGATGATTGCTTCACGTGAGTGAAAATATCGTCCAATAGCAGTATAAAATTCAAGGCCACTGGCAAATACAAGAAATTGAACTAATGTAAGTATGAGTTCAACCATACCAAATTCTGAAGAAGAGAAAACTCTTGCGTAAATAGGAACAAGAAAAAACCCTATAAATTTCCCAATAACTGGAAGAACACCATATATAGATATTTGTTTAATGAATTCACGCAAAGAATTTCTACTATCTGAATACATAAAATTATGAGCTCTGCAAATAATATACTTACCCAATCTGTATTAAACTATTTGAATTGACTATTCAAATAATATGAATTTTGCATATATTCATTCCAATCACCAATATCTTTCCATGATTTCTCACTTACCGGAAAAACGCCAACCCTACCTTTCCTGTTAATAACATGGTCAATCAAATGAGTAATATGGTAAAACTCATTCTCAGGTATCTCATTCAAGAGTTCAGGCTCAAGAATATACATACCACTATTTATTTTAAATGTAAGCTCTGGTTTCTCTACTAACCTCAATAATTGTCCATTATCGCCAGTTTCAATGGTACCATATGCAATTGGAATAGTTTGTAAAGCAGCAACAACCGTAATCTCGTTCTTATTCACTCTATGATAGTCTAGAATTTCTGAATAATCTTGTTCAATGAGTATGTCACAATTACTGACAAAAAACGTTTCCTTTATTTGATTTTTAAGTAAGGATAAACTACCTGCAGTTCCCATTGGTTGCTTCTCCTTAAAAAAGGTCAACTGATAAGGCAATTTTTGATTTTTAATGTAAAACTCTATTAACTCTGCTTTATAGTTTACTGAAATATAAAATCGTCTGCAACTATATCTCTCAAATCGCTCAAATATCTCTTCCAACATGGTTTTTTCCCCAATAGGCAATAAAGGTTTTGGAAGCACATTAGTGAGAGGGCGTAACCTTGAACCTACACCTCCTGCCATTATTACTACAGGCAAATCAAAGGGGATTACAGGCAGCTGTTGATCTAAACCAAATAGATCCTCCCAAAAATAGACATCAAGTATATGTAGATTATCATCAACCACTGGTAAAAATTCCATTCGAAACTTCATCATTATTGCCTTTACCTGTTCCAATGGAGTATCAATGCTTGCTACACGAGGGTTATCACGTAATATTATTTTAATTGGAGAGCTTAATAGCGCATCTTTAAGTATTGCTCGCTGTATGTCTCCAATACTTAATACACCCATAAAGGTTGTTTTATCAATGACTAATAGCGACTTAATACCCAAGTCATCCATCAATTTTAATGCATGAAGAATTGTTAATTCTGGACCTACCGAGCGATTAGTGATGCGAATATTTTCCATTACATCGTGAATTAGTAGCGATACTTTAAGAGTAGATTACCAAATTGGGCAATCTTTTCAGGATATTTCATTTCCCACTGCAAAACAATTCTTTCATATTGTACTTTATCGTGTATATTTTTCCCAATAAAGAATTTTTCGGTAGTTCTAGAAAAATTCATTTTATACTGAAGCAACGGATCGTTGAGAGTATTTGTGAGACCACCTCCAACATGTAAATATCTACAGCCATTAGCAATGCCCCATTTTATCATTTCAGAATATAGTAAACTAAATGGAGAGAATTTTATGTAATCTGTTAATGTACCACCAATGTGCCCATTTAAAAAAAAGTCATTGTATAACGCAATGATGAATGAAATAGCTTTCCCCTCATACTCTGCAATAAAGAGAGTTGATTTAGTATTTAACAATAACTGAGCAACATAGTCTCGATTGAAATATAAGTACGGGACTGCATTAACTCTGCCCATTGATTCAGAATAAATTTCATATATTAAATCAACATTAGAATCATTTTTTTGACTAGTTGATACTAAAATATTATGTCTGTCACTTGCTCTTCTAATTTGCTTCTTAGTGGTTGTTTGAAAATTTTTAAAGATATTCTCGTAACTATCAGATAAATCAATAAATACCGTAACTCTATCTTTCACAACATTCATATTATTGCATGAAAACAATACGTTTTTCATCAAAGGGTGAAATCTGGTGAATTCTGAGATTATATTTTCATTTGTTATATAATTGTTAAGATTTTTATAAAAATTCTTAATAAAGGAGTCTTTGTATGAACTTGAAACGACTCCATTATAACCATATGCACCCTGTATATCATAACAATCAACATCAAGTTTGTATCCCAAATCATTAACGGAATTCATGAGAAACGGATACAATGCAATGCCTTCCTTATTCTCATAAACAAAGCACTTTGCCTCTCCATCACCTAAATTTTGATATAAAGAATAATACTCTGGTGTATAATATACATCTCGTTGCTCCAGTGGCAACCGATTTAACAACATACTCCATTCTAGGGAGTTATCTAAAGTTAATACTTTAAAACCCACGAGTTTCAACATTATAATCGCTTCGAAGCATACTCATAACAATTTCATCCTCAAAGCAATTGTTTTTAAAAATGCATTCTCTCAAAACGCCTTCTTCCTTAAAGCCAACTGTCTTATAAAGGTTTATAGCTACAGTATTGCGTGAAAGGACTTTCAGAAATACTCTATTTAAACCAAGTTTTTCAAATGCAAATCGGATAGTTTCAGCAGTTGCATCCTTTGAATAACCCTTTCCCCTATTACTTATATCGCCAATATAGATTGCAAATTCAGCAGAACGATGAATGTTATTAATCTCCTTAAGGAAAGTCAAGCCAATAAGAAGATTCGAGTCACAAATTTCAATTCCGAATACAGTTGTAGGGTAATTACTTGTTAAAATTTTACTATACCACAATTCTTCCATTTCTCGATTAATAGGAAAGGGGTGTCCGATATATAAATCCTGAATATCCTCACTATTATGCCAAACCAATGTTTTCTCTATATCACCAATTGTAAGTGCTCTCAATTTAACCCGCTTTTTCATTTTGTTTTACAGTATTATAAGTGTTAAATAACCCAAAAACTAATTAAGAATTTATTGGTAGGGATTAATGTTTCTACCTCGAACTACTTGGTAAATTAACCAGCCTATTCTCAATTGACATTGCATTGCTTAAATCCACACAAACAGCCTCCTTAAACATCGGTAATTTATACATCAATGTCCAAGCAGGTCGGCTCATTATATCATTATCGTTCATATATTCAAGAAATTCGTCGCGCACTTTTCTATCGCTCAACAATATTGAATTTAACCAATAGTTTGAGACTGAATTTTGTGGCTCTTTACAAAAGTGAATGCCCTTTGTAGCAAAGAATTTGGCATATTGTTCCGCAATGGCTCTTTTACTGGCAAGCATTGTATCTATTGTCTCCATTTGCGCCACTCCCAATGCTGCATTAATATTTGGCATCCTATAATTATAGCCAATCTCATCATGATTAAACTCCCATCTGTGAGGCAACTTTGCCTGGGTTGTAAGGTGCTTTGCTCGCTTACCCAACTGTTCATCGTTTGTAATAATCATACCCCCACCACCAGTTGTTATAGTCTTATTCCCATTGAAACTAAGAATACCTATAGCACCAAAAGTCCCTGTATGCTTACCCTTATATGTAGAACCAATACTTTCTGCGGCATCTTCCACCAACTTAATATTGTATTTTTCACAAATGGCCGCAATCTCATCAATGCGGCAAGGGTGCCCAAAAGTGTGCATCGGAACACACGCTGAGATTCGTTTCCCCGTTTGCTTATTATAGCAGCCTCCATCATCGTGTATTTCGCCAAATTCCTCCAAAAAATTGTTCAGGCTCTTGGGAGACATTCCAAGCGTATTCATGTCTACATCCACGAACACCGGTTTGGCACCGGTATAGGCAATGGCATTGACAGTAGCAATGAAGGTAAGTGGCTGAGTTATTACCTCATCTTCGGCCTGCACTCCAACTAGCATTAATGCTATATGAAGTGCTGCTGTGCCGTTAACGCAAACCACCGCATGTTTTGCGCCTGTATAGGACGCTACCATCTCCTCAAACCTTGTAACAAAAGGTCCTACACTCGAAACAAAGGTAGTGTCAATACATTCCATTAAATACTTTTTTTCGTTACCACTGAAAACAGGGGCATGTAACGGAATAAACCCTTCGGGTTGCTGATATAGTGTTCGAATAAACTGAACAACCTCTTCAAACTGTTTTTCCACAACTAATCCTAATTAATTACAACGAATGACTCCACAATTTCACTCAAATAATATCATAAGAAATAAAAAACAATTAAGATCATACATTATATTCATCCGGTTTATATCGTTTCAAATTAGTTGGATTATCAAACCAGGATATCGTCTCTTCCAGCCCCATCCGAATATCAAATAACGGCTTCCACCCTGTTAACTCATTGATAAGTGTATTATCACCCCACAACCGGAAAACCTCTGAATTTTGAGGGCGTAAACGTTGCTCATCGCTTATAAGATTAACATCGCTGCCCATAATATCCTTAATGATATTTAGGGTGTCGCTCATGGATATTTCAAAGTTTGAGGCAATATTAATCTCTCGTCCCACTGTTTCACTGCATTGTGCAATGGCAAGAAATCCAGAACAAGTATCTTTTACGTAATTAAAATCCCTTGTTGGAGTAAGATCTCCCAACTTTATCTCCTTAATTCCCGCAGCAATTTGCGTAATTATTGTCGGGATGATGGCCCTTGCCGATTGTCTTGGACCATAGGTATTAAATGGTCGAACTATTGTAACGGGCAAATTAAAAGCATTATAATAACTTAAAGCCATTGCATCTGCTCCAATTTTGGAGGCAGAATAAGGTGATTGAGGTTGCTTCGGATGTTTCTCATCAATGGGAACATATTGAGCGGTACCATATACCTCCGAGGTTGATGTGACTAATACTCTTTTTACACTATTTTTAAGCGCAGCATTGCAAATATTCAGAGTGCCCGTGACATTAGTCTCTATATAACTTTGTGGAGCCTTGTAAGAATAAGGAATGGCTATTAATGCAGCTAAATGAAAAATGGCATCAATTCCCTTAGTTATCTCATCACAAAAGAAAGGATCTCTAACATCACCAGTAACGACTTCTAGATTTTTTGTATCACGAATATCCTCAAGCCATCCCAAATAGTTAAATGAATTGTATTGAGCCAACGCCCTAACTTCAAATCCTTTGGACAACAACAATTCGGTTAGGTGTGATCCTATAAAACCATCAGCACCTGTTACAAGTATCTTCTTCATATTCAGTAAGGTTATCTACTCATTTACAGTTTTACCTAACCCCATGCCACCTATTGGACAGCTTAGCATTCTCAATAATCAGTTTCAGCACCCGCCAAGAGGTATGCTCCACTAGGTAGTTATCAGCAATGTTTTTATAGCCACCACGCTTATGCTCCTCAACCACAAGGGCAATGGAATCGAGCACCCCTGTGGATAAAAACCTGAAAGAATTATGGTTTTAGCATTCAGCGTCTCTGGTTGTTCCATGCTTTGGCATATGGAAATTGCCATAAAGTTTAGCACAGCCGATTCCTCGTTAATGATGCCACTATCAGAAAAGTACATAAACCATTCTGCTGCAAACATGTAACAACTTGCTTGATCCATCAAAACGATCGATCTGTGACTAAACGCTCAATCTTTGTTATTATTTATGATTTTCAGCATAGTATAGCACAAGTCCCAATTAAAGGTCAACTGTTACTCGTCACTATTTAAACCGAATCCTCTCTCCATTCCACCACATTCTCTACCGCCCACTCACAGCTTCGCCCTGTCAGTTACAGCCATGGAACTACGGTTGCACGATATGCCTAAGAGGAACAGGACTTGGGCCAGATTGGTTGTGTAAAAATGGGAATTTTTAGCGAGGTGGCAAAGAGACAATGGGACAATGGGACAATAAGCCAATGAGACAATGTGCCAATGAGACAATGAAAAAATGAGATGATTTGAGAATTTGGGCTTGGAAAAAAGTTGGAAGTAAAAAACTACGCGGAGGAAAACCTATAGTCTACAGCCTATTTACCTAACATCCTTTATCGTTAATACCCAAATTTGCAGTAAGGGTGACAAGTTATGAAGTTGTCCTAGCTACACCTTTATCCCCTTCCCTTTCTTAAAACCACTGCCTAATGCGATCTTTCCAACCAAGTTTGGGCTCATCCTCATCGGAGTAGTAGCCACT